>Ga0265331_10002653_pt1 | contig 11979 bp, 12 predicted proteins | sample 41923metaG_FD_202088 | JGI IMG/M metagenome (GOLD analysis project Ga0265331, IMG submission 202088) | Rhizosphere microbial communities from Carex aquatilis grown in University of Washington, Seatle, WA, United States - 4-19-23 metaG | ecosystem: Host-associated > Plants > Roots > Rhizosphere...
CAAAAAATTTGTTTAATGAAGCCGCTTTCCTTTTTGCAGTTGCATCTGATGAATTCCTAGCAATTTCTTCTTGATAGGCTTTTACTAGTTCTGGTGATATTTTGGGTAGGGTAGACATAATTAGATTTTAGAATTTAAATTTTGGTTTGATTCAAGCCAAACCATGAATTGGCGTATATCAGAAAGATAGTTTTTGATAGTGTTATTTGATACTTTCTCAGACTCCAAATAGCTTCGAAATTCGTTAATTGCGGGGTGTTCAGACATTTTTACTTCTTTAAAATCAGATGCGTTTTCAATGCCTGCCATGAAGTCAACATCGATTATTTGAGATGAGACTAAGTATCTAGCCAAATGTCTTAGCGTGGAGAGCCTTCTGTTGACGGTTTTAAGTGGGGTAGAGTTCTCAACCATATAATTTTTATATTCAATAGCTAGGTCATTGCTTAAAAAGGGAACTGCTTCTGTCAAGTTCTCGACAAATGATCCAAAAGTTCTAATTTTTAAAATTAGCCATCCAGAAAAGTGAGAAATGTCGCTTCTGTAATTTTTATGAGTCTTAGGAGAGATACCTAACGATGTTAAATATTTTGTGAAGTTATCTTTGATTAAATCTAATTCTTTTTGCATATTAATATTCGTGCCTAAATTATACGAGTTATACTTATTATACTAATATTAAAAGATCTGCATAGCCTGTCAATAGCCTTAAATAGATCATTTAGAAATAAGCAAATAAGCGAATATGCAACCGAATTTCACGGTGTATATAATATAATTACCGCAGACTTTTTACGCACAGATTAACAAAATTACATTTTGAAGTAATAACTTATAACGACATTTTTTGCCTATTTTTGACTAAAAATACAGGCACGAAAGCAACCCTGCGGAGATGTGCGTTTAATTATTATAGGAAAAACGATTTGCGGGTAATAGGCTTTTTAGGCACTATCAAAACATATCATTTAACAAATTATATTTTTTTAGAATTTAAAAATTGTGGGCGCTATTTCTAACGTATAATTAGCACTCGATATTATTTCGTGCCAAGAAAAATAGTTGCCTTTTTAGGCCTAAAGATAGGGGATTATTTTTTATCTGAAGCTGAATTATTCTTACCTTTCCAATTCGATCTCACAATTGCTTTTTCAGGCGGTAATAGCTTAGAATCACTATATGTCTGACACTACCAAATACAACCATACAGCAACTGAAAAGAAATGGCAAGACAAGTGGGAAGAAGCTAAGTTATATAATCCTGATCTTAAAAATTCCAAAAATAAATTTTACAACTTATGGATGTTTCCATATCCTTCAGCAGAAGGCTTGCACGCAGGCCACGCCTTTGCTTCAACAGGGAGTGATGTTTTCGGGCGCTTCGCCCGCATGACTGGCAAAACTGTTTTCCAACCAATTGGTTATGATTCTTTCGGCATCCATTCAGAGAACTATGCCATTAAAATTGACGAGAAACCTCAAGAAGTTGTTAAACGCACAACTAAAAACTATGAGAAACAAATGAGATCTTTGGGTCATGGATATGATTGGACACGAACTGTTACAACTTCAGATCCCGATTATTATAAATGGACACAGTGGCTTTTCCTTAAGATGTTTGAAGCCGGTCTAGCTTACAAAAAAAATGCTACTGTGAACTTCTGTCCTTCGTGTAAAACGGTTCTAGCAGATGAGCAGGTAATGACACCTAAACAAGCTGGAAAAGAGCCTAAAAATGCATTAGGTGAGGTTGTAGCCGAGACAGATGATCTAAAAGTTTGTGAGCGCTGTGGCACAATTGTGGAAAAGAAAGATCTTGATCAGTGGTTTTTCAAAATTACCGATTATGCAGACAAGCTTTTGTCAGGACTCGAAAAAATAGATTGGTCAGAAAGAGTAACAACCGCTCAAAGGAATTGGATAGGCAAGAGCCACGGTATGGTAATTAACTTCAAAAAAGAAAATGGAGAAGATCTTCCTGTTTTTACCACCCGTCCAGACACTTTAAATGCTGCTAGCTTCATAGTTGTGGCTGATGAAAAAATGTGTAACGAAGAAAATCCAGAAAAGATTGGCGAATTTACAGGTGAGTATGCCTTAAACCCCCTAAATTCCCAAAAATTGCCAATTTGGAAAACAAATTATGTAGCTCCCGGTTACGGAACTGGAAATGTGATGGGGGTGCCAGCACACGATGAACGTGATATGGATTTTGCTGCTAAATATCATTTAGATATTATTAAAAAGGAACCAGATGAAACACTTTGGGATAAAATAGAAAAAGAGGGTTGGGGTAAAAAGCATACTAATTATCATTTACGCGATTGGCTAGTCTCGCGTCAGCGTTATTGGGGAGCACCAATCCCAATGATTAACTGTCCAAAAGATGGCTGGGTGCCAGTTCCTGAATCCGATTTGCCAGTAGTCTTACCAGATATCAAAGATTTTAAGCCGGAAGGCACAGGTAAAGGGCCTTTAGCTAACCATAAAGAATTTTACGAAGTTAAATGTCCAAAATGTGGGGCAGATGCCATCCGCGAAACAGATGTTATGGATACTTTTGTAGATTCTTCTTGGTATTTCTTGCGGTACCCCAGTGTTGATGCAGATGATAATAGTAAGATAGCCTTCAACAAAGAAATTACCAAAAATTGGCTGCCAGTTGACCTCTATTTTGGCGGAGCAGAGCACTCAGTGCTACACCTTATGTACTCTCGTTTTGTAACGATGGTACTGTACGATTTGGGTTTTTTGAGCTTCAACGAGCCTTTTCCAAAGTTTTTTGCTCACGGACTCATGATTAAAGACGGCGCCAAGATGAGCAAGAGTAGAGGAAATGTGGTCAATCCAGATGAATATGTGGCTAAATTTGGGGCTGACACTCTAAGACTCTACGTAATGTTCTTAGGACCGATGGACGGCTCGCCTGATTTTAGGGATAGTGGCATAGAAGGCATGCAGAAGTTTATTAATCGTATTTGGAATTTGGTAAACGAGCCTAAGAAACTCGATGAAGTGAATAAAAAAGAAGTTTATACCAAACTTCATCAAACAATTAAGAAAATTACTGAGGATTTGTCTAATTTTAAGTATAATACTGCCATTTCGAGCCTGATGCAGTTAGTTAATACTTTAACTGAAAAGGGTTCTGACCCAGAAATTATTAAAGTTTTATGTCAATTATTGGCTCCTTTTGCACCGCATTTAACAGAAGAGTTATGGGTAGAAGTATTAAAGCAGCCATTCTCAATCCATACAAGTACTTGGCCAAAATATGATTCAAAGTATCTCGAAGTAGATCAAATCAATTTAATAATCCAAATAAACGGCAAGTTGAGAGGTAATCTTTTGGTAAACAATGACCAAGCCGCATCTGGTGAGGGAATAGAAGAAATGGCAAAGAAGGAAGAAAACATCGCCAAGTGGCTGGAGGGGAAAGAAATTAAGAAAACAATCTTTGTCACAAACAAATTAATTAACTTCGTTATCTAAAAAAGAGTAATATAAATAACTGGAGGATTTTTGATAATGCCACAACTTCCAGATATTAATTTTAATGAGTTATTTATTAAGTTTCGTATCCCTCTTTTAATACTTTTATCAGGACTTATCTTAATCGCTTGCGGCGTCATATATTTTAAAAGTGGATTATCTTCACCAACAACTAAAATAGAAGTTTTAAATGCTACTACAAGCGGTCAAGTTGCTGGTGGGGAGATTACTGTGGAAATTGCGGGAGAAATTTTAAAACCCGGGGTTTATAAATTAGCAAACGGTTCAAGAATTGATGACTTATTAATTGTTTCTGGCGGTTTTTCAAAGAATGCTGATAGAGTTTGGACAGATAAATATTTAAATCGCGCCGCTAAGTTAACAGATGGACAGAAAATATATATACCAAAAGTAAGCGAGCTTGCCCCGTACCAAGACCAGCAGTCTTCGATGCGGGGTGCTAAAACAACACCAGGGAGTCAAACTGTATCATCCACTTTTTCATCCGATAGTAACACCTTGATAAACATTAACACAGCAAGCCTTCAAACATTAGATACACTACCAGGAATTGGCCAAACATACGGCCAAAACATCATTGAACACAGACCGTACTCAACTATAGAAGAATTAGTGTCTAGAGGAGCAATTAAGCAAAGTTTGTTCGATAAGATAAAAAACCAAATAACTATCTACTGATGAACTGTTAAACTGTCGAACTGATTTTTTGTGCAGCCGAAATAACAGTTAAGCAGTTATATAGTTCAACAGACTATGAAAAATAATTTAATTATTTTCTTAGGAATATTTTTACTAATCATCTTTCGTTATTTTACAACCCGACCAGTTTACAAAACTGGTGACACTGTCAGAATTACAACAACAGTTTTGTCAGACCCCATTAAATATCCAACTTCTCAATACTTAAAAATTGCAGGACTTAAAACTTATCTGCCAAATTATCCGGAAATTACATATGGCGACAAAATTATTATTGAGGGGACAGTAAATAATGACAAGTTAGACAAACCAAAACTCATTAAAATATTGGATGACAAAAGTTTTGGGTCAAATTTCAGAAACTCAGTCATTTCTTTTTATCAGCAAGTCTTACCAGATCCAGAAGCAGGACTAATTGCCGGGACTGTACTGGGTGCAAAAGGAACCCTAACTCAAGAATTTTGGGACCAAGTTAAAATTGCAGGCGTAGCTCACGTTGTTGTAGCCTCAGGAACCAACGTAACTTTTGTAGTTTCTTTCTTGATGGGAGTATTAACCTTAATTTTGCCAAGAAGGAAAGCGATACTCTTTGTTATATTAGGTATTATTTTGTATCTCTTCTTGTCAGGTTTCGATGCACCCTTAATTCGCGCTGCTATCATGGCGACGGTTGTTTTTGTTAGTCAGGAAACAGGAAGACTGGTCTCAACTTGGCGAGTTTTAATTATGACGGCTGGAATAATGCTAGTTATTAACCCGGATTGGCTAGTTGATATAGGTTTTATTCTTTCTTTTGTCTCAACAGCTTCGCTAATGCTATTTGAGAGGAGAATAAACTCTAAGTTACTTAAGATACCGAGTATTCTTCGCGAAGGCTTGTCTACATCTTTGGCCGCACAGATTGGAGTGGCTCCGATACTGTTTGTTACATTTGGACAGTTTAATATACTGTCTCCAATTATAAATGCTTTAGTACTCTGGACGATCCCTTTTATTATGATTTTAGGCGGATTGGGTGGGGTAGTTGGGCTAATATTTCCTTTTTTGGGCAAATTGATACTTTATTTGTGTTATCCCTTGGCTTGGTGGTTTGTCAGAATAGTAAATCTGTTTACTGCTGGCTGATTACTGCTTACTGAAAAACAGCGAACAGTAAACAGTTATCAGTAAACTGTAAATCTTATGAAATACATATTCGGAATCTTACTTTTAATTTTGGCAGCATTAATTATTGTCATATTCCAACTTCCTGACAATAATTTGCACATAATTGCTTGTGATGTCGGCCAAGGGGATGCAATTCTTATCACTTATAAAAATATTCAGATTTTGACCGATGGCGGACCGGACAACAAAGTTACAAATTGCCTAAGCCGCTACATGCCATTTTGGGACCGGAAGATTGAGCTGGTTATTTCCACTCATCCCGACGCGGATCACTCAACAGGGTTAATAGAAGTCTTAAAACGGTATAAAGTGGACAATATAATGATTAATCCTATTGATTCTGGCACTCCAACAATTAAAGCGCTAGAGAATCAGGTGGGGAGTCATGGTATACCTATTACGCACCCGGTAGAGGGCATGGGTATTGGGGTAGGTCTGATACGTTTAGATATAGTCAGTCCAAGCCAGGATTTAGTAAATGGTTTAACCGATAAAATAGAAGGGAATAAATTAGGTTTTTTTACTCCGTTGGAAGGCACTAATGTTTATTCTATAGTTTATAGGCTCGATTTTGGCAATTTTAAAGCATTGTTTCCGGGAGATATTAATTCTAGTGTTAGCGATAGGCTAGCAAGCGAAAATAAAATAGGAACTGTTAACTATATCAAAATACCTCATCACGGAAGTAATGATGGACTGACCGAAAACCTTCTTAAAGCTCTCATGCCTAAAATGGCAATAATCAGTGTTGGCAAAAATAACTTGTTTGGTCACCCAACCCCTCAAATTATAAAAATGCTAACTGAACAGAATATTAAAATTTATAGGACGGATGAAGTGGGGGACGTGGAAGTTATAACTAATGGGAATGAATTTTGGGTGAAAAAATAAAAATTATCTAACGTCTATGTTGAGTTCTCCAGTTCCGATCTTGTTCGACATAAGCTCCTCCAGATCCTAGATCAAAATCGCCGCTTAACGATTCTGGTTTGGATATGCGATGAATTTCAAGCCGCGTTTGGGTAGGCGCAGTCATCGTATCTTGAATTATGTTTCCTTGGTCATCTGTAATTACAATATGTTTTGATCCATCAGGGTTTTGTGTAATTCTTTCTTGCATATCAATATTAGTGGCTCTCACTTTTACAATTGGATTGAAGTACAAGATGCTTGTAAGAATCGTCTTTCCAAAAATTAATTCCCTTCAAATCAGCCTCAATTAGGTCAGCTATATAGTTTTCCAAAGACAAGACCTCTATTTTTCCACTCTTAACATAAGTTTTGATATTGCCAATCGGAGATCTGGAATCTGAAATAAAAACCTTTCTAATAAAAGAACCTTTAATATTATTTTCCCAGTCTCCAATAAACTTTCCGTGTACACCAACTACTGTTAGACCTTTGGCTCCATATTCTTTAAGTTTGGTTGCAATTTTTGCCAGTGTTCCTGCTGTTGCGAACTCATCGTCATACACAATGCACTCTTTATTCATTACTCTTTTGCGATCTGTGGCATTCATTTCAAGTATTACGGTTTTAGGGTCTAATCTTTTTTTAATAAATGAGGCCGATTTAAGATTGTAGTGCTTGGCAGCACGGATGGCTGCTATGTTTCTACCTTGATCGGGGCGCACTTCAATCGTATTTTCAGGAGTAAGAATCACAGTTTCAGAATTCGATATTTTCATCGGGTGATTTAAAACTTGATTCATTAAGAATTGCCACGGTGTTGTGGGAAGAAGAGGTTTTTCTATGGTAGAAGCAGCTGTTTCAGTTGCAAAGGAATGCGGTTCAATAGCCATAAAACTGTTTACTCGCGTCATACTTTCTGTATCGGCTGCAATATTAATGGGCGATGGCATGTAATTGCCTTCAGGAGAGACATTTTTATCTTGTCTTGTGCCTGGAAAAAATGGCAATATTGCTGTTATATATTGCGCCCGCAACACATTTGAAAAGTGCCAGGCAACTCTTTGAATATCAAGCACCTCATCTTTAGTTGTTGGCGAGGCTATTAAATAAATATGTTTCGCTAAAGGAGCCTCATTAATTATATGTAATCGATCTTCATTTCCAGGAAACTGTTCTCTAAAACAAGTTGCAATTGGATATTTTGCAGAAAAGATTGGCAATTTAGAATTAACTATTTTTTCACTAACATCGCCTTGGTGTGGGGGAAGAACAACTACTTGGTAATCATCTCTGATGTTTTCTAATCTTTTCTTTCTGGTATTCCAAAGCCTGGCTGCCCAGGTATATGAAATTTCAGTTGCATGGTCTATCAAAGTCGTTCCATCTATTCTGCTCGTGGGAGCCGAGTGGTTAACAAAACGAAGATCGGTGAGACGTCTATTGTATCCGTGTGTCATGGCGAATTAATCTTAGTTCTAATTCAGTGGAAAACAAGAGGAATTTAAAGGTTTATTTTCTTTCTTGGCCGCAAGAAGTTACTGCATCTTCTGGGGTGTTAGCTCTTACACTTACTACTATCGAATTTGAGGAACCTTGGAATTTCTGAAAAAGCTGACCTTCATCTTCAAATGTAGTATTTCGTACTGTGTCAGGCGCTTTTATTACAGCACTTGGATCCCAGTGATCCGTAAGACATTCATTTTTTTCGAGCTCATACATATTTCCGCCTAAGTTTTTCATTTCGACGTGAATTGTATCATTTCTGCTCAAAAAATACTAAAATGTGAGTGTGGAAAGTGGAGGCTACAAAGTTTTACCTTTTTATATCCAGTCGGAATATATTTATGATTTTACTGTAGAGTTTTGCGGTCTTTATATTGATTATAAATCCCGGACAAAGGATCAAATGGAGCAGGCCGCCAGGAGCGGCAAGCAAAATATTGCCGAAGGTTATTTGCAGAAGAGTTTAGAAGGTAGAATTAAGCTTTTGGGAGTGGCCCGGGGTAGTTTGGAAGAACTTTTAAACGATTATCAGGATTTTTTGAGGCAAAAAAGGTTAAAGATCTGGGAAATGGATTCTCCTGAGTCACAAACCGTTCGACGGCTTGTGTATAATCGTTATAACAGTTATAAAAATTATAAAGTTTATATTTCCGAGCCGGAAAAAGCTGCAAATTGCATGGTTTGTTTAATCAATCAAACAAATAATCTTTTGGATCAAAAATTGAGGTGGGTGGAAGAACAATTTGTTAAAGAAGGGGGATTCAGAGAAAACCTATTTAGGAAGAGAATGGCATTTAAAAATCAAAAATGAAAAATCAACTAGAAAAAATACTGGGTTTTGAGATTACACCTACTGATAATCCAGAATTCGGTGGTTATACTTCTAATATTGCCATGGTCGAGTATAGAAAGATGGCTGTAGCTACAAATTCACATGTTCCAGGTGGTAAAAAAGAAGGAATAATATGGTCGCACTATCCTAATAGACCATGGAATAATCCAAGAGAACTGGCTGAGCATATTAAAAAGAATCTTGAAAACAAAGAAAGTCTTTTCAAAATAGTTGACAAAATAGAGGTTGCTGGTCCGGGTTTTATCAATTTTTTCTTAAAAACAGATGTTCTAGTATCCAATTTGATGCAGATTGAAGAGGAAAAAGGAAAATTTGGATCTTCAGATATTGGTAAAAACAAAACTATAATTATCGATTATTCTTCACCCAATATTGCCAAACCTTTTGGTATCGGCCACCTAAGATCAACCGTTATTGGTCAGGCTTTATATAATCTTTATGGGTTTTTAGGCTACAACACGATTGGGGACAATCATCTCGGTGATTGGGGAACGCAGTTTGGCAAGCTTCTTTATATGATTACTTCTACTAAAACAACCGACTTTTCCATTGAAAATCTAGAAAAGTTGTATGTTGAATTCCATACCCTAGCTAAAGAGGACGAATCATTGGAGGTAAAAGCCCGTGAGTGGTTCAAAAAGCTTGAAGATAACGATCCTGAGGCAAGAACGATCTGGAAACAATGTATAAATGTTTCTCTAAATGAATTTAAGAGAGTTTATGATCTTCTGGAAGTAAAAATAGACAACGCTTACGGCGAAAGTTTTTATGAAGAAGAAATGAAGCAAATGATGGCTGATCCAAAGCTTAAAAAATATCTAGAAAAAGGCGAAGACGGAGCAACAATTATTGATCTAACAAAAGAAGGCATAAAAACACCTTTAATGTTTCTCAAAAAAGATGGAGCTACAACTTATGCAACCCGCGATTTGGCAACAATTAAGTTTAGAGTTAAAAAGTGGCATCCAGATGCAATTATTTATGAAGTTGGAGCTGAACAAACACTTCATTTTCAACAGCTTTTTGCGGCAGCCAAAATTTTAGGGTTGGTTGATGAATCAGTTCAACTAATTCACACAGCTCATGGGCTTTATTTAGCTCCCGACGGCAAAAAATTCAGCACCAGAAAAGGGAAAACAATTAAGCTCGATGAAGTTTTAACGGAAGCTATCGAAAGAGCTAAAAAGTTGGGGAGTGAGGATGACAAAACTGCCAAAGAAGTAGGTATTGGGGCCATAAAATATTTTGACTTAATGCATTCGGTTCAGAGTAATGTTGTTTTTGACTGGGAAAAGATAATGAATATGGAAGGCAACAGCGGACCGTACCTACAGTATACAGTGGCTAGAACAAATAGCGTGTTAGCTAAATCTACAAATCTACAAATAAACAAATCTACAAATTTAGAACTTAATACTGAAGAACTCTCAGTTCTTCGAGTTTTAAATCAATTTTCAGAAGTGGTTGAATCTGCAGCCAAAACTTACTCACCTAATCTCTTGTGCAATTATTTATACGATTTAGCTTCAAAATACAACGCTTTTTATAATAAACACCATATTTTGAAACCTGAAGATTCGAAATTGACAGGAGATTGGAATTTGGAGATTGGAAATTTCCGACTAGTGCTGACAAGCGCGGTCGGGATAGTTCTTAAAAATGGCCTTAAACTTTTAGGAATCGACACTCCAGAAAAAATGTGAAGCGAAGCGGAATCCCTCTCAATTTTGGCACGGATCGTATACGAATAGTATTGAAAAGATAAGTGCGAAAATTGTGTGGGATAAAAGGGTGGTACTAAACAGAATATCCTTTTGGAAGAAATCTTCCTCTAGGAAATCTTTTGGGTCGCGGTTCCCAATTGACTTGTCTTCTGTTTATTTGGCGTACCAAAACTACTACTTGCCGTCTATGACCACAACATCGGTGATATATATATTGTACAAACACTGTGGAAGGTCATTTTTCAGGCAGATTCCATAATAATGCCAGGTTTCGCCTGTACCATCACTGAATTGCCAGTTAATGGCAATGTCTTTTCCACCGACGTTATCGATATTTGAGCCAAGGAAAATGGCTCCTTCTGGCTTTACGGCAACAAAGCTGCCAGTCAGGTGGGTGTTATTGCTGAAGAACCATTCCCCAGTTGCCGATTCGATCTTGAGATACGAAGGGTGAGTCGAATTGAATTCGTAGTCCTGCCCAATTTTGTATTTGGCCCTCACTGCGTCGTCTTGAATGTTGGACAGAAACACCATCAACACAATCGACACGATGCACAATGCAGGGACTAACAACATAGTACCAACTTTTATAAATCTATCTTTGGTACTGTTCATTGCTCCTCCTAAACCTAATCCGCGATGTCAATGTACGCCAAGTGGAATTATAGGGTGAAAGTGATTAAAAAACAAATTAATGAGGTTTATTGCAAAGACAGACGGGTTTGTGGCGGATTCCCGTCTGTCTTTTTTGTTACTTTTTCTTCTTTTTCTTTTCTGGCGACGGCGACAGTAATGTCGGAATTGGGTCTGGTTTGTCATCCCAACTTAAAATCGACGGTCCGAATAGCAAAACACCGCTTATAATCAGGGCACCTATCAATAAAGGCATTCTTTACTCCTTTCTGTTGGTTCTGAATAATTCGATTAAACCGACAATGCTGCTAATAACTACAGCTACTGCCCAGATGTGCGGGTCAAAAAACACGTTTAGGATCTTTCGACCCACCGGATCCAGACTCAACCAAATTACACCTAGGATCAAAAGTATTAACAACCATAATACTTTTCCTTTTGTACTCACTTTGTCTCCTTTCTGCCCGTGGGCGGATTTAATAACGCAATTGTTATTCCTGACTGAATTATATACCTCAGAAGCAAATGAAGGTTATCTCTTAGAACTTTCCAATTTTTCTATCCTCTTCAAAATATCCATCATCATCTCATCTTGCTTCTCAAGGTGGAGAAGGACGGCTTCGATTTCCTTTTCAGCCTTAACATTGGTTTCATAATCGTGCTGAGCCCTAAGTTCTGCGTGTTTACCTTGTAAATTTTGGCCAATCAAGATCAATGGCAATAATATGAGCTGCAAATAACCTGATGACATATATTGGATAACAGGCATTGTTGATGGAATAAGTAGGGGAACAGTCACTAAAATAACACAGAAATAGAAAAATCCCATTGTTCCAATTTTATTTGTAATATACAAAGCCACTTTATCGGTTTTACTTAAACGGCTTTTATGAATCTCGTTAGTATTTTGAATTGGAGCAAAATCACGTCTTAAATCAGCAATTGTTCTAATCGCGGGAGTTTCCATAGTTCTAG
>Ga0265331_10002654_pt1 | contig 11978 bp, 8 predicted proteins | sample 41923metaG_FD_202088 | JGI IMG/M metagenome (GOLD analysis project Ga0265331, IMG submission 202088) | Rhizosphere microbial communities from Carex aquatilis grown in University of Washington, Seatle, WA, United States - 4-19-23 metaG | ecosystem: Host-associated > Plants > Roots > Rhizosphere >...
ACCTCACTGGGAGAACGCTCTCTCCATTTCCATCTGAACCGGAACACCGGCCGTTTCCCGTCTCGATCACTCCAATTGTATTTCTCGATTTGCCCGCACTTCAATCGCTTGCGAATTCCGGTGCCTTGACAACAATCCGCCCTAAGTTACCCTCGTGTCGGTGGGGCCATGTCTTCAGCACCGCGAACCACGCAATTCGCGTTCGTCACTTTTCGCCGTTTTCGACACGGCACCTGCCGGCCCCTGCGGCGCGCGGCACAAAAATGCCGAAAGCAGAAAGTTCACTATGAGCCTGGTCCCACAGACGGACGGCGTGCCGGGAACATCGCCAACCACGCAATTCGCGTTCATCACTGTTCGTCGCGTTCGACACCCCATCCGGGTCCGGCCCCGCGCAACAAAGGCGACAAACAAAAAAGTGCAACAGGAACCCACGCGCCATGGTTGGCCGGCCCGGGCGCGCGCGGTGCCATAATGTTTCTCGGGAGCCCGCCGCATGAAACGGAAACCGCTCAACTGGAATGCGCGCCGAGGGTGCGCCGCGTGAGTTCTGACGCCTCGACGCCGCTCATGCGGCAATACCATTCCATCAAGCAGCAAGTCCCCGGCGCCCTGCTGATGTTCCGCCTGGGCGATTTTTACGAGCTATTTTACGAAGACGCCGTGACCGCGGCGCGCGAGCTCGAGATCACGCTGACTTCCCGGAACAAGGAGAAGGGGCAGGCCATCCCCATGTGCGGCGTGCCCTACCATGCCGCGGACGGCTACCTGGCGCGCCTCGTGCAGCGCGGCTACCGCGTGGCGATCTGCGACCAGATGGAGGACCCGCGCTTCGCCAAGAAGCTGGTCAAGCGTGAGCTGACGCGGGTGGTCACGCCGGGCACCGCCACCGAGCCGGGGCTGTTGCGCTCGCACGAAAACAACTACCTGGCGGCGGTCACCGTAAGCGGCCCGCGTGCGGGGCTGGCCTATGTCGACGTCTCGACCGGTGAGTTCCGCGCCACCGAGATGGACGCAGCGGAGGTTCCCGCCGCGCTCGAGCAGCTCGGCGCGCGCGAAGTGCTGGCGGCCGCGGAAACGGCGCTGGCGGCGGGCGCCTGTCTGCGAACGGAAGTGGAGGGCTGGGTCTTCGGCTTCGACCATGCCGAGCAGAGCCTGAAGGAGCACTACAAGCTGCGGGCTCTCGATGGGTGCGGCCTCACGCACCGGGGGCTGGCCGTGGGCGCGGCCGGCGCGGTGCTGCACTACCTCAAGGACACCCAGAAATCGGCGCTGGGACACCTCTCACCTCCGTTCTTCTTCGAGCGCAGCGACGATATGATTCTCGATGCGGTGACGGTGCGGAACCTCGAGCTGGTGGAGCCGCTGTTCGCCGCCGATCTGGGCTCCGCCAAGGACGCGACGCTGGCCGGAGTTCTCGACCAGACCCTGACCGGCATGGGCGGCCGCCTGCTGCGCGCGCGCATGCTGCGCCCGGCCTTCAGCCGCCAGGTGATCGAGGACCGGCTGGACGCGGTCGAGGAACTGGCGCGAGCCACCATCCTGCGAAACGAGCTGCGGCAGACGCTGGGCGAGATCCAGGACCTGGAGCGGCTGCTCGCCAAGGTCACGTTGGGGACCGCGGGGCCGCGCGAGGTGCTGGCTCTGGGCCGCTCGCTGGCAAAAGTGCCCCGGTTGAAGGAGCTCATCCTCGCGGCCCAGACGCCGCGGACACAGGGCGTCGCCGAGGGGCTGGACGAAGTGGCCGAGGTGCGCGATAAGATTCTCGCCGCCATCGCCGCCGAGCCTCCGGTGACCCTGGCGGACGGCGGCACGATTCGCGCCGGGTTCAACCCGCAGTTGGACGAGCTGCGCGACCTCAGCCAGAACAGCCGCCGCTACATCGCCGAAATCGAGGCGCGCGAGCGGACTCGTACCGGCATCACCTCGCTCAAAGTCCGGTTCAATAACATATTCGGTTTTTACATCGAGATTTCGAAGGCCAACCAGCATCTGGCTCCGGCCGATTACGAACGCAAACAGACGCTGGTGAACGCCGAGCGCTACACCACGCCGGAGCTGAAGGAACTCGAGGGCAAGGTGCTCGAGGCGGAGGAGCGGATCCTCGATCTCGAGAAGACCATCTTCGCCGAGGTGCGCTCGCTGGCTGCGGCGAATGCCGTCCGCATACGGGACAGCGCGGGCGCGATCGCTCAGCTCGACGTGGCGGCGGCGCTGGCCGAAGTGGCGGTGCGCCAGCGCTACGTCCGCCCGCGTTTTTCCGAATCGGGCGAGATGCGCATCGCGGGCGGGCGCCACCCGGTAGTCGAGACGCTGGCGGAGCGCGAGGCCGAGCGCTTCATCCCCAACGACCTCTACCTCAACTCGACGTCCGAGTTCATCGCCGTCATCACGGGTCCCAACATGGGCGGCAAGTCGACCTATCTGCGACAGGTTGCGCTGATCTCGATCCTGGCGCAGATGGGATCGTTCGTCCCGGCGGAGGAAGCGCTGCTGCCGCTGGTGGACCGCGTCTTCACGCGCATCGGCGCCTCGGACAACCTGTCGCGCGGCCGGTCCACCTTCATGGTGGAGATGACCGAGACGGCCGCGATTCTCAACACGGCGACGCCGCGCAGCCTCATCGTGCTCGACGAGATTGGTCGCGGGACGGCCACCTATGACGGGCTGGCGCTGGCCTGGGCGGTGATCGAGCACATACACGACCACGTCCGCGCGAAGACCCTGTTCGCGACGCACTATCATGAGCTGACCGAGCTGGCCGAGCAGATGGAAGGCGTGCGCAATCTTCGCGTGACGGTGAAGGAGGCCGGGGACCAGATCATTTTCCTGCGCCGCGTGGAGCCCGGCGCGGCCGACCGCAGCTACGGGATCGAGGTGGCGCGGCTGGCGGCGCTGCCCGCCAGCGTGATCGAGCGGGCGCGGCAGGTGCTGGCGCTGCACGAAAAGACCGAGCACGAGGTCACGGGCGAGCTCACGCCCGGGGCGCGCACGGAGCCGGTGCAGATCTCGCTGTTCGAGCCCGTCAACTACGAAATCGCCTCGCGCATTCGCAACCTGAACGTGGACGAGCTGCGTCCGGTGGAGGCGCTGCGCCTGCTGGCCGAGATCCAGGAGGAGTTGAGGCGCCATTAGCGGCGCAAGGCGCCGCTAATGGCGCAGCTATCAGCGATCAGCTGTCAGCTCTCAGCCCTCGGATCGCGGCCTTCGGCCGCTCTCAGCGCCACGAACGCCCGCGTTCGGCAGGCCTTAGCTGATGGCTGATAGCTGATGGCTGACAGCTATTGGCAGCCGCGGCCCGCGCCGCGGCTGCCAATAGTGTAGACTCCTACGAAAGGCAGGGTGTCTTCAATGCGGGTCGCGGGCATCATGAGTGGGACTTCTCTCGACGGAATCGACGTCGCGATCGTGGACATCGGGAACCGCTACAAATTGACGCTGGTGGCGTTCCACTCCGCGCCTTACCCGCCGCGCGTGCGCGAGGCCCTGCTCGGGGTGTCGAATGCCGCCACGCACACCGCGACCATTTCCCGGCTGAATTTCCTGCTGGGGGAGTTATATGCGGAAGCCGTGATTCGACTCTGCGAAAGCAAGCGGATCGCGCTCGATTCGATCGGGCTGATCGGCTGCCACGGCCAGACGATCTTCCACGAGGGCGCGCCGGTGAGCTTCCTGCGGCGCCAGGTTGCGAGCACGTTCCAGATCGGAGAAGCGGCGGTGATTGCCGAGCGGACAGGCATTCCCGTGATCTCAGACTTCCGGACTCGCGACATTGCGGCGGGCGGGCAGGGGGCGCCGCTGGTCCCCATAGTCGATTACCGCCTCTACCGCCACCTGCGGCTGGGGCGGGTGGCGCTCAACATCGGCGGCATCGCCAACCTGACGGGCATTCCGCCAGGCGCCAAGCCCAGGGACGTAATCGCCTTCGACACCGGCCCGGGCAACATGGTCATCGACGCGCTGGTCGAGAGGTTCACCCAAGGCCGCAGCCGCTACGACCGCAATGGCTGGATCGCCCACTGCTCGAAGGTGAACCGCGCGTTGCTCGAGGAACTGCTCTCTGCCCGCTACTACCGTCTCAAGCCTCCCAAATCGGCCGGGCGCGAGCAGTACGGTCCGGCGTTCGTCGCGCGTCTGGTTTCGACCGGGCTGCCGTTGCAGGACCTGATCGCCACCGCCACCGCCCTGACCGCCGCTGCCGTCGCCGAGGGCATCGCGCGATTTGTCCGGCCCCGGATGCCCGTAGACGAGTTGATCGTTTCCGGAGGAGGCGCGCACAATCCCGAGATCCGGAAGCACCTGGCGGCATTTCTGCCACGGGTGGCCGTCTGCACCTCCGCCGACTACGATATGGACGTGGACGCCAAGGAGGCGGTGGCGTTTGCGGTTCTTGCGTTTCAGACCTGGCACGGGCATCCCTCGAATGTGCCGTCCGCGACCGGCGCCCGCCGCGCCGTCGTCCTTGGCAAGGTCTCGGCGGGAACAAGCGTCAAGGCGGGCTCGTCTTCTAAATAGGAGGACGGAAAATGTACTGCACACAATGTGGCAACCAACTCGAGGACGCTCACTTGTTCTGCCCTAAGTGCGGCAAGTCCGCCGTGCCCGGGCAACCAGGCGCGGGGATTCCACGAAAACCGCTCAGCCGTCCCATCGATCAGAAGATGTTCGCCGGCGTGTGCGCGGGTTTTGCGCGCTCCTTCAACATGGATGTCACGCTGATGCGGATCCTCTGGATCGCGGCGACGCTCGTGACCGGAGGTCTGGTGGTGCTGGTGTATATCGGCGCCTGGATCTCCATGCCGAAGGACTACCCCGCAACTCGCACGGCGTAGACCGCTCCCTTGCGGTCGCGGCTCGGTACGGATGACGTCGCGGCTCGGTTCCGGCTTGGTTAGAATTGGTGTTTGAAAGCCACGAAACGCCAGCCTCAGAGCACGCGGAAATCGACACCGGTGAAGACAGCGGAGGCGCGGCCTGCGCCGCCCGCGGAACTGCGGGAACGCGTGTGGTGGATCGCCGCCGCGGCCATCCTGGTGGCGGGAGCGCTGCTGCGATTCTATGATCTGGGGCTGAAGCCGATACACCATGACGAGGGGGTCAACGGAGTTTTCCTGGCGCGGCTGCTGCACGAGGGCTACTACCACTACGACCCCGCCAACTATCACGGGCCGGCGCTCTATTACCTGGCGCTGCTGGTGGTCCGCGTAAATGGCTTCTTCCACGGCGACGGCTTGAGCGATGTCGCTATCCGTGTCATCGCCGCCATTTTTGGCATCGCCACGGTGGCGCTGGTGCTGTGGATGCGGCGCCTCGTCGGCAAACGCGAGGCGCTGGTCGCGGCGGTTCTCATCGCCATTTCCCCAGGCGCCATTTTCTACTCGCGTTACTTCATCCACGAGATGCTGTTCGTCTTCTTCACGCTGGCGATCGCGGTGTGCGGGTGGGAGGCATGGAAGCGGTCCGATCCCGGGTACTTGCCGATTGCCGCCCTGGCCGCGGCGTTTCTGTTCGCAACCAAGGAGACCGCGCTGGTCTCGCTGGTGGTGCTGGCGATTGCCGTCGCGGTGCAGCGTGTTTGGGTGCGGATGAAAGAAGGCGGCCCGGCCGCGCCGCCGTTCCACTGGCAGGGCTCCGCCAGAAATTACTGGCTGCTCAGCGCGGTTGTGTTCGGCGCGGTGTACGTGGTGCTCTATTCGTCGTTCTTCACAAACATGAAGGGGCTTCGCGACTCCCTGGAGACGTTTACGATCTGGACCCGGACCGGGTTCAGCATGGAGTTTTTCCCGAAGTACGCGTACCTTACGTGGATCGGGCGGCAGGAGTGGCCGCTGCTGCTGGTGGCGGTGGTGGGCAGTGTCGTCGCGGTGTGGACCCGGCCCCGCAGCTTCGCGGCCTTCGCCGGCATTTGGGCCGCCGGCCTGTTCGCGGTCTACACGCTGATTCCTTACAAAGAGCCGTGGCTGGCGCTGAACTTCATTGTTCCGGCCGCCATCGCCGGCGGCTCCGGCGCGGTGCGTCTCTGGGAGCGCGAGCGGAGGCTCTGGCTGCTGGGGTGCGGCCTGGCGATCGTGCTCGTTTACCAGACCATCGATCTGAACTTCGTGCACTACGACGACCAGACCGAGCCCTACGTGTACATGCAAACCACACGCGAGGTCAACCTCCTGTTGCATGAGGTTGAGGCCGTAGCCGCGCGCACGCACAGCGGCGTCAAGCTGGCGATCGCGGTTGTCGCGCCGGAATACTGGCCGCTGCCGTGGTATTTGCGGGACTACAAGAGCGTGGGTTACTGGGGCCGGGTCATCGACACCACGGCGCCGGTGGTGATCAGCTCGAAGGATCAGTCGTGGGACCTGAAAGACCGGCTCGGCCCGGCTTACCAGTTCGTCCGCTTCTACGACCTGCGGCCGGGAGTTACGCTAGCGCTGTTCACGCGCAAGTGACACGATCCGGCGGGTCTGGAGACCCGCTGCAGGCGTGGACGCCTGCCCCACGCGGCCGGCCGGCCTTATTTGGCCGTCGTCGGGAGCTTGTACCAGGCCTCGGGAACGCCCGGGTTCACTTTTACGTCGGTTACGGTCATGTCGGCGCCTACTTTGCCGCCCTGCCTGGTAATGATCCGGAACGGCATCTGGACGCCTTGGACGGCGCGATAATCCGAGTAGAACTCCTCGGTCTCCGTCGGCGGGCCCATCAGCGCCGCTGTGTAGCGCTTCATCACGATCAGGTTGGTCGCCGGCTCGATGAAGACTTTCAGCTGGAGCGAACTTGCCGCCTCGCTCACCGCGACGACCTCGGTTGACTTGCCCTCGATCTGGGCCGGGCCAAGCGCCTGCACCGTGTATCCGGGCTTGTCGAAGTTCTGCAGGAGCGCGATGGACTGGCGGAACATGGAGGCGTTGAGCTCGCCCGTCTGCGAGGCGGGCATGGGGCGCGTCTGGCCTCCCATTCCCATCCAGCCCGCCTGGCCGTCGTAGCCCACCGTCATCTCGCCCATGGCGGACTGTATCTTATTTAGCATCTTGCCGGAGAGGCTCATGGTCGATTCGGTCTTGAGGGAGACGTCGCCCTGGGGCGTGGACATGACCGCATCGGCCGTGATGGTGACGTCCTTCACCTTCATGAGTTCCTTGCCACCCATGGCGGCGCGGGCCGCCAGCATCAGCTCCTTCCCCCTGGCCGCCGCCTCCGGGTTCGCGGCCGCGACCGTCTCCTGCTTCGGTTGTGGGATGGAGATGTCGATGGCCGTCACCGCGCCCAGCGAGGAGAGCGGGCCCTCGTACGCTTTTTGCTTGCCCACGACGAGAACCGCGAACTCCCCGGGCGTGAGATACTTTTTCGCCACCTGGGCCACATCCGCCCGGGTCACCTTCTCGATGCCCGCCCGGTAGCGCTGCAAGTAGTCGCGCGGATAGCCGTAATACTCGAGATTCATCATGCGCGTGAGTATCTTTTGCGTGGAATCGAAGTCGAAGGCCATTCCCTTCAGGATGCCGTCCTTGGCGCGCGCGAGTTCATCGGGGGCCGCGCCGTTCGCGGCCAGCTTCTGCAATTGCTCCTGGATGGAACCGTAGATCTTGAGGGTCGTTTCGGGCTTGGTGGAGCCTCCCACCAGGAACGTTCCCGGCCGGTCCCATCCGGCGGCCGCATTCGAAAACACGTAATAGGCCAAGCCTTGCGCCGAGCGTACGTTGCTGAAGAGCCGCGACGCGAAGCCGCCGCCGAGGATCTCGTTCATCACCTCGAGGGCACAATAGTCCGGGTCGTCGCGCCGGCCCGCGAGCTTTCCCATCAGCACCCAGGACTGCTCCATGCTGTCCTTGTCGATCGAGTAGAAGCCGGTGCGGCTTCGGGCTGCATCATCGACCGCCGGGGGCTCGAACTTCGCCCCTCCTCCGCGCGCCCACCCGCCGAAGGCTTTCTCGATCCTGGCGCGCATCTCGGAGGCATTGAAGTCGCCCTCGGCGCCGAAGATGGTGCTCTCCGGCTGGAAGAACCGCTTGTGGAACGCCACCAGATCGTCGCGCGTGATGGAGTCGATGGTGGCGTACTCGGTCATGCGGGCGTACGCGCTGTCCTTACCGAAAATGACGCGGTTGAACTCCCGGAAAACGATTCCGTTGGGGTTGTCGTTGCGGCGGGCGATGCTGTCGCGCACCGCGATCTTGGCCAGGTCGATTTTGTCCTGGGGGAAGGCCGGGTGCTGAAGAATATCGGCCATGATGGCGAGACCGCGGTCCAGGTCCTCTTTCAGCAGCGACGCAAAGGCGCCACCGCTGTCCTCCGAGATGCCGGTTTCGACCGACGCGCCCAGGCGGTCCAGTTCTTCGTCGAGCTGGTCTCCGTTCTGCGTAACGCTGCCGCCGGTCCGCATCACGGTTCCGGCAATGCTGGCGAGTCCGGTCTTGCCGGCCGGGTCCCAGCGCGAGCCTACGCGAACGGTGGCGTGCAGGGAGACCTTGGGAAGCTCGTGGTCCTCCACCAGGTAGACCACCATGCCGTTGGGCAGTTCGAAGCGCACCGGCTCGGGCACTTTGATCTGGTTCAGGGCCGGGTACTTCAGGCTCTTATAGCTCGCGGCGGGCTCTTGTGCCGCGGCCGCCAGCGCGAACAGGATGGCGAAGAATGGCAGAATTCGTGTGCGCATGATTTGAGCTCCCTACTTGGACGCCGCCTGGAGCGGCTCAATCTCGGCGATGGTGCGGTTATCGAAAACGAAGATCGCCTTACACACCCGCTGGATGTCGGCAGGCGTGACAGCCGCCATCTTTCCGAGCCGTGTGAACGCGGTGCGCCAGTCGCCGGTCAGCACCTGGTAGGCGGCCAGCGTTCGCGCCAGCGTGGAGTTGTCACCCAAGCCGCCGATGATGCCGGCCCGGGTTCTCCGCTTCACGCCGTCCAGTTCCTCCTGGCTTACCGGCTCCGTTTTCAGCCGCTCGATTTCGGCCTCGATGGCCTTCTGCACTTCGGCGTTGGTGTGGCCCTGCGCCGTGAACGCGTAAAACAGGAACAGCCCCGGGTACTTCTCGCCGGGGAAACCGGGGAAGCCGCCAGCCGTGGTGGCGATCTTCTTGTCGCGCACCAGGGAGCGGTAGAGCCGCGAGGAGCGGCCCTCGCTGAGGAGGCTGCCGATGGCCTCGTAGACGGCGTTATCGGGGTCGTTGATATCGGGCTTGTGGTAGCCTTCGACGAACACGCGCTGCGATTGCAGGCGCAGCGTGATGCGCCGTTCGCCAGTCTGCGGCGGCTCGACGGTCCGAAGCGGTTCTTCCTTCTGGCCCGCGGGGATCGAGGCGAAGTACTTCTCGGCGAGCTCGCGAACGCGCTGCGGCGTCACGTCGCCCACCACCACGCTGGTGAGGTTGCTGGGCACGTAGTATTTCTTGAAGAAGGCGGCGCCATCGGCGCGCGTGAGGTTCTCGAGGTCGCTCATGTGGCCGACCACCGGCTCGTGATAGGGATGGGCCTTGTAGGCGGCGGCCTGGAACTCTTCGACCAGACGGCCGACCGGCTGGCTCTCGCCCAGGCGGCGCTCCTCCATCACAACGTTGCGCTCCTTGTAAAACTCGCGCAGCACGGGATCGCCGAAGCGCTGGCCTTCCAGGTAGAACCACAGCTCGGTCTCGTTGGAGGGCAGGCTGAAGAAGTAGTTGGTGGCGTCGGAAGAGGTGTTGGCATTCAGGCCGCGGCCTCCGGCGCGCTCGATGGCCTCGCCGAATTCATTGGGCACGACGAAGGCCGCGGCGGCCTCTTGCGCGTCCTTGAAATCCTGATCGAGCTGCTTCAGCGTCGCCGGGTCGGCCTTGTCGCCCTTGCGGCGTTCGTCGCGCAGGGCGTAATAGGCCTGGTCCACCTTCGCCAGGGCTTCCTTCTCCGCCGCGGCGTTGTTGGTGCCGATGTGGCTGCTCCCCTTGAACGCCATGTGCTCGAACAGGTGCGCGAGGCCGGTGTAGCCGGTCACTTCCTGCGTCGCCCCGACGTCGGCATAGGTCAGGAAGGCGGCGACGGGCGCCTGATGGCGCTCGAGCACGATGAACTTCCAGCCGTTGGCGAGCGTGAACTCGTTAACGCGGGACTCGATCTCCTTGAACTCGTCCTCGGCCACCGCGGGAACGGCCGCGGCCAGGATGCCCAACACAATCACCACACGGGTGGTGAGGTTCCTCAGGGTCATAGCGCCTCCACTAACAGACTACAGGAATTAAAGAGCGGGTGGCCTGATCGGGAGCAAGTAAAGCTCTACTTCCCGCTTTTACACTTCTTTACAGCTTTCATGTGACGGCTTTACGGATGCGCCGTACTCTAGATATAGGCAACTCGGAGCGAGTCTTTCCACCAGCTGCCGGGTTAGGAAGAGACGGAGACAGACAATGTACAAGATCACGATTCACAAGCTTGCAGTTACTTTGGCCGCGGCAGTCATCATACCGGCGGTGGCGCTGGCCCAGGGCCCCGGGCCTCAGGATGCGGATGGCCCGGACGGTGGAGGCGGCCCGATGGCCCCAATGGGCGAGATGCACCACGCCGGCCGGGGCGAAGACGGCGGGCCAGGCATGGGAATGGGCGGGGGAATGGGAATGCACGGCGGCATGCACCACCGGGGCGGGGCGGGCATGGGGTTGGCGTTCCTGGTCGACAACCCGGAGCTTCGAAAGCGCATCGGGATTACCGATGAGCAGGCCGCGAAGATCCGCCAGCAGTCGCTTGATTTCCGGAAGGCCGAGATTCGCAACCGGGCGGACCTCGAGATAAAGCAGCTCGATCTGCATAGCCTCATGGCGGCGGATACGCCCGACCGGGCGGCGATCGACAGAACGTTGCAGGAGGTGGGCGCGGCTCAGATGGCGCTCGAGAAGAGTGCCGTTGACTTCCATCTGGCCATGCGCAGTGCGCTCACGCCCGAGCAGCGCGAGAAGCTGAAGGCGATGCGGGAGGAGCATGGGCGCGGCGAGGGGCAGCACGGGCAGGGTGGACCTCATCCAATGATGATGCATCCCGGAAGGGAGAACAGGCTGCCGCAGCCGCCGCCAGCGCCGCCGCAGCAGTAGGCGGGTCTGGAGACCCGCTGCAGGCGTGGACGCCTGCCCCACTTAGAGTTAGTCTGGAAGTGGATGCAGAGTTCCGCTGGGCTGGTTTTCTCCTTTTTGCTCGCGGGGTCGGCGGCGGTCGGTCAGCCGGCGCCGGCCTCGCAGCCGCCGCAATTCGACCGGCCTGTTTCTCTCAGGCTGCTGCCTTCCAATTTCTTCAGCGATCAGAAGAAGATCTGGCTTTATCCGCGCCAGTTCGCGCATCCCAAGAAATGGATCGCGCCGGCTGCCGTTTTGGGCGTGACCGCGCTGCTGATCGCGGAGGCGGACGCTCCCACGGCTTCTTACTTTCGGCGGACGACCTCGTTTCACGGATTCAACCAGGTTTTCACGGGAACGGCCACAGGTGCCGGGATGATCGTCGCTCCTTCGGCGCTGCTGGCCTTGGGGCTGGCCCGACACGACTCGAAGATGTGGAAGACGGCCATGCTGGCTGGTGAGGCTGCCCTCGACTCCGAGCTGGTGACGACCGTCCTGAAGGACGCGGGCCGCCGACAGTTCCCGGTTTCCGTCCCTGCCGGCCAGAACTTTTCCGATACCTGGTTCGATTCCAAGAGCAGTTGGCTTCGGGGCAGCGGCAGCTTCCCTTCCGGGCACACCATCGCGGCGGTGTCGATCGCCACCGTCATCGCGCGCCGGTACCGGAACCACCGCTGGGTTCCGTACGTCGCCTACGGTGCGGCCGGGCTGGTGGCCTTCTCGCGGCTTACGCTGGGGGCGCACTACGTCTCGGACACGTTCATGGGCGCGGCGCTGGGTTACTCGATTGCACGGTTCGCGGTGCTGCGCCAGTAGCCCGGAACAGCAACAGATCGAGACTGAACGTCACGCGCATGGCTTGGGCGGGCTCGTTCCGCATGGGCCGGTAAATCGAGAGCAGGACGTCGTGGA
>Ga0265331_10002655_pt1 | contig 11977 bp, 12 predicted proteins | sample 41923metaG_FD_202088 | JGI IMG/M metagenome (GOLD analysis project Ga0265331, IMG submission 202088) | Rhizosphere microbial communities from Carex aquatilis grown in University of Washington, Seatle, WA, United States - 4-19-23 metaG | ecosystem: Host-associated > Plants > Roots > Rhizosphere...
GGGCGGTGAAAGAGGGGCTGAGGTTGGCGGACGCGCGGCCGGACCGGTAGGCGGTGTGGTTGGCGGCGTCGTCGGCGGCGCGGCAGGCGGTGTCGTCGGCGGCGTCAGAGGCGTGGTGGGAGCGCCGCGGCATCGTCACTACTTCGCATACCATCACGATCATCATCATCATCATCACCACTATTATCGTTAATCGCGGCGGTCGGCTTGAGGGCGAATTGCCGAGGAAGCGGGTAAAGCTTACGGCTGACGTTCGAAAATGGTCGGGAGGACGGGCTCATTACGTCGGAAGGTTCAGGAAAGATGCGTCTACGCCAGCAAGCCGGCTGAAAAAAAGCCGGCGCGCTTGGCGGGAGCCTGGCCAAAACCGTTGATAGACACATTTACTGTGCGTCGTCGAAGTCATGTTCGACGCCGCGCGCTGTTCCATATTGGAGGCTCCCATGACGAAAAACGCTGAAGGCGCAATCGCGGATTTCGCGGCGGATTTCGCCGCCTTGCGCAAGGATGTCGCACGCCTGGCTGAAGCGATTAGCCAACTGGCGCAACATCCGACGCAAGCGGCCGGAGATGCGGTCGAAGACGCCAAGAACAAGATCGCAAGCGCGGCCGACGAAGCGCAGACCAACATCCGGGCGGCGAGCAGCGAAATCGAGACCAACATCAAACGCAACCCGTTGACGGCGGTGCTGATCGCCTTTGGCGTTGGACTGGCGCTCGGGGTGATAACCAGGCCGCGCGGGTGATCGCAAATGATCCAGTGGCTCATCAGCCTTTTGGGGGCTTTGCCTGAGCGGCGCCTTCGAGATTTCTTGCTTGGCGTCGGCGCCGTGGCGGTGGCGGCCCTCCTTTGCGCCGTCGCTCTGGGCTTTGGCACTCTCGCCGCCTACCTCTATCTTCGCGCGTCGCAAGGAGCCGTCGGCGCCGCATTGATCGTCTGCTTGGCCTATGCGCTGCTGGCGATCCTGATCGGCACGGCAGCGTTAATTCGTCGGCGCGCCGAGCGATTGGCCCGCAGCGCGGCGTCCGCGCCGACGCCGGCGGCCTCTGGGAATATCGACTCTCTTTTTCAGAGCATGGCTGAGGCCGCCGCTCCACAGGACCGGCAGGCGCTGCTCGCAGCGCTGGAACTCGGGCGCGGACTATCTCCGCTACAACTCATTACGATCGCGCTTATCGGCGGCTTCATCGTTGGGCGCAAACTAGGCAAATGAGACGAGCCCGGAGTTGGTCAAAGGCGTTATCGCGATGACGCGTCACAGCTGAGCCGTCCAAATGAATCTTGCCTGAATCGACGCCGCAAGACATCCGGCGGCGGAGTGGAATTCGCGTCAAATCACAGAGGCGTTCCCGTGGAATGAAGCTCCACGCCGCCTCGTCCGCTATCGAATCTTCGACGCTATCGTCACGCGTCGATCGCGCCCGCTTCGTTTTGGCGGAACGCTTTCCCCGCGCGGTTGATCGGGTCGATCCTCAGCAAGCGCGCAGACTGCCTCACTGTCCTGGAAGAGGCGCATCTACGTCGGATTCTGCGATACTGTGCGCGTCATTGCAATGAGATGCGAACCCATCGGCTTCTAAACAACGATCCGCCCCTTTCGGGCGCAGCTCAGCGGGTTGCGTCATAAATCGACAGCTAGCCCTTGGCGGGCTTCATCATCAATACGTCTGGAGTTAGCTCTTGGCGCATACGGGTGAATGAGTACTTTCCGAGTCTATTTCTGCAGGTAGCTCCTGAGTATTGTCACTTTGGCGCCGACTACGCTCGTGAAGTATTTTAGGCGATATCAGGACGTCTGAAATGAAGCGAGAACACAAGCGACAGACGTCGATGTCAGGGACAGCGACCAACGTGTTTGTTCACCGATTTGTCGTCGAGAGCGGCGAGCGCAGGTTTCAGTCGGACATTGGACCGGAGGTGGCGGGCCTTGTCGTATTGCCGGAAAGCGATAGGTGATGCTTAAGGGCAAAAGCAAAATTTCCGACGTAAAGATTACGATGACCGGTAGGGGCGCCAGGAGGCCTACTCGCTTCGAAAACAAAGAGATGCAGGGCCAGAGCAAACCTCATCGCATTCAGGATCCTGAGGAGGCGATCACGGCGCTCGCTCGCAAAGGCTTCGAGGCGAAGGTCGGGCCAGCGGAAAGCCAAAGCTTTCCAATTTCCGGGGGTTCAACGAAGGGAAACTTTCGGGAATTCCATGTCGAATTCGATGGAGCGGTTTGCAAGATCAAATTGGCCGGCCTTCAGCGCGCGACTCGTCGAATGAAGCGGATAGCTCAAGCCAGGAGAGCGAAGATGGGCAGAAAAAACACGGCGGGCGGCGATCAATTCAACATGGATGTTCCCAGTGGTTCTGCGGAAACTTCCTGGAGTCCACGTGATGCTGCCGCCAATTGAGGATCTGGAACATTACTGCATCTTTCTCGATTTCGACGGCACTCTGGTGGAGATCGAAGATCACCCGGATGACGTCCGGGTCGACGCTTCGACATTGCGATTTGTCGAAAGATTGCGCGCCAAGGTGAGGGGCGCTCTCGCGCTCATCTCGGGAAGAGACATCGACGTCGTTGATCGCTTGTTGCATCCTCTGGTGCTGCCGGTCGCCGGCGTGCATGGTCTGCAGCGCCGCGATGCGGCAGGCCGGCTTCATACGCCGGTCATTGACCAACGTGTCGTGGAAGCCATCGCAAGCGATATCGAATCGACGTTTGAGGAAGAGCCCGGCGTCGTAATCGAAAAAAAGACGGGCGCGGTGGCGTTGCACTATCGGCTGCGGCCGGATTTCGAAACGCGATGTCTTGCGCTTGCGGAAAAAATTGTAAGCAATCGACCTGAACTCCACTTGATTAATGGAAAAATGGTTTGCGAGATCAGGATCGACGGAAACGACAAGGCCGCCGTGATCGAGACGTTTCTCGCCGAACCCCCGTTCAAGGGCCGAAAGCCGATATTTGCGGGCGACGACAAAACCGACGAAAGCGGATTTTCCGCCGTCAACGCCCGTGGAGGCGTATCGATCAAAATCGGCGGGGGGCCCAGCAGCGCGAAATTTCGCGCCGAGAGCGTCGCTGATCTTCATAACTGGTTCGAAGGGCTTCTGACAGCTGCGCGATCGTCGAGGGTCCAATGAGCGATCTAGATCTCGGCGTCATCGGAAACTGCGCTGTCGCGGCGCTCATTGATCGTGACGCGCGCGTGGTTTGGTATTGCTTGCCGCGATTCGATGGAGACCCGGTCTTTCACAGCCTGTTGGGGGCGCCAAAAGAGGCCCCGGATGACGGCGTATTTGTGATAGACTTGCAAGATCACGTTCAGAGCGCCCAACGTTACGCCGCCAATACGGCGGTGCTCGAAACGGAGCTGCACGCAAAGCATGGCTCGATCCGCGTCACGGATTTTTCTCCCCGTTTCCTTTGGCGAGACCGCCTGTTCCATCCGCAGACGCTGGTGCGCCGACTCACTCCGATTGCGGGCAGTCCACGCATCAGGATTCGCGTTCGTCCGCGCTTCGACTTTGGCGCGACGGCGCCTGTGCTCACTTTCGGATCGCACCATATCCGCTACGTTGGACCCAGCATGACTTTGCGTCTTACGACCAACGCGCCGATCGACTATATCCGCGACGAGACATTCTTTGACCTTCGAGGACCGCTGGAGTTCATTCTTGGTCCGGATGAAACGCTCCGCGAAGGGATTACGCAGACTGCTGCGGCGTTCGAGGAGCGCACGCGCAGTTACTGGCGGCACTGGGTGCATCGCCTGGCGATTCCGTTCGAGTGGCAAGACGCCGTCATTCGGGCGGCCTTGACTCTCAAACTTTGCACTTACGAGCCGACCGGAGCAATCGTCGCGGCGCTCACCACCAGCATACCGGAAGGCCCCGGCACGCAACGCAATTGGGACTATCGCTTTTGCTGGGTTCGCGACGCCTATTTCGTGGTTCGAGCGCTCAATCGTCTCGCAGCCGTGCGCAAGATGGAGAACTATTTTCGTTGGCTGATGAATGTCGTCGCCTCGTTACACGATAGCAATATCCAGCCGGTCTATGGCGTCGGTCTTGAAGCGGACCTTCAGGAAAAAATTGTCACGGGGTTGCCCGGCTATCGCGGCATGGGGCCGGTGCGCGTCGGAAACCAAGCTTATCAGCATCTGCAACATGACTCTTACGGGAGCGTGATTCTCGGCGTCGCGCAAGCGTTCCTTGATCAACGCCTTTTGTCGCCGCCGAGCCGCGTGGATTTCCTGCATCTCGAGGATATGGGCCGCAAGGCCTTGCAGCTCTATGACAAACCCGACGCAGGCATGTGGGAGTACAGGACGCGCGCAAGCGTACATACGACGTCCAGCCTCATGTGTTGGGCGGCGGCGGACCGGCTGGCGCGGATTGCGGAGTATATCGGCGAAACGGAGCGCGCCAGCGATTGGAGCGCGGGCGCGGAACGTATCAAGAAAGTAATCACCGAGCGCGCGTGGTCTCAAAAGCGTGAAGCGTTCGTTGAGTCCTTCGACGGCGAGCATCTCGACGCGGGCGTCCTGCTGATGATCGACGTCGGCTTTCTGGATGCATCCGATCCACGCATGGTTTCTACAATGAAACAACTGGAGGCGGTTCTCGCTCACGGTCCCCATATGATACGCTATGAGGCCGCTGACGATTTCGGAGTTCCCGGAACGGCTTTCAATACATGCTCCTTCTGGCGCATCGAGGCTCTAGCGCGGATGGGTCGCGTGGACGACGCCCGCGAACATTTTGAGGCGCTTCTTGCGCTTCGCAACCGATTGGGACTGATGTCGGAGGATGTCGATCTTCAAACCGGAGAATTGTGGGGAAACTATCCACAAACCTATTCATTGGTCGGAATCATCAACTGCGCAGTGCGACTGTCGCGCTCATGGGAGAAGGCGATATGAGGCGTCTGGTCATAGTATCCAACCGTGTCGCCGATCCTTCGCGCGGGGAAGCTTCCGGCGGGTTGGCCGTCTCCATTCTCGACGCCCTGCGCAGACGCGGCGGGATGTGGTTCGGCTGGAATGGCGAGATTGTCGCGGATGAGGCCGAAATCGTTCCGGCGTGCGTCAAACACGACAACTGCACCCTCATGACAATGCCGCTTACCGAACGCGATTACCGGGAATACTACCTCGGATTTTCGAATGAGGTTCTGTGGCCGGTTCACCATTATCGTCTCGATCTCGCGCACTTCACCCTCGAAGCCGCCGAAGGCTACCGAAGGGTCAACGCGCGTTTCGCCGAGAAGCTTTCGCCAACCATACACCGGAGCGACCTCATCTGGGTTCATGACTATCACCTCATTCCGCTCGGCGCCGGCCTGCGGGCGCGCGGCGTCGGCAATGAAATTGGCTTCTTCTTTCATATTCCGTTTCCCCCGCCGGAGGTTTTGTCTGCGGCGCCCGAGCACGAATGGTTGATGAGCTCCCTCCTCGAATATGACCTCGTGGGCTTTCAAACGACATCGGACCAGGCGAACTTCTGCCGCTTCGCATGCGATTTCATGGGCGGCGAAATGACCGCCCCCGACACATTGCGCGTCGCCGGCAAGTGTCTGAAAGCTTCTGTCTTTCCGGTCGGGATCGACGTCGAGTCGTTTGTCGCGATGGCGCAAAGCCCGAAGGCTGATGAGAGGGTACAACGAACCCGGCGGCAGGCCGAGCCGGGGCCGTCCATTATCGGCGTCGATCGCCTGGATTATAGCAAGGGCTTGCCGGAAAAATTAAAAGCCTTCAGACGCCTGCTCGAAATGTGCCCCGACAATTGCAAGCCCGCGAGCTTGATACAGATAGCGTCGCCGACCCGCGATGATCTGGAGGCCTATATCGATATCCGTCACGAACTTGAAGCGCTGTCGGGGGCGATCAATGGACAATTCGGCGACTTCGACTGGACGCCGGTTCGTTATATTCACCGAGCGGTCGACCGCGACACGCTGGCCGCTCTTTATCGTGGAAGCAGGATAGGCCTCGTCACGCCGTTGCGCGACGGCATGAATCTTGTCGCGAAAGAATATGTCGCCGCGCAGGACGGGGCCGATCCCGGTGTTCTTATTTTGTCGCGTTTTGCGGGCGCCGCCGAGGACCTCCAGGAGGCGTTGATCGTCAACCCTTACGACTTGGAAGAAGTAGCCCATGCGATGCGCAGGGCGATGGAGATGACAAAGGAAGAGCGTATCGAGCGACATCGAGCGCTTATGGAGCGCGTTCGCCAACACGACGCGTGTAACTGGATGCTGAGCTTTCTGCGGGCTTTAAGTTCGTGCCGCGAACAATTTGCCGACAATGCCGGCGCGAGCAGCGTTCGGCGTCGCAACGCCGATCAACGCCGCGGATCCTTTGTCGCTATCCCCTCGCTTTCAAGCCCATCGAATTCCAGGGGAAAAATTGTCACCGGAGCAAAGTTTGGCGGCGGATCGACGAGCTTGAACTAGTCGACGTCGAAGTCGCGACTACCATTCTGGAACGACTCGTGCGTGTCAGCGTTGAAGTGAGCAAGGAAGTCAACGATCATGAAAATCGCCCAGATTGCGCCGCTAATTGAAAGTGTTCCGCCGCGGCTCTATGGCGGCACGGAGCGGATTGTCTCCTACCTCACCGAAGAACTCGTTCAGATGGGCCATGACGTGACTCTGTTCGCAAGCGGCGATTCCCTAACGTCCGCCAATCTCGTACCATGCGCGCCGATGGCGTTGCGGCTCGACAAGCAAGTCCACGACACGATTCCCCACTACATGCTCATGCTCGACCGTGTACGGCAGCAGGCCCACAATTTCGATGTCCTTCATTTTCACGTCGACTTTTTCCCTTTCCCGCTGTTTCGTTCGATCGCGCAGCGCACAGTGACCACGTTGCATGGCCGGCAGGACCTTCCGGATTTGCCGTCATTTTACGCCGCTTTCCACGACATGCCCTTAGTGTCGATCTCAAACGCGCAACGATTGCCTCTTCCCAAGGTCAATTTCGCCGCGACTATTCTTCATGGTTTGCCTCTGGAGTTGCACCGTCCCACCTTCGATCCCCGCGGGGGTTATCTTGCCTTTCTTGGGCGCATCTCGCCCGAGAAAGGTCCCGAGCGCGCGATTCACATTGCCCGCGCCATGGGAATCCCGCTCAAGATCGCGGCAAAGGTCGATAAAGCCGACGAAGCCTATTTCCGCGAATGCGTCGCTCCATTGCTGAGCGGCCCGGGGGTCGAATTCATCGGCGAGATCAACGAACGGCAAAAGAGCCAATTTCTTGGCGAAGCGCTTGCCCTTCTTTTTCCGATCGACTGGCCTGAACCTTTCGGCCTGACCATGATCGAGGCGATGGCTTGCGGCGCCCCAACGCTCGCGTGTCGACGCGGCTCCGTTCCTGAAATTATCGATGACGGCGTCACCGGCGTGATCGTCGATGACCTGGCGCAGGCCGCCGCCGCTCTGCCCCGTGTTTTGCGGCTTGACCGCCGCGCCATTCGCCGGCGTTTCGAGGAACGCTTTTCGGCGGCCTTAATGGCCAAGAATTATGTGAATCTGTATCGTTCGTTGTTGATGCCGGCTCCCACGGTCTTTCATGGCGGAGAAAGCGGCGCCGCCCCAGCGAGAAGACTTGATTCGCCGGGGGCCGCACATTGAAAGAATCCGCGCCGCCATCGGCCATCGACTCCATTGAAGCCAAGCCGGAAACCGATTTTTACATTCCCGCCACCGGCCCGACGCGGTTAAGGCGCAATTTGAAGCATGACGACACCTTCGCCGTGGTTGACAGTCACGGCGACATCGGCGCCAGCGCTGGCGGCTCCGACGGAATCTTTCACGCCGATACGCGATATCTCTCGTCCTTCGAATTCCTGCTCAACGGCATGCAGCTGCTGCTGCTTGGCTCAAATGTGCGTGACGACAATTCCGTCCTCACCGTCGATTTGACGAATCCTGACATCTATTTCGAGAACAAACTTGTTTTGCATAAAGATGTTTTGCACATCGTACGGACGTTGTTCTTATGGCGTGGAGCCGCCTATCAGCGGTTTGGCGTCCAAAATCATGGCGGCCAGACCGTGTCGCTCCGGCTGTCGTTCGCGTTCGCCAATGATTTTGCCGACATTTTCGAAGTGCGGGGCATCAGGCGCGAGCATCGCGGCGTCGCCGCCGCTCGTGTGATTGACCAGAAAAATGTCGTGTTGAGCTATGAGGGGCTCGATGGTCGCATACGCACCAGCGCGCTGACATTCGATCCTCCGCCCAAAGAACTTACCTGTAGCGTTGCGTCGTACGCGATCGACCTGCAGCCCGGTGAGCGGCGTTCGCTATTCGCTACCGTCGGCTGCGATGGCGCAGGAAGAACGCCGCCTGTTCCTTTCTTGAGGGGACTGGTCTCGGCGGCTCGCGCAGCGAAGGAGGTGAACGCAAATACGGCCACCGTGGAAACCTCCAACGACCTGTTCAATCAGATCTTGTGCCGCTCGATGGCCGATTTACGAATGCTGATGACGGAAACCGAGCAGGGGCCTTATCCTTACGCCGGGATACCGTGGTATTCGACGACCTTTGGCCGGGACGGCATCATCACCGCACTTCAAACGCTGTGGTGCGATCCCGGCATTGCTCGCGGCGTGCTGAAGCGGCTCGCGGCTTATCAGGCGAAGTGCTTCGATTCGATCAGCGACGCGGAGCCGGGAAAAATCTTGCACGAGATGCGGTCGGGCGAAATGGCCATCCTGCGCGAAGTGCCGTTTGGATTATATTATGGAAGCGTAGATTCGACGCCGCTTTTTGTTATGCTCGCCGGACTCTATTTCGAGCGCACGGGCGACAGCGATACGATCCGGGAATTATGGCCGCAAATTGAAGCCGCTCTGGCGTGGATCGATGGGCCGGGCGACGCCGATTGCGATGGGTTTGTTGAATATCATCGGCAAACCGATCAGGGGCTCTCCAATCAGGGTTGGAAGGACTCCCATGACGCGGTGTTTCATGCCGACGGACAATTGGCGAAGGGACCGATCGCGCTTGCGGAGGTGCAGGGCTATGTATTCATGGCCAAGCAACTCGCCGCGCGCATGACGCGACGCCTTGGAATTCACGCTCTCGCCGATGCGCTCGATAGACAAGCGGCCGAGCTTGCCATCCGTTTTGAGGAAGCCTTCTGGTGTCCGGAAATAGGAACCTATGCGCTTGCGCTCGATGGAGCGAAGAATCAATGCAAAGTCCGCACCTCGAATTCGGGGCAGGTTCTTTTTACCGGCATCGCCTCGCGCGCGCGCGCGTCCTCGGTGAACGAAGGCCTTATGCGCCCAGGCTTTTTTTCCGGCTGGGGAATCCGCACCGTGTCGCAAGAGGAGCGGCTCTACAATCCCATGTCCTATCACAACGGCTCTGTGTGGCCGCATGACAACGCAATAATTGCGTTTGGCTTCGCACGCTACGGCTTCCAGCGTTCGATCGAGCGCGTGTTCAAGGGCATGTTCGACGCGGCGACTTACATGGACATCAACCGCCTGCCGGAGTTGTTTTGCGGCTTCCAGCGCCGGCGCGGGCGCGGTCCGACGCTGTATCCTGTCGCTTGCGCGCCGCAGGCCTGGGCCGCGGTCACACCCTTCGCGCTGCTTCAGGCGTCGCTCGGGCTCACCTTCAATCCCGCGCGGAACGAAATCCGACTGATTAATCCGCGGCTCCCGTCATTTCTTGACGAAGTGATCGTGCGTCAGCTTCGTCTTGGAAATTCAAGCCTCGACCTCGCCATCGGTCGTCACGACGAGGAAGTTTCGCTGCGCGTGCTGCGGCGGGAAGGACAGCTCCGGGTGAGCGCTATTCACACATAGGCCCCTCCAACAGACCGGAATGCCGGCGCATGTTCCGGGGAATCGGCAGTTAAGCTGTTGCAAGCGTCGTAATCGTTCCCGAACCAACAAAACCAAGAACGGACCCACCGCCAGGGCATCGTCACGCTGGCCGAGTATGGCCGATTTCGAGGTCATTTTGCTTCTGTTGGCGTCGGCGTAACGCCAAAGGCTATTGAGATTGACTGATTTCGGCCCAATCTTGCTTCCCGAGTGGCGTGATCGCCGGCGGTTGGGCGATAAGCTTTCGCCATGCGCCGCAAGCGGCGTCAATCATGGCGTCGTAGATTTCGAAGACGCGGTTCGACAGCCGATTGGCGCGCGGATATCGCCGGAGATTTTCGACCGGGTTCAGCTCGGGCGAACGGGACGACGGAAAAATGGACGTGATATTCCTGGGGATATTGAGGTTTCCGGTCCTATGCCATCCGGCGCAAACCTGCGGCATGCGGCGCCTTCTATCGCGGACGCTCTTCGAGGATGTCAGGGCGGCGACGGACGGGAGAACATGACCCTACGCAGACCTAACTTGCTTAAAGGATCAAATCAGTTTGGCGTCCATAGGTTCATTGCTGCGCGTTCCTTACCGAGACTCCGCAGCACGCACGAGGATGAACTTATGTTATGTATAGGACTGCGCCAGCGGCGTTGAAGAGGGGGGAGGATATGCGGCTTTTATTCATGTCGGCGGTCTCGTTCGCCTTCGGTTTGATCCTAGCGGGTTGCGAGGCGTCGTCACAACTCGGATTCGATCCGGCGACGAGCACGGTCGCCTCCCAGATACGCTTGTATCGCGCAGAGATTGGTTACAAAATCACCTGCGAAAAGGGAACGCAGCTTTGCCTCCAACGGGCTGAGGCCATCTGCGGGGGGCGCTATAAAATTGCTGGTTGGCCGTCGGAGTCGCCACGCGTTCAGGCTCTCATAAATATGCAGATTGCAACTGTGAACACGGATAATCCGAGCATCATAAAGATCGTCTGCGACTGAGTTCGCGCCGATCAAACGCGTAAGGAGAGTCTCGTGTTGCAATGATCGGGCCCCTGACGGACGCGGTTGCTGAAAGCATCGGAGCGGAAATGGCCGCCTCGCCGAGTCCGGCGGGTCACTGCCGCGTAGCGACGCCTTCCATCGCGGCGGCCATTTGAGGACGAGCGGATTCGCCGAGGAATGGGGGAACGAGCGAGGTAGGCCAAGCGCCGCCGACGCACAAAAAAGCTTTTCGTATCGCGGGGTTTTTGAAAAGCTGGTCCTTCCGAAGCGCTATTCGAATGCCGGGCGGGTGTCGCCAAAAGTCGTTTGGGAAGGGAATTCACTGAAAAGCTTCGCGCGATCGATATACCCCGCTGTGTGGAACAGGACCGCCCGATGAGAGGCGTCCTCCTTTAGCCAATCCGCCACCGCACAATGCTCCTCCGCGCTCTTCACCCGTATGCCGAGCACCCGCGCGCCGGCCTGTCTGGCGGCTTGCACTACATTTACAGCCTTTCCATATTCCGCCACGCGAACGTCGACAATCTTGAGCGGTTTGCCAATGTAATCGCGAAGCAATGTGAAATAACGGTATGGCGCATCGTAATACTGGAGTGGATAACGACCAGGCGCGTTAGACACAACGATGGGCTCATCAACCTCGATGGCGACCGGCTGATTGCCTATTTCTGCGCCCTCTCGCGTCTTCTTGATTGGAGCTGAACCAATGATCGTCGCCTTTGTCCGGGCGCCAATCAAAAGGCCCATGAAACGATCGAAGGGCGCGTATACATTCACGCCTCGATCCGCCAGATAGTAAGCCGCATCCATCTTTCCCCTGTGGTCGCCGCAACCAACGACAAGGCTGGCGTCCAAAGCGTTCCACGCCAAGGCGCTAATGCCGTGGCTGTCGTTGACGATCGCCGTATGGTCGTCGACCACGATCGTGCTCGGAAAATTATTCACCTTGTCTTCCGAAATCTCGAATCTCGGCGCGCCGGAAGCATCCGGCGCGTACCACTTATCTCCAATCTTTGTCGCTTTCATCCCCCAGACCCAGCAGTTCTAAAAGTCATGTCCGCCCGAGGTTCATTCGATTTTTGGGGTTTTGAGGAGGTTTGGCGGGATGGTGAAGGTTGCGAGCGCTTGGAGGAGATCGGGCCAGGCGGGGAA
>Ga0265331_10002656_pt1 | contig 11974 bp, 13 predicted proteins | sample 41923metaG_FD_202088 | JGI IMG/M metagenome (GOLD analysis project Ga0265331, IMG submission 202088) | Rhizosphere microbial communities from Carex aquatilis grown in University of Washington, Seatle, WA, United States - 4-19-23 metaG | ecosystem: Host-associated > Plants > Roots > Rhizosphere...
TTCGACAGTAAGCTGCATGTAATCCGCAATGCGTTGGGAACACATACGACCATTTCGCGGGTGCAGGGCTTGAAACTCAAGACCAAGCGCGAAATTCGTGTGGCGACCGTGTTCAGGGAGATGCCGCCAGAATTCCTGCGGATGATCGTGGTGCATGAGTTGGCGCATCTCAAGGAACGCGAGCACGATAATGCTTTTTACCAGTTATGCCGCCACATGGAGCCGGCCTATCATCAGTTGGAGTTCGACCTGCGGGCTTATCTATGCCACCTCGACTTTACTGGACAATCTTTGTGGTCGGTGGCGGCAATCGGTTGAATCAGTCCGGCGCATCAATCCTGCAGGGCACGCACTTTTACCGTCTTGCCCTTGACCTTGCCTGCGGATAACTTGCGCACCGCTTCACGAGCGATGTCGCGAGCGACGGCCACGTAGGTGGTCTGGTCAGTCACGGTAATCTTGCCGACTTGCTCGCGGGTAAAACCTGCTTCGCCAGTAAGCGCGCCCAGCACGTCGCCGGGTCTGATTTTTTCCTTGCGTCCGCCGAGCATTTGCAATGTCACCATCGGCGGTATCAGCGGTTCATCGTTACCGCTTTGCAGCGACCCTAATGTGTGCCATTCCGGATCGATATTTGTCAGTTGAGCAATAGTCGCAATGCGACGTTTGTCGGCCGGGCTGCAGAGACTGAGCGCCCAGCCGTCTTCGTCACCGCGGCCGGTACGGCCGATACGATGGATGTGGATTTCCGGGTCAGGCGTGACGTCGACATTGATCACGGCTTCGAGTTGCGTAATATCAAGGCCGCGTGCAGCAACGTCGGTGGCGACCAGAACCGAGCAACTGCGGTTGGCAAACTGGATCAGCACCTGATCGCGTTCTCTTTGTTCCAGATCACCGTTGAGCGTCAATGCATGAAAGCCCTGTGCGTGCAGCAGATCGACCAGGTCACGGCATTGCTGCTTGGTGTTGCAGAAAGCCAGCGTACTGATCGGGCGATAGTGCTTGAGCAGCGTGGCGACAGCCTCAAGACGCTCGTCGTGTTTGACTTCATAGAAGCGTTGGCGAATCTTGGTGCTGGCGTGTTGTTCCAGCAGTTTGACTTCCCGCGGCTGTCGCATGAATTCACGAGAGAGCCGCGCAATGCCTTCTGGATAGGTGGCCGAGAACATCAGGGTTTGCCGTTGTGTCGGGCAATGATCAGCCACGTAGGCGATGTCATCGTAAAAACCCATGTCCAGCATGCGGTCGGCTTCGTCCAGGACCAGTGTGTTGAGTGCTTCCAGATTCAGGCTGCCACGTGACAGGTGATCCATGATGCGGCCCGGTGTGCCGACCACAATATGTGCGCCATGTTCCAGACTGGCGATCTGCGGGCGCATGGTCGAGCCGCCGACCAGGGTCAGGATCTTGATGTTGTCTTCAAAGCGCGCCAGGCGTCGGATTTCCTGCGTGACTTGATCCGCCAGTTCGCGTGTCGGGCACAACACCATGGCTTGCACGGCAAAACGTCGCGGATTGAGCCGCGTCAGAAGCGACAAGGCGAAAGCCGCAGTCTTGCCGCTACCGGTTTTAGCCTGCGCGATCAGGTCATGCCCATCCAATGCGATTGGCAGGCTGGCCGCCTGAATTGGCGTCATGCTGTGATATTCAAGCTGTTCAAGATTGGCCAGAATGGCTGGTGGCAGCAGGAGCGTGTTAAAAGAACTGCCGGCGGCGTCTGCAGGTGCGGGGGAGGGTGTTGTGGTGTTGGTCATACGCAATTATCCAGTTTACGGCACCGTGTGTCTTTAAAACAATATCGAAACACGGCACCTTGTAGTGGAGGAGCGTTGATCACCGCGCGTAAGACCTACTGACTTGGCTGAATCAGTCATTAGGTCTTACGCAGCGATTTTTGACCTTAATGAGTCTTAACCATGATCATGGTCATTTAGGTGGTGTTGAAGGGAAGTGTCGAAAATCTTTTGCTGATCAGGCGTCAACTGCTTGTACAGCTCTTTTGTTGCCTGCGCTCTGACTTCCAGCGTCTGTTCACGTTCCTTAGCTGCAGCCACGAAGCGGTCCAGACGTTCTGGTGTTGGAAGTTTGGAGACTTCCGCCCAGTCAGCATGCTGGTGGATTTCTGTTGGCGTTGTCCTGGCGACGAAACTGCTCCATGCAGGCTCTTGTGCAGCGGTAATCGCAAGTTTGTCGTGCAGGGCTTTCTGGTGCTTTTGGAAAAATTCGGCGTGTTTTTCCTTGTTCCAGTGGCCATGGTGACCCCATTGCTCATGCTCACAATGTCCATCGGCATAAGCGCCAGCTGAAGTTGTGATTAGGCCTGCAAACGCCAGCAAGAGAGCGCCGAACAGCTTGTTTTCAATACGACTCTGGGTTTTGCCGAATCCGGTACTTTTCATGATGATGGTTCCTTTACGTTAAACATGAATGAAGTGTTGCCGGGATGCATTACATCAGCCGCATGTATCTGCAATTTTTCACTACAGTCAGGATTTGTACCGAAACGTTTCTAGTGGGTGTTCTTATGCTCAGACGCCGTGACGATCAAGCGGTCATGACAGAAGATCAATTTTCTTTCGGGGATATTCGTGCGCGAGGCGGATACATTTCATTACATTGTTGACGCCTTGAATATGAGCGCATTTTGATATACTCCACGCCATGAAAATCAAGGGTGGACTCCGTATCATTGCACTTTTCGAGGCTGCCAAGGGGCTGCTGGTGCTGCTTGCCGGCTTCGGGCTATTGACGATCGTCCATCGGGATCTGCAGCACATCGCCGAACAGATTGTCAGCCATTTCCATCTCAATCCGGCTAGCCGTTACCCGCATATTTTCGTGGAAATGGCTGGCAATATCACCAACCGTAAATTGTGGCTGATGGCCGTTTTTGCGATGGCCTACTCGGGTATCAGGTTGCTTGAGGCTTATGGCTTATGGCACGAAAGACGATGGGCTGAATGGCTGGCGGTTGCGAGCGGCGGCCTGTATGTGCCAATTGAAATCTATGAGATGTTGAACGGTGTTTCTGCGATCAAGGCAGCCACATTGATCATCAACCTTGGCATTGTTGCTTACCTCGGGTATGTGCTGTATCAATCCGAAGCAAACACCAAGAAGCTTCTACGGAGTTAAAAATGCATGCGGCTTTTCTAGAATGCAAAACCCATTGATTCCGTGGACAGTTTTCAGTATTGATGCTGTGACATGAGCGACGCCTATTTCGAGATACGCATCAAGCGCAGTGTCAGCTTCGCAGTGTTGCTGTCAGTGTTGGTGCATTTGCTCGCGCTGTTTTTGCTAAGCCGTCAAGACCTGCTTAACCAGCATCAGCCTGCAGCTGCACAGCAGACCATGGTCGTCAATCTGGGGCCAAAGCAGTCGCCGAAGCCCCTGCTGGAAAAGCCGGCCGAACCCTTGCCCGTGCCGCCAAAGCCGCCCATTGTCGCTCCCAAGGTCAAGCCGGTGGTGATGCCACACCCTGAGGCGCCGCATGTGCTGGCGACGACCAAGCCATCGCCTGTGACTACGCCGACGCCGACTACGCCGCCAGCAACGACTACGCCCAAGCCGCCAGCGCTTGATCCATCTCACTTCCCTGATATGGCCTCGTATCTCAACGCGGTAAGAGAAAGTCGCCATGCCAGCGGTGAGCCATCAACGGGAGCCGCGCACGGGACGCCTGAAGATGATGCGCGTTCGGCTAATATCCAGCGTAACCTGCAGCAATCCGGTACCAATGGTGTCTTCATGATCACGAGTATGGATGCGCATACAGCGACGTTCTCGTTCAGAGGCTGGAAGAACGAATACAGCTACTCGCGCCGCGAGGTATATCAGGTGGATGTCGGCATGAATGGCGATGTGCAGCGTGCCGTGATACGCAAGATGATCGAAATTATCCGCCGCTACTACAACGGTGATTTCAATTGGGAATCACACCGTCTTGACCGTGAAGTGGTGCTATCAGCCCGGCCGCAAGATGACGATGGTCTGGAAGATTTCATGATGCAGGAATTTTTTGGTCCACGTGGTGTTTATGCCAGATAAGTGATCTTTCATCTGACGCGGCAACACCACTTGATCAAGGATACATTTCGCTACAAAGCGTATCGAACCTTGATAAATTGCAGATACATTTTTCTGCTTAAATACCCCTGATGCAAATTGGTTAATGGAACGCAGCAAAGGGGAATGCCCATGAAGGACGATTTTGAGAAATATGCCGTAGCCGTCATGCTGCTGGCATTGTTTGCAGTCGTTCTGGTCATGCCGGTGTCAGCACATGCGGGCGGGGCGATTGGGCAGGGTTTCTTCGTCCAGTCTGAAGATTTGACGATGGATTTACGATGATGAATGGAAGTGAAAACGCCGTGACAAATTCCCAGCTAAATGACCAACCAACTCAGGTGATCATCGTCGATGATGACTATGGTATCCGTTCACTGCTTTCGGAATTTCTTGAGCGGAACGGTCTGCATGCCTTTCAGGCCGAAGATGGCGATGCTATGTGGAATATCCTGAACACCCATCAGGTTGATCTTGTCGTGCTCGACCTCAATCTGCCAGGTGAAGACGGCTTGTCGCTATGCCGCCGGTTACGCACTGACTCGAATCTGCCGGTCATCATGTTGACCGCGAAAACCAATCCGCTCGACCGCGTGGTCGGTCTCGAATCTGGCGCAGATGATTACGTGTGCAAGCCGTTTGAGCCATTGGAATTGTTGTCGCGCATCCGCAGCGTGATGCGTCGTGTGCATCCTTCAAATGCCAACGAGAGCCATAGCGAAGAGCCCTCCAAAATCCATTTTTCGGGATGGACGTTGGATCTGGTCGCGCGCCATCTGCTCAGTGAGCAAGGTGTGGTCGTTTCGCTTTCCGGGGCTGAGTTCCGGCTATTACGCATCTTTCTTGATCACCCAAACCGCATCCTCAATCGCGATCAGCTGATGGACATGATTCACGGTCGCGAGACAACTCCGTTTGACCGGTCAATCGATCTGCAGGTGAGCCGGCTTCGGCAACGAATCGAGGGCGACACCAAAACGCCTTCGATCATCAAGACCGTGCGCAATGAAGGTTATGTGCTGGCCTCCACAGTGAAAGTGGAGCGGCAATGATCAAGTCTTTCTTCAGATCAATGGCGAGCAGGATATTCCTGATCCTTGTCGGCGGCACGATTGTTTCCGTCGCGCTGGTCGCTACGATGGCACATTTTGAGCGTGGGGAAATGGCCACGGAACTGCGATCAAAACACATCGCAGAGCGTGTGGAACAGGTACTTCTGGCGCTTGATGCTGCGCCAGCCGAATCACGAAATGCGCTGGCGGGCATCACCGAAAGATCAGGCATACGCGTCGATTTTTCGCAATCGACCACCGTTATTGGCAAGCCCGTAGTATCGGAATTTTCTACGGCGTTATCTCAAGTTCTAGGAAACAGCCGGAATTTCAGAGCGTTCGGAAACGAAGGTGCCAACTGTCCGGATCGCTTTGGCAGAAAACAGCAAGCAGGCGAAGCGCGCCAGTGCCAAACCGTATTTACCAATCTGAAAGACGGGACACCCCTACGTCTTGATATTTCTTACCGGGATGGCCCACCCCCACTGCTACATGGTGGTTTTCTGAGAAATATTCTTGTATTCCTTTTCGGCATCTCACTGCTTGCACTGGTGATTTCCTACGTTGCAACAAAGCCCTTGCGTAACCTGGCTCAGGCAGCACGGGATTTCGGAAGCAATATCGATCATGCACCGTTGCCGGAAAATGAAGGATCGAAAGAAGTCCGTGATGCATCTATCGCCTTCAACAGCATGCAAACCAGTATCCGTAACCATATACAGGAGCGGACTTACATGCTGGCGGCAATCGCACACGATCTGCAGACGCCATTGACGCGACTAAGGCTTCGTCTTGAAAACGTGGATGATGAAGAACTGCGCAACCGTTTGGTGGCCGACTTGACGCAAACACAGGCCATGGTGCGTGAAGGACTGGATTTCGCGCAAAGTCTGAATGAAGAAGAGCCACTGGAGCCGGTCGATCTGGATTCGCTTATTGAAGCCATTTGCAACGATGCCGTGGACGCTGGTTACGAAGTGACCTTTAGTGGCGGCGGCGGAAAGCCTGTGCTCGCTAGCCCGCATGCGCTACGACGTTGCTTGGCTAATCTGCTTGAAAATGCGCTCAAATACGGCAAATTCGCTCATGTCAGCGTGACACGACAAGATACCAAGGCCATTGTGACGATCATTGACGGCGGCCCGGGCATCCCGGACGATCAACTGGAAGTGGTCTTTCAGCCATTCAAACGACTTGAGGATTCCAGATCGCGTCATACTGGCGGAACCGGGCTGGGATTGACCATTGCCCGCATCATCGCCGGCAAACACAGAGGTTCGATCAAACTTAAAAACATGGGGGTTAAAGACCTTGGTTTGGTTGCCACACTTGAATTACCGGCATCGTGATGTTATTTAACAAATAGCTTTAAAAAGAATTGATAATGAAATGAATAATATGAATATATATACCGCCACACTTTCCCAAACGTTGACGTAATGACGGCCTCAATTACGTACGATACAAGCTGTTACAAATCTGGACGTGATTGATAAAACTCTGACGCATCCATGCAGTCCAATGGGAACATTGATTTTGAAATCTGTTCTGAGCATTGCGTTAAAGGAGTTAAGTCATGAAAAACAGTAAATGGTTGACGGGCCTTATGATGATTGCCGGCATTTTCGTCAGTGGATCTGCAATGGCTGATCACTTTCATGGTGGTCACGGAGGACCACATGTTGGTCTTGGTTTCTATTTTGGGGCTCCTTACCCGTACCCGTACTACGCATCTCCATATTATTACCCGTATCCATATGCGCCTTATCCGCAGGTGATCACCGTACCGGCACCTCAGCCACCAGTGTATATCGAGCAGGGGAGTGCTCAATCAACGCCACAGCCGTCAGCTGCCCCTCAAGCGAACAACTTCTGGTACCACTGTGATAACCCGAACGGTTATTACCCCTACATCAAGGAATGCCCGGGTGGGTGGCAGCAGGTTTCTCCAACTCCACCGCCACCGCAGCAATAAGGAGTACGACATCATGCGTCTTCAATTAAAAACTGCTTCTATATTGGCGGTCGTGTTGCTTCTGGTAGCCTGTGCATCGGTGCCCAACGGACCAAGCACCATGGCGCTGCCTGGAACGGGGAAGGATTTCGATCAGTTTCGCTATGACGATGCCACATGCCGTCAGTTTGCACAGGAACAGATCGGCGGTAAAACGGCCAATCAGGCCAGCGATGACAGTTTCGCCCGAAGTGCGGCGGTTGGTACAGTGCTCGGTGCCGCTGTGGGCGCAGCCGCCGGTGGTGGAAGAGGTGCGGGAGTTGGCGCGGCTACCGGCCTTCTGGTCGGCAGCATGATCGGTGTGGATGAAGCCAGTCATTCGTCGTATGGCGCCCAGCGACGTTATGACAACGCATATATCCAATGCATGTATGCCAAGGGACATAAGGTCCCGGTGTCAGGCAGGGTCATGCAGCAACAGCCTGCTTATAGCTCGCCGCCACCTCCACCAGCGTCCCATGTGCCGCCTCCCCCACCTCCACCGGGGTATGTCCCACCACCGCCTCCGGATGCGCCGAGATAATGGCGTGGGTATTCGGCCAATAGACTCTAATTGGGCCAACTAGCCGGCAACAATTGCCATTTCAATAGCAATTGTTGCCGGTTTTTATTCTCTTACGGCAATATCCTGTGAAGCTGATCCTGAAGCTACCGCTCAAAACTAGTAATATCGCCATTTCATTGAAATCCGGACGGATACATTTCGATACGTTTCGTTACAAGACATGGCCCAATTTTCGCTTTTGACATACCGCTAATGTAGCCATACGGCGAACATTTATTCAATTACATAACGGAGAGCATTCATGTCATCGATCAATGGAATATTTGGTAATGGATTCAATGTTGGACAAGTGAGCGCACCAAGTTCGTCGAGCCAGTCGCCAGTCGACAATGATGGTGATAACGATGGCAGCGGGCGGGGGGGTAACTCGAATCGCATCAGTTCGTTCGTTTCGGCCATCTCTCAGGCGTTGGCCCAGATTGGCGTGCCGGCGACCACCACGGGAACCTCGAGCGGCACGACCGCTTCATCGACATCATCAGGAAACACAACATCCACCACGCAGAATTCCCAACAGGCCATCTCAGCTTTCATGCATGATCTTTTCGCTGCCTTGCAGGCACAGGGGCAAAATCAGGGCGATAGCGCAAGCGCTTCGACCACTCAGCATCATCACCATCACGGTGGCGGCGCGGGGGCGATAGAGGGCAAGTTGCAAAGCTTGATTCAGCAACTCACTGCATCCAGCACAACAACGGCAACCAGCAGCACATCACCCACAGGTACCACGCCTGCTGCTTCAATCGCAACTCTGCAGCAGGATTTTCAGAATATCCTGGGTGCATCGGGCGCTTCCGGTAGTCAGGCTTCGCTGGCCAATTTCTTGCAGGCCTTGTCGCAGAATCTGCAGGGGAGCAATCCCGGCCTGAATGTGAGTACCAAAGTTTGATTGATCGTTTTCGTATAACCCACCATAGCAACCAACTTGACCGGAATGTTGACAGCTATGGTGGGTTTGTTGATTAAGCGTTTTTGAAGGAAACGTCAGCTGCATGACCAGTTATTTCAGGCGGTTGTCCGCCATAATTTTTCTGCTCAGCCTGCCGATCGCAGTACAGGCTTCGGATTTGACTGGTCTGTGGCAAGAGTACGACGACGATACCGGGGCCATGGTGGCGCTGATTCGCATCGAGAAGATGGCTGACAATGTTTTCGAGGGGAAGATAGAAAGACTTTTCCCCGACAAGAACGAGTACGTCGACCGGTTGTGTTCGCATTGTCGTGGGGCATTGCACAATCAACCGTTGCAGGGTTTGCGCATTTTGTCGGGTATGAAACGCAAAGACGAACTGGTATTTGATGGCGGTGAAATCCTTGATCCCGACGACGGCAAAACCTATCGTTGTCGCTTGCGGCTTTCGCAAGATGGCAACACGCTCGAAGTCACCGGATTTCTCAACCTCAACTGGATTGGCCAATCAGAAATATGGCGGCGAAATAGCGAGTAACATGTTACGAAGTGCCATCCGCTGCTGTTGAATATTGATCTCGCCCATATCGCAAAAGGTCCACTTTGAAGAACACGTTTCGAGCGCTCGCCGGCCGGGATTTCCGCTATTACTTTTTTGGACAGGTGGTTTCGCTGATCGGCACCTGGGTGCAGCAGGTTGCGTTATCCTGGATCGCCTATCGCATCACTGGCTCCGCGCTCATTCTGGGCGTAGTTGCATTTTCCGGCCAGATTCCCATGTTGCTTGCTACACCAATCGGCGGCATGCTCGCTGATCGTTTCAGCAAGCGTAATATCCTGCTTTGGACGCAAGTAGTCGAGATGGTGGTAGCAATCATCTTGTCGGTGATTGCCTGGCAACATGGGTTCAGCCCATGGATCCTGATTGCTGCGTCTGTCGTGCTGGGCTTGTCTGGTGCTATCGAAATGCCCTCAAGGCAGGCATTCATTACAGAGATTATTCATGACCGCAGCGTCATGTCCAACGCCATTGCGTTGAATTCACTGACTTTCAACGCTGCGCGTTTGATCGGCCCGGCCGTGGCCGGTGCGACACTTGCCGTTTTCAACGAAACGACCTGCTTTGCCATCAATGCGTTTTCTTATCTCGCCGCCATCTATACCTTGCTGACCATACATCCGATCAAGCCTGCAATCACGAGAACTGCGGGCTCGTTGATGGAAGGGGTGTCATATTTGCGTGAATTCAAACCCGCCGGTTGGCTGGTCATGACCGTGGCCGTCTGCAGCATCTGCGTTTCACCATTCATGACGTTCATGCCGGTGTATGCCAAGGATATTTTTCACGGCGGGCCGGATATGCTGGGCGTTCTGCTAGGCGTTTCAGGAAGCGGGGCGTTGGCTTCCGCCCTCTACCTGGCCAACAGGAAGGGCATTACGGGGCTCGGGCACCGCATTGTGTTGGGGTGCATGATTGGCGGAGTCGCATCAGTGGCTTTTGCCTACAACCCGCTGCTGACACTGGCGTTGCCGCTGCTGTTTGTTTCCGGTGCGGCGTTCATCATGATTGTGACTTCATGCAATATTCTGCTGCAATCGTTGGTGCCTGAACACCTGCGCGGGCGCGTCATGGCCTTGTACACCATGTCGTTCATCGGCATGCTGCCTGTCGGTAGCCTGGTGTATGGCAGCATTGCGCATCATATCGGCAGCGTGAAGCCGGTCTTTGTCATTGCCGGTGCAATTTCAGTATTATTCGGATATCTACTGATGACTGTCATGCCAGGATTGAGGCAGCATGCGGTAGAAGTTCACGGCAAGGACAAATTCAACTGACCGTGCCACAAGGCTTCAAGGGTACAATTTCGAACGTCGACTGACACTGGCTGAGGCGCCGGCAGACCGGTCTTTTGGGAAGTGAACACATGAACGATCAACTCGGCAATATTGAACACGTGCAGCGCGTCATTCTCGACCTCGCCATTCAGTTTGGCCCCAAGGTAGTGGTTGCGATGGTTATCCTCGTAGCAGGCTTCTTTGCGGGGCGCTGGGTCGGTGCCGTCGTGGATGGTGGCCTGAGAAAATTTCATCTCGACCCACCTGTCCGGCAGTTGCTGGTCAGGATCGTACGCATCTTTGTGCTTGCATTGTTCGCGATCATGGCGCTGCAGAATCTGGGGGTCGAATTGCTGCCCCTGATTGCCGGCCTTGGCGTTGCCGGTGCCGGTGTCGCACTCGCCATGCAGGGCGTACTGAGCAACATTGTGGCAGGGTTGACGATCATCTTCACGAGGCCGTTTCGCATCGGGGAATATATCTCGATCGTTGGCGAAGAAGGGCAGGTCGAGAATATCAGCCTGTTCAGTACCATCCTGAGCCATGCAGACCAATCCCAGGTCGTCATTCCCAACCGCAAGATTGTCGGTGAGATCCTGCATAACTACGGCAATATCCGGCAACTCGACATTCTAGTGGGCGTCGCCTATAACACTGACCTGGAGCTCGCATTGGCGAGTGTCCGAGCGATTCTGGATAACAATCCCCGTGTCCTGCGCGATCCGTTGCCTGTGGTCGCCGTGTCCGTTCTGGCGCCATCAGCGGTGAATATTGCCGTGAAGCCCTGGGTCGTCCTGTCTGATTTCGTCACGGCTAAAAGCGAGATCAATCAATCCATCATCGAAACCTTCAACCAAAAGAATATCGTGATTCCATTTTCCCAGCATGAAGTGCGCATCCTTGAAAATTAAGACTGGTTTCGATGTACCCGTTTAAGTCTACCCTCATGTGCAATGGGCACGTCTTGGCTGTAATGGTGCTGTGCTCCGCAACAATGTCTGCCTTTGCAACAGAAACCATTGTCATGCTCCGGCATGCTGAAAAGCCTGCTGGCGGTCTAGGGCAATTAAGTTGTCAGGGATTGAATCGATCTCTCGCTCTACCAGAAGTGCTGATGAGCAAGTTCGGCAAGCCAACAGCCATATTCGCGCCCAATCCGGGCGTCATGAAGCCAGATCGTGGTGTTGATTACAACTACATTCGTCCACTGGCTACGATAGAGCCGACTGCCATTGTGGTTGGGCTACCGGTCAATACCTCCCTCGGATATGCAAACATCGATCAGCTTAACTCAGCCCTGCTCGAACCCAGCAATCATGACGCTACCATTTTCGTGGCCTGGGAGCATAGGTTACTGGAGAAAGCCGCCAGGAATATCGTCTCCGATGCTGGCGGTTCCCCGGATCAGGTGCCGAAATGGGATGATGATGACTTTGATAGCTTGTATGTGATTCAGATTGAAAGCAGGCAGGGAGGAATACGTTCCGTGATGTTCCACAAGGATATGCAGGGACTGGACAATGGCA
>Ga0265331_10002658_pt1 | contig 11968 bp, 8 predicted proteins | sample 41923metaG_FD_202088 | JGI IMG/M metagenome (GOLD analysis project Ga0265331, IMG submission 202088) | Rhizosphere microbial communities from Carex aquatilis grown in University of Washington, Seatle, WA, United States - 4-19-23 metaG | ecosystem: Host-associated > Plants > Roots > Rhizosphere >...
CGCTGCCGCGCGCCGGCAGATCCGCGTAAGCCACGGCGGTCGCCACGGGCCGGTTCCAGAGAAGAAAACCCTGCAGGCGGGCCAGCTGGTCGTCCGTGAGATATCCAGCGGCGCGGTCGATCCGCACCGAGGTTCCGGAGACCCGGTCGAAAAACACCCGGATCTCAACTCCGGCACCCTGGGCGACGCAACCGGCCAACGCCAAGCTCCCCCAAGCCGCCAGGACCGCACGCACGGGTCACGGGCCTCCAAAAATGGCCCGCCGAAGAATCTCGATGAGCTCCGCCGCGGCGAAAGGCTTGGGCAACACGAAGGACGCGCCAAAGATCCTGGCCACCTGAAGATGATCGATTCCATAGCTGCCGCCACCCGACATCGCAATGATGACGGGAGCGGACTTCAAGCCGCGCGCGAGGCGGATCAATTCCAGCCCGTCCATTTCCGGCATGAGAATGTCCGTCATGAGGAGGTCCCACGGAGCCGCGTTGAGCTGCATTGCGGCGGCCCGGCCGTTCGTCGCCACGGTGACGTCGATCCCCAGCCACTCCGTCGCCACCTTGCACACGGCCGAGCGGATGGATTCGTCGTCTTCGACTAGCAGCAACCGGCGTCGGGCGGAGCCGTTCCGGCGAAGCGGCCCCGTTCCTTCGTTCGCGAGCGCTCCGGCCTGAAGGTCGCGAAAGTCAGGTGAGGCTTGGGATGGTTTGGCTGTGTCCATGAGTCCGGAGGTCGAAATCACCCGGCCGGCAGTACCCGGCTGCAGGGCTCGGCCATCGCCTGGGCGGATGCCCGCAGCGGGAAAGAGGGATCCCCGGCTCCGGAGGCGAGGGCAAGCAAGCCGGCGAGGTCGAGCAGTTGCACGACCCGGCCCTTAACGCCGGCGACACCGATCAGGCCGGTCGGGACCAAGCCGGCCGGGTGGCGGGCCGCGTTTCCGGTTTGGTCCGACCACAAATTAACCACTTCCTCGATGCTGTCGGCCAGTACCGCCACATGAAAAGATTTCCCGTCGGCAAGATGGCCGTCGGCGACCACCAGACAGGAGCGCGCATTCCGCCCAGCCGGCGCCTTGGTCCCGCGGCTGAGATCAACCACCGGGAGAGCGCGACGGCGCATTTCGACGACCCTGGCGCCTTGCCCCGACATCTGGGAAACAGAGGCCGCCTTCCGCAGGCGGACAATCTCGCGGACCGCCGGCATCGGCACGCCATAAGCCTCATCGTCCACGAGGAAGGTGAGGTATTTTCCGGCCGCGCCCGCCGGAATCGATGCGGGGGAATATTCCATGGCCATGGGGCCGCTCACACGAAAAATTTATCCAAATCCGCCTTCGCGGCTGCCTTCGCCTGAACGGGACCGGACGAAACCAGAGCGGGCACCAGCGGGCGGACCGGATCCGCGCGGCGCACGATCGCCGGGAAGCGAACGCCCGCCGCGGGCTCGTCCACCGCCGGGTTCCGGCGTGGGGCCGCGGCACCGACCAGTTCCTGGAGGTGGCGCACAGACTCGCGCATCAGTTCGGCCTGGGCGTTGAGCTCCTCGGAAGCGCTGGCGGCCTCTTCGGCTCCCGCGGCGTTGGTCTGGGTGACTTTGTCCATCTGCGAAACGGCGGTGGTAACCTGGCCAATGCCCTGGGTCTGCTCGTTGGAAGCGGAGGCGATTTCGGCAACCAGCTCGTCCACCTGGCGGGCCTTCGCCACGATCTCGTCGAAGCTTTCGGCCACCTTGACGCTGATTTGGACGCCGGCTTCCGAGCGGGTGACGGAATCTTCGATCTTGGTCGCGGTTTCCTTGGCGGACTGGGCCGAGCGCTGGGCCAGTGAACGGACCTCTTCCGCCACGACCGCGAAACCGGCGCCGGCCTCGCCGGCCCGGGCCGCTTCGACGGCCGCGTTCAGCGCTAGAATGTTGGTCTGGAATGCGATTTCATCGATGGTCTTCACGATCTTGGCGATGTTCGCAGAAGACTCCTTGATGCCGTGCATCGCCCGCTTCATCTCGGCCATGCTGCCGGCGCCCGTCTCGGCGGCCTGCCGGGTCTGATTGGCGAGCGTCTTGGCCTTCGAAGCCGATTCGGCGTTGCGCTTGGTCATGCTGGAAATTTCCTCGAGCGAGGCGCTCGTTTCCTCGAGCGAGGCGGCCTGTTCGCTGGCGCCTTCGGCGAGGGTCTGGCTGGAACCGGACACCTGGTTGGCGGCAGCGGCCGTTTGGTCCGCGCCCGCGCCGAGCGACCCGGAAACCTGAATCAACACCTTGTTAGTGCTGCGGATGATGATGAAACCGATGCCGGCGCCCAATACCAACGACACCAAGGTCACCGCGATCACGATGCTCGTGGTCCGGGTGGCGTGGTTGGAAATGCTGAGGGAGATCTTGTCCCCGCCGGCAGCGTTGAGCTCAAACAGCGCCTGCGAGGCAGCAGCATAGGCCTTGTAAGCCGGATAAACCTGTTTGTTCAGGAGCGAGACGGCCTCGGGCAGTTTGCCCGCATCCGTCAGTTCGATGAATTTTGTCCGGAGTCCCCGGTATTCGTCGCGAGCCTGAACCATCTTGTTGAAATGGGCCCGGTCCTCCGGATCGAAAATGGTCTCCTCGTATTTCTTGCAGGTATCAACGGTCAGCGTCGCATACTCGGCGATGGCCTTTTTGGCGGCGGCGCGCTCCTCGGAGCTGATGTCCTGGGCCAGAGCTTGGGTCAGAATGAACGACTGCGTGATAAGCGAGCCGATCTGGCTGCTCGCGATCGTGCCGGGCATCACGTCGGTCCGCAGGGAGACCGCATCGGCGCGAATGCCGGCCAGGCTCAGCCATACGATGACACCGACGAGGGCGAGAAGAGCGCTCAAGAGGCCCATGCCGAGTGAGATTCGTTTTCCAATGGTCCAGTTCTTCATTTTGAGGTTTGGTTTAGGGTCAGACGCCCAGGGGGACGGTGGCTCCGCCAAGGGAAAGCAACCGTCTGGACTGAGCCGCGTGGGAGGCGAGTCTTTGCACGACGACTCCAACGGCACGGCCGGCCGACAACTGGAAGAGTGAATCACCCCGCCACTGTCGGGAGATCACCGGACACGCCTTGTCCGGCATTCACCGGACAAGGCGGTCCGGTCTGGCGCGTCGGCCTAGAGGGATGTGTAGCCGTTCCGCACGGCGTAACGGGTGATCTCGGCCCGGGACGAGACCCCAATCTTCTTCACCAAACGGGCCCGATAGGTCTCGATGGATTTCTGGCCCAGCTTCATCCGATCGGCAATTTGCTTGTAACTCAGCCCGTCCGCCAGCCCCTGGAGGACCTCGATTTCCCGGCCGGTCAGCCCCGGCGCGGCGAGGGCCGTCCGGTGGAGCAGCGCCTCCGTCAGCACGGCGGCGGCATCGGGCGAGAGGTAGACCTTGCCTTGCAAAACCAGCCGCACGGCGCGGATCAACTCGTCTCCCGCCTCTTCCTTCCGGAGGAACCCGTTCGCTCCGGCGAGGAGCGCGTTTTGCGCCGCGTCGCTTTCCGTCCCACCCGTCAATGCGATTACTTTCACTGTTGGGAAATCACGCCGGATCCGGGCGATCGCCCCCAGCCCGCTCTCCCCGGGCAGGTTGATATCCATCAAAACGAGGTCCGGCCTCGTCGCCCGGACCCCGGCGCAGGCATCGGCGGCGTTCGCCGCCTCGCCGACCACCAGAAAATCGTTCTCGCGCTCCAGGCGCAGCCACAGGCCCTCCCGCATGAGGCGATGATCGTCGACGAGATAAATTCGATGCGGCGGCATCGCCGCTAAGTGGAACCGGGTTGCAGGCGGCCATCAAGGCAATCCCGCACTGTCCGCAGCAACTGGCCCCGATCGAAGGGTTTTTGCAGGAACGCCCCGCAGTCCATGGCCGCCCGGTTGATCTCGGCCGTGTAGCCGCTGACAAATAGAATCCGGGGCGCCTGGCCCCGGGCCCGCAGATCCGCCGCCAGCTCGGGCCCCGACATGCCTCCGGGCAACACCACGTCCGTCAGCAGCAGGTCGACTTTGGCGGGCAGCCCCGGCAAAAGCCGGACGGCGGCCACGGCCGTCTCGGCCGCGAACACCTGGTAGCCGCCGGCCTTGAGGACGGCGACGGTGATCGCCCGGACGGTGTCATCGTCCTCGACAACCAGAATCGTCTCTCCGCCGGGCCCGAGGGCCGGCGGCGGCGCTGCGTGTGGCGCCGCCACCTGGCTCGCCGGAGGAGCGGGCAGGTAGACGGTGAACCGGCTGCCTTCGTCGGGGGCGCTTTCCACCTCGACCCAGCCCTCGTGCTGTTGGACGATCCCGTGCACGGTAGCCAGTCCGAGCCCGGTTCCCTGGCCCACCTCCTTGGTGGTGAAAAATGGTTCGAAAATACGCGCCTGAACCTCGGAGGTCATGCCGGTCCCGGTATCGGCCACGATAAGACGGACAAAGGAGCCCGGATGCGCCGAGGGATGCCGGGCGGGGTGGGATTCGTCCAACTGCACGGTTTCGGTTGCAATCGTCAGCGTCCCGCCCTGGGGCATCGCATCCCGCGCATTCACGGCCAGGTTCATGATGATCTGCTCGATCATCCCGGAATCGGCGTGCAACCAGAGGGGGCCGGCCGGCGTTTGTTGCACGACGGTGATGTTTTCGCGAATCAGCCGCCGGAGCATTTTCAGCAGCGAACCGATCAGCGCATTGACGTCGAAGAGTTCGCGCTTGGCCGGTTCGCGCCGGCTGAACATGAGCAGCTGCCGGGTGAGCGAGGCCGCGCGGCGGGCGCTCCGCATCAGTTCATCCAGATTGCCCCGCATGCTCGGGCTGGTCCCGGCGTCGAGGCGCAACAAATCAAGATGGAGCATGATGGCCGAGAGAATGTTGTTGAAATCGTGCGCCACCCCGCCGGCCAGCTGACCGACCGCCTCAAGCTTTTGGATCACCACCAGCTGGGCCTGGAGTTGTTTCTTCTCCGCCTCGGTGCGCCGCAGCGCCTCGCTCGCAGCCTTCTCGGCGGAAATGTCCCGGACAATGCCGATGCAATAATCCAGATGCCCGTCATCCTTGCGCACCGCCGAAACGGTCAGGAAACCCCAGACGACGACGCCGTCTTTGCGCACATAGCGCTTCTCCATCTGATACGATTCGATTTCCCGGGCGACCAGCCGGAGATACAGATCCACGTCCGCCCGACTGTCGTCGGGATGGGTGAATTCGGCAAACGACATACCGGTGAGCTCCCCCTCGGAATACCCGAGGAACGACTCCAGCGCCCGGTTGCACCGCAGGGGCTTGCCATCCGCCGCCACCAGGGCAATGCCCACCACGGTGTTGTCAAAGATCAGCCGGAGCTCGTTGGCGCTCTGGGCCCGGGCGCGGTCGGACGCGATCAGCTCGGTGAGATCCTGGCCGACCGAAAGGAGGCACCGCTGCTCCCCGATGGTGATCAGCTCGGCGGAGATCAGGGTCGTGAGGGAATTGCCGGCATTGTCGTGGGACTCCTTGAGAAAATTGCGGACCCGGCCGTGCGCCGCCAGCTCGGCGAGGAGTTTCTGGCGATGCGCCGGACTGGGCCACGCCCCAGTCTCCGCGATCAAGCGGCCCTTCACGTCCTGCAGGGACAGGCCGTAGCGCCGGCAGAAGGTCTCGTTGGCCTCGATGATCCGCCCCTCCGCCACGGTGGAGATCACCAGCGTGTTGGGACTGAGGTGGAAGGCCTTGGCGAATTTCTCCTCGGAAAGACGCAAGGCCATGACCGCCCGGGCGCGCTGCTCCTGCTCCTGCGCCAGGATACCCAGCGTCGCCTGGGATTCCGCGAACGATTTTTCCAGACTGCCCAGCACGTAGCGGATCAGCACCAGGATCGCCGTCAGTCCCAGACCGGACCCGATCAGGATGCGCGTCCACACCAGGCCCGAATTGAAGCCCATGACCAGATGGCGCGAGATGAACCGGGTCTCCGGCACGGGCAGGACGCCTTGGGCCCACAGCCAGGCAATGAAGACGTGGGCCCCGAAGAATGCCACCGCCGCAACCAGCGCCCGGCGCCAGCCGAAGAAAAGTTGGACGGCCGAGACGAGGAGGGTCCCGCTCAAGACCCAGTTGGGGGTGACGCCCAGCGACACCGCGATGATCACGCATTGCATCGCGAGACACACACCGAGCAGCCCGAAGCGCAGGGCCGGCGGCGCACCGCGCAAAACCGCGGTCAACACCTGCACGAACACGCCGGCCGCGAAGACCCGGAAAATGAGCGAGGAGGTCAGACCAGGTTCCGCAATCACCAGCAGGTATCCCAGGTTCAAGACCGCAATGGCGGCCGAAATCCAAGCATAAAGATCAAGGGTGCGCGCCGCCAGCCACGGCGGCAGACCTCCCGAAGTCACGTACCCGCCCGGGCGGACCGCAAACCAGCTGCGCCGACCACCGACCGGGCTGGTTTGGAGAGGAGGCATGGTTCCTTGATCGTTACTCGCAGATACCCCGCCAAAAGTGAAGCTCAGAGGTGCCGCCGGGCCGGCCTCCGACGAGGGTTGAAAGCACAGTGCGCCGGCCGCGGTCGACCCCGCTACTCGCGCTGCAATCCATCGGCGAGACCACTCTCATCCTCCACCGGCTTGACCACGCGCCCGCCGACCTCCGGCAAAAGCCAGATCAACACCGCGAGTGCCCCCAGGCAAATCCCCGGCAGGGCCAGAATTGGCGCGAATCCAAATCTCGGCAGCAGCAGGCCGGAAATCGTGGGACCGAGCACCCCGCCGATCCCCTTTCCGAGGTTCTGGCAAAACCCCGGCCCGGTGCTGCGCAGGTGGGTCGGAAAAAGCTCGGAGGCAAGCGAACCCATGATGCTGCCGATGCCAAAGCTGACGCAGATGACGCTGAAGACCAAAAGCAGATTCGCGCTGGCGCCACCTCCCCCGCTGGTCAGCACGTACAGGTAACCGTATCCGGCCACGCCGACGAGGCAGAACAGGGAATAGGCGATCCGCCGGCCCAGCGCATCCGAGATCAGGCCGGCGAGGACGAGGCCGACCAATCCGCCGAGGTTGAGCGCGATCTGATAGGGAGCCTCCCCGCGCGGATCGAGGCCGAGGCCTCCCTGGGCGCGATCCATCTGCAGATAGTTGATGAAAACCGTGGAGAACGCGTAGAACGCAAAATTCATCAGCGCGAAAATCAGGGTCGCCTTGAGCACGACGCCCAGGAGACGGCTGCGCAGCAGGGACACGAGCGGCGGCCGCTGCATCGAGGCGGCGAGGCGCCAGTCAATGGTGCCCGCGGCCCGGGCTTCCTGCAGCGCCACCCACACCGGCGATTCCGGCACCAGCCGCCGGAGCCAGACCACACCCAGGGCGGGAAGCACCATGGATCCGAAAGAGATCCGCCAGCTGAGTCCGGACTGGTACAGCGCGATGGCCAGGAATGTGCCGAGATTGAACATCGCGCTCACGACGCCACCGAGCGTGCCCCGTTTGTGGCGGGGCCAGACCTCGGCAATCAGCGCAAATCCCACCGACCACTCGCCACCCGTTCCCACTCCCGCGATGAACCGGCACGCCATCAAAAGCCCCACGGTGGGCGCCAACGCCATGCCCGCCGTCGCGACGGAGTAAACCACGACCGACCATCCCAGGGTTCGAATCCGTCCGAACCGGTCCCCGAGCTGCGCAAAGGCAATGCCGCCAAATGCGCTGCCGAGCAGGCCCACTCCGATGGCAATGCGGATGCTCTGGGGATCGACGCCGAGGGAGGCCGCGACCTGTTTTTGAAACAGGATGAGGAGCACCGTATCGACGGCGCTGAAAAACCACCCGAGGCAGGCTGCCACCACTGTTGCGCGTTGGCCTAACACGTTTCATCCCATAGGCCGCCCCCGGGAAGGGGTCAAGCGGCTCGTCTCAATTTCTCGGGAGCGACGATCCACTGGTAGGGTACACCGGCCCGGTGCGCCGCGAGCGGGATGACGTGCACGGACGGCCCGGCGGCGCAAAGTGCCGCCGCGTTCGCGGTCGGTGCCTACCAGCGCTGCGCGCCAAATTTTAATTCGTACGGGCGGTTGGGATCAGGCCAGTGCCGCGAGCACCTCTTCCGTCGAACGCACCTGCCCCAGGCGCGAGAAAATCCTCTGGACCGCGAACTGGTGGTCCTCGGTGGTGTTGCTCGTCATCGCATCCTCCACGAAGACCTGGGCGTACCCATGCTCGTGGGCGCTGCGGGCGGTGGACTCGACGCCGATGTTCGTGGCGATCCCGCCAAGGACGATGGTGCGCACCTCGCGCCGCCTCAGCTGAAGGTCGAGCTCGGTCCCGTAGAAGGCGCCCCACTGGCGCTTGACGATGACGATGTCCCCGGGCTTCGGGCCCAGCTCCGGAACGAGATCGGCCCAGTCGGGCGGAAACGCGGCGGCGTTGAACTGGGTCGCGGCGTCGGCGGGCGGGCTCAGGCAATCCCTGAAGTCCGGCTGGAACGACACGCGCACGAGGACGACCGTCGCCCCGAGCGCGCGGAACCGGGCGACCAGGCGCGAGGCGTTCTGGACGACCTCGGTTCCCGTGCGCGGAGCGAGCGGGCGGCCGACGATGCCTTTCTGAAGGTCGATGAGAACCAGGGCGGATTTCTTGGGATCCAGGGTGAGCGGTGTCATGGCGGGTGGCTGTCGCGGACTGTTCTCAAAGGTCGCAGCCGTGGCGGGTCAGGTGAAGCGAGCTTTGCCTGCGTGGTCAGACGCCGGGGACCGGTCCGCTTCCACGCGAACGGCGTCAGCTACCGACCGGTCCAGCACCCGTCGCACGGAAATCCCCAAGACCTCGGTGGTGAGCGGCTTCATGACCAGCTCGCTGATGCCGATTTCGTGAACTGATTCCCTGGTCATATTCCCCGCGAACCCAGTCACGAGGACAATGGGCATCCTGGGGCAAAGCTTGAGCACGTCGCGCGCGAATTCGAGTCCGGTGGTGTCCGGCATGGCCAGATCGGTAATGACGAGGTCGAACGAATCAGGGCTGCACCGGAGCAGCTTGAGCGCGCTGTCGCAATTCGCGACCGGAGTGACCAGATAGTCCAACCGGCCCAGCAGCGACGCCGTCGTGGAGCGCATGTCGGGCTCGTCGTCGACGAGCAGGATGCGCTCGCGCCTGCCGCGCGGCACGATCTGGTCTTCCTCTGCTGCCTCCTCCTTAAATTGGCGGACCAGGACGGGGAGGTAGATGTGAAAAACCGTGCCCTGGCCGGGATGGCTGTAGCAGAAGATGCCGCCGCCATGTTCCTTGATTATTCCGTGGACGACAGAAAGTCCGAGGCCGGTGCCCTCGCCCTGCGGTTTCGTGGTGAAGAAAGGTTCGAAGATGCGCTTCATGGTCACCGCGTCCATTCCGTGCCCGGTATCGCTGATGCTCAGTCTCAGGTGCGTGCCGGGGCGCAGACCTGCGTGAAGCTTGAGGAACTCCAGGTCGGCCTTCAGGGTGTCCACGCGAATCTCCAGCCGTCCATTCGTGCCCCGCATCGCGTAGGCCGCGTTCGTGCAAAGGTTCACCAGGACCTGATGAATCTGCGTGGGGTCGCCGACGATGAGCGGCGCGTTGGCCGGGATGACGGCCACCAGCTCGATGTTCGCCGGCATCGTCGACCGCATCAGCTTCGCCACCTCGGCTGTCACCGGTCGAATATCCATCGGCTCCATGCGTTTCTCGCCGCGCCGGCTGAACGTGAGAATTTGGCGAACCAGGTCGCCGGCCCGCCGGCCGGCCCGGAGGACGGTCTCCATCTGCGCGCTGTACAGCGAGGCATGGTTGCGCTCCCGCATCTCCATCAGCATGAGTTCGGCTCCGCCAATGATGCCGGTGAGAAGATTGTTGAAATCGTGCGCGATGCCGCCGGCCATCGTGCCAATGGCCTCCAGCTTCTGCGAGTGGCGCAACTGGGCTTCGAGGACGGCCGTGCTGTCCGCGGCCCGGTGTCGTTCCGTCACGTCGCGCAACGCTCCGAACATCACGCCTTCCTGGGGATTCTTGATGCTCTTTCCGCCCACGTCGCGCAGCCAGACGGTCTCCCCCTTGGCCGAGAGGATCCGATATTCGACCTCGAAGGGCATGCCGTGTTCGCGGAAAACACGGATGGCTTCCCTGACCCGCGGCTGGTCCTCGGCGTGGATTTTCGCCACCCATCCGGCAATGGTGCGCGGGAAGCCGCCGGGCTCGCAGCCGGCCAGTTCGTCGATCAGCTCGGACCATTCAACGGTATCGCGATTGAAGTTGCGCACCCACATCGCCATGCGCGAGACCTTCGCCGCGGTTGCAAAACGCTCCGCCTGCAGGTCGAGTTCGCGCGCCTCGCGATTCCGCGCCACGAGGTTCAGCATGAGCAGCGCCAGACAGAGCAGCCCGACGCCCACCGCCGTCAGGACCGAGTTGCGCAGCAGGACGGCGTTGCGGGCGATGCCGCCCGCCAGTCTTTTGGTGTTCGCCTCGTTGTAGCTCACGACCGTGTTGGTGGCCTCAACCAACGCCGTGTAGGCCGGATAGAGGTTGGACTCGTTGAAGCGCAGGGCGTCACCTTCCCGGCCGGCTTTCACGAGAGCCAGGAAGCCCGCTCGCTGCGCCCGATACGCGTCCCGGGCCTGGCCAAATCGAACCAGATTGGCGCGGTCGAGGTTGGGGTCGATGAGAATGGTGTCCTCATAAGCCTTGAGCTCCGCGTCGATCTTTGCGTCCTCGCTCTCAATGCCGCTCAGGCGCAACCGCATCTCGTCCGGGGTCTCGGCCGAGAGGGTCAGCATCGTGTCGCGGAATCCATTCGACGCGGCATCCCGGATGGCGTTGGCCTCTTCGGCGCCGGGCACCGCATCGCTGTGGATAAAGAATCCGTCCCGCTCGATGGAACGACTGACCGAGAAAACCACCAGCGCGACGACGATGGACAGAAACGCAAACGCCGCGCTCAAAGCCAGCAAGCGGGAGGTGGCCGCGCGCGCGTTCATGGGACGGGGAAGCTGGAATCGTTTCCCTCTGAAGGCAACCGATAAACACCCCTGGGCGGATCTGGTCCAGCCCGGGCGCGTGCCGATCGTGGAGCGGCGGGACGGGGCCACCGAAAATGCCCCAGCTCCGGGCCTGTTTGCCGCGCTTCTTCGGTTTTTCTGGCGCGGCGATGTACCAGGGCGCGGTGCTCAATAAACTTGTCCTTTTTGACGAGGCACGTTGTCGGTCGAACGATCAAATCCCGATCAGCGGGTCCGCCACTAGCTGTGCAGCGCTTGGGCGCTTCATTCCCGTTTCAGCCGCCAAGAACCACCCCTGGCCGAGACTACAAATGGGAACCAACCGATGTCCGGGATTACCTGTTACGCAGGACCATGCCCGCAATCCAAGCAAAGGAACTCTGCCTGCGATGAAAAGAATCCGAGCGAGCGCGTTGCCCACTGATTTTGCCGGGTTGGATTCGGCGTTGAAGCGGCGCGTGAACCTTCGCCCCCGCTCGCGCCGATACCGCCCGATCAGGTGCGCCCGCGCCTGTGGGATTTGCCATGCGACGTTTTCGCTGAAAAGTAGTCGGTTCCGATGCGCCCTCTGAAAACTGAATCCGAGAGTCCGATCGTTGCCCGCTGTGCGTGCAGCCGAGCCCTGGCGTTCATTGCCTGCCTCGTGGCCGCCACGCTTGGTTTGCAGGCTGGCCCTCCGTTCTTGACCGACGATCCGGAGCCCGTGGAACTCGATCACTGGGAATTTTATGTTTTTGGACAGGGGGCCAAAGCAGCGGACGCCAATTCGATTTCGGCCCCGGCGACTGAATTCAACTATGGCGTGGCGAAAAATATGCAGCTGCATCTGGTCGCTCCCGTCGCCAATTTTTCCGCCCACGGCGCCGGTTGGAATTCCGGTTACGGAGACACGGAACTCGGGATCAAGTATCGCTTCCTTGAAGAGACGGATTCCCTGCCGCAACTCGGCTTCTTTCCCATGGCCGAAGTGGCGACGGGCGACAGCTCTCGCAGGCTTGGCAATGGC
>Ga0265331_10002660_pt1 | contig 11961 bp, 12 predicted proteins | sample 41923metaG_FD_202088 | JGI IMG/M metagenome (GOLD analysis project Ga0265331, IMG submission 202088) | Rhizosphere microbial communities from Carex aquatilis grown in University of Washington, Seatle, WA, United States - 4-19-23 metaG | ecosystem: Host-associated > Plants > Roots > Rhizosphere...
AGCCGCCTTTAGGCGGCCACCACAAATCGGGGCCGCGTCAGCGCCCCCGCAGCCGCTATGAGCGGCTCACATCATAAAGCCCCCGGCTTTGCCGGGGGATACTTACAGACGCTTGCGGCGCGTTGGCCGCTTTTGGTCATTTTTGAGCCTTCTCGTCCCACACGTGCGGCCCCCGGACTGGCGCGAGCATCGGGCGCATGGGGCGGCTCGTGACGAGCCATCCTTGGCGCGACAATCTCAGGGGAAAGGCGCCGCCGGCGCCCCGTGAGCGTGCGCGGCGCACCATCAACGCACGAAGCGCTCCACTTCTAAGAGGTAGAACAATCCGTTTTTGTTCCGCCGCTCCTTCGCATCGCTCCCGGCCTGCGCCTCCTTTGAAATAACGTCTCCAATCTTAGCCAGCCCTTCGATTGCGCCGGCGACTGGCCCACCGGCGAGGAATCCTGCGACTATCGCTGCGCCAACCGTTGCAGCATCCACGGCTCGCACGCCCCATGGGCGGTTCGATTTCTGAACGTCGGCACGCAATTCATCGAGGGCCGGGCGTATTTCGGTATCGACGACAAATCTTGTTCGTTCGGCGACATGTTGAGCGTCGCCATCCTCAATCATATTGTCGAGTTTCGCCGCAAGTCTCATCATGCCGCGGCGAAACGCCCTCAGGTTTTCTTTGTTCTGCTCGCGAAAATCCACGAACTGGCCAGGAGTCATTGCTCCCACCTCTGGCAAGACGACGCGCGTGCATTCAAGCGCGAGCAGCGTAGAAAGTGCCGTGGCATCGCCCTTCGGCGAAGTCTGCACACCTAGCTGTGCCAGCGAGTGGTCGTCGTTGACAACAGGAATTCCGGTCGCTGATGACTTCAGCATGGCTCCGCCAAGATAATGGTAGGCGCCCGGATAAATGACCGACTCTTCTCCTCCGGGAATTCCCTTATAGGACGTTCCCTTGATTGTCGGCCACCATCCCTCTGGGCGCGGCCCGTGGATTACATCATAGATTTCGTCCACCGCGGCGCCGCTCGGGGCGAAGGCAGGATGCGCGGCGGCGCTCGATTCGCTCTCAAATTGGCAGAAGGTTTCGAGATCAGGGAGGGTCTGGAGGGTATTTAGCGCTGCGATCAGGAGCCGAGTGTCAGAGCAATTGTCGTTTAGCCCCTCGAGCCGTTCAATTTCTTGTGACAGTTCGGTGGGGTCGTATCCGCCACGTGGAAGATAGACGCCCGGGAAGTGCACCTTATCGAACACGACCCCAAGCATCGTTAGCACATGTGCGTTACGAGGAACGGGAGCAGAAAAATAGATCGCTTCGAGTGAGGATGATTCAGCGCTCACGAAATCTCCCTTCGACCAAACCCGAGGCGTGGGGGTGTCGCTACCCGGCTTGCTACCCAACCCAAAGGGACGCGACGAGACGCGGAACGATTGAAGAACGCCAAAAACCTTGAAAACCAGGGCCAAGAGGGACGGATGGGGAAGCTTCGGGACGCTATCGACCGAATTTCAAGACCGCTGCCTTAAACCACTCGGCCACCCTTCCAAGCCCGGAACATTGGACAACATTCCTCCTCGTTTCGCGTCTCTCGCCGATTTGGACACAAGATGCAACGTTCGGCAGTCTGAACCCGGGACGCCTTTACCACATATCCCGTCAGGCTGCACCGCGACGGCGGCCCGCTCCGAATCGCTGCGGCAATCAAGTCCAGCAGGGTCGTGATCGTCGATTGGCTCAGGCCTCCGACTCCCTTCGCGAAGCTCGACCGCGAAGCCCGGGAAGCGTGGCGCAGGCTTCTTGGAGTGTCGAATTTGAGGGAAGTTTGCTAAGCTCAGTTCAAGCGACGCTGCGCCCAAACTGTGCTTTCGCTCCCGGTGAGGCGTTCAATAGGCGCCGCGTTTGAAGACATTATGAGTCGACGCGGCTTTCCAGTGATCCACCATTCCATGAGGCGACTACGCAATGGACCCGGCCTACAGAGTCGTCATCCCCACAAGGGACAGCGCAGCGTGGATCGGGCAAGTGCACGAGGCCTACCGGCGGATCGGCGTTGAACCGCTCTATATCGTCGACACGCGCAGCAGCGACAGCACCTCTGAGGTTCTGCGAAGCCTGAAGGCGGACTCGATTCCATTCACGCCGCAGGGGGACATCGTGGAGGCCGGCATGATCGAGTTCGGCGCGAAGGCTGCCGGAACGGAGTGGGCTCTCCGGCTGGACGACGACGAGTTCCCCTCGCGACAGCTGCTGGAATGGGCGGCCACGGTCGAGTTGAGGTCAAAGGGACCGGTCTGGTGCATCGCGCGCAAGGACGTCTACTCGCGCGATGGGCGCTTCGTATACAGCCAGTGGCCGCCTCGCCTGGTCTGGATTGGAGATCGTTTTTCCCTAAATCCCCAAGAGCGGCTGTTTCGCGTCGACACCGTGCGTTACACCAACATTGTGCACAGCGCCGGATTTGAAACGCTGCCGCCCTATCAGCATGCGCCTGAAGGTTGCCTGTTCATTCATTTCAATAACATTGTGCGAAGCGTTGGCCAACGTCTCGCGAAAGTGAGAAAATACGCGCTTCTCAATGAGACGTTGGCGTGGCGTTATGCGGACGAATGCCTAACCGAGCTGACGGATTCCACCATTCACAGCTTCGCTTCGGACGGGCTCGACGAGTTTGCAGAGCTGCTTGAAAGCCTGCCTTCGCCGAGATTGCAAGGCGGTTTCGAGCTCACAGAACGCGAGCGGGCGCTCTTTTCTCAAGAGATGCTGGGCTGGTTCAGCGAAAGCTCGCGGTCGATGCAAGAGGCGATGCGCCACATGCAGGAAGCGATAGGCCAGATGCGAGAGACCGCGCGCCTTCTGGAGGAAACGAAGCTCCACTTGGAGGAGGTCATCCGCAACGAAAGGGAAGTGTTTTGGCTTCGCTTTGTGCCGCAACCGCTGATGCGACCGGCGGCGGAGGCTTTGCTTTCACTCGGTCGATCGCTCAATTCTCGAGCCATTTCCGAAGCCGGAGCGCGCGCCTGGAATTTCCAAAAGGAAAGAGCCGCGGGTTGAAGGCCGGCGGGGAGTGTAGCGCACTCTCTTCACACTGCAGAATGCGACTGGGGCGGAGGACGGAGCCGCGAGCCCGGATGAGGAAAGGCCGAAAGCGCTTTGTTCTTTGGCCTGCCCTTAAACACTCGGGGCCACCACAAAGCCCGCGCCGCCGGTCTCTTCCGCCCGCGCCTCTTCCTCGCGATAGCTTTCGACATGCGCGCCCGGCGGGCCGCGGCGGGCGAGCCGCGCGAATTCTTCGAGCGCCGCGGCCTCGCCGGAAACGAGCGTTTCGACCTCGTTCGACCCGCGATTGCGCGCATATCCCGAAAGCTCGAGGCGCGCCGCGGCATGCGCGAGGAAGGCGCGAAAGCCCACGCCCTGCACGCGTCCGCTCACGATGATGCGCAGGGCCTTATGCGTCATGCGGAACCGCCAGATTGTCGATGAGCCGCGTCGCGCCGAGCCGCGCCGCCGCAAGCAGCCGGATGGGGCCGTCGCGCCGGCCGTCAATGCGCGCCAGCGTCCTCGCGTGACGCGCCTCGACGTAGTCCACGACGAACCCCGCCCCCACCAGCTCGGCGTTCGCATGCGCGAGCGTCGCCTCGATCGACTCGCCCGCGCCGATGCGGCGCGCGGCTTCGTTCAACGCGCGGTGCAAAGCTGGCGCCGCCGCGCGCTCGGTCTTGGAGAGATAGACGTTGCGCGACGACATCGCGAGCCCGTCGGCTTCCCGAAGCGTTGGCGCGCCAAGAATCTCGGTCGCGATGTCGAGGTCGCGCGCCAGGCGCTGAATCACCAGCAATTGCTGATAGTCCTTCTCGCCGAAGACGGCGACATCGGCCTGCGCCTGATTCAGGAGCTTGGCGACGACGGTGGCGACGCCGCAAAAATGCGTCGGGCGGAAGCGGTCGTCGAGATCGGCGCGCGCCGGTCCGTCGAGCTCGACGCGCGTCGAGAACCCCGGCGGATAGATCGCCTCCAGGGTCGGCGCAAAGCAAAGATCGGCCTTGGCGCTGGCAAGCTTCTCGAGGTCGGCTGCGAGCGTGCGCGGATATTTCGCAAAATCCTCGGAGGGGCCGAATTGCGCGGGATTGACGAAGATCGTCGCAACCACGCGCTCGGCGTGATGACGCGCCTCCCTCACGAGCGAGACGTGGCCGTCATGCAGCGCGCCCATCGTCGGAACGAGCGCGATCCTTTCGCCCTTCTTGCGAAACTCCTTGAGCCGCTCGCGCAGCGCCGGAACGGTGTCGACAACGGGAACTTCGCTCATGATGCGGCTCGCTTAAAGGCTTGCGAGAGCTGCTGCAAATAGGCGAGATGCGCAGGCGGCAGCGCCCAGTCCTCCGCTGCGGCGAGGATCGCCGCGAGATGCTCCGCGCGCGGCGCGCCGGCCGTTCGCTCAGCGCCCACATAGATCAGCGCCTGTGCCGAGCCCGTCGGCTCGCGCAGCACCGGCGCGAGCCGCTTGCGATAGAGTCCGCGTCCGACCTCCTCATATCGGTCGAGCGCGCCCACGTCGCTTGGCGCGAGCTCCCACAGTACGCCGTGGACGCAGGCTTTCGCATCGGCCATGACGCTGGCCAGCCCGCAATCCATGAAGAACAGCCGGTGGCGGGCGAGGCGGGCGCGGCCGAGCGCGCGCGAGCGCGGGCAGCGCTGCGCCATGGCGCGCCGGTCCATGTTGGTTCCATAGGCGAAATAAAGCGGCATCGAGCCCTTCCGGTCGTCCGGCGCCAAGCCCCGGGCGCGGCTTTTATATCGCAGCAGCGCGAAAATTTCAGGGCTCGGGTCTATGCCTGACGAGGCAAGGCGCGGCCGCAAGGCGGGTCAACGCTTTGCGGCGCGCGCGCCCGGCGCTTAAACTGCCGCCATGACGGGTCGCGAAATCGACGATATAAGGGCGCTGCTCGGCTCCAAGCCGAGGCCGGTCGGCTGGGCGGAGCGGCGCGCGCGCATCGAGGAGGTCGGCGCCGTCTGGCCCGTCGCGCAGGACGTCAGCCTCACGACGGTCGACATCGACGGACTCGCCGCGGAATGGTCTGAAACGCCTGGCGCCGATCGCGACGGCGCGCTGCTGTATTTCCACGGGGGCGGCTATTGCTCCGGCTCGATCCTCAGCCACTGCCGGCTCGTCACCGAGGCTGGCCGCGCCGGGGGCGTCAGGACCTTGGCGCTGGGCTTTCGCCTCGCGCCCGAGCATCCGTTTCCGGCGGCCTTCGACGACGCGCTCAAGGCATGGCGATATCTGCAAGGCCAGGGCCTCGAAGCAGGGCGGATCGCCGTCGGGGGCGACAGCGCCGGCGGCGGCCTGACGATTGCGCTGATCAATCGCCTGCGCGAGGCGGGCGAAGCGCTCCCCGGCTGCGCCTGGCTCATCTCTCCCTGGACGGACCTCACCCTGTCGGGCGAGACGCTTTCGACGAAGGATGCGGTCGATCCCCTGATCCACAAGCCCTATCTCGCCGAGCTTGCCGCCGCCTATCTCTCCGGCGGCGTCGCGGCGAAGGATCCGCGCGTCTCGCCGCTCTTCTCCAAGCTCGAGGGCTTTCCGCCGACGCTCATTCAGGTGGGATCCGACGAGACGCTGCTTTCCGATTCGACGCGTCTCGCGTCTCGCCTCGGCGAGGCGGACGTGCGCGTCACCTTGGAGATATGGCCGCATATGATCCACGCCTGGCCGCTCTGGAACGCAAATCTGGAAGACGGCCGGCGCGCGCTCGCGAGCGCGGGCGCCTTCATGCGCGGCCGTCTCTCTCGCTGATCGACGCGCGGTCCTCACGCCGTGACGCTTTGGGCCGTCCCGGCCAGCGTCTTGCCGCTCGCGCTCAGATTATAGCCGATGACCGCCATCTCGATGGCGTCCCTGCCGGTCAGCGGCATCGCCCCATTGGTCGCATAGCCGAAGGGATCGCCGAGCTCCTTGGCGTTCCAGTCGGAGAAGTCGACGCCGCCCATCGTTGCGTTGTAGAGGCCGGGATTGGTTTTCCTGCCATTGATCGAGAAGAAGTCGGTTCTGTCATTCCGCCTCGTCAGCGTCTCGTCGACTGCGCGTCTTGGGAGGCTGCTCGCATTTCGGAAATCGCAGGATGAAACGCGTTCCGCCTTCAGGGAGAGTCTCGCAGTCGATGGCGCCTTCATGCTCGCGCACGATCGAATAGGTGATCCAGAGTCCAAGGCCCGTGCCTTCGCCCACGGGCTTCGTCGTAAAAAAGGGCTCGAAGATTCGCGCGCGAACATCCTTGGACACGCCCGGCCCATTGTCGGTCACCTCGACGACCGCGAGCCCGTCCTCCGAGCGGGTCTCGATCCGCACAAGAGGGGTCGGGACGCTTTTCACTGCATCAAGCGCGTTGTCGATCAGATTGCCGATCGCGGAGTGGATTTGCCCCTCATGGCCATAGGCGAAGAGCTCGGCTTCGAGCCGCGTCTCGATCTTGGCCTTCGCCTTCTTGCTGCGGGAGGCCCAGTGCGACGCCGTTTTTACCACTTTCGAGAGCTCGACCGGCGCAGGCGGGGCGTTCGAGCCAAAGGACAGGCGGCGCAAATTCTTGACCACATCGCTGATGCGCACCGCTCCTTCCAGCGTGCCCTGAATGAGCGGCTCGAGATCCTCGAGAAGCGCGTCTATCTTCAGGCGTCGCCTCAGCGCCTCGCGCGACTCCTCCGACAGACCAGAATGAACGCCCTCAAGGTAAGTAGCAAGAGCCGTCCTGTAACGGTTGAGCGTATGGACATTGCCATAGACGAAGCTCACCGGATTGTTGAGCTCATGCGCGACGCCCGCCACAAGCCGCCCGAGGCTCGCCATTTTCTCCTGCTCGATCAGGCGCGCTTGCGCCTGCTGCAGCTCGATGTGGGCGTGATGCAGAGCCTCATAGGCGCGTCGCAGCTCCCCGATTGGCCGCCCCGTGAAAACCGCGCCGGCGCGTCGGCCCCGTGCGTCGAATCGCGCCGAGCAATTGACCGCCATGAGATCCGAAGGTCCCGAGGCCGTCGCAAAGCGCAGCTCCAAACTGTCTTCCTTGCTCGCGCGCGTCGGCTCCAGCATCGCCTCGACCGCGGCGCGACATTCCGCGGCGACGCAATCGACCAGCAGCCTGTTCAGCAGCGCAGGCTCCGGAAATCCCATCAACGTCTGGAAGGCCGGATTGATCTGGACGACTGCGCCCTTCTCATCGCAGACGAGCAGCACGTCGGAGACGGAGGCGACGACGCCCGCGATAAAGTTGCGGGCTTCCTCGAGCTCGGCGTTTTTCTTTTCGAGATCGGTCTCGTAGACAAGGAGGTCGGCGTAGACCTCGTCCATCTTGCGGATGACTTCCAGCCACATCGACTCGCTGTCTTCGGACAGCAGAATTTCCTGCTTGCCGCCGACTTGCGCGATCAGCTCGCCGCGCCTCGCGAGGCGAAATGCGTCAGGATTCGTCATCCACGGACCGGCAGATGTCGTAGCGCGCGATCTTGCTGCGAAGCCCGACGCGCGAGAGCCCCAGCTCCTCGGCGACGCGGCTGATGTTGCGCCCATTGCGTTGCAGAGAATCCATGATCGCCTCGCGCTCGAGCGTTTCGACGCGTTCCTTCAGTGTGAGCGGCGCTGCGGCGCCAGCCGGCGGCTGGGCGCTTGTGCGATTGGCGATTGGCGTCGAGAGGAGATCGGGGCCGAGCGGCGCATCGCCGTCGCACAGTACGCACATGCGTTGGATTTCGTTGAAGAGCTCGCGGATGTTTCCCGGCCAGGCGTATTGCTGCATGAGGCGCAACGTCTCCGGATCGAAACCGGGGATGCGTCTGTTGAAGGAGCGGTTAACCTCAACGAGGATGCGCGCCGCGATGATCGGAATGTCGCCCGGCCTCTCCGCGAGCGGCGGCAGATGGATGGGGAAGGCCGCGAGGCGATAATAGAGGTCGCGGCGGAAACGCCCGCAAGCGACCTCCGCTTCGATATTGCGGTTTGTCGCGGCGATGACGCGCACACTGACGCGCCGCGAGCGCTGCGCGCCGAGCGGCCTGATCTCGCCCTCTTGAAGCACGCGCAGCAGCTTGACCTGGAAGGCGGGCGAGGTTTCCCCGATCTCGTCGAGGAAAATCGAGCCGCCGTCGGCCACCTCGAATAGCCCGATGCGGTCCTGATAGGCGCCGGTGTAGGCTCCCTTCTTGCAGCCGAACAGCTCGCTCTCGAGCAGCTCGTCCGGCAGCGCTCCGCAATTTTCAATAACGAAAGATTTGTCGGCGCGCGCCGAGCCGTGATGGATCGCTCGCGCCAGCAGCTCCTTGCCGGTCCCCGACTCGCCCGTGATCAGCACCGAGACGTCGTAGCACGCCGCCCGCCGCCCCAGGCCAATGGCTTCGCGCAGGATGCTGTCCGGCGCATGGGCGATGCGCTCGAACTCATAGCGCCGGCGCTCGCTGCGTCTTCGGTCGCCCACAAGGGTCCGCATCTGCAGATTCGACGGCTTCGCTTCGATGAGCGGCGCCGCAGCTCCTTCCTTTTGCAGCCGATAAAGCTCGACCGCCTCGCGGACGCTGCCGACGAGCTTCTCGGGGTCCCAGGGCTTGGTGATGTATTGGAAGACGCCCGCCTCATTCACGCCGGCGATGATGTCCTCCGCGTCGGTGTAGCCTGAGATGATGATGCGCACCGGGTCTGGCCATTGCTCGCGCACGCGCTTCAGGAAATCGACGCCGTTCTGCTCCGGCATGCGCTGATCGCAAAGGATCACCTGCACGAGATCGCCCGCAAGGATCGCCGCCGCCTCTTGCGCGCTTCCCGCGCAGAGCACCTCGAACTCGCCTCCCAGCACGCGACGCAGCGACTCGAGCGAACGGCGCTCGTCGTCGATGACCAGCACGGTCGCGCCGGTTCTTTGCGCGACCTCCACCTCCGTCTCGTCGAGCATCTTGTTCATGCGCGGCTCACCGTCTCATCCTCTCAACAGATACGCGGCAATTGCTCGCCCGAAAGCCAGTCCACGATGCGCGCGCCGCCGAACGCCGTGGCCATCTGCACGAAGCGGCAATCGTCCGCCACGATCTTGCCGATCTGCACGGCCTCCGCGCCGAGCGGATGTGCGCGCATCGCCTCCAGGATGGTTTCCGCCGCCTGCTTCTCGACGATCGCGACGAGCTTGCCCTCATTTGCGACATTGAGGACGTCGAGCCCCAGCAGTTCGCAAGCCGCGGCCACTTGCGGCTTGATGGGAAGCGCCGCCTCGTCGATGCGCACGCCCACGCCGGATTGATGCGCAATTTCATTGAGCGTCGCGGCAAGGCCGCCGCGCGTCGGGTCGCGCATCGCGCGAATCGAAGCGCCGCCAGCCGCCATCATCGCCGCCACGAGGCCGTGCAGGGCGGCTGTGTCGGACAGCACATCGGTGTCGAAGCCCAGGTCCTGGCGACGCGACATGACGGCCACGCCATGATCGCCGATCGAGCCCGAGAGCAGGATCGCGTCGCCGGGCCGCGCCTTGTCTCCGGAAAGCTCGATGCCCGCGGGAGCAGAGCCGACGCAGGCGGTCGAGATGAACACGCCGTCCGCCTTGCCGCGTTCGACGACCTTGGTGTCGCCGGTGATGATCGGCACGCCCGCCGCGCGCGACGCTGCGCCCATGCTTTGCGCGATGCGCTGCAGATCGGCCAGCGGAAAGCCTTCCTCGATGACGAAGCTCGCCGACATGTAGAGCGGGGTCGCGCCCGCCATGGCGATGTCGTTGATCGTCCCATTGACCGCGAGCAGGCCGATGTCGCCACCGGGGAAGAACAGCGGAGAAACCACATAGGCGTCGGTCGTCATGACCATGCGGCCACCCGCGACGGCGAAGGCCGACTGATCGTTTCCGGCGCGCAGCATGTCGTTGTCGAAGGCGGCGACGAAGATGTCGCCGATGAGTCGCGCCATGGCGCGCCCGCCCGCGCCATGCGAGAGATCGACGAGGCCGCGTCGCAGGTCGAGCTTGCGGCCGACGGGATCCATCTTGTTCATTCCGCCGCCCTTCTCTGAGGCTCGCGGAACCGTCCATAGGCCCAATAGGCCGCACAGGAGCCCTCTGAGGAAACCATGCAGGCGCCGATCGGCGTTTCCGGCGTGCAGGCTGTGCCGAAGAGCTTGCAGTCGCGAGGCTGCTTCAACCCCCGCAGGATCGGCCCGCACTCGCAGGCCGGGTTGTCGCGCGCGAAGCGCTGCTGCATTGGAAAGCGGCGCTCCGCGTCATAGTCACCGTATGCCTCGCGAAGGCGCAGCGCGCTCTTTGGGATTTCGCCGAGCCCGCGCCATTCGAAGCTCTCGCGCAGTTCCAGGACTTCGGCGATCTCCTGCTGCGCGATGCGGTTTCCTTCCTTCGTGACGGCGCGGATATATTCATTCTCGACCTCGGCGCGACCGTCGTTGACCTGCCGAACGAGCATCAGGATCGCCTGCATAACGTCTAGCGGCTCGAAGCCGGCGATGACGACGGGTTTTGCAAAATCTTTCGCGAATACCTCATAGGGCGCGGTTCCGATGACCGTCGAGACATGCGCCGGGCCGATGAATCCTTCGAGCGGGAGCGGATCGCTCGCCTCAAGAATCTGACGCATGGCCGCGGGCGTCAGCACGTGGTTGCAGAAGATTGAAAAATTCTTCAGGCCCTTCCTTTGCGCGAGGCGGATCGCCATGACGGTCGGCGGCGTCGTCGTTTCAAAACCGATGGCGAAGAACACAATCTCGCGCAAGGGCTCGCGCACGGCGATGTCGATCGCCTCGAGAGTCGAATAGACCATGCGGATGTCGGCGCCACCCGCCTTGGCTTTTGTCAGGCTCGCGCCGTTGGAGCCGGGCACACGCATGAGGTCGCCATAGACGCAAAGCGTGACAAGCGGGTTGCGCGCCAGCTCGATCGTCTCGTCGATGCGCCCGATCGGCAGAACGCAAACCGGACAGCCGGGACCGTGGATGAGGCGGATGTTTCGAGGCAAGATGTCCTCGATGCCGTAACGCGAGATGGCGTGGGTATGGCCGCCGCAGAACTCCATGAAGGAATAGGACCGCTCCCGCCGCGCCTCGCTCGCGATGCGCGCGGCGATCCCCCGGGCGAGATTTCCGTCGCGATATTCGTCGAGATGTTTCATGCGGGCGCGCCCAATTTCGCCGCCTCTTGCAAGAGCGCCAGCGTGCGCCGCGCCTCGTCTTCATCGATCTTGGCCAGCGCATAGCCGACATGCAGGACGACATAATCCCCGACGCCGACATCCTCGACAAAGGCGAGCGACGCCGTCCTCAGGACGCCGTCGAGACTGACCTGCGCCATTTTGTCGGGCAGAAGCTCGACGACGCGCGCGGGTATGGCGAGACACATTCTACTGTTCCCATCCTGCAAGCATGGCGCGGCGCGCCAAAAAGGCCTGGCCGAGCGAAAGGCCGCCGTCATTCGAGGGAAGCCGGCGCGCGAACAAGGATTCGACTCCCGCTTTTTGAAGCAGCAGCGCGACGCCCTCCGCCAGCGTGGTGTTCATGAAGCAGCCGCCCCCGAGCGCGACGCGCTTCTTCTCGAAGCCTTGCGCCGCTTCCACCATCCAAGCCGCGAGCGCGACGATCAGCGTCCCGTGAAATCGCTCCGCTCCCTCAGCTTTCGAAGGTCTCTCCTCGACGAGATAGCGGAAGAGGGGGGAAAGATCGAGCACGCCGTCCTTAAGCGCGAATCCTCCCGGCAGCGGGCGCGGCGCGCGGCAGAGCGACTCGAGTTCCATTGCGGCCTGCCCCTCGTAGTTTTGCTCCAGCCGCACGCCCAGGAGCGCGGCCGCCGCATCGAAGAGCCGCCCCAGGCTCGTCGTGGGCGAGACCCCGGGCGTCGAGGCCAGCCGCGCCACGGCGCGCGCTGAAGCCAGTTGCGAAAAAAAGGTCTCGGCTTCCTCGCCGCGGCCCAGATGTGCGAGCATTCCGACGCCCATGCGCCAGGGGT
>Ga0265331_10002661_pt1 | contig 11959 bp, 5 predicted proteins | sample 41923metaG_FD_202088 | JGI IMG/M metagenome (GOLD analysis project Ga0265331, IMG submission 202088) | Rhizosphere microbial communities from Carex aquatilis grown in University of Washington, Seatle, WA, United States - 4-19-23 metaG | ecosystem: Host-associated > Plants > Roots > Rhizosphere >...
TCTGCTGCGGCTCGGATTCGATGAGAGCCCTACGCTGGAGCGCATCGCCGCCGCGAAAAGCCGGGTGTTGACGGCGGTCCTGACCTTCACGCTGGCGTCGATCTTTGTTTCGGTCTGGTTGTCCGCGGTCATCGCCGGGCCGATGGTGCGCTTGCAGGAGGCCGCCAAGCGGGTGGCCCGTGGTGATGTGCATGCAAGCTTGCAGATGAGGAGCAGCATCCGCGAAGTGCGGGAGCTCAATCATCACCTGGAGTCCATGCGGCAGGGGCTGGTGGGCGCCAACGAGCGCCTGGCCGAAGAGATTCGTGAGCGCGAGGTTTCCGAGCGTAAGCGCCTCGATCTGGAGCGACAGTTGCTGCATCGCGAAAGAATCGCCGCCATCGGTACCCTGGCCGGCGGTGTCGCCCATGAGTTCAACAACATCCTGACACCGATCCTGCTGTACTCCCAGCTGGCTCTCAATGAGACGCCCGCCGATAGCCCCAGGGCGAGGGATCTGAAGCGGATCGTCGCGGCGGCCCACCGGGCGCGCACTCTGATCACCCGGATTCTGACGTTCAGCCGCCAGATCGATTCACAGGGTCCAACCGATTTCTCCATGCAGGCGACGGTGGAGGAGGCACTCACCCTCCTGCGAGCGATCGTCCCCGCCAACGTCGAGATCATCCTCAATGCGCAGATTGAAGAGATCGCGCTCTCCGGTGACCCGAGCCTGGTGCATCAAGTGGTCATCAATCTCTGCACCAACGCCTACCAGGCGATGAGCCGGACCGGGGGGCGTCTGCACTTGCGCCTCTGGGTAGCTGTAGAGCGGACATTCAGGTCAGGTTGGGCGGCGCTTCTGGAGGTCACCGATACGGGCCACGGCATCGAGGCCGCAGCCATTCCGCACGTTTTCGAGCCGTTCTACACGACCCGCGAAGTCGGGGAGGGTACAGGTCTCGGGTTGTCGGTGGTACATGGTATCGTGAGCTCGATGGGCGGCAAGATCACGGTCGAATCCGAGGTCGGACGCGGAACGACTTTCCGCATCTATTGGCCGTTGGCCGCATCATCCGCGCAAATGCTCGCCTCGGCAGCAGGTAGCGGATAGGAGGCTCGCGCAATGGCGGCGATTCTGGTGGTGGACGATGAGCCCGACGTGGCCGATGCCATCCAGTCGGTCCTGGAGCATGCAGGGTTCGTAGTCGTGACCGCGAATAGCGCCCAGCAGGGTTTGGCGGCTATCGAGCAACAGAATTTCGACGTGGTCGTGACTGACATCATCATGCCCAAGGTGAATGGGCTCGAGCTGATCCGGCGGCTGCGGATCGGACACCCGCGCATTCGCGTCATAGCCATCTCCGGCGGCGGTAGTTTCGGGCCGCTCTCCTTGAAGCCCGAAGCCATCAGTACCCATGCCTTTATTGCTGCCGCGCGGGATGCAGGGGCCGAGGAGGTGCTGACCAAGCCTTTCGACATGGACGATCTGTTGGCCGCCGTGCGCCGCCATCTACCCAATTGACCTGCCGACCAAAGGCCCGGATCATGACGCCCCGGCGGGGCCTTGAGGTACCGGATTGCACGCGCTGTGTGACAAGACGCGAATTGTTCTCATCGAGGGACATGCCATTCTCAGGGATGGTCTGCGGGCTCTTTTGGAGCGGGAGCCCGATCTGACCGTGGCGGGCTCGATTGGTGAGGCCGCGGGCGCTTTCGAGCTGGTTCGCTCGACGCGTGCACAACTCGTCATCAGTGACGTGTTGCTACCGGACGGCTCCGGCATCGCGCTCATGACAGAGCTCATCGCAAGCTTTGCTGGCCTGCGAGTGCTGGTTCTCACCGCGCATGCTGCGGAGGACTACGTCCGGGCAGCCCTCAACTCGGGGGTCCACGGCTACGTGTTGAAGGATTCGGGGCAGGCGGATTTTCTCACGGCCATCCGTACCGTCATGTCAGGACGGCAGTACTTGTGCACGACGGTCGCCGGCCGAGTCGCAAACCCCCGGAGCGTCGGCAAGCAGCTGGTGACGGGGCGCGAAAAGCAGGTGTTGACATGCGTCGCCCTGGGACGCTCCAACAAATGGATCGCCCGTGACCTGGGCCTGAGCGTGAAGACGGTGGAGAAACACCGGGCCAACTTCATGCGCAAGCTTACCCTGCACAACACTGCGGCCATAACTCTTTTCGCCCTGAGGCATGGCCTCATCGAGCCCAGCACAATCGAGCATCAGGCCGACTGATCGTAAGCGGTCAATGGCCGCCCACCTCGCGCACCCATTGCGACAGGGCGGCGCGCTGGTCGTCCCATACACTGTAGTCCAGCTCGGTGTCCCCGCTACGGGTGTGAGCGCTGAGCGACCGGGATGCCCCGATGAAGCGCAACGTCGCCAGGTCCACGCCATACAGAACCGGTGGCCCGCTGCCGACAGCGGGGGCGTTCACGCGCTCCTCGATTCCGGCCTCGTGGGCGCTGCGATTCAACTTCGCGAGGGTGACCCGCCGGTCATCCGCGACGAGCGTCAGCTCGTCAGGATGCCGAACGTCGTCCCGCGCGTGAGGGTCGAACGTCGTCCAGAAATAAGCGATGAGGACGAGTTGGATCTTGCCGGCGCGATCGATCGAAGCCGCCGCCAGGGTGATGTAATCTCGCATGTGGACGGCGAAGTTGGGCCGCTCGCGCGCAAACACGAGTGGCCGGCCGACCATCGTGACCGTCGCGGCGGTTGTCTGATCGAGATAGCTCCGCGGCTGGTTCGCCGTGGGGATGCCACCGCAGGAGCCGCACAGCACCCCAAGGGCGCCGGCAATGGCGGCTGCGGTGTAACGCGCCATGCTAGTCAGACGGACTCCTAGAAACCGATGCGATAGGACAGGCTGACATAGTAGCGCTTGGTATTCTGTGTCTCCAGCAGCGCATCGCGCTTGCCGAGCTGCCCACCGACCTCGAATTGCAGCAGCTTGAGCCCCCGTTGGTAGTCGAGCAGTACGGAAGGAATATAAGTGAGCTCGGTGCTGTCGTCCGCCACGAGCACACGGCGATCGATGGTGATGCGGGGCCCGATACGCCAGGTGCCAATGAATGGAAACCGGGCACTCGCTCCCGCGGTCTGCACTTTACCGGTCTCCGTGTTGGCATAGGTCAGCGATGCCACGCTGAAATCTCCTGGGAACCAGAGGCTGGAGCCATAGAGCTGTGTCTGGTAGGTCACTTCCGTACCGCTGCCCGGTTGTGCATCGACCGCCCCCGAAGCAGGGGTCGCCGAAGTCTGGCTCACCGCCGCCGTCGCCGAGAACTGCAGCCGTTGTCCGATAGGGCGCGTGGCAGTGACACTGTAATCGGTCGTGTATGGAGTGCGGTCACGCGCCCATTGGAAGATCGTCTGGGCGGGCAGTCCTGCCTGTTGTATTTGCGCCTCCAGCTCGGCGATCGTCGCCGCGGGCTGCCCTATGAGGGCATTGCGTGTCGTCAGAACCGGGGAGTTACGTCGTTCTGCATCGAAGCTTATGTTCCAACGCGCCGGCAGCTGCACCGTGCCCAGAAGGGATACCGTGTTGAGGGAGCGATAGAAAGTATCGTAGTCGACGACCATGACGAGCGAAGCACGCGATGCCAGGTAGCGTGCCTCGAAACCCGCTGCCTGGCGATCGCGCACTCCGTCGTATTCCTGGATACCCGCGAACACGCTCGCATCCCAGTGTGCGCCGGGCGGCGTGTAGGCGAGGGCGATCGTCTCGAAGCGGCGATTGGTGCGCACGCCTGCGTCGGTTTCCTCGACCGGATAGCCGGCGGTGACGTTCACGCCCCACGCCGGGCGCCATTGATATGAAAAGAACAGACCGTCGAAGGTGCCCAATACCCCGTCCTGGTTGCGGGTCTGCCGCCCCAGGCGACCCAACAGGCCGAGCGAGCGATCCACAAACTCGATCGAAGCGATGCTGATGCGCCGCTGGTTGCCGACGCTCTGCGCGTCGAAGCTCTTGGAATAGCCCGCGCTCATGCGCGCCATGAAATCAACTTTGTCGCCGCGGTGGCGCGCCAGGAAGTCGACGTCGTTGAACAAAGCATCTTCAGTCGTCGTTTGCGTCGAGCTGGGGATGACAGTGCTTCCCGGCGGAGTGTTGCCCGCCGGTGTCGTATTGTTGACGCGCGTGCCGTCGTACCGAAACAGTTGGGAGACGCCGCCGTCGAGCCGCCAGCGGCTCGTAGCTTCGCTCACCTGCGCGCCCGACTGCGACTTCGCCGTTGCTGCGCGCAGTATCCGCAGGCGCAGCGAGATGCGCTCTGCCGCCTCTCCTTTGGGATAGCGGCGCAGGTATTCTTCGTATTCGGCCTTGGCGTGGGCGAGCTGACCGGAGCGCTCGCGCGCGAGGCCCAATAGCTCCTGCACACGGGCGCGATCCGGGAATTCAGCCTGCCGTTGCAGCTTGGTGAGCAACCGGATTGCCGTGGGGTAGTCCCGCGCGGACATCGCTGACCGGATCTGTCCGAGCATGCTCTTGATGGTCGCCGCATCCAGCGGCGGATCGCTGCCGATGCGCTCTACCGGAGGCAGAGCTTCCGAGGAGAGGGCATTGGGATCGCTGGTTACCGCATCGTCGCCGATGGCCAGCCACGCCCGCGGGTAGTCCGCCAAAGCCTTTTCCAACAGCCGGTTGGCTTCCGTGCGGTGCTCGATGGGCCCGACTCGCAGGCGGTACCACTTCTGGCCCTCCACCACGGTTTCCGAGATGAATACGGGAGCTTGCAGGAGCTGGTGCGCATGCTCGACCGCTTCCGGCTCGAACGGCATCGTGCGCGAGTCCAGGTTGATGGCGTAGTTGCTCACCGAGTCAGTGGGCTGAAGGAGGATCTGCCCTTTGCGAGTGACGGGCTTGATGATCCGCAGGCGCAGTCCGCGCGGGTCCACTCCCTGGGCGATGACGAACTGCTCGCTCTTTGCGAGAGTGAAGACCAGAGTGATCTGTCCGGGCACATCGCTGTCGACGCGGACCGACGTGACCAGGCCGCCTCCTCCGGAAATCGGTGGGATCTCGCTGGCTACCGGCCTTCCCGGGGGAATGCCGCAGTCCGGAAACGGCTGCAGCTGCACACGGATTTCCGACCCCTCGCTGGCAGGAAGGTGTGTCACGTAGCGCACCGAGCAGTTGAACTGCACGCTGATGTCGACCTGCTCGTCGTGATCCGTGACCTCGACGATGTCGACCAGGCGGCCCGGAATTCCTCCGGGACCTATCTGCCCATATGCCAGGCTAGTCGTTACGACCGCGAGCGAAACCGCTACAAGCAGGCGCATCAGCCGCCTAATGCTTGAACGCTGCATCGGATACACGGTGATAGGGACCGGGCAAGCTCTTGGTGATGGTTTCGCGGTTCGCGTCGTTGTAGATGTGGCACGCGCCACTGCAGTTGCTGAGCTCAGTAACGCTATAAAGGGCGCCTTTCGCGGTCTTCGGGTGAGCGGCTGGCTTGAAGTCCTTCGCATGGCATCCGCCGCAGGTACCGGCAGCCGCGGCGTACGCGTACGGCACCTGATCGGTGTTGGTCGTATGACAGGAGGTGCACTTCAGCGCCGAGCGGTGAGCTCCCGGATAGGCCGCGGACGTGTGCTGGAATGTGGCGATCGAGCTCCAATCCGGGTACGTGTGGCACAGCGCGCAGTCGCGCTGCAGGACCATGTGGCCCGCGGGCTTGCCGACGGCGTTGGTATTGTTGTGGCAAGACTGGCAGTTGCTGCGGATGGTCGAGTGGTCCAGTTTTGCCGGCAGCCACGCAAGTGTTCCGTGGCACGTGTCGCACTGCTGGGCAGTTGGGATGTGATTGCGCGGCAATCCGATTGCCTGCAACGAGTTGTGACACGTGGTGCAGGCGTGGGGCGTTGCGGCTGCGTGGTCGAATCGCGCCGGCATCCAGGCGTTCGTCGTGTGGCAGCTCTCGCAGGCATTGCTGCTTGCGATGTGCCGCAGAGGCTTGCCGAATGCAACCTTGCCGTTGTGGCAGCTGACGCAGCTACCGATGACCTGCGTGTGATCGACGGTTCTCACCGGAGTCCAGGCGATGCTCGTGTGGCATGACTGGCACGAGTTGGTAGTCGGCATGTGGTCGGCCGGCTTCGCAGCCGCAGATACACCGATGGGTATATCGACACCGCCGCGCGCGCCTGCAATCCTGCCCATGAGCAGGCCATGCATGGGAGCGGTGTGCCCTGCCGGCGCTGCCGCCTTGGCCGTTGCTGCGGCACCGGTCGTCGCCGCCGCCGCCGTTGTGGCCGCGGCGGTTGCCGTGGAAGTGCCGCGGACAGCGGCGGCGGCAGGACGAATCTGGCGCTTGTCACGTGAAGTGTGGCACCCGGACCCGCCGCAATCCTGTCCCTTGTGATGGTTCGGTCCGTCGCGAACCCACAGCCGTACGCCGGTGTTGGTTTTCCAGGTCATGCCATACTCGTGGCAGCTGTCGCAGGCGTTCAGGCGGACCACGGCATGCTTCATCACCGTGCCGGAGAACGTGGTGAAGTTTGCGTTGGAATGGCATAGCTCGCAGGCAATACTTCCCACCGGTATGTGCCCGGTTGGACCGGTCGGCGGCTCCACCAGGGTTGGCGGCGCCATGTTCGCAAATGAGAGTCCATCGGCGTGGCACAGCGCGCAGTTGCTCGTAATGCCCGCATGCCCGGTGGCGCCCATGACGTAGGCGGCGTAGTTGCCCGGTGTCGTATGGCACTGCGCGCAGGGCGCATTGGTCGGAATGTGGTTGCTGGGCTTCGATCCGGCCGTGACATTACCGATGAACGTGGGTGTCGTCGTATGACAGCCGTTACAGTCGCCCGTGGTCGGATGGCTCTTGTCGAATGCCGCTGGACGGGAGTCTCCCGCGGTAGTTGCCGTACTGGCGATCATCCCCTGATATGGGGCTGTCTCGTGGCAGGTCTGACAAGTCGCGACGGCTGCGGCAACTGACGTGTGGCCCGCGACATTGAGCGTCGGAGCGGAGATGTTCGCCGTTCCGATCACGAAGCCACCGCGGTTCACGTTGGACGTTGTATGACATCCGGAGCTGCCGCAGTCGACGCTGCCGATCGGTATATGGTTCGACGAAGTCGATACGATCGTAATGTTGGTGAAGCTGCCAGCGACCGCAGGTGCGTGGCACGCGTTGCAGGTGGTGACGCCTTGGTGGGTACCGGTCACGGAGTAGAGGGCGTAGTTTCCGGCTGTCGTATGGCATTGCGCGCAGGCGGCGTTCGTCGGAATGTGATTCGCCGGTTTGGTGCTGCCGCCGGTCTGATCGCTTGCGAACGTCGGTGTCGTCGTATGACAGCCATTGCAGTCGCCCGTTGTCGGGTGGCTCTTGTCCAGTGCCGTCGGCCGTGAGTCGCCCGCGGTCGTGGCCGTACTGGCGAGCATGCCCTGGTAGGGGGCGGTCTCATGGCAGGTCTGACAGCTCGCCACCGCGGCGGCGACGGTCGTATGTCCCGCGACATTCAGAGTCGGATTCGAGATGTTGGCCGCACCAATGTTGAAGCCGCCCGAATTGACGTTGGCTGCCGTATGGCATCCGGAGCCGTTACAGTCGAGTGTGCCGATGGGAATGTGATTCGCCGACGTCGTGGTGATCGTGACATTGACGAAGGTCGTCGCAACGCTCGGGCCGTGGCAGATCAAACAGGAAGTGACGCCCTGGTGCGTGCCAGTTACCGAATACAGAGCGTAGTTACCCGCCGTCGTGTGACACTGGACGCAGGCCGCGCTCGTAGGAATGTGATTTGCCGGTTTGGCCGCATTCGTGACGTTCGTGGTGAACGTCGGTGTCGTCGTGTGACAGCCCGAGCAATCGCCGCTTGTCGGGTGGCCCTTGTCGAACGCGGTCGGTCGTGAGTCGCCGGCTGAGCTCGCGGAGCTCGCGACCATGCCCTGGTACGGGGCCGTCTCGTGGCAGGTCTGGCAGCCGGCCACCGCCGCGGCCACGGTGGTGTGTCCGGCGATATTCAGCGTCGGGCTGGCGACGTTCGCGGCCCCAATCATAAAGCCGCCCGGATTCACGTTGCTCGTGGTATGGCACCCCGAGCCGTTGCAGTCGAGCGAGCCGATCGGGATGTGGTTCGCCGAAGTGGATACGATCGTGATGTTGGCGAAAGTGCCCGCGACGGCCGGCGCATGACACGTCAAACAGGTGGTGACTCCCTGGTGTGTGCCGGTTACGGAGTACTGCGCGAAGTTCCCGGGACTCTGGTGACACTGCGTGCATGCCGCGGTCGTAGGAATGTGATTGGCCGGCTTTGTGCCGGTCACGACATCACTTGCGAACGTCGGCGCCGTGATGTGGCAGTCGCCGCAGTCGCCCGTGGTCGGGTGAGCAGCATCCAAAGCGCTGGACGGCCGCGAGTCACCCGCTACCGTTGCTGTGCTGGCGACCATTCCCTGGTAGGGCGCCGTCTGGTGGCAGGTCTGACAGCTCGGCACGGCGGCAGCGACCGTCGTGTGACCGGCGACGTTCAGGGTCGGGCTCGTAATGTTGGCGGCTCCGATGTTGAAGCCGCCAGGATTGACATTCGCTGCCGTGTGACATCCGGAGCCACTACAGTCGAGCGTACCGATCGGGATGTGACTCGCAGTAGTCGTGGTGATGGTCACATTCGCAAACGTCGTTGCGACGCTCGGCCCGTGGCAGATTGCGCAGGACGTCACCCCCTGGTGGGTTCCAGTCACTGAATAAAGCGCATAGTTTCCGGCCGTGGTGTGACATTGCGTACAGGCCGCGTTCGTCGGTATGTGGTTGGCCGGCTTGCCTGCGGCAGTCACGTTTGAAGTGAACGTCGGCGTCGTCGTATGGCAGCCCGAGCAATCGCCGGCCGTCGGGTGGCCATGGTCGAACGCGGTCGGGCGTGAGTCACCCGCGGCGCTCGCGGAGCTCGCGATCATTCCCTGGTAGAGCGAGGTCTCGTGGCAGGTCTGGCAGCTCGGAACCGCCGCGGCCACAGTCGTATGGCCGGCTATATTGAGGGTCGGGCTGGCGAGGTTCGCCGCCCCTATCATGAAGCCGCCCGTGCTCAAGTTGGCCGTGGTATGGCATCCCGAGCCATTGCAGTCGAGGGTGCCGATCGGGATGTGATTCGCGGAGGTCGTCGTGATCGTGATGTTGGCGAACGTGCCGGCCACCGTCGATCCATGGCAGCTCAGGCAGGTGGTCACGCCCTGGTGAGTGCCGGTTACGGAATACTGCGAGTAGTCATTCGGGTTCGAATGACATTGCGTGCAGGCCGCCGTGGTCGGGATGTGATTGGGCGGCTTCGCTCCGGTGGTGACGTTCGTCGTGAAAGTCGGTGTCGTCGTATGACAGCCACCGCAGTCGCCGGCCGCCGGGTGACTCTTGTCGAATGCAGTCGGCCGGGAGTCACCGGCGGCCGTCGCGGAGCTGGCGAGCATTCCCTGATAAGGTGCGGTTTCATGGCAGGTCTGGCAGGCGGGCACCGCCGCCGCAACTGTGCTGTGACCCGCCACGCCGAGCGTCGGGCTGGCGATGTTGGCCGTACCGATGTTGAAGCCACCTGGATTCACGTTCGTCGCGTCGTGGCATCCCGAGCCATTGCAATCGAGGGCGCCGATCGGGAAGTGACTGGCCCCGGTCGAGGTGATCTTGATGTTGGCGAACGTGCCGGACACCGCCGGCGCGTGACAACTGAGGCAGTCGGTCACCCCGATATGGGTTCCCGTCACCGAATATTGCGAGAAGTCGTTCGGGTTCGTATGACATTGCGCGCACGGGGCATTCGTCGGAATGTGGTTCGCCGGGCGTAGCGAGTTGGTCGTAAACGAGGTCGTCGAGCCATGGCACTGGCTGCATTCGCCGCTCGTCGGATGCGGTGCGGGTGGCCGGGTAACGATGCTGACGCCGAACCAGCTCATGCCGGCTTCGTGACACGCGGCACAGGGCATGCCTGCCACAGCCGCATGATTCATGGCGGTACCGGCAAACGTGGTGAAGTTGGTCGTCGAGTGGCACGCCTCGCAACCGGCGGTGCCTATCGGGATGTGCGACGCCGGCATTCCGGTAGCCTGCACTCCGTTGTGGCAGCTCGCGCATCCGCTCGTGACGCCGTCATGTTTGAACACCGCGCCTGCCCAGCTTATCGTCGAGTGGCAGGCGTCGCACTCGAGGTCCGTCTGGATGTGCGTCGGACCCTTGCCTTGCGCCTGTACGTTGTTGTGACAGGTCGAGCAGCTCCCCAGCGCCTCCGCGTGATCGAAGTTCACCGCTGGATTCCATGCGACCGGGGTATGACAGCTATCGCAACGGTTGGTCGAGAGAATGTGGTTCGCGTTCTTGGCCGTCGCGCGAATCGCCGTTCCAACACCGTGGCAGGCGCCGCACTCGTGCGGGGTGCCCTTGAACACTGCGTTGGCATGGCACGATTCGCACGGCAGGTCGCGATGCTGTCCCAGCAGCTCGAAACCCGTCGTGAGGTGATCGAACGTATCCCGCGTCTGGGCAGCAAAGGCGGGTGCGACCGCCAGGAGGGCCAGTAGTACCAACGATGTGGTGAGGGGGTGGCGCATGGTGTCTGTTACTGCAAACGGGCGCCTTTGAAGGTGATGGTGGAATGGCAGCGTTGGCACTGCCGCCCGTATTGACCCAGGTGCACGTCATCCTGCTCATGACAGGCGAGGCAGCTCGGATTGAGCTTCACCTGGTCCGCAGGTTGCTTGTGGCAGCCTTCGCAGGCGAGCTTGCCGTGCGCTCCGGTGAGAGCGAATCCAGTCTGCCTGCCGTGATCGAATTCCCACAGCCGCCAGCCATTGGGCGAGTGGCATTTCGCGCAGTCCGTTCCGAGGCTGCCGTGATGTACGTCGTCGCTCTTGTGGCAGTCGTTGCAGCTATGGCCGGCATCGCGATATTTGCGTGTGCGATGGCATTGCTCGCAAGTCACCGCGACGTGCAGGCCTAGCAGCGGGAAGCTCGTCAGGTCGTGATCGAACGTGATGGAGGACTTCCACCCTTCGGTGGTATGGCACTGCTCGCACTGCGTCCCCAGCTTGCCGGCATGGACGTCACTGGCACGATGGCAACTGGCGCACTCGGTCGGCAGTTTCTGTTTCGCAATGACCGCGGTGTGACAGGAGTAGCAGGCGACCTTCTGATGGCGCCCCGTCAGCTCCCAGTGCCCGTCGCGGGAGTGATCGAATGACTGCGGCTTCCACTTGTCATTGCCGTGGCATTGATCGCACTGTGCGCCGAAACGACCGGCGTGCGCGTCCTGGCCTTGGTGACACCCGAAGCAATCCTTGGGGATTTTCTCCTGCAGGTTGCCGCTGCGATGGCAGTCCTGGCAATCGATGCTGGCGTGCGCGCCCTCGAGGGCGAAGCCGGTTTCCTTCTTGTGATCGAATTTAGCGGTTTTCCAACCCGTGGTGTTGTGGCAGCTGCTGCACTTCATGCCGCGCTCGCCGCGATGAACGTCATCAGGCGCATGGCAGGAAGCGCATTCCTTCGGCGTGCCCTTGTAGCGATTGCCAAAATGACAGCCGGTGCACGGGACGTCCGCGTGCTTGTCGCGCAACGCGAAGGAGGTCTTGTCATGATCGAAGTGGCTGTGACGCCAAGCCGTGGCGTCGTGGCACGAGCTGCAATCGCGGCCGAGCTTGCCTTCGTGCGGCTCTTCTTTCTTGTGGCAGTCCACGCATTCGGTCGCGGCCTTACGATAGGACTTTCCAGCAACGTGACAGCTCGCACAAGCGACTCCGGCGTGCGCATCCCGCAACGGGAAGTCCGTACCGTCGTGGTCAAACTGACTGCGACTCAGTTTGACTATGTCCGCACCACGACCGAGATGCTCCGAGTGGCACCCGCGGCACTCCGAAGTCGTGATCCCCGTAAGATGTCCGTGGTAGCCGCGCTTCGCCGCGACGTCCGCGGCGATGTCCTTGTGGCAATCCAGACACAGGCGCGTCTGGCGCTTGCGGTCGCTGCGGTCGTGGCACAGAG
>Ga0265331_10002664_pt1 | contig 11943 bp, 12 predicted proteins | sample 41923metaG_FD_202088 | JGI IMG/M metagenome (GOLD analysis project Ga0265331, IMG submission 202088) | Rhizosphere microbial communities from Carex aquatilis grown in University of Washington, Seatle, WA, United States - 4-19-23 metaG | ecosystem: Host-associated > Plants > Roots > Rhizosphere...
AGCGCCGCCGGCTCATATGTGAGCCAGCTGCAGTCATCGACGGATGCGAACCAGACGCTCCAATATTACTCGCAGGCTGTCGGCATCCTCCAGGCGAGCCAGAGCAACTATCTCTCGGCCCAGGACTGTCTGACGGGCAAGCTCTCGAGCGCGAACTCGGCGAGCACAAATCCGAACCAGTCGGGTACGGCGGCAGCTCCAGCCGCGGCCGCGAGCACCATACAGAGCTATATCACTATGATCAGCACGGCCCTGACCAACAGGCTCCAGCCTGAGCTCTCCACCATGACGACCAAGCTCAACGCCCTGCAGGGAGGGGGGGCCGTCGACCTGACGACCGCTACGAACGACCTGACGAGCTCCCAGACCGACTCGCAGGCATACAACCAAGAAGCATCGCAGTACCTGAACTACTGCAACTCGATCTAGACTCACCCATGTTCACCCCAAAGGCACAACGCATCATCTGTCTCACGCTCCTCGCGGTCATTGTCGCGGGGGGAGCCTTCGCGGTGTTCGCCCATCCTGCTCTCGCCCAGGGCACCACTCAGGCAGATTCAGCAGGCGGGAATATCCCGGCCTCGACCAGCATCTTCAGCTTCCTCGGCTTCAGCTTGTCGGGCCTCATCGCCGAATCTCTCGCCAACATAGCCGACTGGGCCATCACCGTCATGAGCTGGGTCGTGGCTCTGGCGGGCGCCATGCTGAACTTCTCGATCAGCCTGACCATGAACATCAAGAGCTTCGTCGACAGCTCGCCAGCCGTCTACAACACCTGGCGCGCTATCAGGGATGTGAGCGGCATATTCATCATATTCTTCCTGCTTTACGCCGCTATCCAGCTCATCCTCGGCCTGAAGCGACCGAACTTCAACAGCCTGATCAAGAATGTCGTCATGGCCGGCATCCTGGTCAACTTCAGCTTCTTCTTCGCCAGCCTCGGCATCGACGCTTCGAATATCGTCTCCATCCAGCTCTACAATGCTATCGCTCCGGCGAACAGCTTGAGCTCCGTATCGGCGAGCGCAGCTCTCGACCAGGGGGTCGTCGACAAGGTCCTGAAGGCAGGCGGCCTGTCAGACATATTCATGAATTCGCTGCATATCCAGTCTATATATAGGGACGGCATCGCGGGGGCTGCCACAGGCGGCAGTATGAGCTCGACAGGCCAGGCGCTGGGCAGCGGCGGCACCATCACGGCGCCGGTCAAGGTAGTCCTGCTCGGCGTCATCGGCGTCGCGATCGAATTCATGGCGGCTATGAGCTTCGGGGCAGCGGCGATCGCGTTCGTCTTCAGATTCGTCATACTGATCGTGCTCCTGGCATTTTCGCCGATATGGTTCGTGTCGTTCATATCCCCGGAGCTAGAACAGTATGCCAAGAAGTGGAGCAGCATGTACAAGAGCATGCTCCTCTTCATGCCTGTATATCTGCTCCTCATGTACCTCGCGCTCAACGTGCTCACCTCGAGCCCGCTCTTTGGCTGGGCCAACACTGCGGGGACCGTAGGCAATACAAGCTGGTATAGCGGCCTCCTGACCATCGGCATCAACGGCTTCATCGTCGTATTCCTGCTCAACATGCCTCTCGTCGCGGCAGCCTCCATCGCCGGCAGCAGCATCTCCATACTCGGAGCGGCCGCGAAGAAGTTCAGCGCTGAGAAAGTATTCGGGACTATCGGTGGGTTCGCTGGAACCCACACGATTGGCGCTCTGGCAGGAAAAACCGATGCCGCTCTGGCCAATACACGCCTAGGCAATAGCCTATTGGGTAGAGACCTCCGCTCGGCCACTACAGGTGCGCTCGCGAAAAGCAAGATGGGCGGAGTGCGATCACATGAAGAGAGGCAGAAAGAGCTCAAGGATGTTGCGAAGAAGAGCGCCGAGATCGTGCGCGGAAATACGTTCAGATCGACGCTCGCCGGCGTGTCAAGCGGCTCTGCTACACCAGCAGATCTCAAGAACGCCATGGGTAAGATGACAGAAAAGGAGATCCTTGCGGCTGGCACAGCGAAACTGAAAGACTCGAATATGCTGCGTTATATGAAGAAGTCCCACTTGGATGCGATTAAGAAATCTGACGAAATATCTGAGGACGATAAGAAAGACATACTCTCAGCACGCAAGGCAGCATTCGAAGCAGCCGTCACGGGCGGAAATAGCGATGTCGTCAAGGATATGCTCAAGGCATACGACGGTCCCGATCTGCTCGAATCTAGCGCTGTCCTCGATAATCCGACAATACTGCCATACTACACAACTGGTCAGCTCAAGGCGATAGATGACGCATCCAATGACCCAGTGCTCAAGCAAAGGATCGGAAATGCGATCATCGCCGCCGCCGCAGGTACTCGCATCCCGACTGAGGGATGGATCAACAAGCAACGAGCCGACTTCAACACATGGATGTAAGAGATCACAAAATAATGAACCAGAATATCCCAACAAAGCTTCTCGAACTCGCCGCATCAGCAAGGATCTTCGACCTATCTGAAGCCATAGGAAAAGAGCTCGGCTTGCACATAGATCAGATAGGCGAGCTCGACGCACAGGTGAGGGAAGTCTTGAGGGGACGGGCGAGACCGGACAAATTCACCGAGGACATACAGAAATACCTCGAAATCGATCCTGAAGTCGCTCGTCAGATCACGGCGCTGGTAAACGAGAGGATCTTTGCCACGATTAGGGAAGAGCTCAAATCGCAGACAAGTACCGACCGTTCAGCAGACATCTCCTCCGTCGAACGCGCAGGCAATTTCCAGATTGAGCGCCCAGAGGAGCGGACGGCGGGCGATATCTCGACGCCAAGCAACTTGAACATAAACAAGCTCGCCACGGTGCCTGCAGTAACAGAGACTTTCACGGCAGAGGATGCGCCTCAGATGCCCCCTGCACCAGCGACACCAGCCCCGGATACGATGCCCGCCCAGAACCCAGCGCCTATTCCGCCGAGCCCGGCACCGGCGGCTGTCCCGACCCCCCGTATGCCGCTCGTGGAGGAGATGATGCGCGGCCCGACAGCGGTCCCCGCCGAGAAGGTAGAGCAGAAAAGCGCCGACCTCTACCGCGAACCTATCGAATAACGCGCATATGGCCGAATGGAGCGCAGATAGGGTACAATATGACCGATGCGCTTCCAAGTTCCCCAGTTCATAGAGGTCGAGGACAAGATCTTCGGGCCCCTCACCCTCAAGCAGTTCATCTACCTTGCCGGCGGGGCGGGCCTATCATTCCTGGTCTATCTCTTGCTCGGGGGGAGCATCATCCTGTCGACTGTGCCGGTCATCCTCATCCTCGCCGCCTCGGGAGCGCTCGCCTTCTACAAAGTCAACGGCAAGCCCCTCATCAACACCGTCGAGGCGGCCGTCAAATACTGGGTCGGTGGCAAGCTCTATATATGGAAGAAGGAGGACAAGGTCCAGCCGGTGACCACGAAAGAAGCGGTCGAGCAGGCCACATCATACGCGGGCATCATGGTCCCGAAGATATCGAACAGCAAGCTCAAGGACCTCTCGTGGAGCCTCGACATCAAGGAGAGCATATATTCCAATAAAGACCAACGCTGATGGCTGCGAACACCTCTACAACCCAGAACTTCGTGCCCATCCAGGAGATCCGCGACGGCGTCGTCATCCTCAAGGACGGCGGCATGCGCTCGATCCTCCTCGCGACATCGCTCAACTTTGCCCTGAAGTCCGCGGACGAGCAGAGCGCCATCCTGCTCCAGTTCCAGAACTTCCTGAACTCGCTCGACTTCTCGATCCAGATATTCGTGCAGTCCAAGAAGCTCGATATCCGGCCGTATATCGCCCTCCTCGAAGACCGGTACAAGGAGCAGGTCACCGACCTCATGAAGACCCAGGTTCGCGAATACATCGACTTCATACGGACATTCGTCGAGTCGACCAATATCATGTCCAAGAGCTTCTTCATCGTCGTGCCGTATGACGCTCCCATCATGACTGGCGGCACGAGCCGCTTCGCAGGCATGATGCCCGGCAGGAAGGGCTCGGCCCCCGCAGAGGGGAAGCCGACGCCCGATGACAAGTTCCAGGAATACCGGAGCCAGCTCGAGCAGAGGAGCGCGGTCATCGAACAGGGCCTGGTGCGCTGCGGCGTCCGGACCGCCGAGCTCGGCACGGAAGAGATCGTCGAGCTCTTCTACAAGCTGTTCAACCCCGGCGAGACCGAGAAGCCTATCCAGATCACCTGACAACTATCATGTCATTCCTCAGCAATCTATTTGGGAAGAAAGACGAGCGATCGCCGATAGTCTCCATCCTGCCCGAGGAGATCTACCAGGCAGGCGTCCTCGAGCTCAAGGACGTCATCGCCCCGTCGGCTCTGAAGATATCCCCGAAGGAGCTCAACCTCGGCGAGAAGGTCGGCCGCACCCTCTTCGTCATCTCGTACCCGCGCTTCCTCGACGAGAGCTGGTTCGCGCCTATCATCAACCTCGACAAGGTCTTCAATGTCTCCATATTCATCCATCCCGTCGATACCGCCAAGATCCTCCGCCATTTCCAGAAGAAGGTCGCCGAAGTCCAGAGCCAGATCTCGACCAGGGAAGAGAAGGGCCTCGTCCGCGACCCGGCGCTCGACACCGCCTATCAGGACCTCGAGTCCCTCCGCGACCAGCTCATGCAGGCTCAGGAGCACCTCTTCGACGTCGGCGTCTATATCACCATCTTCGCCGACAACGAGGGCGAGCTCGACAAACTCGAATCCGAGATCAAGTCCATCCTCGAGTCCAAGCTCGTCTACGTGAAGCCGGCCCTCTTCCAGCAGGAACAGGGCTTCAAGAGCGTCATCCCGATCGCGGACGACCAGCTCGCCGTCCATTCCAAGCTCAATTCATCGCCCCTCTCGAGCGTCTTTCCCTTCGTGTCGTTCGACCTCACCTCGGACAAGGGCATCCTCTACGGCATCAACCGCCACAACTCGTCCCTCGTTCTCTTCGACCGCTTCACCGGCCTGCCGAACTACAACTCCGTGACATTCGCGGTGGCCGGTGCCGGCAAGTCCTACTGCACCAAGCTCGAGATCCTGCGCACCCTCATGTTCGACGCCGATGTCATCGTCATCGACCCCGAGAAGGAATACGAGTACATGGCCGAGGCTACCAGCGGCAAGTATTTCAATATCTCGCTCAACTCCGAGCACCATATCAACCCCTTCGACCTGCCGCTGGTCACCGAGGATGAGGCGCCGTCTGATGTCCTGCGCTCTAATATCATCAACCTCGTCGGCCTCTTCCGTATCATGATGGGAGGCCTCACCCAGGAAGAGGACGCCATCATCGACCGCGCTATCACCGAGACCTACGCCCTCAAGGACATCACCGCCGAGTCGGACTTCAGGAGCGTCGAGCCGCCGCTCCTCTCCGACTTCGAGATGGTCCTGGCAGGCATGGAGGGCGCCGACTCGCTCGTCCAGCGCATGACCAAGTACACCAAGGGCACCTGGGCAGGCTTCATCAACAGGCCTTCGAACGTGGACATCAACAACAAATTCGTCGTCTTTTCCCTCCGCGACATGGAGGACGAGCTCAAGCCTGTGGCCATGTATATCGTCACGCACTATATATGGAACGCCATCAGGAAGACCCGCAAGAAGCGCCTGCTCGTCATCGATGAGGCGTGGTGGATGATGAAGTCCGAAGATACGGCCTCATTCCTGTACAGCCTGGCCAAGCGCGGCCGCAAATACTACCTCGGCCTGGCGACCATCACCCAAGACGTCGACGACTTCCTGAAGTCTCCCTACGGCCTGCCGATCCTGACCAACTCGTCCATCCAGATCCTCCTCAAGCAGTCGCCGACCATCATCGACCACATCCAGCAGACATTCAATCTGACCGACGAAGAGAAATATCTCCTCCTCGAGTCGGACGTCGGCGAAGGCATCTTCTTCGTGGGGCTGAAGCACGTGGCTATCCAGATCCGCGCCTCGTACACCGAAGACCAGATCATCACCACCAACCCCGCCCAAGTCATGCAGATCGAGCAGGCCAAGAAAGACCTCGAGGCCGCGGGAGGGTAGGATGAGGCTCGCGATGCTATAATTGCAGGCATGAATGAAGACAAGAAAGCAGCGATCCAGCAGGTCCGGGACCTCGCTTTCGACAAGCACACCGCGTATCGTCTGACATGGGGCCCGATCATCCTGCTCATGTGCGCAGCCGTCGGCGGCGACGTCTTTACGCTCATCCCTTTCGTCGGTGACGCTGTCGGACCTATCGTCTGGGTCGCTACGGCTCTATACCTCTACAAAAAGGGCTTCGGACTCATGAATCCAGGACGGCTCTCCGTCGAGCTCATAGATATGGCTGCGAAGATGTTCCCCGTGATACAGGAATTCCCCGAGCTCACCATCGGCATGGCCCTCATCATAGTCATGACGAGGATAGAAGACCGGACGGGCATGAAGGCGAATATCGCCGGCAGAAGCACGGACGAGCTCAGGCTCGGCAATAGAGTCGTGATGCGACAGCCCTTGAATGACGGGGGAGTGCGTTTGCCCAAAAAGACCGAACCAGAAGCGGAAGAGGACCTCCAGGCAGCGTGAATAACTCGGCATATATTCGTCCCCCATATCTGATAAAATAGAGGCGATGAATACCCGTCAGATCTTCCTACGCCTCGTCTTGCCAGTAGCTGCGCTCGTGGCCGCTTCCGCAGGCATCGTCGCCACCGTCCCGATGGCACGCGCCCAGACGAGCATAGACAACATCGTCCTTTCTTCTGACATAGAGAACCCTCTCCCGGGCCAATCCGTCACTGTCACTGCGCGGAGCTACAGCATCGACATCAGCTCGGCATCCATCCGATGGACGGCGGGTGGCAAATCCGTCGGGAGCGGCATGGGCAAGACATCCGTCGTCGTCCCGGCTCCGCCCCTCGGCAAGTCGATCTCCGTCACGGCCACAGTCACGGCACTGAACGGCATGGTCATGGCCAATTCGCTCACCCTCTCTTCAGAGTCGGTCGACCTCATCATCGAACCAGATGGCTACGCTCCCGCCACCTTCCTGGGCAAGCTGCAGCCTTCATACCAGAATACGGTCAAGGTCATCGCCATGCCCCACATCTTCCGCACAAATGGCACGGAATACGCATCGACAGGGCTCGTATACAAGTGGGAGCAGGGCAGCAACGTCCTCGAGAGCAGCTCGGGGTATGGCAGACAGTCAGTCTCTATCCCCGGCGGCATCGTGCCGAGCCCATATCAGATGAAGGTCACTGTATCGACGCCTGACGGCAGCTTGCAGGCGATCGGCTATACGACCGTCACCCCAGTCGCCCCGACCGTGATATTTTACCGCAACGACCCGCTCTATGGGCCTATGTATAACAGCGCCGTGAATGGCTCTATCGACATCGGATCCCAGCACGAGACGGGCATCCTGGCCGTGCCATATGGCTTCGATCCATCGCGCGGGAGCGCGAGCGGCCTCGCCCTATCGTGGCTCATCAACGGCACCTTGCACCCGGAGCTCGCCTCCAGCCGGACAGTGACGCTCCGTGCCCCCGATAGCACGACCGGCACATCGGATGTCGAGCTCGATGTGAGCAGCTCTCAGAACATACTGCAGCGTGCGACCGGGACATTCGCTGCGACATTCAGGACACAATCTCAATAATGACGATGAAAACCTCCATACATAGCTTCCGTATCCTGATAGCCGCGTGTGTCCTGTCCTATGCATCAGGTGCCATCGGCATCGCACATGCCCAGACGGCATCGTCAGGCAACACTCCTTCCTTCCAGGGCTCCGGCAATGCCTTCACCCAGGACGCATCGCTCAATGGCTCCTCTCAGCAGACGCAGACCGACCAGAGCCAGCCGAGCCTCTATCTCGGCAATTCGGGCTCACAGAGCACGACCATCGGCTCACAGCCGGCAGGCAACTACACGTTCGCACCATCTTCGGGGACGACGGACACATCGTCGACGAACCAGCCGAGCAGCCTCTACCTGGGCAATTCCGGCACGCAGAGCACTACTATCAGCTCACAACCTGGCAATAACTACAACTTTTTGCCTACCGCTCAGACCAGCACGGCGGGCAATACGACCTCAGCCGCCGGATACACGGCGCTTGCACCGCTGCCCTGCGTGCCTGGAGGCAGCGTCACATGCTCTACGCCCGGCGCGCTCCAAACCACCTTCGACTTCAAGACCTACGTCCAATACGTCTTCAACCTCGTCATCGCCCTCTCGGCCGCTGCGGCAGTATTCATGATCGTCTTCGGCGGCTTGCAATACATGACGACCGACTCGTGGACAGGGAAGTCTGACGGCCGCAAGAAGGCGACCGACGCTCTCCTCGGCCTGGTGCTCGTGCTGACCTCGTACATGATACTACGCACTGTCGACCCCAGGCTCGTCGACCTCCCCACCACCCTCGTCGCGCCGCTCCCGCTCGTCCAGAATGCGATCAGCGCATCGACTGCCGATATGAACGCCTTCTTCAACCAGCTCACGGCCGAGGCAGCCAATTATCACCTGGATATGACGGCATTCACGCAGAACATCGCCGATGCCAAGGCGAGGATCGACGCTGCGGGCAACGATGTCGAAAACATCGAGAGCCAGATCGCGGCAGCGACAGGCCAGAGCGACATAGACGCTGCCTGCGGTTCGACACAAGACGCTCAGATCAAGGCGCTCTGCGATGCACGGCAGGCAGACCTCGTCATCATGAGGACGGCTTCCCAGACGGTCGCATTCAATGTGGCAGAGGGAAGCATGCGGGCAGTACTACAACAATGCGGCCAGACAGGGGGACAAGCATGTGTCGACAACCAGGCAGTGCAAAGCAACGTCCAGAACATCCTCGACAAATATTATTACCAACTAAACCCTCAACAACAACAACAGCTTCTCTCATATACAGGGTACATCCGGTCCGTCGACTATATAAACCAGCGCATAACAGCTATCCAAAGCGCCCAAACAGCAGCGACTAATGTCGGCGTTGCGACAACTATAATCGGGGGGGTGGCCAACGGAGTAGGCGGCCTCATCACTTCCGGCGTCAATAGCACGATAACATCGAAGGTCTTGCCCGCATACAAAGTGCAGATCGAGGTCGACGCGATCAATGCGCAGGTGACGAGCTTCCAGGCTACGCCGAACGCTGACCCGGGGTTGGTGCAGATGCTCAGCAACTACGCTGCCCAAGCCATCAAGCAGATAAAAGGCTGACATATCCACTCACCATGTCCACGACCAACCGTACGATCCTGAGCATCGCAGCCGCCGCCATCTTCCTTGCGGTAGCGGGATGGGCTTATTGGCAGTTCTTCATGAATCCGCCATCTGCCCCGCTCTCGCCAGCATCAGGCACCAGCCAGCAAGGGAGCGGTGGCTTCTCGCCCCTCCAGCACGGCACAGGAGCCACTGGGACGAATGGGAACGGAACAGGTGCAGCTACGACAACCACGCCCGGAGGCGCCACCAGTTCACAGAGCTCGAAGCTGCCGACATTGCGCCTGCTCTCTGACGCCCCTGTGGGTGGCTACGCCGCGTCGACTACTGCCTCTACGACTATCGTGCGGTGGGCAGACAGGGGCAGGGGCAACATCTACGAGGCCTCCTACGACTCGTCCGCCATCCTCACCCTCTCGAACACCCTCGTCCCGAAGATCATCCAGTCCGTCTGGAACCGCGACCTGACAGCATTCGTGGCGTCGATGTTCCAGGACGGCGACCTCGACCCGACCACTGTGTATGCCGAGCTCGCCACCCGGGCCGCCTCCTCGACGGGATCAGCACCCTACGCCCTCCAGGGCAAGAGCGTCTCCGGCTCTGTTATCGGCTACGCTGTGTCGCCCGACAGGACCAAGATGTTCATGCTCCTCGACCAGGGCGGCGCAGGCGTGGGGTATGTGTCCTCATTCAATGGCAAGAATCTCACTCAGATATTCTCGACGCCGCTCACCGAGCTCAATGTCGCCTGGCCGGCAGATGGCATCATCGCTCTCACCACCAAAGGCTCCGCCTCATACAACGGCTATCTCTACTTCGTCGACCCGAAGGCAGGGACCTGGAAGAGAGCCCTCGGCCCGCTGCCGGGCCTCAGCGCATCGGTGAGCCGCACAGGCAAGTATGTCCTCTACTCGACAGCGAACAGCCAGGGGGTATACACCGGCATCTACTCCGTAGCTTCGGGGACATCCACCGACGCCATCATCCGCACGCTCGCCGACAAGTGCGCCTGGGGCAATACATACCGAGATCTCGTCTACTGCGGCGTGCCGGTGCAGCTTCCCTCGGGGACGTATCCGAACGACTGGTATCTAGGAACGGTCTCGACCGTAGACGGCGTCTGGCAGATCAACGCCGCAAATGGAGAAGTACACCTCATTTCATCGATCATCGACCAGTCCAATCGCCCCGTCGACACATCCGGCTTGAGCACGGATGCCAAAGACCATTACCTCTTCTTCATGAATAAGAACGACCTCTCGCTCTGGTCGCTCGACCTCTCGGCCGCTGCTACAAAATAAGCTCCCCCGCGCCGCTTGGGGCGCTGTCTATGTCTGTGCAGGTTGCTTCTCGAGATGCTTTTTACGTATGTAGAGCTCCTGCAAGAATGTCATCAGGGAACTAGTAGTCCAATATATGGCGACGATCGACGATGCCTCGGGGAAACGAGCCGGGATGAGCCAGTATATGGAGACGAAGGCCAGCACCGGCACGAGATACTTCATCTGGGTGCTCATCGAGCCGGCGATCTGAGCCGACATGCCCTGGCCTGCCTGGGGCGGCGACTGCTTGAGCTGGTTCGCCGCGATGGAATACTTGAGCTGCAGGAATTGCACGACTCCAGTGAGAATAGCCAGGATGATGCTCGGACGCGCCAGGTCTATGAAGCCGAGGAAGCTCGTCTTGAGCGTGGGGAGCGCTACGAACGAATAGAGGGCTGAGGCATCTATGGTCGGGATGATGTGGTAGAAGACGGACACAAGCGCGAGGAGGATCGGCAGCTGGATGATGAGAAGCAGGATGCCGGAGAATGGTTTCACACCTTTGGAGCGATAGAGCTCCATGGTCTTCTGGGCTTGGAGCTGGCGGTCGTTGGCATACTGATGCTTGATCCGATTGGCTTCCGGCTCGATCTCCTTCATGCGAGCCTGCGTCAGGATGGACGTCTTCGAGAGAGGAAAGAGGATCAGCTTGACGACGACGGTGAATATGATCACCGCCAGCCCGACATCGATGCCGGGGATGATATCCATGATGCCGACCAGGCCGTTGTAGAGCGGGCGGAAGATGATCTCGTTGAACATGCCTGGAATACTAGCGCACAATGCCCATTTTCACAAAAACGGCCTCCAGATCAGCTCGGATAGCTAGAGGCTTGGCTCCCAGGACAGCAGTCTTCGCGAAGGCCACGACGAGGATGCCGGGGGTCATACGCCCGACGAGCGGCCTCGCCGCCTCGTAGGTGCGGCGTCGCACCAGATGGCGAGCGGCGGACGTCTGTGCGACCTTGACCGGAGCGACAGCGGCGAAGCGGGCCGGCTCCGTCGAGACGGCTCGAGCGCCGTCCGAGCTAGCACCCCTTTCGTCCTTGCAATATCTGACAACGAAAAAAGGGGAGTGAGCGACTCTCCCTTTCTGTATGATCTCATCTATATGCCTGCCTGTGAGCCTCTGCGAAGCGCGTAACATGGAGCGATTATAGCGCTCGCGAGCTCGCGCGCATAGGAGCAGCTTATACGGCGATGCGCTTGCGGCCCTTGGCGCGGCGCTTCGACAGGACTTTTGTGCCGGTCGGCGACTTCATGCGGACAAGGAAACCGTGAGACTTTGCGCGCTTGCGCTTTTTGGGATTGTATGTGAATGACATGATGCAATGATATTACACGAACCGTGACGAAAAACAATGTCCACAACTTATCAACATGTTTTTTCCCACATCACAAGTAGGCAG
>Ga0265331_10002665_pt1 | contig 11943 bp, 8 predicted proteins | sample 41923metaG_FD_202088 | JGI IMG/M metagenome (GOLD analysis project Ga0265331, IMG submission 202088) | Rhizosphere microbial communities from Carex aquatilis grown in University of Washington, Seatle, WA, United States - 4-19-23 metaG | ecosystem: Host-associated > Plants > Roots > Rhizosphere >...
ACCTCCTGCTTTTGTGCGCCGTCGGCCGCATCAGTACCCCGCCGCCGACGAGCATCGCGGCGTTGATCCAGAAGAGCGGCGCCACGCCGAGCGCGGCCGCGATGGCGCCGAATATCACCGGGCCGACCAGCTTGGTCGCATTGTCCGCCGCGAAGCGCACGCCGAGCGCCTCGCCCGAGCGCCCTTCCGGCGAGCGGGCATACATGATCATCAGCGAAATCGGCTGGGTCACGTTGAGGCCGAACCCGAACACGAATGCGATCGCCGACAGCGCCGGCGCGGTGATGACGAAAGGCACCAGCACGAAACTCAGCCCGCTCAACACCAGCGCATGAGCGAGCACCGTCTCTTCGTTGCGCCACGCGATCCACGACGGCAAGATCACGCGCGCCGCAAAACCGCCGACCGCGCACATCGCGATCACGATGCCGATCGCCGAACTCGACAGGCCGTGGCCGTGGCCGTACACCGGAATATAAAACTGGAAAATGTCGAGCCCCGTTTGCGCGAGGCTGCTCGCCACCAGCACCGGCCACACGCCGGGGTGCGTGATCGTGTCGCGCACGTTCATCGGCGGCGCGGTGCCCGGTTTGGCGCGCGGCAGAATTCCGCCCCACAGCGCGAGCAATGCGGCCGGCACGGTGAAACACAGCGCGCCCAGGAAAAACGCGATCGCCGGCCCCACGCTGTCGAACGAAAATCCCGCGAGCAGCGGGCCCGCCGAGGCCGCCGTCGAAATCGCCATCGCGTAATTGCTGTAGTTGCGCGCGCGGTTCTCCGCGGTGGAAAACACGCCCACCATGTTCTGCAGCGCAATGCTGTAGAACGTGGTCGCGATGCCGCTCAACGCCGCCGCGATAAACACCGCCGCGAGCGACGCCCAGAAGCACGGCAGCAGCATGCCGACCGCACTGCCCAGCGCGCCGAGCAGGAGCGGCGTGCGCGGCCCGTAGCGGTCGACGATGCGTCCCGCCGGCCACGACAGCAGCAGCGGAAACAGCGCGAACGTCGCGGCGAGCGCGCCGATCGTGAACGGCTGCGCGCCGAGCTTGATGGCGTAGAGCACGCCCAGCACGCGCGAAGCGCGCACGCCGGTCATGTTGAAAAACGCCAGGGCAAGCGTGAGGTAGAGCGTCATTGTTGAATGGTGATTAAGTAGATCGGTGATTGGGTGATTGGGTAACCGAGTCCCTTAATCACTTAATTACTTAATTACATGATTACTTAATTACCTAATCACTAAATCGCCGAATCAATCGGCGTGTATCCCCGCGTTCTTCACGACCTTCGTCCACTTGACGAGTTCGGCTTTGACGAACGCGGTGTATTGCTCGGGCGTCGAGGTGGCCGGTTCCATGCCGACGTTCAGGAGCTTGTCGCGCACGTCGGGTGCGGCCATGATGCGCGCGATCTCGCGGTTCAATTTATCGATGATGGCGCGCGGCGTTTTCACCGGTGCGGCGACGCCGTACCAGTTCGACGCCTGGTAACCGGACACGCCGGACTCCGCGACCGTCGGCAGCGACGGTTCCGCCGGCGAGCGCTGCGCGCCCGTCACCGCGAGCGCGCGCAATTTGCCCGCGCGCATGAGCGGCAGCCCGGCCGCGATCGTCGGTATGCTGAACTGGATCTGGCCGCCGATCACGTCGGTCAGCGCCGGCGCCATGCCCTTGTACGGGATATGCACGACGTCGATCTGCGCCATCGCTTTAAGCAATTCGACCGCGAGATGGCTCGGCGCGCCGTTGCCGGCCGAACCGAACGACAGCTTGCCGGGCCGCGCGCGCGCGTACGAAATAAATTCCGTCACGCTGCGCACCGGCAGCGCCATGTTCACGACGACGATGCCGGGCCCCGTCGTGACCGGCGTGATAAACGCAAAATCGCGCATGAGATCGAACGGCAGTTTCGGATAGAGGCCCGGCTGCACGGCATTGCTCGCCGACATCAGGAGCAATGTGTGGCCGTCGGCGTCCGCGTGCGCCGCGAGCTCGGTGCCTATGATGCCGGCTCCGCCGCTGCGGTTGTCGATGACCGACGTCTGGCCCCATGCCTTGGTGAGCTCGATGCCGATCAAGCGCGCCTGCATGTCGCTCGGGCCGCCGGGCGGAAACGGCACGATGATGCGGATGGGCTTTTGGGGGAATGTTTGCGCGGCCGAGACCAGAGCAAGCATTGTGAATAGAACCGCCGTCAACGCTTTTGCGACTGAGCGATTGGGTGATTGAGCGATTCTGTGATTGAACAACTTAATCACCCATCCCTTAATCACTGAATCACCGCTTTTTCAGCATGTTTCAAAATAAACTGCAGCGTCTCTTCCGCGCAGCGGTCGGCGTCGGTCGCCGCGACGTGATAGGAATCGCCCGGGATCACGCGCAGTTCCGAGTTCGGGATCATCTTCTGCCACGCGCGCGTCGATTCGACCGAGCCCAGCGCGCTCGCCTCCGTCGTCATCACGAGCGTCGGGCACTGGATGCGCGGCAGGTCGGCCGTGATGTCGGTATATGGAAGCGTTTCGCCGAACCCGATCATCGTCGACGCGGCGGTCCTGCCCATGAGCCGGGTCCAGTACTCGACGCCTTCCGCCGGAAATTTGCTGCCCAGGCGCTTGCCCATGTTCTTGCGCGCCCACGCTTCGACGCCGAGCTTTTCGAGTTCGTCGGTCGCGTGCGCGGCTTTCGCGCCCATGCGGTCCCAGTTCGGCGGCGGCGTGCCGACGACCGTCAGCGTCTGCACTTTGTCCGGACAGCGCGCGGCGAAGTGGCGCGCAATCGTGCCGCCCAGTTTCGCCGCGATCAAATGGAAGCGCTCGATGCCGAGCTGCTTCATGAGCGCAAGATAGTCGTCGACGACGAGGTCGATCGTCCACGGGAAGTCGCGCGGCATCACCGTCGATTCGCCGAAGCCGCGCGTGTCGGGACGCACCACGCGAAACTCGCGCGCGAGATGCGGCACCCAGCCGTACCATGCAAGGCCGCGCTCGGCGTTGCCGTGGATCATCAATATCGTCTCGGCCTTTTTCCACGGGTCGGTGAAGTCGTCGACCAGGTAATGCATTTCGAGATCGGGGGCTACGCGCGCAATGGGCATGAACGTGGACGTTTCGGGTTGGGGAATTGTGCTTTATGCATTAAGCGCGGCGAATTGGCAACTGACGGCCCGCGGGGTCACTCGGCGGACACCGCCCGCTCGATGGTCTCGCGCGTAATTTTCGGCGCGAAGAGCCGGACGAACTCGAGCGCGTAACCGCGCACGTAAGTGTGCTTCTGCACGCCGACGTAGATCTTGTTCGATTCGAACAGATGCCGCGCATCGATTGCGCGCAGCTGCCGGTCTTCCTTCGCGTTGTAAGCGAGCGCCGCCACGATCGCGACCCCCAGCCCGCGCTTGACGTACTCCTTCATCACGTCCACGTCCGTTGCGCTCAGGATCACGTTGGGTTCGCAGTCGGCGGCCGCAAACGCTTTCATCACCTGTGCATAGGTCGGAAACTCGCTGTCGTAGGTGATAAGCGGATAGCGCGCGAGCGCCTTGATCGTGAGATGGCTCATGCGCAGCAGCGGATGGCGCGCCGGCGCAAGCACGATCTTGTGCTGGTCGTAGCACGGGATCAGCGCCAGGCCCGGCACTTCATGCGCGGGCTTCGAGCAGATCGAGAGGTCGGCCTTGCCGGCGCTCACGAGCTGCGCGACCTGCACGGGATTGCCCTGGCGCAGCGTGATGCGCACTTTCGGATACTTGCGGCTGAACGCCTGGATGATGCCGGGCAGGATATAGCGCGCGTGCGTGTGCGAAGTGGTGACCGTAAGTGTGCCCGTATCGAGCGCCGAAAAATCGCGCCCGATGTGGCGCAGGCCGTCGGTAGTGCGCAGCACCTTGCGCGCGATCTCGCGGACCTGCGCGCCGGTTTCCGTGAGCCCCAGGATGCGGCGCTTGCCGCGCAGAAATATCGTGACGCCGAGCTCGCGCTCGAGCGCCTGGATCTGCCGGCTCATGCCCGGCTGGGACGTGTGCAGCGCCTGCGCCGCGGCCGAGATGTTCATGCCGCGGTCGACGATCTCGCACAGGTATTTGAGCTGCTGGAGCGTCATCGCAGGTTATGTTTTGAACGCATAATGCTATTTAAACATAGTCTTTGCCAGCATAAGCAGCGCCGGCCGATAATTGCCGAAACACCTGCGGGCGGCGCTGCCGTCCGCCCCCCCCCCCACCGGAAGAGGTACCCGCGATGTCAGAACCCGCCAGCGAATGCCGGCTGCTGTCCGTCAGCAGCATCCTGGGCTACGGATTTCCGGAGGCTTCGCTCGCGCGCGCGCTCGAACGCCGGCCGCATTTCATCGGCGTCGACGGCGGCAGCACCGATCCCGGCGCCTTCTATCTCGGTTCGGGCGAATGCCTGAACTCGCGCAAGGCGATGAAGCGCGACCTGCGCCTGATGCTGATGGCCGGGGTGCCGCGCAAGATCCCCGTCGTCATCGGCACCTGCGGCGGCGCCGGCGCCGAACCGCATCTGCAGGAGGTCGCCGCGCTCGCGCGCGAGATCGCGCGCGAGGAAAAACTGAATTTCCGCCTTGCGCTGATTCACTCCGATCAGACCAAGGCCGACGTCGGCGCATGGCTCAAGGCGGGACGCGTATCCGCACTGCGCAACGTGCCGGCATTGACCGAAGCGATCGTGGAACGCTCGTCGCGCATCGTCGGCATGATGGGCGCCGAGCCTTTCATGCAGGCGCTCGACGGCGGCGCGGACGTGGTGCTCGCCGCGCGGGCGAGCGATGCCGCGTCGTGGGCCGGTTGCGCGATGAGCCGCGGCATGGCGGCCGCACCGTCGTGGTACTCGGGCAAGATGCTCGAATGCGGCACGGCCTCGGCGACTCCGAAGGGCCACGACTGCCTGATCGCGACCGTGCGCGGCGATTATCTCGAAGTCGAGCCCGCGAATCCCGCGCGCCGCTGCACGCCGCTGTCGGTCGCCACCCACGGCCTGCACGAAAACGCGAGCCCGACGATACACGAAGAGCCGGGCGGACTGCTCGACGCCACCCACTGCGAATTCACCGCCGTGTCCGACCGCGCCGTGCGCGTGAGCGGCATGCAGTGGCGCGCGCGCGAGTACGACATCAAACTCGAAGGCGCCGAATTCATCGGCTATCGGGCGATCACCATCTGCGGCACGCGCGACCCGATCCTGATCGGCCAGATCGACTCCTACCTGCAATCCGTCAAGGACGACGTCGCGACACGCGCCGCGAACTTCGGCGTCTCGCCGGAGAAATATCACCTGGTGTTCCACGTATACGGCAAAGACGGGGTGATGGGCGCGGCCGAACCGGTAAAAAAGACGCTGTCGCACGAGCTCGGCATCGTCGTCGAGGTCGTCGCGCCCGACGAGGAAGACGCGAGGGCGGTGCTCGCGATTGCGCGCGTGGTCGTGCCGAAAGTCGATTTCCCGGGACGGCTGTGCAAGAGCGGCAACATGGCGTTCCCGTTCTCGCCGTCGGACATCCCGGTCGGGCCCACGTACCGCTTCTCGATCTTTCACGTCGTCAAACCCGACAGCCCGTACTCGATGTTCCCGATCGAGTACGAAGAGGTGCACTGACCATGGCCAGGCTCAGCGAAATCGCCAAGGTGTGCAAGAGCAAGAACGCGGGACCGTTCGAAGTCACGATCGACATCATGTTCGACACGCGCGAGATGTACGACAAGGTCGAGAAAAGCGGCGTGCTGTGCCCGGAACTCTTCGCGCGCCTCTACAACGTCGACGCCAAAGACGTGCTGTTCACGCCTTACCCGGCGGCGTTCGCGTTCAAAGGCACGATCCCGCGCTGCGTCTCGTCCGGCGACATCGGCGACACGGACGTCTACGGCGCGCAGCAGCACGCACCGATGCTCGACGTCGAAATTCCGTTGTAGGCACATGGCGACGGCAAAAAAAACGACGGCCGCGCGCACCTTTACGGTCGGCGTCGACATCGGCGGCACCTTCACCGACATCGCGGCGCTCGGCCCGGGCACTTCCGGCATTCTTGCCGCCAAGGTGCTGACCGATTACGGGGACCTCGCGCGCGGCGTGATGACGGGCATCGAAACGCTGCTCACTGAGCATGCCATCGCACCGGCGCAGGTGGCGCGCGTCGTGCACGGCACCACGCTCGTCACCAACTGCCTGATCGAGCGGCGCGGCGCGAAAACCGCGGCAATCGTCACCCGCGGCTTTGGCGACGTGCTTGAAATGGGGCGCGAGAGCCGCTACGACATCTACGACGTCGACATCGAAGTGCCCGCGCCGCTGGTGCCGCGCGAACTCGTGTTCGAAGTCACGGAGCGCGCGAACCATCGCGGCGAGATCGTCACCCCGCTCGACGAGCGCGAAGTCGCCGGCATCGTCGACAAGCTGCGGGCGCTCGGCGTAGAGAGCGTCGCCGTGTGCCTCCTGCATTCCTATGCCACCGCCTTGCATGAAAGGCGCATCGGCGAATTGCTCGCGCGCGCGCTGCCGGACGTCGGCGTGTCGCTGTCGTGCGAAGTGATGCCGGACCTGCGCGAGTACGAGCGCATCAGCACGACGACGGCCAATGCGTACGTGAAGCCGGTCGTCAAAAACTATCTCGACCGCCTCGCGCATGCACTCGCGGAACTGGGCGTTCGGTGCGAACTCTCGATCATGACTTCCGACGGCGGCGTGGTCGACGTGGCGACCGCGGCGCGATTTCCCGTGCGGCTCACGGAATCCGGGCCGGCCGGCGGCGCGATCGCCGCGGCCGCCCTGGGCGCCGCCGCCCGCGAACCCGACCTGATCGCGTACGACATGGGCGGCACGACCGCGAAAATCTGCGTGATCGACGGCGGCAAGCCGCTCAAGGCCAACAATTTCGAATTCGGCCGCGTCTACCGCTTCGCCAAAGGCAGCGGTCTGCCGCTGCAGATTCCCGTGATCGAGATGATCGAAATCGGCGCGGGCGGCGGCAGCATCGCGCACGTGAATTCAATCGGCATGCTGCAGATCGGCCCCGAGAGCGCCAATGCTTCGCCGGGCCCCGCATGCTACGGTCTCGGCGGCATGCAGCCGACCGTCACCGACGCCGACCTCGTGCTGGGTTATTTGTCCGACGGCTTTTTTCTCGGCGGCGACATGCGGCTCGACGTGGCGCGCGCGCGCGAAGCGATCGGCCGCCACGTTGCAAAGCCGCTCAAGCTGTCGGTCGAAGAAGCGGCCTGCGCGATTCATCGCGTCGTGAACGCCAACATGGCGCGCGCCGCCAAAGTGCATTGTCTCGAGCACGGCAACGATCCGCGGCGCTTCACGCTGTTCGCGTACGGCGGTGCCGGGCCCGTGCACGCGTACGGCGTCGCGCAACTGCTCGGCACGCATGAGCTGCTGTATCCGCTGCGCGCCGGCGTGATGTCGGCGCTCGGCTTTCTGGTCGCCAAGCCGTCGTTCGAACTGCTGCACGGAAAAATCGACCCGCTCTTCGCAGGCGATCTCGCGGCGACCAACGCGATGCTCGCGGCGATGGAGGAAGAAGCGGCCCGCATCGTGCGCTGCAGCGCACCGGGCGCGCGGCGTTTCGAAGTCGCGCGCGAAGTCGCGGTGCACTACGAAGGCCAGAGCTACGAGCTGTACGTGCCGATTGCGCGCGGCCGGCTCGACCGCAGGGGAATTGCGCGCATCGCCGGCAGTTTCGGCGCCGCCTACGCGAAGCGCTATCACGCGCTCGCCGAGCACGACCGGCTCGAATCCGTGCGCTGGCGCGTGCGCGTGACGGCCGCCGACGGCGGCGCGCAGGCGGATTTCGCGCTGAAAAAATCGCCGCGCGGCACACCGGTGAAGGGCCGCCGCGCGGTCTACGTCCCGGAGAAAGGCAAGTTCGTGAGCTGCCCGGTCTACGACCGCTATGCGCTGCCGGCGGGTTTTGCGTTCAAGGGACCGGCTGTCATCGAAGAACGCGAGTCGACGGTTTACCTCGGTCCGCAGGCGGCTGGCGTCATCACGCGCTGCGGCGATCTGCGCGTCACGCTCGGCGGGCGCGGCGGAACGCGAATTCACCGGGAGAAGGAACGCGATGCGGCCGCACTCGTCCCGTAGCAAGCCCGTGAACGGCCGGCTGAGCGCGGTCGACCTCGAAGTGCTGTGGAGCCGGCTCATCACCGTCGTCGACGAAGCCGCGTACGCGATCCTGCGCACGTCGATGTCGAAGATCGTCGTCGAAGCGCGCGACTTCGGCGCCCTGCTGCTCGATCCCGCCGGCCGGCTGTTGATTTCCGACGCCGGCGTCGCGTCCAAGATCGGCACCAACTCGATCGCCGCGCGCGAGCTGCTCAAGCATTTTCCGCAAGCAAGCCTTAAACCCGGCGATATGCTGATCACCAACAATCCGTGGTGGATCATGGGGCATCTGAACGACGTCGCGGTCGTTGCCCCGCTCTTCCACCGCAACCGTCTGGTCGGCTTCGCCGAATGCATGGCGCACATGAGCGATATCGGCGGCTGCCTGTCGGCGTCGCCCAGGGAAGTGTACGAAGAAGGCCTGATCATCCCGCCGACCAAAATCATGCAAGAGGGCCGCGAAAACGCGACGTTCTTCGATCTGCTCAAAGCCAACGTGCGCGTACCGCTGCAGATTTCGAGCGACCTGCGCGGCCTCATCTCGGGCTGCCAGGTGATGCAGCGCGAACTCGGCCGCTTCCTCGCCGACACCGGCATGCGCGATCTCGGCGTGCTCGGCGCGGCGATCACGTCGCACTCGAAGCGCACGATGCGCAACGCGATCCGCGCGGAGATTCCCGACGGCACCTATCACGGCGAGACGCTGATCGAAGGCGCGGGCACGCCGCTCGAAATCAAGGTCGCGGTCACGGCGCGCGGCGGCGAGCTCGACATCGACTTCACCGGCACCTCCCAACAGCAGGACGTCGGCGTCAACTGCACGCTCGTCTACACTCACGTGTGGAGCGTCTACATCATCAAGTCGCTGCTGTGCCCGGCGCTGCCGAACAACGACGGCACGTTCGCGCCGATCAGGGTGCGCGCGCCGGAAGGCACGTTTTTGAATCCGCGCTTTCCCGCGCCGGTGCGGCTCAAGTCGAGCAGCGGCCATTTCATCCCCGACGCGATCGTCGAAGCGCTGCAGGGCGTATTGAAAGACAAGCTGATCGCCGAATCGGGCAACAAGTTCGCGGTGCTGTTTTCCGGGCGCTCGCGCGAGGACCGCGCGTTTTCCGAATCGATGTTCGTAATGGGCGGCATGGGCGCGCGCGCGCACAAGCACGGCCTCAATTGCGCGAGCTTTCCCGCCAACTCGTCGAACCTGCCGGTGGAAATTCTCGAGGCGAGCGTGCCGGTGCGCGTGCTGCACAAGCGCATTCGCCGCGATTCCGGCGGCGCCGGCGAATTCAACGGCGGCTGCGGGCAGGAATTCGCGTTCGAAGCGATCTCCGACGCGCAGATGATCGTGCGCGCTTCGCACGGCAAGCTGGGCCTGCCGCCGAAAGGGCTGCTCGGCGGCGGCGACGGCAAGACCGGCGCGATCCTGTTGAACGACAAGGCGATTGCGGACAAGACGCCGGTAAAACTCAAGAAGGGCGACGTGATGCAGCTGCTCACGCCCGGTTCGGGCGGCATGCGCGCGTCGCGATCATGACCGTGACTAAGCCGTCCCCGCCACGGCGCGTTGCCGTATCGATCGCGCTTGCGCTCATCGGCGCACCGTTCGCCGCCGCGCAAAGCTATCCGGCAAAACCGATCCGCATGATCATTCCGGCCGCGCCCGGCGGCGGCGTCGACACGATCGGCCGCGCAGTCGGCCAGAAAATGTCCGAAGCGCTCGGCCAGACGGTGGTGCCCGACAATCGCGCGGGCGCGGGCACGATGATCGGTTCCGAACTCACGGCGAAGGCGCCGCCCGACGGCTACACGTTCCTGATGCTCACCAACAGCCACGCGATCAACGCCGCCGTGCAGAAGAACCTCAAGTACGACCCGATCAACGATTTCGCCGAGATCTCGCTGCTCGCGATTTCGCCTTATCTGCTCGTCGTGCATCCGAGCGTGCCCGCGAAGAACGTGCGCGAACTCGTCGAGCTCGCGCGCAAGCGGCCCGGCGAACTGCTGTTCGCCTCGGCCGGCACCGCATCGGCGACCCATCTCGCCGGCGAATTGTTCAAGGTCGTGGCGAAAATCAACATCGTGCACGTGCCGTATAAAGGGGGCACGCCCGCGGTGACCGATCTCGTCGGCGGCCACGTGCAGCTGATGTTCAACAATCTGATCTCGGTGCTCGCGCTGTCGAAGTCCGGCCGCCTGCGCCCTCTCGCGGTAACGAGCGCGAAACGCCTGCCGCTGCTGCCGGAGCTGCCGACGGTCGCAGAGTCGGGCTATCCCGGCTACGAAGCCGCGTCGTGGTACGGCGCGGCCGCGCCCGCCGGCACGCCGCCGCAGATCATCGGCGCGCTCAATCGCGAGCTCGTGAAGGCGATCAAGGCGCCCGACGTGCGCGAGCGGCTCGCGTCCGAAGGCGCGGAGATCGTCGGCAGCACACCCGAGGAATTCACCCGGTACATGCGCAGGGACATCGAGCGCTGGCGCAAGCTCGTGCCGACGCTCGATCTGCGCTGAGCGAAAACTCATGGAACACGGCAAAGCGCTCGCCCGATTTGCGGCCGCCGTCCGGTGGCGCGACCTCGCGCCCGAACTGCGCGGCAAAGTCGTCGATCACTTCGTCGACACCATCGGCGTGATGTATTCGGGAATCGACGTCGAAGCGTGCGCCGGCGCACGGCGGGCGGCGGCGCTGTGGGGAGGCGGCGATGAAGCAACCGTCGTCGGCACGCGCGAGAAGCTGCCGGCGGCAGGCGCGGCCTTCATCAACGCATTGCACGCGCGCATCCACACCTTCGACGACACGTACGAGCCCGGCACGCTGCATACCGGCAGTCCGGTCGTCGCCGCCGCCCTCGCGCTCGCCGAGAAGCACGCGCTCGACGGTGAAACGTTTTTGTCCGCGGTAATCGCCGGCTACGAAGTCGCGGAGCGCGTCGCGGCCGCGGTGAGTCCGGGCCATTATGCGAAGGGATTTCACAATACGGGCACCTGCACGGTGTTCGGCACCGCCGCGGCGGCGGCGCGTCTGCTGGGCCTTGATGCCGATGCGATCGCCGAGACATTCGGGCTGGCCGGCACGACGGCCGCGGGCCTGCGCCAGCATCAGATCGACGGCTCGATGCTCGATTCGGCATTTCACGGCGCGCGCGGCGCGCAATCGGGCGTGATGGCGGCGCAATTGCGCGCGGAAGGCGTGCGCGGACCGGCGGCGATCATCGAAGGTCCGTTCGGCTTCTGCAAGGTGATGGCCCCCGAGTGCGATCTCGACCGGCTCGTCGACGGACTCGGCGTGCGCTATGAATTCGCCGAGACCACGATCAAGCCCTATCCGACCTGCCGCTTCGTGCACGGACCCGTCGAGGCGGCGCTCGAGCTGAAGCGCCGATTCGCGATCGATCCGGCCGCCATCGAAAAAATCACGCTGCGAACGTTCCGGCAATCGATCGAAGTGTCGAGCCGTCCGCAGCTCAATTCGCCGTTCGACGCGGTGGTCAGTCATCAGTATGCGATTGCGCTCGCGCTGACAAAAGGCAACGTCGAGCTTGCCGAGATCGTCAATTTCGCCAGCGGCGATCCGCGCGCGCTGGCGCTCATGCGGAAAGTCGAGGTCGTGCACGACGCGGAGCTCGAAAGGGATTTTCCGCGCTGCTGGCCGCACCTCCTCACCGTGCATATGCGCGGCGGGCACACGCACGCGCTCCTGAGCGAGTATCCGCCGGGCCGTGTCGCGCCGATTCCGCAGTCCGCAGTCGACGCCAAGTTCCTGAGCCAGTCCGCACGCTATCTGGGCGGCGCGGGCGCCAGGCAAGCACTGGAAACCCTGCGCCGGGTCGATC
>Ga0265331_10002667_pt1 | contig 11942 bp, 10 predicted proteins | sample 41923metaG_FD_202088 | JGI IMG/M metagenome (GOLD analysis project Ga0265331, IMG submission 202088) | Rhizosphere microbial communities from Carex aquatilis grown in University of Washington, Seatle, WA, United States - 4-19-23 metaG | ecosystem: Host-associated > Plants > Roots > Rhizosphere...
AGGGCGCGACCGCCGGGCGCGCCGCGAAACTTTCGCGAACCACACAACCACCGATTTCTACTTCTTATCCGAAAACCCGCCGCTCCATTTGAGCTTGGCGCGCATGACGCCGAAATGGGCATAGTCGCGCGGCTGCACCAACGCCAACCGGCGCTTTGAAATCGTGACCTCGATGGGCGAACCCTCGGTGACCACGCGGTTGCGCTGGCCGTCCATCGCCACGAGCAGCCGCGACTCCTCGGACCGGTTGAAAATCTTCAGCTTCACTCCGTCCGGGAAAACGATGGTGCGGTTGCTCAGCGTGTGCGGGCAGATGGGCGTCATCGCGATGACGCGGGCCGCCGGATGGATGATCGGTCCGCCGGCGGAAAGATTGTAGGCGGTGGAACCGGTGGGCGTGGAGAAAACCAAGCCGTCGCAAAGGTAGTCGGTCACGAGCTGGCCGTCGGCGTGCACCTCGAGCCGGACGAGCCGGGAGTTGATCTCGGCCTTCATCAGCACGTCGTTCAGCGCGAGGTCGTGGCGGTGCGGGCCGGTCTTGCATTCCAGCAGCGTGCGCTCGGCGATGTGATAGGCACCCTGGACCAGCGCGCCGAAATGCGCGCGCGCCTCGTCGGGGGAGAAGGTGGTGAGGTAGCCGAGGCTGCCTTGGTTCACGCCGATGATCGGCACCCGCGCCCGCGCGGCCTCGCGCACGACTCCGAGCAGCGTGCCGTCGCCGCCGATGACGCAGCAGGCATCGCACCCCTTGAAACAATCCGGCGGGAGCCTCTGCGCCTGGGCCCGCTTGATGCGCCGGACGCCGGCGACGCGGGCCAGGGCGATCAATTCCTTGGCCAGCCGGGCGGCGCCGTCCTTCTGCGAATTGACGACAAAGGCGATCTTACGAAATGGCTGCATGATGATTCTCCCCGCCGATTACGCCGATAAACCCCGATATTGGAATCCCAATCTGTCCCCGCGCCGGGGTCGGTCCGCGCCTACCGCGATCATTCAAGCGATAGATTTTGGCGCGGCAGCGCCGGTAGGGGCTGTTGCCCTCAACAGCCCAAAGGCGCTTGAGGGCAAGCGCCCCTACCTGATCGAGGTAGGGACGGACCGCCGGGCCGTCCGCTCGCCGCACCCTCCGAATGTGGGAGCGTCTTTACGCCGCGACCTTCCGCGCCGCGAATGGCAATGCCGCCCTTCCCGCCGCGCAGTTCCAGGCGGCCTCGTTTTCCTCTTCACCCATCAAGCGTTCGCAGAGGCCTTCCTCAATCCCAGCAAATACTCTCGATTCCCATCCGCCCCGTGCACCGGGCATTCCCGCTCGCCGTGCAGCGTGGCGCCGGGGAGGTCGCGGAGGGCGAAGGTGCGGACTTCGGCCAGGACTCTCTCCCGCACGGCGTCATCACGAATCACGCCCTGGCCCCGGTCGACCTCGGCCTTGCCGGCTTCGAATTGCGGCTTCACCAGCGCAATCAGCACGCCGCCGGGACGCAGAAACGGCCAGACAGCCGGCAAAACCGTCGTCAGCGAAATGAACGACAGATCCATGACTACGACATCATATTCGCTCCGCGGCAGGCTGCCGGGGGCCAGATGCCGCGCGTTGACCTTTTCGAGATTGGTGACGCGCGGATCGCGCCGGAGCCGGTCGTGCAGTTGCGCGGTGCCGACGTCGACGCACGTGGCGGAAACGGCGCCGGCCTGCAGCGCGCAGTCGGTGAATCCGCCGGTGGAGGCGCCGACGTCGAGCACATGCGCGCCCTTGAGATCGACTGGAAATTGTTCGAGGTAGGCCGCCAGTTTTTCGCCGCCGCGGCTGACGAAACGCGGGGGTTGGTCGACGTTGACCACGAACTCCGCGGGATATTCCTTGCCGGGCTTGTCGAGCCGCTCGGTGCCGTGGCGGACGCGGCCGGCCATGACCAAGGCCTTGGCCTGCGAACGGGTTTCGCAGAGGCCGCGGGCGACCAGCAGTTCGTCGAGACGGAGTTTGGCGGGCATGGCGTCAGCGTAGCTTCTGCCGCGCCGGTGACCAGCAGGTAGTGCGTCCGCCGATTTCCGCGCGCAAGAGCTTTACTCCCGTGCGCGGACAACGCCCGCCATCCTCCCAGCGATGGAGAAACAGCCACGATCTCGGAATGTTGACGTTGAGATCGGGCGGCAAGGCGCGGCCTTTGCCGGCGATCGTGTCGAGAGCCAGCTGGCAGACCTTGCGGCACTCGCGATGCAGCGTGCGGACTTCCGCCGGAGTGAGCGAACCCGCTGCGCGTTTTGGGTGAATCGCAGCCCGCCAGAGAATCTCGTCGGCCATCCAGTTGCCGACGCCGGGGAAGCGCTCCTGCATGAGCAACACGGCCTTGATCGGCGCCCGGGCCCGGCGGCGCAGGAACTCCGCGACGGCGTCGACGGAAAACGCCGGCGAAAGGATGGCTGGGGCGATTTTCGTCCACCAATCCGGGGCGTCCGGCCCAATGGCGAACTGGACCGCGCCGAACATCCGCGGGTCGGTGAACACGAGTGAGCGCTTCTCTTGTTTGAGCACGAGGTGGTCGTGCTTGCGGGACTGGTAGTCGGGCGGCTCCACGCGGAGTTCGCCGCTCATGCCAAGATGCAGGCCCAGCCAGCCGACCGATTCAACCGGCGAAAGTTTGCCTTCGGAAAACCGGAAGAGCATCTGCTTCGCGGCGGTCTCGGAGTCGAGCAACGTGGCTCCGGTGAGCTTGCTTTTCAGCGCGGCTGCATCGCAGTCGCGAAAGACCCGGGCGCGGGGATGCACGAGTACGGCCGCGATGCGGTCGCCGTGGCCGGCGCTCCAGCGTTTGCGGTAGAACTCGACTTCGGCCAGCTCGGGCATGAGTCAGGTCAGCGTGGCGACGAAGGCGGCGAAGTCGGGGAAAATACGCAGGCCAGGATAGGTCCGGGCTTCCCACGCGGCCCGATCCAGTTTTCCGGTGCAGACCGCCGCGAGGTTGACCCCGGCGTTTCGTCCGGTTTCGACATCGCTTTCGCGGTCGCCGACCATCCACGAGAGCTCCGGCGAGAGCGAATGCGCCGCAATCTTTTCCTGAAGATAACGAGGCGAAGGTTTGCGGTAAAGCGAGGGCTGGCCCGGCGCTTCCGGCGCGATGCAGACACCCGCAAAAAGCGGGCGCGGCAATCCGAGGAGTTCTTCCATGCGCACATTCACCTGCAGGGCGTCGTCGAGCGTGTGCAGACCGCGGCCGATGCCCGACTGGTTGGTGACCAGGAAAAGCAGATAACCGAGGTCGCGCGCGCGCCAGAGCGCCTCCCGGGCGCCCGGGATCAATTCGACGCCGGCGGGGTCGGCGAGATAGTCCTTGTCGATGATGATCGTGCCGTCGCGATCGAGGAAGAGGGCCTTGGCCATGGGGCGGAATTACAGCTCGCCCTCGAACTGCGCAAGAACCTCGTCGGGGGTGACGGTGGCCGTGCCGATCTTGCCGACCACCACGCCGGCGGCGGCATTCGCAAATTCGGCGGCCTCCTCGAGGAGCGCGCCGGCGGCAAGCGCGAGGGTTAGGGCGGCGATCGAGGTGTCGCCCGCGCCGGAGACGTCGAAAACTTCGCGCGCCACGGTCGGGATGACGCGCCCGGCCTTGCCGTTTTGGGAGAGGAGCATGCCATCCTCGCTCAGCGTGATGACGAGGTTCTTCGCCTGGTATTGTTCGTTGATGCGAGCGCAGACCTCGGCGGCGGGGAAAGGCTGGTGCGGTTCGGCTTCGAGGCCGGCCAGCTGCAGCGATTCCTTGCGGTTGGGCGTAAGCAAATCGGGCTCGTAGAACTTGAGCTTGCGGCGCGGTTTTGGATCGATCGCAAGGAATTTCTTGTGTTCGCGGGCGAGCGCCGAGACGCGTGCGACCAGCTCGTCGGTCAGCAGTCCCTTGGCATAGTCGGAAAGGATGATCGCATCGACCTTCGGGATGACCTTGGTGAAGAGCGCATCAATCCGGGAGCCGTCGACCTGATAGCTGTGCTGGGGCGATTCGCGGTCGAGCCGGCAGAGCTGCTGGCGGCGGACGATGAGGCGCGTCTTGACGATGGTCGATCCGTTCCCGGGCGTGGCGATGGTGGCGACGCCCTTCTGCGTGATGATGCCGCTGAGGAGCTTGCCGCCGTCGTCGCGGCCGAAGAATCCCGCCACGGTGGCCTTGGCGCCGAGCGAGGTGATGTTGAGCGCGACATTCGCGGCGCCGCCGGCGCTATAAGTGTCCTTCGTCACATCGATGACCGGCACGGGTGCTTCGGGCGAGATGCGGTTGGTGTCGCCCCAGATGTAGTGGTCGAGCATCACGTCGCCGATAACGAGGACGTGCAGGCGGGAAATTTTATTGAGCAGGGATTTCATGCAGAAAAATCAGCGGAGCTCCCACTGGTACGGATGGTGGGAGAGCAGGCGCGGTGCCAGTGCGGTAACCTGCACGACGTCCTCCCAGCGGCAGCCACCGAGCCCCGGATAATAGAGACCGGGTTCAACCGTCACGACGGAACCGGCTTTCAACTTGCAGGCGACAGAGGAGAGGCGGGGCGGTTCGTGCACCGCCAGCCCGAGCCCGTGACCGGTGCCGTGGATGAAGCCGACCGAACCGGCCCGGCCGCGGCGCGTTTCGTAGCCGGCGCGGCTGAAGACGAAATTGACGAGTTCGTGAACGTCCTGGCCGTCGATCCCGGCGCGAATCATCCGGATCGCGGCGCGCTGGGCGTCGCGCACCGTCGCGACGAGCTTGCGCTGCGCCTCGCTGGCGCGGCCCTTGAGGTAGGTCCGCGTCATGTCGCCGTAGTAACCGGTTTTCAACACGCGCGGAAAGATATCGACGATGATCAGCTGGTGCGGGCGCAGCGGTCCGGTGCCGCGCTCGTGCGGGTCGCAGGCCTGGTCGCCGCCGGCGACGATGGTGTCGCGTGCCTCGCCGCCCTGCTCCTTGATCGCCACCTCGAGGGCGAACCGCAGGGCTTCCGAGGTGAGCACCTGCCCGCGGTGGAGGAGGGTGCGGCCCTTGATTGTGGCGGCGCGGAGGATTTTCTCGGTTGTGACATAGCCCACGGCGGCGAGCCGGTTGCCTTCGCGGATCGCCGCGGCTTCCACGGCGGTCTTGATTTCGCGCTCCGGAAACAGCGGTCCGTTGGCGAAGTCGAGTCGGAGTCCGGCTTTCTTCAGTTTGAGATAGAGTCCGGCGGGAAAATCGTCGGCGATGCGAAACCGGCGGATTTTGTGCGCGCGGGCCAGGCAGGCGATGATTCCGGCCACGCCGGCGTCGGCTCCGAAGCGGGCGCGGGCCTGCTCGCGCCAGGTTTCGAGCGGCAGGACCGTGTCAAAACTGCCGGTGCGCTTGACGCGGCCGAATTCCAGGGCGCTTTGCGCCGTGATTTTTTTCCCGCGCGCACCGAAGGCGATGAAGGGGTCGTGGACCTCGACCCGGCCGAAGTAGAGCATGTCGGAGTTCGACTGGGTGTCGGCATAGAGCAGGGGAGGCGGGAGGGAAGGCACGGTGAGACGGGGATTGAATTTTCTGGGGCGGTGTCTAGCGGTCAGGTCCATCCAACGCAAAGATGTTTTCCCGCTATTCCGTCTTGTTCACCATCAGTCTGGTCGCCGCCCTCGCTGTTTTCGGCGGCTGCGACCGGGGCCCCGATCTCAAACCGGTGGCCGCGGCCGTCAAAACCATCGACGAACGGTTCGCTGTCAGCGTGGGCGACCGCACGGTGCAGATGCAGGTGGCGGTGACCCCGGAGGAGATGGAGCGCGGTCTGATGTTCCGCAAGACCATGGGGCCGGACGAGGGCATGTTGTTCATTTACGCGACGCCGACGCAGATGAATTTCTGGATGCGCAATTGCGACATCCCGCTCGACATCGGGTTTTTCGATGGGGCGGCCGAACTGAAGGAAATCTACCCGATGTATCCGCACGACGAGAAAACAGTGTCGTCGCATTCCCACAACCTCCGGTTTGCGCTTGAGATGAACCAGGGCTGGTATGAGCGCTCCGGCGTGCGCGCGGGGGCGAAGCTCGATCTCAAGGCCGTCGCGGAGGCCGTGCGCGCCCGCGGGATCAAACCCGACACGCTGGGGTTGGCTCCGTGATCGCTGGGCGTTGTTAGAGCGAGGGCTGGTGCGGATCGCATCAATGGCTGACAGGTAGGGCGCACCGGCCCGGTGCGCCGATTCGACCGGCTAACGACCTACACAATTTTCGCATTGCACAGCAAACTGACGATCCAGGCCGGCACGGTATTTTGGTAGGGACCGTTGCCCTCAACGGTCCTTTCGGTCCGAAACTCCTGAGGAGACGGTTGAGGGTAACCGCCCCTACCGACGATCCCTGGCATGGGAGCCCAATAGCTTACGGAAACAGCCCCCGTTTGGCCTTGGCGTCGGCGACGCGGCCGATGCCGAGGACGAGCGCGGCCATGCGTCGCGAGCAGCGGTACTTTTTCATGGTCTCGTCCACGGACGTCTTGGCCAGGGCGAGTTGCTTGTGCAGTTTCTCGAAGACCTCCTCCTTGCTCCAGTAGTAGTTCTGGAGGTTCTGCAGCCATTCAAAGTAAGAGACGATCACCCCGCCGGAATTGCAGAGGACGTCGGGGATGAGTTCGATGTCGCCACGCTCCTCGATGATTTTATCCGCCTCGTTGGTGGTGGGGCCGTTGGCGCCCTCGGCGAGCACGCGGCACCGGAGTTTGCCGGCGTTCTTTTCGGTGATGACGCGCTCCAGTGCGGCGGGAATGAGGGCGGTGCAGGGCAGCTCGAGCAGCTGTTCGTTGGTCACGGCGGTGCCGCCGGGATAGCCGCGCAACGACCGGTTTTTGGCCGCGTAGGCCAGGGCGTCGCGCAGGGCGATGCCGCGGGGATTGGCGATGCCGCCGGTAAAGTCGGAGAGGCCGGTGATCTTCGCGCCCGCGGCTTCCAGCGCCAGCGCGGCCTCGCTGCCGACGTTGCCGAAACCCTGGATGACCACCGTGGCGTCGGCGACCTGGATGCCGAGATCGGCCAGATACATCTTGGTGAACCAGGCGACGCCCTCGCCCGTGGCCTCGCGACGGCCCAGCGAGCCGCCGATGGCGACGGGTTTGCCGGTGATGACGCCGGGGTTGTAGTGGCCGACGTGATTGGAATAGGTATCCATCATCCACGCCATCACCTGCTCATTCGTGCCGACGTCGGGAGCGGGGATGTCGAGGTTCGGGCCGATGAAGGTGGCGATTTCCTGCATGTAGCGCCGCGACAGACGCTCGAGTTCGCCCTGGGACATGTCGCGGGCGTTGACGACCACGCCGCCCTTGGCGCCGCCGAAAGGCAGGCCGACGAGCGAAGTTTTCCAGCTCATCCACATGGCGAGCGCGGCAACTTCGCCCAGGGTCACGTCGTGGTGGAAGCGGATACCGCCCTTGGCCGGGCCGGTGGACAGGTTGTGCTGCACGCGGTAACCCTCGAAAGTCTCGACCTTGCCGCTGTCCATGCGGACGGGCAGGCTGACGATGAGGCAGCGGCGGGGCTGCTTGGTGCGTTCGCGGACTTCCTCGTCGAGTCCGAGGATGTCGGCGGCCTGGTCGAATTGCCGGCAGGCTTGGTCGAAAACGGGCGACTGGTAGATCGTATGGGACAAAGACATGGGCGGAGGGGTTGTCCGGGCTGGAGCGTCCGGGGTCTTTTGTTGGCGGGAGTTTGCGCGTCGAGGAGATTTTAGCAACCGGGTTCGGGCGCTGAGGGAGGGCCTGCGCCTCCATCACCAAAGAAGCTATTCCTCGGAGTTGGCTGGCTCGCCGGCGATCGTCAGGACGTGGCACGGGTCTCCCGACCTGTGATGGAATGCGGGCCGCGGGTTGGGAGACGAGTGCTAAGGGAAATTGCGCGACCGCACTTCTCCGTTGCACGGCTTACGCATCGTGTCCTGATCCGAGGCGTGCATGAACTTGGAGTGATTTTCGATTGGGACGGCGTCATCGTCGATTCGTCGCGGGCGCACGAAACGGCCTGGGAGCTGCTGGCGGCCGAGACGAGTCGCCCGCTGCCCGAAGGTCATTTCAAGGCCTCGTTTGGACAAAAAAACGAGGCCATCATTCCCACGATTCTGGGTTGGGACGTATCGCCGGCGGAGGTCACCCGCCTGAGTCGCCGGAAGGAGGAGCTGTACCGGCAGGTGTTGCGCGAGCGGGGCATCGCATCGCTGCCGGGGGCGCGGGAATTTCTCGCGACGCTCCGGGCTGCGGCCATCCCGTGCGCGGTGGGCTCGTCGACCGAGCGGTTGAACATCGACACGATTCTGGGGGTGATCGGCCTCGCGGGGTTTTTTCAGGAAATCGTTTCGGCCGACGACGTGACGCGCGGCAAGCCCGATCCGCAGGTGTTTTTGCTCGGCGCGCAGCGGCTGGGAGTGCCCCCGGGCCACTGCGTGGTTTTCGAGGACGCCTTTGTCGGACTGGAAGCGGCGCGGGCCGGTGGCATGAAGGCAGTGGCCGTGGCGACCACGCATCCCGCGGAGGCGTTGCGATCGCATGCGGCGCGGGTCGTCCGGCGCCTCGACGAGGTCACGGTTGCGGACTTGCGGGCGATGGTTAATCATTGAGCCGATGTTTCAGCTCCGCTCCGACTATCAGCCGACCGGCGACCAGCCCCAAGCCATCGAAACGCTCGTCCGTTCGCTCCAGGCCGGTCACCGCCACCAGACGCTGCTCGGCGTCACCGGCTCGGGCAAGACCTTCACGATGGCGAACCTGATCGCGCGCCTGCAGCGGCCGGCGCTGATCGTTTCGCACAACAAGACGCTTGCGGCGCAGCTCTATTCGGAGTTCAAGAATTTCTTTCCCGAGAACGCCGTCGAGTACTTCGTCAGCTACTACGACTACTACCAGCCCGAAGCCTACGTGCCGTCGAGCGACACGTTCATCGAGAAGGATTCGTCGATCAACGAGGAGATCGAGCGGTTGCGCATCTCGACCACCAGCTCGCTGGTCAGCCGGCGCGATGTCATCGTGGTCGCGAGCGTGTCGTGCATCTACGGCCTGGGCTCGCCCGAGGAATTCTCCGGGATGCGCATCCAGATCCGGCAGGGCGAGAGTTTCGGCCGCAACCGATTGCTGGAGCGGCTGGTGGACAATCTCTATGAACGGAACGACTACGAGCCGAAGCGCGGCTGCTTCCGGGTGCGCGGTGACGTGGTCGACGTGATGCCCGCCTACCTCGAACACGGGCTGCGGGTGGAGTTTTTCGGCGACGAGATCGAGGCGCTGACCGAATTCGAGCCGGTGAGCGGCAAGGTCCTGCGCAAGCTCGAGCAGTTCGACCTTTATCCGGCCAACCAATACGTCACCTCGCGCGGCAAGCTCGAAGGCGCCATCGCCGGCATCAAGGCCGAGCTGGAGGAGCGGGTGGGGTATTTCGAGCGCGGCCAGAAATACCTTGAAGCGCAGCGCATCCGGATGCGCACGTCTTACGACCTTGAGATGCTACAGGAAATGGGTTTCTGCAGCGGGATCGAAAACTATTCGCTGCATCTGACTGGACGCAAGCCGGGGGACCGGCCGTTTTGCCTGCTCGATTTCTTCCCGAAGGATTTCCTGGTGTTCATTGACGAGAGCCACGTGACCGTGCCGCAGATCGGCGGCATGTACAACGGCGACATCGCCCGGAAGAAGACGCTGGTGGATTTCGGTTTCCGGCTCCCCTCGGCCCTCGACAACCGGCCGCAGAGTTTTCCCGAGTTCGAACAGATCACCGGCCAGACGCTGTACGTGTCGGCCACGCCGGCAAAATTCGAGATCGCGCGTTCTGCCGTCGTGGCCGAGCAGGTCATCCGCCCGACCGGACTCCTGGACCCCGAGATCACTTTGCGTTCGACCAAGAACCAGGTGGAAAATCTCATCGGGGAAATCCGGGCGGCGACGGCGAAAGGCGAGCGCGTGCTGGTGACCACGCTGACGAAACGGCTCTCCGAGGACATCACGAGCTACCTCCGCGAGGCGAAGATCAAGGTCGAGTACCTGCACTCCGACATCGACGCCCTGGAGCGGGTCGAGATTCTGCGCAATCTTCGCCAAGGGAACTTTGACGTGCTGGTCGGGATCAACCTGCTGCGCGAGGGGCTCGATCTGCCCGAAGTGGCGCTCGTGGCGATTTTGGATGCGGACAAGGAAGGGTTTCTGCGCAGCGAGACCAGCCTGCTGCAGACCGCAGGTCGCGCCGCGCGGCACGAGAACGGGCGCGTGATTTTTTATGCGGACGTGATGACGGAGTCGATCCGCCGCACGATCGAGGAGACCAAGCGCCGGCGCGAAAAGCAGATGGCTTACAACCTTGAGCACGGCATCACCCCGCGGAGCGTGAAGCGGTCGGCCCAGTCGAGTCTGCACGTCTATGATGGCACCGGCCGGGAGCAGACTGACGGCGTGGTGGCGGAGGCGATCGACGACGTGGCGGCGGTCATCGCGGAATTGGAGGAGGACATGCAGGAGGCTTCCGACAAGCTCGAGTTCGAGCGCGCCGCGCTGCTGCGCGACCAGATCAAGGCCTTGAAATCCGGCGATTATAAAAAATCCGGCAAGTCCGCCAGCTACCGCCAGCCGGCCAAGAAAGCCCGGCGGAGCTGAATGGGCCGGGCTTTCCGCGCGATGTGGCCGCGAGTAGCGCCCAGCGCAAGCAGCGCGAGGGCAAACCAGCCTCCCATCGAACCTCCGCCACCACCACCACCACTGCCACTGGAAGGAGCCGGAGCGGCGGAAACGGTCAGGCTGGCGGCGTTGCTGGTGACGAGGCCGAGCTGATTGGCCACGGTGACGGTGTAGCTGCCGGCGTTGGCCGAGGTGACGCCGGGCAGGCTGAGTAAGCTCCCGGTAGCACCGGCGATCTGGCTGGCGTTGAAAAACCACTGATAGGTGAGCGGCAGCACGCTGGTCGCGGTGACCGAGAACTGGGTTCCGCCGCCGCTTGTTGTCGTCGACGCCTGCGGTTGGACGGTGATCACCGGTGGTCCGGCCAGCAGCCCTTTGCGGATGGAATGATTGTCATAGTCGGCAATGTACAAATTTCCCGCAGGGTCGATAGCGATGCCCGTCGGACGGTTGAAATCTGCCGCAGTACCCAAGCCATCCGCGCTGCCAATGACGCTGGCCTTGCCACCGACGGTCGTGACTACGCCGGTTGGAGAGATTTCGCGAATGATGTGATTGCCTCCGTCAGCAACGTAGAGATTGCCATTGTTATCGACGGCCAGTCCGTTCGGATTGTAAAATTGCGCAGACGGACCGGTCCCGTCCTCACTGCCGTAAACCCCCGGCGTACCCGCCAGCGTCGTCACAGTACCTGCGGGAGTGATTTTGCGGATGGTGCGGTTGATCGTATCCGTGACGTAGAGACTGTTTGCTGCATCAATCGCGACGTATTCGGGCCCATAAAACTGCGCAGCGGCTCCGGTTCCATCGGCGGAGCCACCGCTGCCAGCGGTGCCCGCAACTGTTGTCACGACGCCACTCGTTGTGATCTTGCGAATGGTGTTGTTACTAAAATCGGCAACAAAGAGATTGTTGGTGCTGTCGACAGTCAGACCGGAGGGATTGCGGAATGCGGCCGAGGCACCTGCTCCATCGGTGCTGCCGTAGTTTCCGGCCGTACCCGCAAAAGTTGTCACTACGCCGGCAGGCGTGATTTTGCGGATGGTCGAATTGCCGTCGTCAGAAACGTACACGTTATCCGCACTGTCGACCGCCACGCCAAACGGGCCGCTGAACAGCGCGGCACTGCCCACTCCGTCCGCGCTGCCGGCCACGTTGGCGGTACCAGCAATGGTGGTCACTACTCCGGCCGGGGTAATCTTGCGAATGGTGTCGTTGGCGGAATCGCACACGTAAACATTGCCGGCGTGGTCAATCGCTGTTCCAATTGGGAAATTAAATCGCGCAGTGGTTCCCGTGCCGTCCGCATCCCCGTTGCTCCAGGCCGAA
>Ga0265331_10002669_pt1 | contig 11935 bp, 11 predicted proteins | sample 41923metaG_FD_202088 | JGI IMG/M metagenome (GOLD analysis project Ga0265331, IMG submission 202088) | Rhizosphere microbial communities from Carex aquatilis grown in University of Washington, Seatle, WA, United States - 4-19-23 metaG | ecosystem: Host-associated > Plants > Roots > Rhizosphere...
GCCCGACGGCGGCGTTCCCGTCACATTGCGTCGCCTTCTGCGGCACCGCGCTGGCTTTGAAGAACATGGGAAGGGGCTATTTTCCAGGGATCGCGAACCAGAGCCGCTCGGGCGCTGGCTCGCGAAAAACTTGCCCCTCCGTCTCTTTCCCAAAGGCGATGTCGTAGCCTACTCCAATTATGGGTTGGCGCTTGCCGGCTACATCGTCGAGCGCGCTTCCGGCGAACCTTACGCCGCATATATCCAGCGTCATATCCTCGAACCGCTCGGCATGAGCCATTCCACATTCCAGCAGCCGTTGCCGGACGGCCTCGCGCCGCTGATGGCGAAAGGCTACCGCATATCGGAGATGGCCCCGCTGGGTTTTTTTGAAACGATCGCCGCGTCGCCCGCCGGCGCGCTTTCGGCGACAGGCGAGGACATGGGTCGCTTCATCCGCGCGCTGATGAATGGAGGTTCGCTCGACGGCGCCCGCATCCTTCGCAAGGCGCGGCTCGACGAGATGATGACGCCGGGTGACGCGTCGCCCGCCGGATACCTCGGTCTCGTGTTCTTCGGAACGAAAGTCGCGGGCCACGATACTATCGGGCACGACGGTGGAACGCTGGCATTTTTCAGCAATCTGAGGTTTTTCCCGGATCAAGGAGTTGGGGTTTTCGTATCGCTCGATGGGCTTGGCGAAATCAAAGACGCCGGAGAAATACCTGATCCCACGCGCCTGATCGCGGAACGCTTTCTGCTCAAGGAGCCGGAAGAGACCTCCGCTTACGCCGCTCTCCCCGCCGATGCGGGAATAGCCGGCGTCTATCATTGGAGCAGACGCGGCGAGTCAAGCTTTACGAGACTGTCCGATCTATTTTCGGAGGGCGAAGTTCGAGTCGACCGCGATGGCGCCGCAAAATTATTCCCCGCAATTTGGCCGTTCGCAGAAGGAAAGACGGTGAAACGAGTGGGAAACAATCTGTACGAGGGGCCGAGAGGTATGCGCGCCGCCTATGTGAGCGGGAATGGTTCCGATTCCTATTTTGCGACGCCCGCCATGCAAGCGCAACGCGCGCCTTGGTCTCTCGATGTGCGGTGGATCGCACCCGCGTTTCTGGCGAGCGCGATCGTCGTTGTCGCGACGCTGGCGGCGTGGCCAATCGCGGCGCTATGGCGCCGATGGCGCAAAAGACCAAACACGCAAGATGCTGGCGAACGGCGGGAGCGTCTTGTCGTGAGGCTGGTCTTAGCCGTCGACGCCGTGGTGATCTTTGCGTCCTCGATTCTATTCGTTTTGAGCCAAGACCCAACAATTTTCAATGAGACGCTGGATCCCCTTGTTCTCGGACTCTATGCTCTCGCCTGGCTTGGCGTCTTCGGCGCGATTCCTACCGCGTGGATCGCCGCGCGGGCGTGGATCAAACACTCCGGCGGCCGATGGTCGCGGGTTCATCGCTCGCTGATCGCCGCGAGCACTGTTATGATCGCCTGGTTCTTCGTGACATTGCATATCGCCGGGACAACATTGAACTACTAGTGACGCGGAGGGTGGCTGGCGATAGCCCCATGGCGGTTGCAAGGGCCAGCATTTCCGTTCCAAATCCACAAACTTGAAAATCGAACCATTTCCCACGCAAACCTGACGCTGTCACTGTCGGCTTGGCCCAGGCGATAGGGACGGCGGCTTGGAGTCAAAAGCGTTCAGCGCCGCCCGCTCGCCACGCTCCGCCTCGCGGGCGCCAAGCGTCGGACTTCCCCCGCTACGGCCGCTTCCCCTCTCCCGGCGCCGGCGCCGCGATCTGGCCGGCGGCGCGCTCGGCGCTTTCCTGCATGGCTTCGGCGCCCAGAGGCCCGATCAGCACGAAAGCCATTCCGGCGCCCCGCCATTCGATCGCCGTGAGGCTTTGGTCGACGCGCGGCGCGACGCGCGCCGCCTTCTCCGGCTCCGCGCGCTCGAAATAAAGCCCCACGCCGGCGCCGTCGTGTGTTTCGTAAAGGAGGAAGCCGGCCGGTCCCCTGAGCCCGGGCGTGATGCGTCCGCCCAGCAGCCGCAGTCCCACGCCCGAGAGATCGGGCGTATAAGCGAGCCCGACGCGCAGCCGCAGGGCGGCGGCGAGGTCGGCCTGATGCTCGGCGTCGAATTCGATCGGCCGCGCGTCGGCCGCATAGGTCAGATAGGATAGGTCGGCGCGGTCGACATAGCCCTGCGCAATCGCCGCCGGACCCGCCGCGCCGGGCGAGCTCTGCGGCCGCGTGAAGACAAAAACCACCGCGCCGGCCAGAGCGGCCCCGACAAGCAGCGCGGCAGCCGAAGAGACCAACGCCCGCTTGCGGCGGTTTTCCCGGGCCTCGTCCAGGCGCCGAACTGTGCGCGGCGAACTCGGACGCCCCCAATGGATGGCTCCCGTCTCGATCGGCGCGGCGCCGAGGGCGGCGTTACGGACCGCTGCGTTGCGCAGGGACAGCGGCGGCGTCTCTTGCGCCACCGGCTCGAAGGCTGCGCGCAATGCGGCGTTTTGCCTGCGCCAGTTCTCCACAATCGCCGCATCTTCAGGGTGCTGCAAAAGATGATCTTCGACGTCGCGACGCCGCTCAGCAGTGATCTCGCCGTCGACAAGCGCATGAAGATCGGCTTCTTCGATACGGGCGGGCGGGTTCATTGGCGCTCTATTTCACGATGCGCAAATGCACGCCCGCGCGGCGGGCGCCGTCGGAAGGCGCCTGCGGCCGCAGGTCGAGCGACGACAATGCGGCGCGGGCGCGCATGAGCCGTGCGATGATCGCCTCGCGCGGGGCGTCGGCGATGCGGGCGGCGGCATCGTAGGAAAAACCCTCGAGCGCGACGAGCAACAGGCTGGCGCGCTCGTCGAAGGGCAGATCGGCGAGGGCGTGGACGATCGCCGACTGGCGCGAGGACTGCGGCGTCGCCGCGAGGCCGGCGCATTTTTCCCGCGCCAGCGCCGTCAATCGCTGATAGGCGCAACGCCGCGCCGCCTCGCCGTCGCCGCTCCTCAGCCCTTTGGCGCGAATCTTCGCGGCGGCCTGTTCGATCGCCGCTTGCACGAGCTCGTCCGCGGCGGCCGATCCCGCCCCGACGCACAGCGCGCGCGCGTAACGGCGAAGGGCGGGCGTGGCCGCTTCGATATTTTGTAAAAGTTCCTCTTTTTGGCTCATGCTAAATCCGCTCCGCAGTGGTTCTTGCTTTTTGCGCGCGGCGAATAAATTTTTCCCCATTAGATAATAGGACAGTCTGGCTCGTTTGACCATCGTCGCCGTGACGGTTCGAGGCGGTTTTTGAGGCGCGCCGCGAAGCAACCGGCGCCCGGCCGGCAAACTTCGGCGCCGGCGGGGTTGACCCGTCGGGCGGGGAAGGGTACTGGAACACCTCTGTTCGGTCCCTGGCGGCCGGCGCGGAGAGGCGGGCCGACTCGCCCTCTTCGGTTTGGGACAAGCCGTCGTCCTGCGGCATATTCGACCCAAAAGACCCGTCTATGGCAAGCGAGCGCGTAGCTCAGTCGGTAGAGCATCTGACTTTTAATCAGAGGGTCCCGGGTTCGAGCCCCGGCGCGCTCACCATGCAACTCTCTGAATTACCACGCCTTTTTTAAATGCCGCGCCACGAACAAGCGGAGCCGCCCGGCTCGTGTCTCCAATATGTCACCAGCTGGCGCAATTTCATTAGCCGTTCCCTTCGACATTATTCCCGGCGCCGTCCGACAGGGTCCTTTTGCCCCTGCCCGTCCCCTCTATCTCTTTTTTCTATTTTCTAATTAATAAAGAAAGCCGTCCAAGCCGTCCAAAGTCCTGCGGTTCTAGGGCGAGCGGGTGGACGGCTAAAATTTTGAGCCGTCCAAAGCCGTCCAAATTGCAAAAACCGGTTGCGCTCCATGGCTGCAAACCGGCGTATTTGGCCGTAGATGAACGAAGTCGCACGCAGCTGCCTACCCCCGTCCGATCCAAAATAGGCCTGTTGCTGCAACGCGTTGCTGCGCTGTTGCCCCTAAAAAGAGAACAGCCCGACTGGAAACGGCCGGCGCCCTTATTGGCCGTCGGCCTGAGGGGGGCTAGGAAGGACCCGCGCCGCCGCGGCGAGGGTTTGACGCTCTCCAACCCTGGCATCGCGGCGCCGCCTCGCGCCGCTCGGATGGGTGCGCAGGCCGCGCTCGCCGGAAGCGGACGCCTGTCGAATCGAAAGTCGACAGGGCGCCGGGAGTGCCGCGGGATAATCGAAGGCGCCACCGCGGCCCACAACACCCAATCGACGTGAGCGCCAGCCCTGGCGTAAAGCCAGGCGTGGGCCTTCTTTTGGACGCCGAGGAGATCGGCGAGGAACAAAATCGACGGCAAGGGTCGCCCAGCAATGGCGAGGAGCTGGCCAAGGTCATATCGAGACCATCTGCGCCAGCCCGGCGCAGCGGCGAGGATCAAGGCCTGTGCGAGCGACCAGGCGCCGAGACCCGCGGCGCCGCGCTGGCGAGCTCGGCGACGCGATCAACGCCAGCAATGCGATCGCCAGCACTCGCACGCGATCGAGCGTGTTGGTAGGCCTTCGCTTGGCCGCCGAAGCGAGCGGCGAGGAACAAGATCGACGGCCCCAGAAATGGGGGCGAGCTCGCCGCCGCGATCGACACCAAGGCGAGGATGGGCGCGCGGAGCACAATAGTTTGGCGCGATTGTGCCCGCGCAAAAAAAATCGAAAATCAGTGTCTCGCGACGCCCTTGGGCGCGCCGGCCTCGCCGGACTCGATCATAACGGCGGAGGCGAATGTGCCTAAAAATTCGCGCTGTCCGTCAGTCAATGCGTCGCCTCGCTCGACTGAAATTTTTTCAAGGCCCGCGATCAAGCGCGGCCCGAAGTGCGGGTCGAGCGCGCGAAAACATCCGACCAGCACGCCCACAACCATCGTCAATGCCGTGTGTTGCTCAAGAAGAACGGTGTAGGCTTTCGTCAAGGTCTCGCCCGAACGCGCAAAGCTATTTATGAGTTCTTGCAATTCGGCGACTTGCTCACTCTTTATTTTCACGTCGGTCATTTTATTCTCATGCCTCCGAGGATCATCGTCATGAGCCCGGCGACGGCCGGCTCCAATCGCCCAGCGACGACCGTTTCGAAAGCCGAAAGCGCAGCGCCCCGCACCATTTCCTGCGGTATAATACGGTTTGCGGCTGCCTGACTCGGGTCTAGGGATTCCCCTTGAGAATCGAAACAGTTAAGGTTCGTTGTCATGAATCGCAAAGAGGCGAGCCATGACGAGGATAGCTGCACATTTGAGCGTCGAGGCGTTGCGTGATCGGTATGTTTCGAGCGCCGACGTCATGGACGCGCGGCATTTTCAGACGATTTGGCTTCTCGCCAAGGGGCACGGCGTCGGCGACGTCGCCGAGATGACGTCGTTCGGTCAGCGCTGGATCGAACAGCTCGTCGTTCGCTACAATGCAGAAGGGCCGGACGCGCTGGGCGATTTGCGCCGGCGCAATGGTTCGACAGCGCGGGTGCTCACGCCGGAGGTTCTCGCGAAGCTGCGGGTTCGCTTGAAAGAGCCGCCGGACGACGGCGGTCTGGACGAGCGCCAAAGTCGCGGGGTTCATCGCGCGCGAACTGGGGTTGGAAAAAGTCGCCGTTCAACGCGGCTGGGAGGCGCTGAAGGCCTGCGGCATGTCGATCCAGACCCCGCGCCCGAAAAATCCCAAGTCCGCCACGCCGGACGAGGCGGCGGCGTTTAAAAAAACCTCGAAGACATCGTCGCCGAGGAAGCGGAAAAGCATCCCGAGCGGCCGGTCGAGGTCTTCGCGAGCGACGAACATCGGCTCGGCCTGAAGCCGGTGACGCGCCGCGTCTGGGCGCCCGTCGGCGAGCGCCCGGTCGCGCCGGACCACCATCGCTTCGATTGGCTTTACGTGACGGCCTTCGTCTCGCCAGCGAGCGGCGAAACATTTTGGTATGTGCACGACGGCGTGTCGAAGCCGTTCTTCGCCGCGCTGCTCGAAAGCTTCGCGCGCGAGGCGGCCGCTGGCGTTGATCGAACCACCGTGCTCGTTCTCGACAACGCCGGCTGGCACGGCGAGGCGGGCCTGAATGTTCCAGATGGCGTGCGCTTGGTCTTCCTGCCGCCCTACACGCCCGAACTACAACCGGCCGAAACCCTGTAGGCGCTGGTCGACGAACCCTTCGTCAACAGCACGTCGCGACGATCGACGAACTCGACGACATCATTGGCCAAAGATGCGCCGCCCTCGCCAACGAACGCGACGCGATCAAAGGCAGAGCCGGCTTCCATTGGTGGCCAAAAATCGCCAAGCCGAAGTAATCAGCCGGAAACCGTATAACACACTGAACCGGCCACGAGAGCCAGCGCGACCGAAATCTCGGCAACCGTTTTGGCGACAAGGCCTCTGCGATGGAGGAGCTTGTCGCGAAAATCGGCTCGGCATTTCCAGGCGCCGCCCGCCGGACCAGTGGAGAGCCCCGTGCGCAGGACCCGGTGCAAGGCGAAGGGCGATTAATACGATTTCCCGCCGAGCTTTTCTCACTTTGACCCTAACCGGAAATTCCTGATTGAACGCGCGACGCCCAGAACTGGCGCTGGCCCCCGACTAATATTGAAAAGCGAGAGCTTCTGGATCTTGTCGGTTGATCCCCGTCTAGAGGGTGTTATGTACTGTAGTGATTGATTGTCTTAATAGAATCGGATGGCTTCGATTCGCAAACCCTACGCATCTGACGTCAGCGATGAAGAATGGTCGCTGGTAGCGCCCTATCTGACGCTGATCAACGAGACCGCGCCGCAGCGCGGCGGCATTCGCTGCGCGAACTGTTCAACGGCCTGCGTTACGTCATCCGCTACGGCATTGCGTGGCGCGCCATGCCCAATGATCTGCCCCCTGGTTTGCGGTGTATCAGCAGACGCAACGCTGGCTGGCGGCGGGCGTGTTCGACGCGCTCGCCCAGGATTTGCGGGCTCTGTTGCGGCTCGCCTCCGGGCGCAAGGAGGAACCGGCCGCGGCCATCATCGACAGCCGCACGTTGCGCTCGACGCCGGAAAGCGGCCCGCGGGCGGGATATGACGAGGCCAAGCGCAAACGCGGCTCGAAACTCCATCTGGCGGTCGACACGTTGGGCCATCTGCTGGCGCTGCACGTCACGTCAGCGAACGTCGATGGCCGCGCCGAGCTCGGCAAGCTCGCCGACGCCGTGCAGCAGGCGACAGGCGAAAACGTCGAACTGATCTATGTCGATCAGGGATACACTGGCGAGAAGGCCGCTGAGGCGGCCAAAGCGCAGGGCGTCGAACTGTGCGTCGTCAAACTCGCCGAAGCGAAAAAAGGCTTCGTCCTGTCGCCCAAACGCTGGGTCGTCGAACGGTCGTTCGCCTGGATGACGCGGTGTGGACGGCTCGCAAAAGACTACGAGCGCTATGCCGAGACATTGGCCGGCTTCCTTGTCGTCGCCTTCGCCTGCCTCATGCTCAAGCGCGCCGCTGAAATCATGATACAAAGCGCATAACACCCTCTAGGCGCCGACTAGTATTGCAAAGTGAGACGTCAGGATTTTGTCGGTTGATCTCCGTCTATACGCTGCAAGGTCACCCTGAACGTCGCGCCGCCACCCGGCGTCTCTTCGGCGGAAATTCGTCCGTTATGCATCTCCACGATCTCCTTGACGATGGCGAGGCCCAGGCCCGTGCCTTGCGGCGCATCGCTCTTGCGCCAGAAGGGCTCGAAAATCAGCTCACGATCTTCCGGCGCCACGCCTTCGCCGTGATCGACGACTTCGATCACGCGATCCGCGCCAACGCGAATCAAGACGCTGCCGCCCTGGGGCTCCGCCCGCAAGGCGTTTTCGATGAGATTGCCGACGACGCATTCGAGCTCCCAGCAGCCCATGCGCGCCATGACCGGCGCGGTTGGCGCATCGAGTTCGAGCCGCCGGGCGTTGCTGATCGCGATCGGCAGGTAATTCCCAGCGATCGACTGAACGGCCTCCGCCAGATCAATTGGCGGAGCGCGGTCTTTTTCACTGCTGGAACGCCGGGCGAGCAGCAGCAGCTGGTTGACGACCGTTTGCATACGCCGCACGTCGCGCTTCATCTCTCGTTTGAGCGGAACATCCTCAATGGCGTCGGCGCGCGCGTCGAGAATGGCGATCGGCGTGCGCAATTCGTGCGCGGCGTTGGCGGTAAACCGCCCTTGACTGGCGACGCCTGCGTCCAGACGCGTCAGCGCTTCGTTCACCGCCTTCACGAAAGGCAGCACCTCGATCGGCATTGTGTTTTCGGGAAATCGCTGATTGAGCGAATCCATGTCGATGCGGCTTGCGTCACGGGCCGCGTCGTTCAGCGGAGCGAGCCCGCGCCGCACGCCGAACCAGATCAGGAATGCCGCAAATGCGAAAAGAGGGCCCGACCAGTAGAGCAATCCTTTCAACGAATCCAGAAGGAGATCGCGTAGGTTAGCCGGCTCGAACGTGTAACCATAGATCGCGACGATCATCCATCCAAACGGCGTCTCCACTTTGTTCCATTGACCAAACAGGCCGGTTTTTTCGTCGCCGTCCATGCTAAAATTCGCGCCTCCTGCGTTGATGTGGCTTTGATGGAAGTCGCCCAGCGCCGCGACCAGTTTGGCCGACGATCCCGGCAGCGCGATTCCGGTGACGGGATCGTAAGCGGCGTAGAGAAAAGTCGGCGTGCGTTCGACCTGCGCGCGCAACGCCGCGCTAGGTTCGATAATGAGCGAACCGTCAGCAGCGCGTGTGATGGATTTAAGAACCTGCGCGCGCGCCGGACCTTCGGCCAAGTCGTTCAGCGCCATAGGCGGCAGGCCGCCGATTCCAGTCAGGGACAGCACCATATAGGACAGCGAAATCGCGATTGACCCGAGTAGCAGCAGGGCCAGAAGATGCGTCGAGAGCCGCTGCGCCAGTGACGGATGTTTCGTCATTGTTGGGATTTTGTCAGAATATAGCCGATGCCGCGCGCCGAATGGATGGTCACGCCGGCGCTCGCCTCATTCAGATGCTGGCGCAGCCGCGAGACGAGCATCCGCAAGGCAGCTTCCTGAACCGTCTTTCCAAGGCCGTATACTTCATCGACCAGCGCGCCATGTGAGACAGTCCGCCCGACGCGCCGCATCAAAATCGATAGAAGCGTCAACTCGCGCTTTTGCAGCGCGAGCGGAACGCCTGCGACGAAGGCCTGGCAGGCGTCGAGATCGAAGGATAACTCGCCAGCCGCGACTATGGGCTGATGTTCACCGCCAGGTCTGCGCAAACAGGCTCTGATGCGCGCCATCATTTCGTCCGCGTCTACCGGCTTCGTCAAATAGTCGTCCGCTCCGGCGTCGAGACCGCGAATCTTTTCGCCGGTGTCGGAAAGCGCCGTCAGAAGCAGGATACGCACGCCGGGCCGCAGCTTGCGCATCATGGGCAAGGCCGAAACCCCGTCGCCGTCCGGGAGACGGCGATCGAGCAGAACGAGCGCGTATTCGTGGCCTTTCAGCGCTTCAATCGCGTCGCCGATGGACGCGACGTGATCTGCGACGAAACCGGATCCGCTCACGCGCTTGGCGATCAACTCGGCCATTTCCGGCTGATCCTCGACCATTAAAATGCGCATTGGACGGCGTTCCCGTTGCCTGGTTTCACAGGGCGTCGCGAAAAACCACGCGCTGTCTGCCGATGAAGAGCCGCACGATTTCACATCCTGCAACGGTGAACAAGACGTCGGGCGTGCGTTGGACATTCTACTCGGCGCTCGGACGAGGGCCATGACTGTGGCAGATTGGCCACACCCTCCCGGCAAACAAGCGCACGGTTTATCGAATGCAGCTCCCGTTGCACTCAGGTTAGGGTTCTTTGCTACCACGCTTAAGCGGCTCGAATCGCTTCGAGACGACAGCCAAAACGCTGCGGTCTCATTTATAATACAATTCTGGAAGGGAACAGGCTGAGTGATCCGACGAATGGGAATAAGCAGCGGCAAGCGGCGTTCGGCGCGTCCGATCATCGCGACCGTTGTCGCTCTTCTCATCGCGTTGCAAAGCCTTGCCGCCCTCGGAACATCGCTCGCTCGCCCGCACGGCGTCTCGGGGGCCGAGGCCGGGTTATCGACGACCGGCGTGGCCTGCAACACCGACATTCACGGCGGCGAATCATCGCCGGCTCCGAGCCGGCGCGATCACTCCCCATGTTGCATCTTCTGCATCGCTCGCGATCACGACTGGGCGCCCTCTGGCGACGCTGCGCGATCGGACGCCGCGACATTTTATCCGTCCCTCGGATATACGCGGATCGCTGGACGCTTTGTCGACGATCCCGACGCGCGCCCCATTGGCTGGACCGGCGCCTGGTCCTCGCGCGCGCCGCCAATCTTCTCCTGACCGACTGAACGCGGCTTATCGGGCCGCATCTCGCGCATTCGGACTTTGACGGCTCTCCAGCCGCATCAGGAGCTATACCCATGTCTCGTTCTCGTCTCTTGCGCGGCGTCGCCGCCGGCGCTCTTACCGCGACTTGTCTATCCTGTTCCGCGCTGGCGCAGGAGGCCTTGCCGGAGATCGACATTGGCGTGGCGCGGCCCGTGAGCGGCGGCGGATCGGGAGACGGAGGATCGGGAAGCGGGGGAGGCGACGCATGGGGCGCCAGGGCCAAGATGGCCCCAGACAGCTATGTCGCGCCGGACGCCACCACCGGCACGCGTACCGACACGCCGATCATGGAGACGCCGCTCAACGTGCAGGTGGTGACGCAGCAGGTGTTGCAAGACCAGCAGGTCTACTCGATCGATCAGGCCGTCAAGAACGTCAGCGGCGTGAACGTCACGCCGAATTCCGCCATGAACCCCGCGCAAGGCAGCGGCATCACCATTCGTGGCTTCGAGACGGGTTCCTATTTCCGAAACGGTTATCGCGACGATTATGGGTCCTCCAGCTCCGGCGGGGTGCAATTCGCCAACGTCGAGAGCGTCGAAGTGCTCAAGGGCTCTTCGGCAATTCTTTACGGGTTGGTCGATCCGGGCGGCATCGTGAACATCATCACCAAACAGCCGCAGGAGAAAACCGCTTACTACATCGACCAGCAGATCGGTTCCTTCCCGACTTTTCGCACCACGGCCGGAGCGACGGGACCGGTCACGCCGGATAAGAGCGTTCTCTACCGCGTCGATTTTTCCTATGAGAACGCCCGCACGTTCAAGGAATTTGAGCACGGCGACATTTTTTTCGTCGCTCCGGTTGTCAAATGGAATTACGATCAGCGAACCCAGGCGACTTTGGAGTTCGAATATAAGAACGCCAAGCAGTCCGACCCCTTCGCCTGGGTTCCAACCTATAATGGCGTGATCATCAACACTCCACGCAGCCTGAATTACGGAGAATATTCTCCTAACCGAGTCGAAAGGGCTTTGATAGGCTTTAATTGGTCGCATCAATTTGATGATGACTGGACAATCAGACACAGAGTTCAATATGTCAGGACATGGTTTAACTCTTTTGATGTATTTCCACTCTTTATCGAGAGCAATGGCGATCAGGCCCTCGTTGATCAACAGGCGTGGCCGATTGACGGTAAATACGATACGTTTTCGACGAATTTGGATCTCATCGGACATTTCTATACCGGAGAACTCAAACACACCTTGTTGTTAGGTGGCGAGTTCTATCGGAATAACATTTTTTCGGAACAGTTGGGCATATTGCCTTATTCTCAAATTAATCTTTTCAACCCGATTCATCCTGGCGTGCCTTACCTCAACAGCTCATGGTCGCCCTACACTGCCACTAACACAAATTACGAGGAAGGCGCCTATATCCAGGATCAGATCGCGCTGCCGTTCGGCGTTCACTTGTTGGGGGGCGTAAGATATCAAAATATCACGCTATTGTCCCGCGCCGGCGATTACAAGGCTAACGACTGGACGGAGAACACTCCCACCAAGGCGCAGCGCGTCACGCCCCA
>Ga0265331_10002670_pt1 | contig 11934 bp, 5 predicted proteins | sample 41923metaG_FD_202088 | JGI IMG/M metagenome (GOLD analysis project Ga0265331, IMG submission 202088) | Rhizosphere microbial communities from Carex aquatilis grown in University of Washington, Seatle, WA, United States - 4-19-23 metaG | ecosystem: Host-associated > Plants > Roots > Rhizosphere >...
ATTCACTACAGGATCAACACCGGGGATAGTGTGGCGTCCCCACGGGGATTCGAACCCCGGTACTTACCGTGAAAGGGTAATGTCCTAGGCCTCTAGACGATGGGGACAATGACCTGTCTTTTTGGTGGAGGTAAACGGGATCGAACCGATGACCTCTTGCATGCCATGCAAGCGCTCTCCCAGCTGAGCTATACCCCCGAAAAAGAGCCGCCATATTAGTGATCAGCGACCCGGTTGTCAACGATTTTCGTCGAGTTATTTGTCAGAACTGGTGTCTGGCCTGCAATGCGCGGCGATGATAACGGAACAAGGTGCGGGTGATCCACTCTTCAAGCTCTTCATCCGTATCCAGAAACTCGGCAGAGTAGTGTTCGCCTTGCACCGCAGTGACGCGTGCAAAAATCCTTAGCGGTTCCGGCAGTTTCGAACTGAGGTGCAAGCTGAGTTTGATGATGGCACCGACGGTGGGCAAAATCGCCGCAGCTTGCCACTGAATACTCCGCACCCCAAGGGTGACCGGCACTGACGCAGGAATCTCAAGCTGTTGCGCCACAAGCTTCGACAGCAGGCTGAGTACGATATCGAGCTTCGCCTCCAGCCGTTCTACAGCCTTTGCCACGGCGGGATCAGCGTCGTAATCCTTGTCGGCCGCCGATTCAAGTGTGGCCAGCGCCTGCAGTAGCACCAGATTGCCATGCCTGGCCTGCGCGAGAACGGCATCCGTCGGCGTAGCCTCCTCCCAATGCAGGGGCAGGGTGGCCTGGTAGGTGATGCCGGGAGCGTCGCTCATCGTAGGGAATGTCGTTAGCCGCGAGTGTTGTACTGGTGATCAAACTGTGTCAGGTCGACGCGTGGCGCAGGGTGCCAGCCTGGCTTGCGGTGTTCGGCCACCACATTGGTGAACACGCCGCCACGCACGTAAAATTTGGCTGTGAGGCGCATGAAGCGTGGTTGCGTGGCAGCGACCAGGTCATCCAGAATGCGGTTGGTGACGGCTTCGTGAAAAGCGCCTTCGTCGCGGAACGACCAGATGTAAAGCTTGAGGCTTTTGAGTTCGACGCAGGCCTGATCAGGGATGTAATCCAGATACAAAGTGGCGAAATCCGGCTGGCCGGTCTTGGGACACAGGCAGGTGAATTCCGGGATTTCCATATGGATGTGGAAATCGCGACCGGATTGAGGGTTTTCAAAGGTTTCGAGGGTCTTGCTGGGTTGACTAGACATGACGGGTACCGTATAAATCGACCAGATAATTATACAACTCTCATGCGCCTGACCCACCTAAAACTCGCCGGATTCAAATCTTTCGTCGATCCGACTACTTTGCACATTCATGGGCAGCGCGTCGGCGTCGTCGGCCCCAATGGGTGCGGCAAATCCAACGTGATGGAATCGATCCGCTGGGTGCTGGGCGAATCCAGCGCCAAGGAAATGCGTGGCGATTCGATGTCGGACGTGATTTTCAATGGCTCCGGCAATCGCAAGCCGGTGTCGCGTGCCAGCGTCGAACTGCTGTTCGACAACAGCCTGGGTGGCGCGAACGGCGAATGGGCGCAGTATGCCGAGATCTCGGTCAAGCGCGTGCTGCAGCGCGATAGCGGCTCCAGCTATTACATCAACAACACCCTGGTACGTCGCCGTGACGTGGCCGACCTGTTTCTGGGCACCGGCCTCGGCGGACGCGCCTATGCCATCATTGGCCAGAACACCATTTCGCGCATCGTCGAAGCCAAGCCTGAAGAGTTGCGGGTTTTCCTTGAGGAAGCTGCCGGCATCTCGAAATACAAGGAACGCCGTCGCGAAACAGAATTACGCTTGCGTGATACCCGCGAAAACCTGACGCGAGTCGAAGACATTCGGCGCGAGCTGGAAAAGCAGATCACGCGCCTCGAATCGCAGGCGCAGGTGGCACAGCAATATCACCAGTTGCAGGAGTTGCTGGGGCTGGCGGAAGGTCAGTTCTGGCTGCTCAAGAAGCGTGATGCGGCGCAGGCCTGGGAGAAATCGCAACGTCAGGTAGAGCGCCTTGCCATCGAGCTGGAAGCTCAGACCGCTCAGCTTCGTAAAACCGAGAGCGAACTGGAACAGTTGCGGCTGGAGCATTATGCCGGCGGCGAAGTCGTTCAATCTGCGCAGGGGCGCTATTACGAAGCCAATGCGCAGGTCTCCTCGCTGGAGCAGGAACTGCGGCACGCACAGGAAACCCGCGAACGACTCGCCGCACAGTTGATGCAAATCAGCAGTGAGCAGCAGCGCGCTCAGGAACAGCGTCTATCTCTTGAAGTTCAACTACAGCAACTGCAATCCCAGCAACAACAGGCGATGATTGATACTGGGAAATCCCAGGAATCCTTGACTCAGGCACGGGAGCAATTACCTAAAGCCGAGCAGGCACAGCGCGATGCCCAAGCAGCATTCAGTCAGGTACAGACGGCTATTTTGCAGGCCGAACAACAAGTACAACTGGAGCGCACACACTTTGAACATGCCAGAAAAGCGCTGGCAGAAATCAATTTGCGACACCAGCGGTTAGCCGAGGACGAAAAGCGACTGGTGCTACCGGATGCTGCAATCGTCGCTGCCAAAGAGGCTGAAAGCAACGTATTGCTAGAACAGTTGGCAGCTTTGGAAAATGCACTGGCTGCCTTGTCAGAACAGGAACAGGCACAGCAGGAGCAGCACAAATGCTTACAGAATGTTGTTCAGGCTCATTCCCACAAGCTTGCCAAACTGGAAGCGCAACTTGGTGCCCTGCATAAACTACAGCAGGCGCTGGGGCATGAAGACAAGCTTGATACATGGCTGAAACAGCATCAGATCGACGGGCAGCAACGGCTGTGGCAGTTCATCACTGTTGAGAGCGGCCTTGAAACCGCGCTGGAAGGCCTGCTTGGCAATCGCCTGAATGCTTTGCTCGCTCCGGTTGCGGATGTGGTGCGTCCACCAGCAGCGGTGGTGCTGGTCAACGAAGGCGCGGGGCAGGTTGAACTGCGAAATCACGCTTTGGGTTGGAAACCGCTTGCCGCTTCCGTTACTGAAAAGGATGGCCGGCTGTCCGGAGTGCTGGGCGATTGGCTAACGGACGTGTGGTTGTTGCCTGATGGCGCCGATCTTAATGAGGCGAGAACGCATCTGACGGCCAGTGAGATGCTCGTCACTCTTGATGGTGACATCGCCACGCGCTACAGCGTCTCGCTTTATGCGCCGCAATCGTCCCTGCATGGAGTGCTTGAGCGACAACGTGAGCTGGCGCAGCTGGAACAGGAACTGCCTGAACTCAAGGTGCAACTGGCGCAACAGGAAAGCGCCTTGCACGATGCCGAGCAGCGATTGCATGCGCTGCGTCGCACAATCAGTGAAAAACAGCACCAGCAACGGCAGGCACTGGCTTCGCATCACGCTTTACGGATGGAAGTCCAGCGACTGCAACAGCAACTCCAGCACGCGTTGGATCGCCAGCAGCAATTCGCGGCTGAAAACATACGTCTGACAGAACAGAAAATTGAGACTGAAACCCAACTCAACAGCCGGGAGATAGCGATCCAGCAACTGCAGGAAAATGCGGCCAGCCTTCGCCAGCAGCGCGACCAAGCCGGGCAGGTGCGGCAGCAGTCTGAACATGTTCTCAAACAGGCGCGGGAGCGCTTGATGGAGCTTGATCGTCATGCACAACAACAGGCGTTTTCAGAGAAGTTAATCCATAATAATCTCAATGAGATACTGTCCAAAATTAAGGCGCTGGAAGACACCCTTAAATCGCTTGAGACACGACATGCCGAGACGCAGTCGCAGCAAAGCCTTTCGGCTGACGACGGGTTGAAATCACGGCTGGAACTGGCGCTAACAACCAAACACCAGGCCGAACAAGGGTTAGCTGAAGCCAGAAATGCACTGGCCGGCATCGAGCAACGTCTGCAGGAGATGGAGCGTGGCCGTTTGCAGGCCGAGCAGCAGTTGCATCCGCAGCGTGACAAGCTGGAACAATCGCGACTGCAGGAACAGCAATCTCGATTGCACTTCGAACATTGCACAGAGCAACTGGTCGTCACAGGTCAGGATGAATCGCAGCTTGAAAACGGGTTGCAAAAGGGCGCAAAAGCAAATGATCTTGAGCAAAAGGGTAAGGAACTTGAAGCGCAGATTGCCGAGCTCGGTGCAGTAAATCTCGCGGCAATTCAAGAGGTTGAGAGCGAGCGTCAACGTAAAACCTACCTGGATAGCCAATCGCTGGACCTTGAACAGGCGATCGCCACGTTGGACGAAGCCATTCAGCGCATCGATAAAGAAACCAGAAGTCGCCTACAGCAGACTTATGAAGAAGCCAACCGCCATTTCAACGAGTTATTTCAGACCCTGTTCGGTGGGGGCCAGGCGCAACTGCAACTGCTGGGCGATGAAATCCTTGATACCGGCGTACAAGTGTTCGCACAGCCGCCGGGCAAGAAGAACAGCACTATCCACCTGCTTTCTGGCGGTGAAAAAGCACTGACGGCAATGGCGCTGGTATTTGCACTGTTCCGCCTCAACCCTGCGCCGTTCTGCCTCATGGATGAAGTGGATGCCCCGCTGGATGACAGCAATACCGAACGGTTTTGTGCCTTGGTGCGCAAGATGTCGGAGCGTACGCAGTTCATGTTCGTCAGCCACAATAAGATCACCATGGAAATGGCCCAGCAGCTGATTGGCGTGACGATGCAGGAATCAGGCGTGTCACGAATCGTGGAAGTCGATATGGAAGCAGCATTACGAATGCAAACAGATATCGTGGCCTGACTTATAATCAACCTGTTATAGATTCCGGAATCAAACAGCATGTCGGATATGCAGCTTTACCTGATCGCACTTGGCGCCATTTTCATCGCAGCGGTGATCCTGTTCAATTGGTGGCAAGAACGCCGCCTGAGCCAGGACGCCATCCGGCGTTTCGATGGCCCGGAAGACGATGCGCTGATGACTGCCATTAAAATTGATCGTGACCGGCCTGTTGAATTCGATGAAGCGGCGATCGATCTGCAAGAGTCCGATACTACCCAATATGAAGCGCCTATTCCGGAGCCGGAAGAGACGCATCTGAACGACATTCCTGAAGACACTTTGCTGTCAGAATTGCCCGGGATGCCGCAGCAGGAATTTACCGGTGAAGAGCCTTCAGGTATCGAAGCGGAAACGCAGCCCATTCTGGATATTGACGTTGAAGAAGCGCAGATAGAAGAGGGCTTAGCAGAAAGCATTACTCCAGCAACCGTTTACGCAAACGACAACCCTCCGGGAATGGATGATCAGATTGATCTGATTGCGATCATTCGTACCAATACCCCACACACCGGCGCTTCACTGCGTGAAGCGCTACAGCCGCTGCCTGGCTTTGATAAGGCCACCCAATGGTTGGGGCGCGACGAATCCGGCATCTGGACTGCCTTGACCAAAGATCAGGAGCAAGTCACGTTTTATCATCTGGCTGCTTCACTGCAATTTGCAGACCGATCTGGGCCTGTTTCGAGAGATTGCTTGCGCAAGTTTCAATTAAAGATTGAAACACTGGCTGAGCATTTTGGCGCTGAAGTGGAATGGCGGGGCAACAATGATCCGTTGCGATACGCTGCCGAACTTGACCAATTCTGCATTGATGTCGATGTGATGGTGGGTTTTCACCTGCAACATGGCGGCAATGGTCCGTTTGCTGCCACCAAGTTGCGCGGCATCGCTGAAGCCGGCGGCATGCAATTGCATGATGATGGCGCGTTTCACTATGAAAACGAGCATGGTGAAACCTTGTTTACACTGGTTAATCAGGATCAGAGACCGTTTACCCCTGAACTGTTGCGCACAGCTTTTATCGGCAGCGTAAGTTTTCAATTGGATGTCCCCAGAGTCAGAAACTGCCCTGATACGTTCAATCAGATGGTGTTTCTGGCGCGCAAGATGGAAAGCAGTCTCGGTGGCGCGTTGATTGATGACAACCGGCAGCCGCTGACCGCAGTATCGATGGACAAGATCCGTGATCAGCTGCGCATTATCTACGCCAAAATGGTAGCGCGAAGCATCATTCCCGGCAGTCCTTCCGCCTTGCGTTTGTTCTCCTGAACTCAATGTTGGTCCCAGCTTCTGTCATCCAGCGCACACAGAACCTGCGCAATGAAATTGGCCGCCATGATTATCTCTATTACGTACTCGATGCTCCTGAAGTGCCGGATAGCGAGTACGACCGGCTGTTTCGCGAACTTCAGGCGCTTGAAAGTGAATATCCCGAGTTGATTTCCTCGGACTCCCCTACGCAGCGCGTAGGCGGACAACCGGTCGATGCATTTTCCAGCGTCGAGCATCGACAGCCCATGCTGTCACTTAACAACGCTTTCGAAGAGGATGAGGCGGCGGCCTTTGACCGCCGTGTTCGAGAGGCGTTGGGGCTCGATCTCATCGAGTATGCCGTTGAGCCCAAGTTTGACGGTCTTGCGATCAGTTTGGTCTATGAGCACGGGGTCCTCGTGCAAGCCGCGACGCGAGGGGATGGCAGCACCGGTGAAGACGTTACTGCCAACATCCGGACCATCCGTGCGATCCCCATGCATCTTGAAACACCATTTCCGCCGTCCTTGCTGGAAGTGCGTGGTGAGGTGCTGATGATGAAACGTGATTTCGAGCGCCTTAATCAACAGCAGGAGGCTAACGGGGATAAATTGTTTGCCAACCCGCGCAATGCGGCGGCAGGTAGTTTGCGTCAACTCGACCCGAGAATCACAGCAAAACGGCCTCTGAGTTTCTTTGCCTATGGTCTCGGTGCGACTGAGGGCATTCCGGCGGTTGCGACGCACAGCGCCAGCATGGATTACCTGGCTGAGCTACGGTTGCCGGTCGCCAACGAACGCAGCACAGTGTCAGGTTTGGCCGGCCTGCTGGCTTATTATCGCCACATCGGCGAACAACGGCCGTCGCTGCCATATGATATCGACGGTGTGGTGTACAAGGTCAACAACCTACGCCAGCAGCAGGAACTAGGCTTTGTCTCGCGCGCTCCACGCTTTGCCATCGCCCACAAATTTCCGGCACAGGAAGCATTGACCATGGTCGAAGCCATCGATGTTCAGGTCGGCCGCACCGGTGCCATTACTCCTGTGGCCCGCCTGAAGCCGGTATTCGTCGGCGGTGTTACGGTTACCAACGCCACCTTGCACAATCAGGATGAAATCGATCGCAAGGATATTCGCGTGGGTGATACTGTCAGCGTCCGCCGAGCAGGGGATGTTATTCCCGAAGTAGTGCGAGTGTTGCCGGAGAGACGGAGCGCTGACGCGCTGCCTTACAACCTGTTGAACGCGATTGATCACGCATGCCCCGTTTGTGGTTCGCACGTAATCCGGTTGGACGATGAAGCCGTTGCCCGCTGCTCGGGTGGCCTGTATTGTGCAGCGCAACGCAAGCAGGCCATTCTGCATTTCGCCTCAAGACGGGCTATGGATATCGAGGGACTCGGGGACAAACTCGTTGAGCAACTGGTTGATGCCGGCCTTGTCAGTCATTTACCTGATCTTTATCGGTTGAACCTGCCAATACTTGCCTCGCTTGATCGCATGGGTGAAAAATCGGCCCGAAATATCCTTGATGCCCTGGATAAAAGCCTTCATGTCGGATTGTCCCGCTTCATCTATGCGCTTGGTATCCGTAATGTAGGCGAAGCAACGGCCAAGGATCTGGCACGTCATTTTGGTCGACTTGAAGACCTGATGGCAGCCGACGCACCGACCTTGCAACAAGTCAGGGATGTCGGCCCTATCGTTGCTGAATCCATTGCGGAATTTTTCGCAGAACAGCACAATCGCGAGACAATAATGCAGTTGCTGGCAGCAGGCGTAGTTCTACAAGAAAGTCAGGGCACGTCATATGAAAACATTGGAATCCTTGCGGGAAAAAACCTGGTGCTGACCGGCACACTGCCAACCTTGGCACGTGATCAGGCAACGCAATTGATAGAAGAGGCCGGTGGAAAAGTAGTCGGTAGTGTTTCAAAGAAAACGGATTACGTTATTGCGGGTGTTGACGCAGGCAGCAAGTTGACCAAGGCACGCGAACTCGGCATTGCCACGTTGGATGAGGCAGGATTGCTTGAACTACTCGCCAGCAAAATTGAACCCGCGGGGCTGGCATGAGTTTATACGCAACATCGATCAGAACCTTTCTGGATCAATTCACCTTGAAATCCAAGGTATGGCTGTTCGTCTATCTGATCGCGCTGATCAGTATTTCTGAAGCGTCCATCATGTTTTTAGTGCTTCCAACCCTGTTTCCTCACGGCGCCAGCCTGCTTCTGGAATCCATGGTGGATACCCTATCGCTCAGTATTCTGTGCTCAATTGGCATATTCCCCGTGCTTTCAAGCTTGCAAAAACAAGCTACAGCATATGAACAACTGTTGCAGCAACAGCAGTTTGCTCTCGACCAGCATGCCATCGTCAGCATGGCGGATGCGTCAGGACAGATCACCTATGCAAACGATTATTTCTGTAAGGTCAGTGGATATACTCGAGAAGAATTGATCGGACAGGACCATCGCATTCTGAATTCAGGGCATCACCCCAAAGCGTTCTTTGTCGAGATGTGGAAGACGATCGCACAAGGCAATATCTGGGTCGGTGACGTATGCAACAGAAACAAGGCGGGTGGGGAATATTGGGTGCATTCGACGATAGTTCCTTTCGACATCAAGGAAGGCAAACCGCAGAAATATATTTCCATCCGCACGGATATTTCAGAAGGCAAGAAGTCGGAAATCCGTATCGCCGAAAGCGAACATAGACTGCAACAACTGCTGGAATCGAGCCCGATTGCAGTGCGTATCATGCGCCTTTCAGACCGCAGCCTCATGTTCGTCAATCCAAGTTATGCGCAGTTGTTCCATACCACCGTAAATCGCGTGATCGGAACTAGCCCGATCATTTTTTATCAACACGATCAGGATTTCTTTGACCTAGTCAATGAACTGGAATCCGGTAAAGATATCGTCAATCGTGAAATTGGCCTGCGAACGATTGATCATCAGGATGTCTGGGTACTCGCCTCGTATTTTCATGTGCAATATGAAGGTGAGCCGGCCATCATCGGCTGGTTCTATGATGTGACGCAGTTGCGCTTGGCACGTGATGCTGCGTTGGAAAGCACCCGTCTCAAGTCAGAATTTCTGTCGACCATGAGCCATGAAATACGCACGCCGATGAACGGTGTCATCGGCATGACAGATCTGCTGCTGGATACACCTCTGGATGCCGAGCAGACGCAGTTTGCAAACACCATCAGTGAATCGGCACAAGCTCTTCTTGCCATCATCAATGACATACTCGATTTCTCCAAGATTGAAGCAGGGCGCTTTGAGATTGAGAAAGTCGAGTTTTCGATTCAGCAGGTGTTGGAAGGTAGCGTTGAACTCAACGCCCGTAAGGCTTATGAAAAATCATTGTCATTGATGAGTTATGTTGACCCTGGGATTCCAGACCAGCTGCTGGGCGACCCCACCCGACTCAGGCAGATACTACTCAACTACCTGACCAATGCCATCAAGTTTACTGCTGCTGGCGAAGTCACTACCCGTGCGGTGCTTGACAAGCAAACCAAACATAAAGTTTGGGTACGTTTTGAGGTACAAGACCAAGGAATCGGCATTCCAGAAGCTTCACAGCAGCGTTTATTCATGCCATTTTCGCAGGCGGACAGTTCGACCACACGTAAATATGGCGGAACTGGTCTCGGGCTTTCGATCTGCAAACGGCTCGCAGAATTGATGGGGGGCGATGTCGGGCTACGCAGCAAGGAAGGTAAAGGCTCAACATTCTGGGTCACCCTTCCGTTCACGATTGCGCCAACGCAACCCAAAATGGCAAAAAAGTCATTTGGCGCAAACATCCTATTGGTTGGCGACAGTACCGAAAATCGCGAGGTGTTCGCTACTTACCTGAAACAATGGCAACTGGACGATGAGTCTGCTGCTGACTTGCCGCAGGCCCTGCAATTGCTGACTGATACAACGCGTGTATTTGACCTGGTGTTACTGCTACAGCCGCTGCAGGATGTCAGTCTGGTTGATGCCGTTGATTCGATTCAAAACGCCACCAGGTCTCGTGAGACTCGTATCATGGCTTGCCTGACTTCGTTGGATCAGAGCCTCAAGGCCGCGCTGATCGAACATGATGTGACGAGCATTCTTGTCAAGCCGGTCAAACAATCAGCGCTTTATGATGGCATTCTGAATGCATTGAACCCACAAAGTCAGGGTGAGGCCATCAAGGCCATGGCACCATCCATAGGCTATATCACCGCCCCTGAAGCCTCCGATGAACTTGAACGCCAAAGACTGATACTGCTGGCGGAAGATAACCCTGTAAATCAGCAGGTGGCGGTGCGACTGCTCAATAAGTTGGGGTACGCTGTCCATGTCGTCAATAATGGACAAGAGGCTGCTGATGCAGTTGAGTGCCTGCCTTACGCACTGGTATTGATGGATTGCCAGATGCCAGTCATGGATGGCTTGGAGGCGACACGTCTGGTCCGCAGTTACGAGGCGGGAAGTAAGTCGCATATCCCCATTATTGCCATGACGGCCAATGCCATGCAGGGTGACCGTGAACGCTGCCTTGAAGTCGGTATGGACGATTATCTGACCAAGCCGATTGATGCAGAACGGCTGCAAACCATGCTGAAGAAATGGATGCCAGCAAGCGATTCCGGGGGAGTGCAGAATCAGGTTGCTGAAGTCCTAAATGTGCCATCCGCTCCCGCCATTGAAATCAACCCCATTGATCTGAATCGCTTGCGCGATTTCTTCGGCAACGATGACAACGCAATCAAGGAACTGTTGCATGTATTCGGACTATCCTTACAGCAACTCAATGAAAGGCTTAATCAGGCCATTCAAGAACGCTCTACAACCTTACGAGCCTTGTGCCACGAGTTAAAAGGTTCGGCAGCTAACATGGGAGCGGTGCATCTGGCAGAACTGGCCAAGCGGATGGAGCAGGCCGGACAAGCGCAGGATTGGCAGACGTTTGATGATATGTATCTACTTGTCATTGATGAAATACAATCAGTTTTAGCATTTATTTCTAGCTGGGATGGGAAGGCGGACTGAACAGATGCAACATGTGCTCATCGTTGATGACAATGCTACTAATTTGTTGCTATTCAAGCACCTGGTGTCGAAATTTGATGCCATTCAGGTCACCACGTTCGAAGATCCTGTAGCCGCGATTGCATGGTGCGAAAATAACGTTCCGGATCTTGTGATACTGGATTACATGATGCCGGTCATGGATGGGTTGGAGTTCATCCGCATATTCAGAAAAATTCCCGGCTTTCAGGAAATCCCACTTGTCATGGTGACGGCTGATACAGAAAGCGATGTACGCCATCAAGCACTTGACCTTGGCGCACATGATTTTCTGACAAAACCTGTTGATAACATCGAGTTGAAGGCACGTGTGCAGAACCTGCTGAAACTGAGACGCAGTCAAGTACAGCTGGCTAATCGCGCGCAGTGGTTGCAACAAGAGGTTAAGAAAGCAACGGTAGAAATTGTGGAGCGGGAAAAAGAAGTCATCCTGCGCCTGTCTCGCGCTGCCGAATATCGTGATCCGGAAACTGGCGCACATCTCCTGCGCATGGCGCATTACACCAAGTTGATTGCACGCAATCTGGGTTTGCCTGAAAAAGATCAGGAACTCCTGCTTGACGCAGCCCCCATGCACGACATTGGCAAGGTTGGTACGCCTGATCATATTCTACTGAAACCGGGAAAATTGACTCCGGACGAGTTGTCCATCATGCGACAGCACGCTGAGATAGGTTACGAGATACTACGTGACAGTGTTTCACCTTTGCTGCGTGCTGCGGCATTGCTGGCCTGGACACATCACGAGAAGTATGACGGTAGTGGCTATCCAAGAGGGTTAA
>Ga0265331_10002677_pt1 | contig 11892 bp, 7 predicted proteins | sample 41923metaG_FD_202088 | JGI IMG/M metagenome (GOLD analysis project Ga0265331, IMG submission 202088) | Rhizosphere microbial communities from Carex aquatilis grown in University of Washington, Seatle, WA, United States - 4-19-23 metaG | ecosystem: Host-associated > Plants > Roots > Rhizosphere >...
CATTGACGCGCGCCGCGTTCGCGCTCGTCAACTGGTCCTCGCGCGCACACACGAACAGGATGTCGCACGGCCGCTCCAGCAGCTCCTCGTTCGTCATCCGCTCGCAGCGGTCGTACCCCTCGAGCGAGTCGTGCGCGAGGGCGTACTCGTGCAGCGCCGGAACGTCGAGCCCGTCCGCGGAATACAGGCCGCCGGAGATGTCCGAGACCGCGAGCACCGTCGCGCCGCGCTCGTGCAGCTCGGAGGCGGCGATGCCGCCGACGTTGCCGAACCCCTGCACGACGCACCGCTGCTCGTCGAGGTTTCGCCCCAGGCGCTCGCACGCGCGCTCCGCGCTCATCACGACGCCCGCGCCGGTCGCCTCGTGGCGGAAGACGGAGCCGCCGACGGAGATCGGCTTGCCGGTCACGACCTCGGGCACGGCATGGCCCTTGAGCATCGAGTACGTGTCCATCATCCACGCCATCGTCTGCTCGTTGGTCGCCATGTCCGGCGCGGGAATGTCGGTCTTCGGGCCGATCGTCATGACCAGCTCGGAGGTGAAGCGGCGAGTCAGCCGCTGCAGCTCGGCGGCCGAGAGCGCGTGGGCGTCGCAGCGGATGCCGCCCTTCGCGCCGCCGTACGGCAGGCGCAGCAGCGCGCACTTCCAGGTCATCCAGCTTGCGAGCGCGGCGCATTCGCCGAGCGAGACCTCCGGGTCGTAGCGGATGCCGCCCTTCGTCGGGCCGAGCACGCTCGAGTGCTGAACGCGATAGCCGGCGAAGACCTCCCACGTATCGTCGTCGCGGCGCAGCGGCACGCTCACGATCAGGGCCCGTTCGGGATAGCTCAGCCGCTCGGCGACCATCGGCGAGACGTCGGCGTACGGCAGCGACTGCTCGAACTGCGCGCGGGCCATGAGGAACAGCGGCGAGTCCCACTCGAGCGGCTGCCGGACCGGCGGTTCCTGGACGCGGACCATGGGCGGCAGTGTAGGGCCTACGGCGCGAGGCCAGGCCGCCGCAGGGGGCGACCAACGATCAAGCCTCTACTAGATGGTTGATGCCACGATCTCGCGCGTCCGGTTGCGCGTTCTGGCGTGTCTGGGCCGCTGCGCAGCGGCTACAGCCGGCGGAGCCGGCTTCCGCCGCTGCTGCGCTTCGCCATGTCGGCCACTCGCCGCTGCCACCAGCAGCGACGAGCGTCCGCCGCGGCGACCCAGAGCGGCCAGCACGCGCCCCGGAACGGGCGATCTCGTGGCATCAACCATCTAGCACGGATCGAGCGGGACGAACGACGGCTCGAGAGGGCTGACGCTGCCGCTCGCGTCCGGCCGGCCGCACCCGCACACCGCGACGACCCCCTCGTCGAGCGGCTCGAGATCGAGCGCGCGCTCGAGCACGCCCTCGTCGAGCGCCACCGTGACCCACGGCCCGAGGCCGAGCTCGGTGCAGAGGAGGTAGAAGGTCTGGCTCAGATGGCCCGCGTCGAGCAACGTGGCGCGATAGATCTTCGGGTGGCGCCGGTACTTCCGGTAGCTCCGCCGGAAGCGGGCCGCCATCACGAACGCGACGTCCGCGTCCGCGAAGTACCACTGCCCCGCCGTCCCGCCCTCGACGAGCGCGCGCGCCGAGCCCTCGTCCAGCGCCGCGATCTGCTCGAGAGCGTGCTCTCCTCCGAGGTAGTGGTACAGCCCGGGCGAAAGCCCCTCGACCCGCCGGACGACGGGGTACACCTCGATCGGATGGAGGCTGCCGCCCGAGGGGCTCGTCCGCTTGAGCCCGACCTCGTCCCCGGCGAGCCGTACCGTCCCGTGGGCGCCCCATACCCAACGCAGGAGCGTGGCGAGCTCGGCCACGTCGACGGGCCGCCGGACGTCGTCGAACGTGCGCACCGTGCGGCGACGGGCGAGCACCTGCCGGAGGGCAGAGTCTCCCTCGCTCCGCGGCAGGGGCGTCCGCGGGCAGCCGCGCACGGGAAATGCCGGCAGCGCGGACCCGGCGTACCCGGAGGTGGGAGGTTGCCGCCCGTCCCGCCCCGGGACCGCTGCTCGCACGCCGTCCCACCGGGCACCGAGGTGCAGCGCTGCCGCGTCGGGCCACCAGCCGAGAGCCGTCAGCTCCTCGTCCCGCCGTCGAAGGTCCGGGAACGGCTCGCCGGGATCGTCGGAGACGACGAGACCGTCCCGTCCGAGCTCGTCGGCCCACGGATCGCCCTCGTCGAACCACGTCCAGGAGCGGATCGGGACGGCGAGTAGCGCCTCCAGCACACCCGGAGTGAGCCGCACGCACTTCCCGGTGAGCAGCGGCCGCACGACGACGCGAGGGTCGCCGTCCTCGGCCACGCTCAACGCGAGGTGGCGGGTGCGGCGCACCCAGGGCATCGTCGTCTATTCGCCGCGGTCGTCGTCGTCGTCGTCGCCGCCGTGCGGGCGTTCGGCGGCAAGAATGTGGATGAGAACCTGCGAGTCGCCGGCGGAATCGGGATCCGGAGGCGGCTCGGGTGCCGGGCGGTCGGGCTCGTTCTCAGAAATGGTGTCCTCCTTCGTCCGCAGTTTGACCAGCGCTCGCGGTGCGGCAAGTATCTCGTACTCGCTCAAGACGGGTCAATCAGCCGCCCAGTCGCCGGACAGGACGTTTCCCAGCTCCCGGCGACCCGGTGGGCTCGTCAGGGATTCGTTGGGCGGTACTCGAAGCTCGGCCCGGCCCCGAGGAAGATCGGCTTGCCGGTCTTGGTATCGGTGCCGCCGAGGCCCGAGTCGATCGTGACCAGCGTCTTTGTCTGCTCCTTGAGCGACTCCATCAGCCCGACAGCGGCGGGGAGGCTGCTCGGGTTGCCGTTGAACGTGTCATGCAGGACCTTCAGCAGGCTCGTGTACGTGTAGTTGAACGTGTCGCATCCGTACCGGGCTGCCGAGCCGGTCGCATACCCGGCCGACGTCGGGTTTGCGACCATCGGCAGGACCTTCGCCGGTTCGAACGGAATCGGGGGTCCGACGTGGCCCCAGAGCGGGTCGGCATCGGGGGTGTGCTCGAGTCGCTTCCCTTTCACGATCTCGGCGTAGCGGTAGTAGTGCGCGAGCTCGCCCCCGGGCACGAGGTCGTCGAGCGGCGAGTGAGAGGTGCCCTCGCCCTGCTCGAGGATGAGGTCGATCGCGGTATTCGCGCTCGCGACGTCCGTGACCTCGACGATCTTGACGTGCGGGGAGTCGAAGAACGCCTGCGTGACCTGGTACTCCTTCCGGCCGGTGAAGATCGACTGGCCCGCCTTCTCGATCGCCTGCTTGATCGCGTCGTAGAACGCGCCGATGGTCAGCGGCTGGCCCTTGCCGGCCGCACTCGTGGCGGTCGGCGGCTTCTCCGGCTCCTCGATCGCCATGAACACGTTCTCGACCAGCTCCAGCGAGAACGGCTCGAGCGGCACGACGAGGCCGCCACCGACCGCCCCGGGGAGCGGCCCCGGGTACTTCGGGATGAAGCCCGGACGGTCGATCACCGGGGCTCCGCCGATCGCGTTCAGCACGTTCGCGGCGAGCAGGAAGTGGGACATCTCCTCGATCACGACCGACGACACGAGCGCGGCGATCTCGGTGTTGCCGGACCCGAGCGAGTAGAGCGCGTAGAGGTAGGCCGGGATCGTCGCGTGCTCGAGCTCGATCGCCCGCTGCAGTGCCGTCCGAAGCGCCTCGACGGAGTCGAGGCCCTTGGCGAGCTCGCCCTTCAGCACGAGTGTCAGGGCGTCGCCCCCCGAACCGAGATCAGGCGGGCGAACGCTGCCGCCTTTCCGCCCAGGAGCTGCGTCTTGAGGTTCCCGAGCTCGGTGCCGCTCGGCACAGGCGGGTAGATGCGCGGCCGCGGCTCGGCCGGCGCGGTCCCGAGGAGGGGGTTGCCGTCGGGGCCGGGGCTCCCGAGCCAGCTCAGGATCGCCGACCGCTTGGCGCTCGAGAGGTCACGCGTGACGGGCATCGAGTTCGAGCCGGCGGGATCGAGGCCGAAGGCGAGCAGCAGCAGCTCCCGGTGGGCGCAGACGTCCTCGTACGACGACAGGTCGAGGAAGTCCTGCATGATCGGGTACAGGTTCGCGTACTGCTGGAAGACCGGCTGCAGGCTGCCGTTCCACGTTACCGGGTCGTCCGCCTCGAAGCCGCTGAACACGCGCAGGCTGACGAAGTTCCACGGGTTGACCAGGGCGCCGTCGTCGTCCGCGAGCGTCGCGGTGATGCCGTAGACCTGGCCGTCGATGTAGTCGCGCGGCCAGCCGGGGTCGGAGGTCGCGACGGAGACGACCGCGACGCCGTCCGCGTCGGTGGTCACGCTCGCCGGAACGGTGACGGCGCTCTCCGGCACGCCGACCGTCCAGCCGGCGGGAGAGACGCCGCCGGGGCCGGCGGGAGGCTGGAGCCCGTCACTGTTCTCCTGGAGCGCAATCGTGGCATTCGCGTAGGGCCGGCCGAGGTTCGTGGCGTAGAAGCTGACGGTCGCCTCGGCAGCGGGGTCGCACCTGAAGACGAACTGGTCGGCACGCACGAACACCGGTGCCTCGACGACACCCGGCTGGCCGGCGCAGACGATCGACAGGGGCGCCGCGGCGATCTGCTCGAGCTCGGCTGCCTCGAGTGGACGGTCGGCGGGGAGCACGACGACGCCCGCCGTCTGCGCGTACCAGCCGGCGCTCGGCTCGTACGGCACCGGGCAGATCGTCTGGCCGCCGACCTCGAGCGAGAGCTCGCCGATGTTCGTGAGATCGCCGCCCGCCGCCGATGTCGGGTGCGCGTTGCCGAGGTCGAGGTACACCTTCGCCGTCGCCTCGTCGACCACCGCGGTACAGGAGTTCAGCAGTCCGCCCGGCCCGGCGACGAACTTGCGGCCCCGCGCGAGGTGCCGGGGCTCGGCGGCACTGCCCGGCCCGATCGTGCCGACGACGCGTCCGCGGGTGAACTCGGGATCGCCGAACTGCATGTTGAAGCCGTCGACGCCGAACTTGATCGACAGGATCCCGTCCGGTGAGGCGGCGCGCAGCGCGTGCAGGAAGGGCGAGCCGCCCGTGTCACCCCACTCGACGCTCGTGAGGACGGACTGGTAGTACGCGCCGGCGTTCGCGTCGGAGAAGGGGCCTGGCGCGCGCGCCCAGATGTCGAAGAACGCCGCCGGCTCGAAGGCGCCTCGGGCCACGGTCGCGCCGGTCCCGTCGGCGATGCGAACCTCGAGACCGAAGATCATCGACGCCATCTGCTGGCACGGGTCGAGGTCGACGAGCTTGGCCGGCGCGGCACGATCGGAGTCCGCGATCAGCATCTGGCGCACCGGGTCGTCGAGGGGCGCCGGCGACCCGTCGGCGAGGAACGCCGACGTCACGGCGCAACCGATCAACCTGAAGTCGGCTTCACCGTCGGGATTCCACCAGCCGTTCATTTCCTTCCTCCCCATCAACTCCTGGAAGGACGGCTCGAACGTCGCGTTGTCGAAGTGGATCGGATCGTTGTTGACCGTCGACACGGACGCCTGAAAGCGCCCCGCGAAGTGCAGCCGCAGCGGGCCGAGGTAACCCATGACCGAGCGACGACCATAACATGGGGCCGTTGCCCGGGTTCTTGACCCGTCGAGTGGCGGCGCATAGGCTCGCCGACCGGCGGGTCAATCAGCGCACGTGACCAGGGAGGATACGAAGATGGCGTCATCACCCAGTCCGTTGCACGACTTCGTGACGCGGATGCAGAACGAGCCCGACCTGCAGCAGCAGTACGCCACCGATCCCACCGGGACGATGACGGCGGCAGGGCTGTCGTCGGAGGATCAGAACGTCGTGCAGAGCGGTGATCTCAACCAGCTGAATGCCGCGGTCCAGCAGCAGGGCGGCTCGCCCGTGCACGACATGGACTGGCTCATCATCCCCTCCGACGCGGGTCCAGATTCGACCGGGGCGTAGGCGGCGGCCCTGACCGAGCGGCGCGGAAGCCTGACGGTCGTCGGGACGGGCATCAACGCCGCGGCGCAGACGACACCGGAGGCGCGCGCGGCGGTCGAGCAGGCCGATGAGGTCGTCTACCTCGTCCCCGAGGCGGCCGCGGCGCGGTTCGTCGAGCAGCTCAACCCGCGTGCGCGTTCGCTCCACGGCCTCTACGGTGCGAGCAAGCCGCGGCGGGAGACGTATTCGGAGATCGTCGAGGAGCTGCTCGGCCCGGTTCGGGCGGGCGTCCGGCTCTGCGCCGTCTTCTACGGCCACCCGGGCGTCTTCGTCTATCCGACGCACCGCGCGATCGCGCTCGCACGTGCGGAGGGCTTCTCCGCGAGGATGCTGCCGGCGGTCTCGGCCCTCGACTGCCTCGTGGCCGATCTCGGCATCGACCCCGGCGACCCGGGCCTCGTCTCGTACGAGGCGACGAAGTTCCTCCTGAACCGGCGGCAGCCGGACACGACCGCGACGCTCGTCCTCTGGCAGCCCGACGTCATCGGCCAGCCGTTCGCCCTTCCCGACGGGCGCGGCTCGCGGCTGCCGGTGCTCGTCGAGTACCTGTGCGGCTTCTATCCGGCGGAGCACGGGACGATCGTCTACATGGCATCGCCCTACTCGCTCTTCGATCCGGTCGTCTTGCGGGTCCCGCTCGGCGAGCTCGAGCAGGAGCTGCTGCCGCGCGTACCGACCCTCGTCCTCCCCCCTCTCGGGGAAGCGACCATCGATCGCGCGGTGCAGGAGCGGTTGCAGCTCGGCACGGCGCAACCCGGCACCTAGGGCCGGCCCTCGATACCCTCGCGGCGTGCGCGGGCCTCGGCGGCGAGGGCGGTCGCGCCCTTCGCCTCGTACAGCGCCTCGGCCTCGGTGGCCGCCGCCCGGGCCTCGTCCGGCCTGCCGGCTGCGTCCAGAGCCTCGCTGAGACTCAGGTAGGCGTCGCCGCGCAGGACGAGCGCGTCGGTCGGCTCGAGCAGCTCGATCGTCTCCCGGGCGAGCGCTTCGGCGCCGGCCGCTTCCCCCGTGCGGGCAAGTAACGTCGCCCTGGTCGTGCGCACGCGCACCTGATAGGAGAGCGCGTCCGCCCCGACGTCCGCCGCAAGCGCGAGCTGCGCTTCCGCCTCTTCGTTGCGGCCCTGGCGGTGGAGCGCCTCGGCGAGCACCGCCGTCGCGAAGGTCGCGTTGACGCGCTCGCCGACGGCGGACAGGGCCTCGAGCGCGAGCCGTGCGATTCCTTCGGCCGCAACCGGATCACCTGCGTCGAGCTCCGCGCGTGCCGCCCAACAATCGAGGCTCGCCCGCAGGACGCGGTGTCCGAGCTCGTCGAGCACTTCGGCCCCCTGCGCGAAGAGCCTCCGCGCCTCCTCGAAGCGTCCGCGCATGCTCTCGAGCGCTCCGGCACAGGCAATGAGCACCGCCTCCGCCATCGGGTCGCCGCGCGCCGCGTCGAGGAGGGCGGACAGCTCGGCGAGCCCGTCGGGGACGGGCGCCGGCCCGGTAACGAGCGTGAGCGCGAGACCGACCTGCCTTTGGCGCCGGGTGCTCCGCGCGCCGGCCTCGTCCGCCGTCTCGCGCGCCCGCTGGAAGAGCTCTGCCGCCTTGCCCGACTCGAGACGGTTCCAGTGCCACTGTCCCAGGACGTGCAACGCCTTCGCAACTGCGACACGGTCTTCCGCGGCGGTCGGGTCGGCAACGAGGTCAGCCGCTGCCTGCACCGCCTCCTCGAAGCCGAAGGGGCCGGTGTAGAGCCGCAGATATGCGCGCTCCAGCTCGGCGTGGGCCTGGGTGGGGCGGCGGCCGGTGGCGGCGGCACGGCTTGCGGCTTCGGTGAGCACGGTGTCGGCGCGCTCGAACTCTCCTCTGGCTCCCAGGACGGCCCCGAGGTCGATCAGGAGCCGGAGTCGCTCGGCGTCGTCGCTCGGCAACAGCTCGGCCGCGCGTGCGAGCAGGTTCGTCGCCGCCGGCATGTCGGCCCGCAGGTAGGCGCGTCCGCCTGCGCCGGCGAGCAGGCGGCCGGCGCGCTCGCCGAGCGCACGGATCTCGTCGTCGACGCTGCCGAGCTCCTCGCGGAGCCGGAAGGCCTGTTCGAGGTGGTAGGCGAGGATCTCCTCGAGCTCGACGATCCGGTGCGCTCCGGCCTGCTCGAGCCAGGCGGCGAAGGCTTCGTGCAGCGCCGCCCGCTGCGCTTTCGGCAGCGCGGAGTAGGCCTGCTCGCGGACGAGCGCGTGCCGGAAGCGGTAGGCCTCGCCGCCGGTGAGCTGCGGCTCGGCCGGCCGGAGCAGGTCCTTGCGCAGAAGCCCGGTCAGCGCGGCCTCCTGCGCGTCCGGGGAGAGCTCCGGTGCGAGCGCGGCGAGCGCGCCGACGTGGAAGAGCTCGCCCTCGATCGCGCCGCACTCGAGCAGGAGCCGCTCGGCCTCGGGTAGCCGCTCCAGCCGTGCGGCCAGCAGCACCTGCACCGTCGGCGGCAGCGACAGCTCGTCGTCGCCACCGAGCCGCCGGCCCTCCTCCGCGAGCATCGTCAGCAGCTCCTCGACGAAGAGCGGGTGGCCGCCCGCCGCCTCCACGACCCGGGCGCGCAGCGCCGCGTCGAGCTCGGCGCCGCCGGGGAGGTTCGCGAGCAGCAGGCCGCTGTCATGCTCGTCGAGCGGCTCGAGCGAGACCGTCATCGTGTTCGGCTTGCCGCCACCCCAGCTCGGCCGGGCCTCGAGCAGCGCCGGCCGGGCGATGCCGGCAAGCAGGATCGGCGCGCCGCGCGAGCGATCGGCGAGGCCTTCGAGCAGATCGAGCAGCGTCGGCTCGGCGTCCTGGAGGTCGTCGACCACGACGACGACCGGACGGACGGCCGCGAGCCCTTCGAGCAGCCGCCGCAGCGCCCAGGCGATCTCGTCCGCGTCCGGCTGCGGGCCGAGCCCGAGCAGGCCGGCCAGCCGGTCGGCGACCGCCTCCGCGTCCGGGCCCGGGACAAGAGCGGCGATGCGCTCCCTCGCGCCGGCCGTGTCGTCGCCGATGCCGGCGGCGCTGCGGACGATCTCGACCACCGGCCAGTAGGTGATCCCCTCGCCGTAGGCGAGGCACTGCCCGGCGAGCACCGTCGCCTCGTCGCCGAGGGTCTTGACGAGCTCGGCGACCAGCCGCGACTTGCCGATCCCCGCCTCACCGCAAACGGTGAACAGCTGACAGGCCGGCGAGCGCACCGCATGCGCAAACGCCGTCTCGAGCAACAACAGCTCCCGCTCGCGGTCGACAAGCGGCGCATCCAGCCGCCTGGCCACCCCCGGCGCCGACGGATCGAGCCGCAGGAGCCGCAACGCCTCCTCCCCCGCCGGCTCGCACTCGACCGCGTCCCGCACCAGACGCTGCGTCGCCGCCGCGAGCAGGATCTCCCCCGGGTCGGCACGCCGCTCCAGCTCCCGCGCAGCCTCCACCGGCCCGCCGGCCGCATCCGCGGCTGCGATCACGACACCGGTCGCGACGCCCGCCCGGATGACCAGCCCCGCGTCCAGCTCCGCGAGCGCCGCACGCGCCTCGTCCGCCGCGCGCACGGCGCGCAGGGCATCGTCCTCGCGCAGCACCGGCACCCCGAAGACGGCGAGCACACCCGCCCCGACCGCCTCCTGCAGGTGGCCGCCGTGCCGCTCGACCGCAAGCCGCACCGCAGTCGCGGCGCGTTCGCTCAGCCCGCGCAGCACCTCCGGGTCGCCGCCGGCCGGCACCTCGACCGAGAGCAACACCGCCGTCACGCTCTTCCGCACCTCCCGCAGGCGGGCCGGCAGAGACGGCGGCGGCGGCTCCGCGGCCGCCTCCGCTGCGGCCTCGGGCGGCTCGAGGTCGAGCTCGGCGTCCTGGAGCAGGATCCGCTGGTGCAGCCGCTGCAACGGCTGCCGCGGCTCGATCCCGAGCTCGTCCACCAGCAGCCGCCGCGTCTGCTGGAAGACCTCGAGCGCCTCGGCCTGACGGCCGCTGCGATAGAGCGCCAGCATCAGCATCGCGCGCACCCCCTCCCGCAGCGGGTGCTCGCGCGCGAGCCCCTCCAGCTCCGGCACAAGCGCGGCGCTCTCGCCCAGCTCGAGCTCCGCCTCCAGGCGCTGCTCGACCACGGCCAGGCGCAGCTCCTCCAGCCGGGCGATCTCCGACTGCGCAAACAGCTCGTCCTCGACGTCCCCCAACGGCCGGCCCCGCCAGAGCGACAGTGCCGAGCGCAAGAGCTCCGCCCGCTCCACCGCCGCAGCCGCTCCCGCCCGCCGCACCAGCTCCTCGAACCGGTCGACGTCCAGCTCACCCGGCTCGAGATGGAGCAGATACGTCGACGCAGCCGTCTCGATCCGCTCCGGCCCCAGCAGCCGCCGCAGCAGCGTCACCTGATTCTGCAGCGCCGCCCCGGCCGTCGCCGGCGGCCGCTCACCCCAGAGCGCGTCGATCAGCCGGTCGGCGCCGACCCGCTCGTTCGCATGGAGGATCAGGAACGCGAGCAGGCAGCGCTGCTTGCCCGCCCGTGGCACGACGACGCCCTCGCCCGTAGCGATCTCGAGCGGCCCGAGGATCCGCAGCTCCATCTGCCGGGCGACGCTACCAGCCGAGGCATGCCCGCACCCCGCTCTCGCAGGCGTGTTGGACCCGGGTTGGGGGCTGGTTGGGGCCCGCCCGGATCGTGCTCCTCATCGATGGACGCCGTGTCCATCCCGAGCGAGGAGGCACGCGATGTTCGAGACCAGGCGGAACCTCCTCGCGGCGACAAGGCTCGTGCCGCTGCTGCTGATCGCCGGCGTGGTCGCAGGCGGCTCGTCCACTTCCACCAGCGGCAGCATCCGCACGGCGCTGGCCCAGACGGCCGGCGCCGGTACGGTCGGGAGCGCGGCGCGGGCGGGAACCCAGCTGCTGGGCAGCCCCTCGGTGCGGATCGCGATCGTCGACACCGGCGTGGCGCCGCTGGCCGGCCTGGCCGCCAACATCAAGGGCGGCACCGACCTCGTCGACGGCACCGCCCCCCGCCCGGACGGCAACGGCCACGGCACCGCCATGGCCAGCATCGCCGCCGCCCGCCCCGGCAAGCCCGGCGCTGTGAGCGGCGTCTGCAGCCTCTGCACGATCGTTCCCGTCCAGGTCATCGGCAGCGCCGGCCTCGGCACCACCGCCCTCGCCGCCGCCGGCATCCGCTGGGCAACCCAAGACCACGTCAACGTCATCAACGTCTCGCTCACCTCACCAAGCGACGACCCCGACCTCGACGCCGCCATCAAGGACGCAACCGCAAACGGCATCGTCGTCGTGCTCGCCGCCGGCAACAGCGGCTCCACCGACCCGGGCGCAGGCGGATACCCCGCCGCCGCCTCCCCCACCGCCATCACCGTCGCCGGCGCCGATGGGTCGGGCCACCTGTTCCCGTGGTCGAACCACGGCCCCTGGGTCCAGATCGCCGCCCCCGGCAGCCTCCCCGCCCTCACCCTCAAAGGCAAGGCCTTCACCGCCACCGGCACCTCCGCAGCCGCCGCCTACGTCAGCGGCGCCGCCGGCCTGATCTTGAGCGCCAACCCGTCGCTCACCCCTGCCCAGGTGCAGACGCTCCTCCTCACCACCGGCACCCCCACCCCCGGACTCGACGTCCAAAGCGGCAACACCATCAACCTCCAGGCCGCCCTCACCGCCGCCACCACGGGATAGACCTCCAAGGCTCCCGTCAGAGGCCGAGGATCAGCATGAGCGCGGCTTCCACGGCGCGCAGCTCGCCGGCTTCGAGGCGTCCCGCCGAGCGACCGAGGCGCTGCGGATCGACGACGGTGCGGCCGTCGAGGTGGGTGCCACCAGCGTCATGCTGCGGTCGAGGAACTCGCCGGCCTGGACGATGACCGCGTAGCGCGCAACCGCGCTGCTCGTGCCCGCGCGTGTCGCGGCGTGGCGGGAGATGGAAGACCTCGCTCACGACCTCCCGTCGCCGCGTTGGACGCGGGTTGGAGCCCCGTTGGGGCCCCC
>Ga0265331_10002680_pt1 | contig 11875 bp, 4 predicted proteins | sample 41923metaG_FD_202088 | JGI IMG/M metagenome (GOLD analysis project Ga0265331, IMG submission 202088) | Rhizosphere microbial communities from Carex aquatilis grown in University of Washington, Seatle, WA, United States - 4-19-23 metaG | ecosystem: Host-associated > Plants > Roots > Rhizosphere >...
GTCTTCGGGGCCTACGCCAACAGAGACGCGGCCTGATCCAGGCTCGCCGTAACCAGACATCCAACCCATCCGAAGGAACCCATCACAATGGCCAATCTCGAAAAGATCGTCGAAGACCTCTCCTCGCTGACCGTCCTCGAAGCCGCTGAGCTCGCCAAGCTCCTCGAAGAGAAGTGGGGCGTCTCGGCCGCCGCCGCGGTCGCCGTCGCGGCGGCTCCGGGCGCGGGCGCCGCCGCCGCCGCTCCGGCCGAGGAGAAGACCGAGTTCAACGTCATCCTGGCCGCCGCCGGCGACAAGAAGATCGAGGTCATCAAGGAAGTTCGCGCCATCACGGGCCTCGGCCTCAAGGAAGCCAAGGACCTCGTCGAGGGCGCGCCCAAGCCCGTCAAGGAAGGCGCCGGCAAGGAAGAGGCCGAGAAGATCAAGGCCCAGCTCGAGAAGGTCGGCGCCAAGGTCGAGCTCAAGTAAGCTTGCACTATACCTATCCCTCCCCCCCCCCCAGCGGGGGAGGGCTCTGGCCGACAGGTGGAGCGAGTAGCGAATAGCGAAGTGAGTGCTTATCTCTTCGCCATTCGCAACTCGCTATTCGCCATAGACAAACCCTAAGGTTCGAGAGACGACATGGCTCAGCAGGGCGCTCAAAAATTCTCAAGCCGCAAGCGGGTGCGCAAATATTTCGGCCATATCCGCGAAGCCGCCGAGATGCCCAATCTCATCGAGGTGCAGAAGGCCTCCTACGACCAGTTCCTGATGGTCAAGGAGCCCGAGGGCGGCCGTCTCGAGGAAGGCCTGCAGGGCGTCTTCAAATCCGTCTTCCCCATCTCCGACTTCGCGCAGGTCTCGCTGCTGGAATTCGTGCGCTACGAGTTCGAGGCGCCGAAGTATGACGTCGACGAATGCCGTCAGCGCGGCATGACCTTCGCTGCGCCGCTCAAGGTGACGCTGCGCCTCATCGTGTTCGACGTCGATCCGGAGACGCAGGCGAAGTCCATCAAGGACATCAAGGAGCAGGACGTCTACATGGGCGACATGCCCTTCATGACGTCGAACGGCACCTTCGTCGTCAACGGCACCGAGCGCGTGATCGTCTCGCAGATGCACCGCTCGCCGGGCGTCTTCTTCGACCACGACAAGGGCAAGAGCCACTCCTCGGGCAAGCTCCTGTTCGCGGCGCGCATCATTCCCTATCGCGGCTCCTGGCTCGACATCGAGTTCGACGCAAAGGACATCGTCTATGCGCGCATCGACCGGCGCCGCAAGCTGCCTGCGACCTCGCTGCTGCTGGCGCTCGGCCTCGACGGCGAAGAGATCCTCTCGACCTTCTACAAGACGATTCCCTACACGCTCGACGGCGACAGCTGGCGCATGCCCTTCGACGCCGATCGCCTGAAGGGCGTGAAGGCCACCGCCGACATCATCGACGCCGACACGGGCGAGGTCATCCTCGAGGCCGGCAAGAAGCTCGCCGTGCGCGCGGCGCGCCAGCTCGCCGAAAAGGGCGTGAAGGCCATCAAGGTCGCCTCCGAGGAGCTCTATGGCCAGTATCTGGCCCAGGACCTCTACGACATGTCGACCGGCGAAATCTTCGCCGAGGCCGGAGACGAGATCACCGCGAAGACGCTGCCGCTGCTCATCGACAGGGGTTTCGACGAGCTCCCGATCCTCGACATCGACCACATCAACATCGGCCCCTATATCCGCAACACGCTGGCGCTCGACAAGAACAGCACGCGCGAGGATGCGCTCTTCGACATCTATCGCGTCATGCGCCCGGGCGAGCCGCCGACGATCGAGACGGCGGAGGCGATGTTCCATTCGCTGTTCTTCGATCCGGAGCGCTACGACCTCTCCGCGGTCGGCCGCGTCAAGATGAACATGCGCCTCGACCTCGATGCGCCCGACACGATGCGCGTGCTGCGTCGCGAGGACATCGTGGCGGTCGTCAGGGCGCTCGTCGACCTGCGTGACGGTCGCGGCGAGATCGACGACATCGACCATCTCGGCAATCGCCGCGTGCGCTCGGTCGGCGAGCTCATGGAGAACCAGTATCGGCTGGGCCTCCTGCGCATGGAGCGCGCGATCAAGGAGCGCATGTCCTCGGTCGACATCGACACGGTGATGCCGCAGGACCTCATCAACGCCAAGCCTGCGGCGGCGGCCGTGCGCGAGTTCTTCGGCTCGTCGCAGCTCTCGCAGTTCATGGACCAGACCAATCCGCTCTCCGAGATCACCCACAAGCGCCGTCTGTCGGCGCTGGGGCCGGGCGGTCTGACCCGCGAGCGCGCCGGCTTCGAGGTGCGCGACGTGCATCCTACGCACTACGGCCGCATCTGCCCGATCGAGACGCCGGAAGGGCCCAACATCGGCCTCATCAACTCGCTCGCAACCTTCGCGCGCGTCAATAAGTATGGGTTCATCGAGGCCCCCTATCGCCGCGTGCGCGACGGCAAGGTCACGGGCGAGGTCGTTTATCTTTCGGCGATGGAGGAGCAGAAGTTCCACGTCGCGCAAGCCAACGCGGCGGTCGACAAGGACGGCGTGCTGACCGAGGACCTCGTGCTCTGCCGTCACGCCGGCGACGTCGTGCTTACGACGCGCGATCGCGTCGACGCGATGGACGTGTCGCCCAAGCAGCTCGTCTCGGTCGCGGCCGCGCTCATCCCGTTCCTCGAGAACGACGACGCCAACCGCGCGCTGATGGGCTCCAACATGCAGCGCCAGGCCGTGCCGCTCGTCAAGGCGGATGCGCCGCTCGTCGGCACCGGCATGGAGGGAGTCGTCGCCGCCGATTCGGGCGCGGCGATCGCGGCGCGCCGCACCGGCATCGTCGATCAGATCGACGCGACGCGCATCGTCATCCGGGCGACCGAGGACCTCGATCCGGGCCGCCCCGGCGTCGACATCTACCGCCTCATGAAGTTCCAGCGCTCGAACCAATCGACCTGCATCAATCAAAAGCCGCTGGTGCGCGTCGGCGACATCGTGAGCAAGGGCGACATCATCGCCGACGGCCCCTCGACGGAGCTCGGCGATCTGGCGCTCGGCCGCAATGTGCTGGTCGCCTTCATGCCCTGGAACGGTTACAACTTCGAGGACTCGATCCTTCTCAACGAGCGCATCGTCAAGGATGACGTGTTCACCTCCATTCACATCGACGAGTTCGAGGTGATGGCGCGCGACACAAAGCTCGGTCCCGAGGAGATCACGCGCGACATTCCGAACGTCTCGGAAGAAACGCTGAAGAACCTCGACGAAGCGGGCATCGTCTACATCGGCGCCGAGGTTCAGGCCGGCGACATTCTCGTCGGCAAGATCACGCCCAAGGGCGAAAGCCCGATGACGCCGGAAGAAAAGCTGCTGCGCGCGATCTTCGGCGAAAAGGCCTCGGACGTGCGCGACACGAGCCTGCGTGTGCCCCCGGGCGTGCAGGGCACGATCGTCGAGGTGCGCGTGTTCAACCGGCACGGCGTCGAGAAGGACGAGCGCGCCCAGGCGATCGAGCGCGAGGAGATCGAGCGGCTGGCCAAGGACCGCGACGACGAGCTCGCGATCCTCGACCGCAACGTCTACACGCGTCTTTCCGAGATGCTGATCGGCAAGAAGGCGGTCGCGGGACCGAAATCCTTCAAGAAGGATCACGTGCTTACGCAGGCGATTCTCGAGGAGCATCCACGTTCGCAGTGGTGGACCTTCGCTCTCGAGGACGACGCGCTGATGGCGTCGATCGAGGCCGTGCGCAAGCAATATGACGAGGCGAAGAAAGGCCTCGAGACGCGCTTCCTCGACAAGGTCGAGAAGCTGCAGCGCGGCGACGAGCTGCCGCCCGGCGTGATGAAGATGGTGAAGGTCTTCGTCGCGGTGAAGCGCAAGATCCAGCCGGGCGACAAAATGGCCGGCCGTCACGGCAACAAGGGCGTGGTCTCGCGCATCGTGCCGCAGGAGGACATGCCCTTCCTCGAGGACGGCACGCCCGTGGACATCGTGCTCAATCCGCTCGGCGTGCCGAGCCGCATGAACGTCGGCCAGATTCTGGAGACGCATCTCGGCTGGGCCTGCGCGGGCCTCGGCAAGCAGGTCGGCGCGGCGGTCGACGCCTATCTACGCACGAAGAACGCCGGCCCGCTTCGCGAGAAGCTCCTCGACGTCTATGACGGCGACAAGGAGATCATGGAGCTCGACGATAAGACCCTGCTCGAAGTCGGCCAGAATCTGCGCCGCGGCGTGCCGATCGCGACGCCCGTCTTCGACGGCGCGCGCGAGAAGGACATCGTGGACATGCTGGGCCGCGCAGGCCTTGCGCCCTCGGGCCAGGTGACGCTCTTCGACGGGCGCACGGGAACGACCTTCGACCGCAAGGTCACGGTCGGCTACATCTACATGCTGAAGCTGCACCATCTTGTCGACGACAAGATCCATGCGCGCTCGATCGGTCCCTACTCGCTCGTCACGCAGCAGCCGCTCGGCGGCAAGGCGCAGTTCGGCGGCCAGCGTTTCGGAGAGATGGAGGTCTGGGCGCTCGAGGCCTATGGCGCGGCCTACACGCTGCAGGAAATGCTGACGGTGAAGTCGGACGACGTCGCGGGCCGCACCAAGGTCTATGAGTCGATCGTGCGCGGCGACGACAACATCGAATCCGGCATTCCCGAGAGCTTCAACGTGCTCATCAAGGAGATGCGCTCGCTGGCCCTCAACGTCGAGCTGACCTCGACGGCGCCGGAAGGCGAGGATCAGCAGGCCACGCCAGAAGCCGCAGAGTAACGCATAAGCGCGCTTGTCGCTCGAACGGAATCGTTCGAAGGAAAGCGCGCGAGATCACAAGGCTGGAGCGAGTTTAAATCGCGGAAGTTCGTCACTTTTGCGAAGCTCGCTCTGAGCAGAACGAAATCGGGAGCTGCGCGTCGCGCGCTCGCAGAGGAGAAGCCCCGTGAATCAGCAAGAGGTCATGAATCTCTTCAGTCCGGTCGCGGCCACTCAGGCCTTCGACCAGATTCAGATTTCCATCGCGAGCCCGGAAAAGATCCTGTCCTGGTCGTACGGCGAAATCAAAAAGCCCGAAACCATCAACTATCGCACCTTCAAGCCGGAGCGCGACGGGCTGTTCTGCGCCCGCATCTTCGGCCCGATCAAGGACTATGAGTGCTTGTGCGGCAAGTACAAGCGCATGAAATACAAGGGCGTCATCTGCGAGAAATGCGGCGTCGAAGTCACGCTCGCGCGCGTGCGGCGCGACCGCATGGGCCATATCTCGCTCGCCGCCCCTGTCGCGCACATCTGGTTTCTGAAGTCGCTGCCCTCGCGCATCGGCCTGCTGCTCGACATGACGCTCAAGGACCTCGAGCGCATCCTCTATTTCGAGTCGTATATCGTCATCGACAAGGGATTGACCGACCTCAAGGATCGGCAGCTTCTCACCGAGGACGAGTATCTGCAGGCTCAGGACAAATACGGCCAGGACACCTTCACGGCGATGATCGGCGCCGAGGCGATCCGCAAGCTGCTCGAGTCGATGGATCTCGAGAGCATCGCGGCGAGCCTGCGCCAGGAGATCGCCGAGGCGACGACGGATCTGAAGCCCAAGAAACTCGCCAAGCGTCTCAAGATCATCGAGGCCTTCGTCCAGTCCGGCAATAAGCCGGAGTGGATGGTGCTCAAGGAAATTCCGGTCATTCCGCCGGATCTGAGGCCGCTCGTGCCGCTCGACGGCGGGCGCTTCGCGACCTCGGACTTGAACGATCTCTACCGACGCGTCATCAACCGCAACAATCGTCTGAAGCGGCTGATCGAGCTGCGCGCGCCCGACATCATCATCCGCAACGAGAAGCGCATGCTGCAGGAGGCCGTCGACGCGCTGTTCGACAACGGCCGCCGCGGCCGCGTCATCACGGGCGCGAACAAGCGTCCGCTGAAGTCGCTCGCCGACATGCTCAAGGGCAAGCAGGGCCGCTTCCGCCAGAATCTGCTCGGCAAGCGCGTCGACTATTCGGGCCGCTCGGTCATCGTCGTGGGCCCGGAGCTGAAGCTGCATCAGTGCGGCCTGCCCAAGAAGATGGCGCTCGAGCTCTTCAAGCCCTTCATCTATTCGCGCCTCGACGCCAAGGGCTTTTCGGCCACCGTCAAGCAGGCGAAGAAGCTCGTCGAGAAGGAGAAACCCGAGGTCTGGGACATCCTCGACGAGGTCATCCGCGAGCATCCGGTTCTGCTCAACCGCGCCCCGACTCTGCATCGCCTCGGTATTCAGGCCTTCGAGCCCGTGCTGATCGAAGGCAAGGCGATACAGCTGCATCCGCTCGTCTGCGCGGCCTTCAACGCCGACTTTGACGGCGACCAGATGGCCGTGCACGTTCCGCTGTCGCTCGAGGCGCAGCTTGAAGCGCGCGTGCTGATGATGTCGACGAACAACATCCTGCATCCGGCCAATGGTCAGCCGATCATCGTGCCGAGCCAGGACATCGTTCTCGGCCTCTATTATCTGACGCTCGAGCGCGACGGCGAGCCGGGACAGTATCGCGAGGACCCCAAGACCAAGGCCCCGCTTGCCGGCATCTACGCCAACATGGGCGAGATCGAGCACGCTTTGGCCGCGGGCGCGGTGACGCTGCACGCCAAGGTCAAGGGACGCGCCTGGACCTTCGATCCGAACGGCAAGCGCGTCCAGAAGATATTCGACACGACGCCCGGCCGGCTGATCCTCGGCCAGCTCATGCCCAATCACGTCAAGATTCCTTTCGATGTCGCCAACAAGCTGATGACGAAGAAGGAAATCTCCAACATGATCGACACCGTCTACCGCAATTGCGGGCAGAAGGAGACGGTGATCTTCTGCGATCGCATCATGTCGCTCGGCTTCCGCGAGGCCTTTAAGGCCGGCATCTCCTTCGGCAAGGACGACATGATCGTGCCGGAGACCAAGGAGCGCATCGTCGGCGAGACGCGCGCCGCCGCCAAGGAATACGAGCAGCAGTACAACGACGGCCTGATCACCCAGGGCGAGAAATACAACAAGGTCGTCGACGCCTGGGGCAAGTGCTCGGAGAAGCTCGCCGAGGAGATGATGATCCGCATCTCCGCGGTGCGCAAGGACGAGCACGGCCGCGATCTGCCGATCAACTCGATCTACATGATGTCGCATTCCGGCGCGCGCGGCTCGCCCGCGCAGATGCGCCAGCTCGCGGCGATGCGCGGCCTGATGACCAAGCCTTCGGGCGAGATCATCGAAAGCCCGATCATCTCGAACTTCAAGGAAGGCCTCACGGTTCTCGAGTATTTCAACTCGACGCACGGCGCCCGCAAGGGTCTCGCCGACACGGCGTTGAAGACGGCGAACTCCGGCTATCTTACGCGCCGCCTCGTCGACGTGGCGCAGGATTCGATCATCTCGACGCGGGACTGCGGCTCCAAGAACGGCATCCGCATGCGCGCGATCATCGATGCGGGCCAGGTCGTCGCCTCGCTCGCCTCGCGCATTCTCGGCCGCACGGCGGCGGAGGATCTGCGCGCGCCCGACGGCAAGGTGGTCGTTCCCGCCGGCGAGATGATCCAGGAGTGGCACCTCGAGCCGATCACCGCGGCGGGCATTCAGGAAGTGAAGATCCGCTCGGTTTTGACCTGCGAGGCCAAGGAAGGCGTGTGCGGCGCCTGCTACGGTCGCGACCTCGCGCGCGGCGTGCCCGTCAACATGGGCGAAGCCGTGGGCGTCATCGCCGCGCAGTCGATCGGCGAGCCGGGCACGCAGCTCACCATGCGCACCTTCCACATCGGCGGCGCCGCGCAGCTCGCGGACCAGTCCTTCGTCGAATCGAATTTCGACGGCAAGGTGCATGTGCGCAACCGACATGTGGCGCGCAACTCCGACGGCGACCTGATGGTCATGGCGAGGAACGTCGCCGTGGTGATCCTGGGGCCGGACGGAACCGAGCGCTCGGCGACGCGCGTCCAATATGGCGCACGGCTCAAGCTCGACGAGGGCGATACGGTCAAGCGCGGCCAGCGCATCGCCGAGTGGGACCCCTACACGCGTCCGATTCTTACGGAAGTCGACGGCGTCGTGGGCTTCGAGGATCTCGTCGAAGGCCAGTCGATGGCGGAGTCGGCCGACGAGTCGACCGGCATCACCAAGCGCATGGTCATGGACTGGCGTCTCAACCTGCGCTCGGCGAGCCTCAAGCCCTCGATCACGGTGAAGGGCGCGGACGGCAAGATCATCAAGCTGCAGCGCGGCGGCGACGCCCGTTATGCTCTGCCTGTCGACTCGATCATCGCGGTCGAGCCGGGGCAGAAGGTGACGGCGGGCGACATTCTCGCCCGCATCTCGCTCGAGAGCGCCAAGACGCGCGACATCACCGGCGGTCTGCCGCGCGTCGCCGAGCTCTTCGAGGCGCGCCGTCCGAAGGACCACGCGATCATCGCGGAAATCTCCGGCACCGTGCAGTTCGGCAAGGACTATAAGAACAAGCAGCGCCTCTCGATCATTCCGCATGAGGAGGGCGGCGACCCCGTCGAATATCTGATCCCGAAGGGCAAGCACATCCATCTGCAGGACGGCGACGTCGTCGAGAAGGGCGACTACATCGTCGACGGCAATCCGGCGCCCCACGACATTCTCGCGATCAAGGGCGTCGAGGAGCTGGCGGCCTATCTCGTCAACGAGATTCAGGAGGTCTATCGCCTGCAGGGCGTCAACATCAACGACAAGCACATCGAGGTGATCGTGCGTCAGATGTTGCAGAAGGTCGATATCGTCGATCCGGGCGACACGGGCTTCCTCGAAGGCGAGCAGGTCGACGAGGTGGAGCTCGAGGAGGCGAACGCCAAGGCGCTGGAAGAGGGCGGGAAGCCCGCGTCCGGAACGCCGGTGCTGCTCGGCATCACCAAGGCCTCGCTGCAGACGCGCTCCTTCTTCTCGGCGGCCTCCTTCCAGGAGACGACGCGCGTGCTCACCGAGGCCGCCGTCAACGGCAAGGTCGATCCGCTCGTGGGCCTGAAGGAGAACGTCATCGTCGGCCGGCTGATCCCGGCTGGCACCGGCGCGGCGATGTCGAAGTTCCGCCATCTCGCGACGAGCCGCGACGATCTCATCATCGCCCAGCGCGCCGAAACCAACGAAGCCAAGGCGGCGCAGGATGCGCCGCGCCTCCCGGCCGCCCCGGCGGAGTAAGGGCGGAGCGAAAATCGCTTAGGGCCTCGCCCTGCGCCAAGCTCTCAAGGCTGGCGCAGGGCGAGGCGATTTTTTTTGCGGCGGAGGCGCCGAAAGCCGCCTCCTGGCCCGCCGCCCGAGCATGTCTTGAAGGATTTCATGGGGTCCGCGACCTCCCCCGGCCACAAAATCGCCCGAGAAATCGGGCTTCTTAACCTCAATGTCACCCCTTTCGGCGAGCATCTCTTCGCCTTGCCCGCGCGCGGCGCGGACGTCATCCGATTGGAGCTTTGCCTTGTCCAGGACCACGACGATAAGCTTTGCCGCCGGCGCGGTGCTGGCTCTGAGCCTTTCGGGCGCGGCCCTCGCCGACTCATATGACGGCCAGGCCGAATGGGCGCAGCGCTATGACGCGGCTGAAAAACTGACCGTTTCGCGCTCGACGACGCCGCTGCTCTCCGAGCAGACGGTCGCGGCGACCGAGCGCGCGATCGAGCAATATCGCCAGATCCTCGCAGACGGCGGCTGGCAGCCCGTGCCGGGCGGCCTGCAGCTCTCGGTCGGCTCGAACGGGCCCGCGGTTTCCGCCCTGCGCCGGCGCCTCATCGCCTCGGCCGACATCGGCTCCGAGACCGGCACGAGCCCCGTATTCGATTCATACGTCGAGGCGGCGGTGCGCCGCTTCCAGGCGCGTCACGGCTTCAACGAGACGGGCGTCGTCACGCCGCAGACCTTGAGCGCGCTCAACGTGCCGGCCGAGGAGCGGCTGCGCCAGCTGGAGATCAATCTCGCCCGCCTGAAGAGCGTGACGCATGATCTCCCCAACCGCATGGTGGTCGCCAATATTCCGGCGGCGCATGTCGAGACGGTCGAGAACGGCCAGGTGATGACGCATCACATCGCCGGCGTCGGCAAGATCGACCGCCAGTCGCCGATCATGATGACGCGGGCGATCGACATCAATTTCAATCCCTTCTGGACCGTGCCGGCCTCGGTGATCCGCAAGGATCTGATCCCGAAGATGCAGAACGACCCCAATTATCTGCGCGACAACCACATCCGCGTCTATGACAAGGACAATACCGAGCTCCAGCCCGAGCAGATCAACTGGAACTCGCTCGACGCGATGAACTACCGCTTCCGTCAGGACACGGGCGGCGACTTCAACTCGCTCGGCGTCGTGCGCATCAACATCAACAATCCTTACGGCGTCTATATGCACGACACGCCGGCCAAGGGCGTGTTCGGCGACGATTTCCGCTTCGTCTCCTCGGGCTGCATCCGCCTGCAGAACGTGCGCGACTATGTCGCCTGGCTGTTGAAAGAGACGCCCGGCTGGGATCGCGACCACATCGACGAGGTGATCCGCAGCGGCGAGCGGCTCGACGTGAAGATCAGCCCGCCCGTGCCGGTCCATTGGGTCTATGTGACGGCCTGGGGCTCGCCGGACGGCGCGACGCAGTTTCGCGACGACATCTATCATAAAGACGTCGGCGACGTGGTCGGCATGGAGACGACGCCGCCGCCCGTTCAGCCGCACGCGATCAAGCACGACGCCAAGTCGAAGACGGGCGCGCAGGCTGGAAAGGCCAAGGCCGCCGCGCAGCCCGCGAAGGCCAAGACCGCCGCCCAGAAGCCGCAGGCGGATCAGACGGTGGCGCAGAAGCCCCACAGCACAGCGCGCGTCTCGCGCCGCGACAATGACGAGCCGACCTGGCGGTAGGCGCGGCAATTCTTTGCTTCCGCGTTTAGTCCAAGAATAGCCCTTCGCCGAGGGACGCCGCCCTGGCCCCCCGCTTGCCCCTGCGTCGCTAAAGGCCGCGGCGCTCGGTCATTTCGAACCGCCGCCGGCCCAAAGCGGTACAAGAGCTCGAGGGCAGGCCGCTGGCGATGGGAATCATCTTTCAAAGCGGCGAGCCGGCTATTTCTGGAAGATCGCTTTTGACGAGCGCTTGCGCGCCTATGCGCCGGGCATCGATCTCGTGCACCGGCTAACGGACGTGCTTGCGCCCCGCGACGACATCGCGCTGACCGACTCCTGCGCCATCGCCCATCATCCGATGATCGACCGCTTCTGGCCGGATCGAATCGGCGTCTGCGATGTGGCGGTGGCGCTCAATGGAGAGCGGCCAACGGTCATTCGCGCGGCCTGCGCGGTGGAGCGCTTTCGGCGCGGCTTGAGGGAATGCGTGAGGCGCGTCGCAAACCGCGCGTTGAGGCGAAAGGTGAGCTGAGGAGCCCCCTCCCTGTCCCTCCCCCGCTATCGCGGGAGAGGGGACCCCAACGATCAGCATTGCGCGGTGTTGACCTGAAGCCCCGAGTCTCACTCCCTCTCCCGCGAAGCGGGGGAGGGGTGGGGAGGGGGCAAACGCTAAACAAGCCCAAGCCCCGTCCTGCCTTCACGCACCATCCGCCAGCGCCTTGCGCAAAGCCTCCAAATCCTCCGGCAGCTCGCTCTCGAACAACAGGTCCTCGCCCGTCACCGGATGGGTGAAGCCGAGCGTCGCAGCATGCAGCGCCTGGCGCCCGAGCCGCTCCACCGCCGCGCGCGACGGCAGTGAAAGCCTTGCGACCTTGGTCTTGAAGCCCGCGCCATAGGTCAGATCGCCGATCAGCGGATGGCCGATATGCGCCATGTGCACGCGGATCTGATGCGTGCGGCCGGTCTCGAGCCGGCAGGCCAGCACGGACGCGACGCCGAAATCCTCGAGCCTCTCCCAATGGGTGATCGCCTCGCGCCCT
>Ga0265331_10002681_pt1 | contig 11872 bp, 12 predicted proteins | sample 41923metaG_FD_202088 | JGI IMG/M metagenome (GOLD analysis project Ga0265331, IMG submission 202088) | Rhizosphere microbial communities from Carex aquatilis grown in University of Washington, Seatle, WA, United States - 4-19-23 metaG | ecosystem: Host-associated > Plants > Roots > Rhizosphere...
TCAACGCAGTAGTCCATATCAGATTTCACAAGTCGCATGGCAAGAGGCCGCTGCCGCGCTGACGGAGGTTCGCCGCAAGGTGTTCATTGAAGAACAATCTGTGCCCGAAGCTCTGGAGTGGGATGGGCTGGATGATCGTGCCATCCATTTTCTGGCGACGGATGCTGCACAAAACCCGATCGGCTGTGCCCGCCTGCTTGCCGGCGGGAAAATCGGGCGCATGGCAGTGATGAGTGCATGGCGACATCAAGGGGTCGGTCGTGCGCTTCTTGAAGCGGTGATTGCAGAATGTCGTCGTCATGGCCTTGCACAAGCGATGCTCTCGGCGCAGACGCATGCCATCGCCTTCTATCAAACTTCAGGCTTCGTAGTTTGCAGTGACATCTACGACGATGCTGGCATTCCCCATCGGGATATGGCGTTGACGCTAACTCCATGATTTGCCGGCAAACCCTGCCTTCTATAAAATACGCGGTTTTACGCAACCCATTTTAGGAACATCACCATGTCCAACAAGATCATTTTCAAGGCTGGCGAAGCCACCGTATACAGCGAAGGCAAGGACGTCACTGCCGCCATGCCTGAAATCCTCATTGGCGCCGTTGACGGCCCGGTCGGTCAGGCATTCGCCAACCTGATGGCACAAAACAAGGGCCACACCGCCATGTTCGCTGTGCGCGACATCAACCAGCTGGTGCGCCCTGTCACCATGACCGTACCGAAAGTGACCCTGAAGGATTCCATCAATGTTGAACTGTTCGGTGGGGTGGTGCAGGCAGCAACCGCTGATGCTGTTCTGGATTGCGTTATCGAAGGCATCATTCCGCGCGATCAGGCCAATGATCTGTGCATCATCAGCCTGGTGTGGATCGATCCGGGCTGTGGCCCGCTGGCTAAGGAAGGCAAGCTGGACAAGGCCGACATGTACAAGAACAACTACGATGCTACCAAGCTGGCAATCAAGCGCGCTTTGAACGATGAGCCTTCAATCGAAGAACTGATCAAGAACCGTCACACTATCAAGCACTGCATGTGGGAAGAAAGCTGGGATCAGAAGTAATCAGGGCTTCGTAGTTCAATATGTAGAAAGGGCAGCTTTGGCTGCCCTTTCTATTTGAGTTGTTCGAGCAATGATCTGATTGGAGCCGGGATGGCTGCGCCAATGGCTTCTTCTTTATCCAGCCACAACACGTTTTTTGCCTCGGATGTTTCGAGTTTGCTTGCAACAAGTTTGAGCCGTTGAGGCTTGATGTGCAGGCGGAAGTGGGTAAAGGTATGAATGAGGATGGGCAGCGGTGCGAGGGATTCCGTTTCCAGGCCGTAGCGTTCGCGAACAGCTTGTTGAATATCGTCATCGGATGCTACTTCAGGAAGGCTCCACAGCCCGCCCCAGATACCAGTCTGGGGGCGTTTTTCCAGCAGGATTTCGTTGCCGTCGATGATCAGCAGCATGGTGATGCTACGCTCGGGGATGACTTTTCGCGGTTTGGGCGTTGGCAGTTGCGCGGTGCGTTGCTCACGGTGGGCAACACAATCGGCTTGCAGCGGGCAGTGCGGGCAATCCGGTTTGCTGCGCGAGCACAGCGATGCACCGAGATCCATCAGGCCTTGTGAGTAGGCCTCGATATCAGTTTCAGGCAATAGCTGCTCGGCCAATTCCCACAGGCGTTGCTCGATGGCAGGCTGCCCCGGCCAGCCATCGATGCCGAAAGTGCGGGTGAACACGCGCTTGACGTTGCCATCCAGAATGGCGCCGCGATGACCGAAGGCGAAAGCAGCAATAGCGGCAGCGGTAGAGCGGCCGATGCCCGGCAATTGCTGGATCACTTCGGGCGTTTGCGGGAACTTCCCGCCGAAATCCGCCATGATGCTTTGGGCTGCCGCATTCAGATTGCGGGCGCGGGAATAATAGCCGAGGCCGCTCCAGTGTTGCAGCACTTCATCTTGATCGGCCCCTGCCAAACTGGCCACGTCGGGAAAGCGCGCCATGAAACGCTGGTAATAGGGGATGACGGCAGCCACCTGCGTTTGTTGCAGCATGATCTCCGATACCCAGATGGCGTAGGGGTCGCGCGTATTCTGCCACGGCAGGTCGTGGCGGCCGTGCTGGTGCTGCCAGTGGATGATGCGGTCAGAAAATTGTGACATCAGCGGCGTGAAATGATGATGAGGCCGGCCAGCACCAGCGCGGCTCCGACGATGATGCGCAGGGTCAGCGCTTCCTTGAGGAAGATCCAGGCCAGAATCACGGCCACCAGTACGCTGCCCTTGTCGATCAGGGCGACGGTGGCGACATCACCTTCCTTTAGCGCCTTGTAGAAAAAAATCCACGATACGGCGGTGGTAAAGGCTGAAATGGCCAGCCATATCAGGCCGGGTTGGTGGATGGTTTTGATCTCGGCCAGTGGTACTGAGAAAGCCACAAAAACCATGACAAAGAAAAACACGAACACGGTGCGCACTGCAATGCCGAGCTCAGCGGATACCCCTACCAGACCTTGCTTGGCGATCACCGTGGTGAGGCCAGCGAACAGCATCGCGATAAAGGCATGTAGCAGCCATGGTTTCATGATCTAGAAGCCCAGCAGCTTGTTGAGTTTTTTCTTGGCCTTTTCTTCCGGGGTGAGCGCTTTTGGTGGTTCGGCTGGTGCGGGTTGAGCAGTAGCTGCTGCCGGCGTAGTTGCTGGTGTGGCGGCTGGCTGTTCAGTGGTTTTTTTCTTACCGCCGATCAGGTCTTGCAGGCCCCCGGTCGTATCGCCGCCGATCAGTTTCTGCACCGCTTCGCCTTTGCCTCCACCCACTTTATCCAGCAGGCCCTTTTTGGCGATTTCGGTGCCGATGGCGCTGAAATCCAACCCGTATTTTGGATCGGCGAAAGTGCCGGTCACCTTCACCGGAAAGGTCAGGCCATTCAGGGCCCCGATGTCTGAACCGCCCTGGCCTTTCAGCGAAGCGACAACTGTGGGTTTGGCAATATAGTTGAGTTTATCGTTGCCGATATCGATGTCGCCGCTGCCTGCAACACGCAGCAGTGGCGACTTCATGCTGAGGTCATCGTTGTGCGCCACGCCGTTAGTGATCTTGAAGGTGGCAGACATTTCACTGAAGTCGGTTTTCTTCTTCTGATCTGAATCCAGTGCATTGCCCTTGAAGTTGAATTTGCTCTTGATATCACGAATGGTGCCGGCGATGTCGATACCCTTGACTGCACCATCCGCCAGCACCATGGCTGCATTGCCATTGAGTGCCTTCTTGAGTGCACCGACAGTGGCGCCTTGCGTTTTGACATCGACGTTCAGCGTACCCTTGCCTTCCAGCATGTCGTTCTTGAGCGCATCAACCAACAATGGGCCGATATTGATGCCCTTCATCTCCTGTTTGACGTTAATCGTCGGCGTGGCCCGGGCATCAAGATTGAGGCTGCCGGCCATGCTGCCGTCATACAGGTTGGCCGAGAATGGGGAAATAGCAACCAGTCCGCCCTCAGCTTTCAGGCCTACGCGCACGTTGCTGGTTTTGACATTGGCGACTTTCAGTGCACCGATACGAGCCTCGCCGCTGGCGTTGAGCGTTTTTAGCGCCGAGAGGTCAAGCGGGGTGTCGCCGGTGGCTGGTTTGGCTGCAGGCTCAGATTTGGTCACGTAGCGGTCGGCATCCAGCTTGTCGATATCCACATCAAAGCTGAACTGCGGGCTTTGAAATCGGGTGATGCCAAGCACCGCCTTGACCTGGCTGTCGTCGATTTTGGCTGAGAACGGATCAAGCTTGAGTTTCTCGCCATCGGCCTTGAGGTCGATGCGGATGTTGGAGCTTTGTACCTTGCCGTACTTCAGGTTGCCGATGCGCAGGCTGCCTGCGGCGTTCAGCGCCTTGAGCGCAGACAGGTCGAGCGGCTTGGCGGGTGCGGTTGTGGCAGCCTTGGCATCGCTCGCTGGTGCATAACGGTCAGCATCGACGCGGTCGATATCGAGGTCGAAGGTGTAGAGCGCCTTCTCGAAGTGAGTGATGCCGATGCTGCCCTTGATCTGGCTGTCGTCCAGTTTCAGCGACAGCGGGCTGACGTTGAGTGCCTGCCCATCCGCTTTGACGGTTGCAGCGAGGTTGGCGATGCGATATTTGTCGTAGACGATGCTGCCGATACTGAGCGTGCCCTGCGCCAGTACGTCCTTCAACGCCGAGAGATCGGCCGGTTTGTCGGAGGCCGGTGCCGGTTTGGATTCCTTCTTGTTGCCCAGCAGTTTGTTGAGGTCAAGCTGGTCGGCTGTCAGGTTGAACTTGACGTTGGGCTTCTTGAAGCCCACTACGGCAACATCGCCTTTAAGCTTGCTGCCATCGATGTTGGCGTCCAGATCGACTTTGGCCTGCTCCTGCTTCACGTCGGCATGGGCGTTGACGTTGAACGCAGCTTTGAGCGCGCCATTAGGCAGTGCCGGGTCCTTCACATCGACATTGCCGGCCAGTTTGGGTAGATCGAACACCAGATTTTCCAGGTTGCCGGAGAACGGTGACGAGAACTTGCCGTCGAGCTTGCGTGCCCCCTGTTTGCCGGCAATCTCGCCGCTGATCCCGCTGCTGGTAAATGCCTTGGGCGAACCCTTGAGATCGGCGATCACCAGTTTGGCATTGAAGCTGTCGTCTCCCTTGGTCTGATTCAGGCTGAGGTGGGCTTCCTTGCCGCTGACTTCGTCTTTGTGGGCGATCAGGCTGGGGGCGTCGAGTTCGAGCGTGGTGGCCTGACCGCTCAGGTTGGCCTTGAATGCCAGCTTCAGTCCATTGACCGTGAATTCCAGCTGTTCGGGCTTGGCATCGAAATCACCGGAGAGTTTGAGATCTGCCCCCTTGATCGAGCTCACATCACCCTGCAACGCAAAATCCAGCCCTTTGGCGCCATATTGTTTGTGTTCAGTGTCGGCCAGCAGCGTGCCCTTGAGTTGCAGCTTGGCGTCGAGCGCAGGGTTGTCGCCCTTGATGACGAAGCTGGTCTTGAGGTCGATCGGTTGATTCTTGGCGACGTGGCCGGTCTGCAGTTGCAGGTCGCTGATGGCAATGTGTCGGTTGCCTTGCTCGTCATTCAGAGTGATGGCTGCATTACTGACTTGCACGCCATCGATGTCGAACTTGATCTCCTGGGAATCCTCATCTTTGCTGAGAAGATCATCGAAATTGGTGGTGCCATCCTTGAAACGCACGATATTGGCATGCACGCCGTCAATCTTGACGGTATCCACCACCAGTTGTTTTTTCAGGAGCGGCAAGACCGAAACGAACACCTTGGCGCTACCGATGCCGGCAAACTCCTTGTCGCCGTTATGTTCAGAGAGCGTGACCTTGCCGAGGTCAGCGCCCAGCTTCGGCCAGAACGCCAACTTGATGTCGCCCTCGATATTCAACGTGCGCTGCTTCTTCTCTTTGACGATCTTGACGATGAGCGGCTTGTAGTCGTTGGGGTTGAAGGTGGCGCTGATGATGGCAATGGCCACGATAATCAGTCCTGCCATTCCGCCGATACCGATGAGCGAATACTTCAGGAATTTGTTCATTTGAGATTCACCTGTGCAAGTTGATACTTGACCAAAAAGTTCTTAACGTAGTGTAGCACTCAGCGGATGACGTAAAAATTCTACAGTGCCATTTCCCAGATACCAGAGCGTAAAGAAAAAGGCAGCAAAATATATGACTGTGACGACCAGCCAGAAGAACGAGACGAACACCATGACGCCATCGTCTTCCAGTTCCCCAAACCCCCAGAACAGAATGGCCAGTGCAGGCAGCGTGTTGTTGAATGGCAGCACACCAAACGGAATCGCCATCAAAAGGCCTGCTGTCAGCAGGATGAAACCACCGACTTTCTGGCCCTTTCGGCCGGTGACCAGGTGCGTCAGGCGTGGCTTGGTGAACCGGCGGCAGAAGCCGAGAATATTGAGACATACCTTGGTCAGGATGCGCCAGACCGTTTCACCCATCGCCACTTCACGCAGCCTTTGAGGAAGTACCGGTGAGTCGTTGCCACGCAGCAATTGCCAGCCAAGCGCGGCAAAGGTCAGTCCGCCCACCACCGTCAGCGGCCCTAGCGGAACGGGCTGCAGAAACGGTAGGGCGAGGATGACCGAAATGAAGGCGTAGGCGGCTTCATCAATGCTATCGATGGCTTCGCCGATGGTGAGGGCGCGTGTTTGCGATTCTTCAGCGAAACGCCTCAGGGTGGCGAGTAGCGTCGGGTAATCAGAAGGCATTACCAGAAATAACCGAGCACCAGTGCCCCGAAAACGATCCGATACCAGGCAAAGGCGCGGAAATCATGGTGTGCGATGTAGCGCAATAATCCGCGTACGACCAGCAAGGCACTGAAGAATGCGGTGACGAAGCCGATGGCAAACACATCGAAATCCGCAGCATGGAGCAATTCCTTGCCCTTGTAGAGCTCGAAAAAAGTGGCTGCAAACATCACTGGGATCGCCAGAAAAAACGAAAATTCTGTGGCTGCTTTCCGCGACAGTCCGAACACCACGCCGCCCAGAATAGTCGCGCCGGCGCGTGAAACGCCCGGGAAAAGGGCCAGCGCCTGGGCGAAACCAACTTTTAGCGCGTGCTTCCAATCCATGTCATCGACCGTGAGTGTATCCGGTTGCGGGGCGTATTTTTCAACGATCAGGATAGCAAAGCCGCCCACGATCAGCGCGATGGCCACGGTGATCGGCGAAAACAGGTATTGCTTGATGGCGTGGTGAAAAGTGAGCCCCAGCACCGCTGCAGGTAGAAATGCAATCGTCAGGTTGGCAGCGAGCCGTTGTGATGCCGCTTCACTGGCCATGCTGGCTAGCGTGTGGCTGATGCGGGCGCGGTACTCCCAGCACACGGCGAGAATGGCGCCGAGTTGAATGACGATCTCAAACACCTTGCCGCGATCATCGTTGAAGTTAAGCAGGTCGCCCGCGATGATGAGATGGCCTGTGCTGGAGACCGGCAGGAATTCGGTCGCCCCCTCGACAAGGCCGAGCAGCAGGGATTTGAATAGCAGGATGAGGTCCATGGGTGTCGTCAGTATGGAGAAAGCCAACATTCTACACGCGAATATTACAAACATTCGCGACCCGTTTTTTATGTTGACGACGTTAACTTAACGTTGTTAAACTTAAGTCATCGGTTTTTGAAACGAGTCATCATGCCACCAAAACAGAAAAGCCAATTGGAACGTCAGCAGGCCCGCACCCGTATTCTTGATGCGGCGCGCGAGCTGTTTGTTGAGCATGGCGTCGACGCCGTCACCATGCGCGAAATTGCCAAACGTCTGGACTGCTCGGCCACCGCGCTGTATCTGCATTTCAGGGACAAGGATTCGCTGATCCGCGAATTGTGCGATACCGATTTTCTGGCGCTGGCTCAGGAACTGCACGCGATGGAGCAAATTACCGACCCAATCGAGCGTTTGCGCATGCTGGGGATAGGCTATGCACGTTTTGCCCTGACTTTTCCCAATCATTACCGATTGATGTTCATGACGCCGCAGTTGGCCTATAGCAAAGAAAATTCCGGGATTGAATCAGGAAACGCTGAACAGGATGCCTATGCATTCCTTCAGGCCGTCGTCGTCAATGCCCATTCTGCAGGATGTTTCAGGGATGAACTAAATGATCCTGAACTGATCGCCCAGATTCTCTGGTCCGGTATTCACGGGCTTTGCGCGCTGGAAATCACGATGCAGTCTTGCGACTGGCTCGAATGGCGTCCCTTCGAGCAGCGCCTGGAAGTGATGCAGGATTCCCTGATGCGCGGGATGTTGAAGGCGCCGAGCCATGGTTGATTTAGCCTGGAGAATGCTCTGGCACGACAAGACGCGGTTCATGATCACCGTCAGCGGGGTGGCTTTCGCGGTGGCGCTGGTATTCGTGCAGGTCGGCCTCTTCTTGGGCTTGCTGAACAATGCGTCCGTCACCATCAAGCATATGGATGCGGATCTCTGGATCACGCCGCACAACACCTCCAATGTTGATTTCGCCAATTTCTTTCCCGAAACCTACATTGAGCGCGTGCGCTCAATCCCTGGCGTGTCCCGTGCCGATAATTTGATCGTGTTTTTCATGTTCATGACCTTGCCATCTGGCAGCCGTGAATCGGTCGAGGTTTACGGCATGGAGGACTTCAGGCGCTGGAATTTCCCATGGAAAGTCAGCGAAGGCAATCTGGATGACCTGCGACGTGGCAATTACATTTTCATGGATCAATCAGCGACTCGAAGGTTTGGTCCCTTTTCAACCGGTGAATATCGCGAACTGATGGATCGGCGCGTCAAGATCATCGGCAAAACCAGTGATGCGGTTTCATTTACGACCACGCCACTGGTGTTCATGGATTATCACCGGGCACAAGTCTTGGGCGGGGATACGCTAGAAAAGCGGGCCAGTTACGGGCTAGTCAAGTTGAGCCCGGGGGCCGATGTCGAACAGGTCAGGCAGGAGATCATGCGCAGATTGCCGCATAACGATGTGCATACCAAAGCAGAATGGTCGCGCCTGTCGGAAAGCTACTGGGTAGACAACACCGGGATCGGCCTCAACATGTACCTGACAGTGTTTCTTGGTGTGCTGGTGGGTGTGGTCGTCGTCACGCAGACGCTCTATACCTCAACCATCGAGCACATCAAGGAATATGGCACCGTCAAGGCCATCGGTGGACGCAATCGCGACCTTTATTTCGTCATCGGCAAGCAGGCCTTGATCGCTGCTGTGCTGGGTTTTGCCGTCGGCGGAGCCATGGCATGGAGCCTGCGGGGCGGGGTGGAGCGGGCGGGGTTGAAGTTGCTGATCTCACCAGAAATGGCGGTCATGGTTGGTTCCGGTGCGGTGGTGTTATGTCTGGCCGCTGCGTTGATATCGATCCGCAAGGTCGCCAAGCTTGATCCGGCGCTGGTATTCAGAACCTGAGAGGCAACCCGGATGAGAAAGACAAACAAGAATTTCCTCATGGCTGGCGCATTCATCATGAGTCTTTTGCCAATGATTGCAGGTGCGGCTGGCACAACACCGGAAGGGTTGTGGCAAGCATTCAACGATCAGGGAAAACTGACCGGCTATATCCGCGTCACAGAACATCAGGGAATCTATCGGGGCGTGGTTGAAAAAGGCTTGCCAACGGATACCGCCGACAAGAAATGCACCGCATGCAAGGACTACCGTAAGGATCAGCCCATGCTGGGCATGGAAATATTCGCGGGCGTCAGGCGCAACGGAGAGGTGTTCGATGGTGGTGAAATCCTGGAACCATTCAGCGGCAATGTCTATCGGGTAAAGATCGAAATGCAGGAAAGCGGAAACATCATGAAAGTCCGCGGGTATCAGGGCGTCAGTCTGTTCGGGCGCACTCAATATTGGAGAAGAGAAGAATGAGTAATGTCTATTTGTGGTTGAAATGCCTGCACGTCCTTGGTGTGGTGATGTTTCTGGGCAATATCATCATCACCGGATGGTGGAAATTCATGGCAGATAAGACATTGAATCCACAAGTCATCGCGTTTGCGCAGCGGCAGGTGACATTGACGGATTTCATATTCACAGCTGGCGGTGCAGCCCTTGTATTTGCCTGTGGCTACGGCAATGCGGTGTTGCATGGACTGGATGTTTTCCACATCAAATGGCTTTCATGGGGTTTTTGGCTGTTTTCAATTTCAGGGGTGATCTGGGTGGTAGTGCTGATTCCTGTACAGATCAGGCAGGCCAGAATGGCACGCGCCTTTGCCAATGGCGGTGAAATCCCACAGGAATACTGGCGTTTGGGTCGCCTGTGGTACTTCTGGGGCACGATAGCGACGTTGCTACCAGTAGCAAATCTCTACTGGATGGTGCTCAAGCCATTATGAATAACGTGATGAAAGTGATTGAAGCCAGCGGTATCAGGAAAACCTTTACCGAGGGTAAGGAGCAGGTGGATGTGCTGCATGGCATTGATCTGGATCTGCATGCCGGCGAGGTGGTGGCGCTTGAAGGGCGGTCGGGTTCGGGTAAGACCACCTTGCTGTCGATCATCGGATGCATCCTCACAGCGAGTTCGGGAAACCTGACGCTGGCCGGCGAACAGATCAGCAAAAAGTCGGATTTATCCGACGTGCGCAGGCGTCTTCTGGGATTTGTGTTTCAGCAGTTCAATCTGTTTCCGCCGTTGACGGCTCGCGAGAACGTTGAATACGCACTCAATCTGCGAGGCTGGCGAGGCCGCAAGGCTCGGCAGGAGGCTGAACGGATACTGATCGCGGTTGGACTGGAAAGCCGCATGCAGTTTCTTCCGCAGGATCTGTCCGGCGGACAGAAACAACGTGTCGCGATTGCACGGGCACTGGCGGGTCGCCCGCCTCTGGTACTGGCCGATGAGCCCACGGCAAATCTTGATAGTGCAAGTGGAGAGCAGGTGCTCACCATGTTTCGCGACCTGGCCAAGGAAGAAAACTGTGGATTGTTGGTAGTCACACACGATCCCAGAGTCAGAACTGTGGCTGACCGGGTGCTGCATCTTGAAGACGGAAAAATCATTCATTAAGGAGAACGCAGCATGCGTTTAATCACAGCATTGCTATTGATAGCGACAGGTGCTGCAAGCAGTTATCTGATCTTGCCGCATGACGGAAAAGCAGCCAGTCCGCCCAAGCAAGTTCAGCCTGCCCAGGCACAACAGGCGCAACCCGCAAAAATCGTCGCAGAAGGAAGGATCGCCGCTTATCCCGGGGCGAATGTGGTCGTTGCCAGCGAGACTCCCGGCATCATCAGCGCAGTGCGCATGCATGAGCTGGATGTCGTACAAAAAGGTCAGGTGCTGGCCGATTTGAGAAAAAGTGACTTGCTGGCAGAACGGGAAGAGGCGTTGGCCAAGGTCAAAGAAGCTGAGGCTGATATCCGTCTGGCAGGCTCAGAGAACCTTCGGACGCAGCAACTGGTCGAACGTCAGTTCATCAGCCGTCAGGGGCTTGATCGCACCGAGCGTGATCTTTCGGCAGCGCAAGCCAGACTATCCGTAGCGCAGGCGGCAGTGAAGCGACTTTCGGCACAAATTGAAAAAACCAGAATCATTGCGCCCATCAATGGGACGGTCGTCATCCGGCATGTGGATGAAGGTGAGGCCGTCGCGCCGGGTGGCGCAGTGGCGACGCTGGCAGACCTCAGCCGTTTGCGCGTCGAGGCAGAAGTCGATGAATTCGATATTGGCCGCATCCGTATCGGTGATCAGGTCAGCATTTCCGCGGAGGGTTACGATGGGTCGCACTGGCTGGGTAAGGTTGAAGAATTGCCCGATGCCGTCAGGGAGCGCGGTATGCGCCCCCAAGACGTGGCACGCCCTAGCGATGCCCGCATTCTGCTGGTCAAAGTTGCCTTGCAGGAGCATGTGCCGCTCAAGCTTGGACAGAGAGTGGAAGTCGTCATTTCCCCGGCTAATTCTAGGCTCTCACTTTCGGGTGCTGAAAAAATAAGCAAAAAGACAATGTAGCCTTTTCAAACAATGAATTATGTGCGACACTTTGCGCAATACGTGAATAATGGGTGATTAATAATGAACCAATGCATCAAAGCCGGATTTGCCTTGGGCTGGGTGGCACTGCTATTTGCTGCCGGAGATGTGCTTGCTGCGCCAACGCAGAACTTGCTGGACATCTACCGGCAGGCACAAACCAATGACCCGAACTGGGCCTCTGCGCAGAGCTCGCGGCTTGCGGCGCAAGAAAAACAGGTGCAGGGCAAAGCATTGATATTGCCGACGGTAACTGCAGGTGCGAACGTCAATCACTCCAACTCCGATGTGGAATACCGCGGTTCTAGTGTGTTTTTTGGCAATGGGGGCACCGAATCCTTCGAGACTTATGGATATAACGTCAGCCTCACTCATCCGCTGT
>Ga0265331_10002682_pt1 | contig 11871 bp, 6 predicted proteins | sample 41923metaG_FD_202088 | JGI IMG/M metagenome (GOLD analysis project Ga0265331, IMG submission 202088) | Rhizosphere microbial communities from Carex aquatilis grown in University of Washington, Seatle, WA, United States - 4-19-23 metaG | ecosystem: Host-associated > Plants > Roots > Rhizosphere >...
GGCGGCCACCGTGGTGGCCTGGCGGCTGGTCTGCTCGGCGTTGGCGCTCATCGCCTGGGCGGTGCTCTGCATCTGTTCGGCCGCCCCCGACACGCCGGAAAGCATGGCCGAGACCGCCGAATCGAAGTTCCGGGTCAGCTCCTCGATGCGTCGGCCGCGCGTCTCGCGGGCCTCCTGCGCCGCCTTCTGCTCGGCGACCAAACGCGCGTTGGCGATCATGTTGTCCTTGAACACCTGCACCGCCGCCGCCATGGCGCCGATTTCATCAGCGCGGCCGCGGGCGGGAATCTCGGTGGCGGTATTGCCGCCGGCCAGTTCCTCCATGGCCGCGGTCATGCCGACGATGGGCGTGGCGATGGCGTTGCCGATGGCCCAGGCCAAGCCGGAGCCGATCGCCATCCCGGCCAGCGACAGCAGCAGGCTCAACCACTTGCCGAAATCTACGGTGGACTTGGCGATTGCCTCGATCCTGTGTTCCTCTTCGATCCCCGAGTCGCGGATGAAGACCACGTCCTCGCTGAACTGGTTCGCCGCCTTGGCCATGACGCGGTCGACCAGCTCGGTGTTGGCGGCACTCAGCGCGGAAACCCGGTCGAAGGCCGCCACGTATTTGGTGAGGACGCCCCGGATCTCCTGCACCAGCGCATGCAGGCCGGCGCCGCGGGTTTCCTCATCAAGGCTCGGCAGGATGGCTTCGGCGGCGTCGAACTCCACCTTGGCCTTGGGCGCGAACGAGGAGTCGCGGCGGCCGAGCATCTGGTTGGAATAGAGGCGGGCCAGCAGGCCGTGCTCGAGCAACATCCCCGCCTGGCTGGCGACGGCGCCGTTGCCGGCCCGCAACGCCTGGTCGCGCAGGGCGGAGACATCCTTGTAGAACTGGCCGCCCGACGGATCCAACACCTCGTGCACCAGCTTGTCCTGCTCGCCCCGCTGGGCGACGATGACGCCGAAATCCTTGGCGTATTCATCGAACCTCTGCTTGACGTCCTCCATGCGGCGATGGCGCTCGGGATTGTGGATGGCGGCGAGGCCCTGGTCGATGGTCTTGCCCAGGCCGGCGATGAGCGCCAGGGCTTTCGCCGCCATCGCGTCATCGCCGGTGAGGGTGAATTCGCGGGCATGCCGGCGCAGGTCGACCACATCGCGGTCGAGCTGGCGCGCGAGCCCTACCACCGACACCTTCTGGCCGTAATCGTCCACCGCGCCGTCGATCCGGTTCAGGCTGACCACGGACGCCGCCGACACCAGGAAGAGGATGGCGAGCGCCGCCCCGAAACCGGCCCGGATTTTTGCCTTCACCGACATGTTCGCAATAGACATGCTGCCTCCATTAAACCTTCGGTAGATTGTCAGCCTGAACAATATCCTTATGTCTTTTGTATATAGTCCCTTGCGGCTATACCTACCATCCTCAAATTTGGACAGCTAAATTCTGTGCCCGAATTAAATTCGGATCGCCGCCGCCGCCGGCGCGGAATGCACGCCATCGCGCGGCGTTTCAGCCGTAAGGGATAGGCCCCCCTGCCGGTGCTTGAATTCACGGCGGCGAGCCACGAAAATCGCCGGCACAGGTTCCTCTCTCCGGAGGCCACGGACGGTGAAGCCCCCCCCGGCCGGCAAATCCCCGCGCGTCCTGGTGATCGAGGACGAGCCGCTGATCGCCATGGGCCTCAAGCTGGTGCTCGAGAACATGGGGTGCGAGGTGCCGGCGGTGGTGGACAATGGCGCCGACGCCGTCGCCGCCGCGGCGTCCGTCGATTTCGACCTGGTGCTGGCCGACATCCGTCTTCGCGGCGACGAGGACGGCATCCACGCGGTCCAGCGCATTCTTGCCCGGCGGCAGGTGCCGGTGCTGTTCGTCACCGGCAACGCCGGCGAACTCGACCGCCGCGGCATGGGCCACATGGCGGTGCTGCCCAAGCCCTTCATGCCGGCGGCGCTGGAACGCACGGTGCGCGGCATCCTTAAGCTCGCCTGAGGTGTTTACCTGCCGTGACCTACGGATATTCGACAGCGACCGAGACGCCAACGCGGCGCGCGCGGCAATTGACCATCGCGTGGCTCAGCCTGTTCGGACTGGTGGCGGTGGTGGCGCTGTTCGTCTTCATCACCGAGCGCGACCGCGACGAATTGACCGCCGCCACCGCCCGGCGCGCCCAGGAGCAGGCGCTGCTGCAGTCCGAACACGCCGCCCGCCTGTTCGAGGCGGCCGAAGTGTCGCTGTCGACGGTGGTCGAAGACGTCGCCGGCATGGATTGGGAGCAGGTGGCGCAATCCAGGACCCTGTGGCGGCGGGTGCGCGCCCTGGCCGCCGGCCTGCCCTATGTCGAGGCGTTCTGGCTGTGCAGCGACGACGGCCGATTGCGATTGACCAGCCTGGCCTTCCCGGCGCCGCCGATCGACACCCGGGCGCGCGATTTCTTCGTCCGCCACCAGGCGGGCGCGCAGGAAATCGTGGTGGGCGATCCGGTGGCGGGTGCGGGCGGACGGCCGACCTTCCGCCTCAGCCGCCGCCTGGAGACCGCCTTGGGTTCATTCCGCGGAATCGCCGCGGCGACCATCGAGATCGACTATTTCAACCGGCTCTACGCCAGACTCGGCTTGCCGCCGGGCAGCGTGGTGACGCTGTTCCGCGCCGACGACCTGGTGCCGCTGATCAGCGTCGCCATGCCCGGCGCGCCGGCCCCCCGACCGATTTTCGACGCCGATGCCCTGCGCCGGGCGATCGCGTCCAATCCCGAGTTGGGCAGCATGCCGGGGCCGGCGCCGGTCGAGAAGGACAGCCGGACAATCGCCTACCGCGAGGTTCCGGGCTTCCCCCTCTACGTCGAGGTCGCCATCCCGCTGGACAGCATGCGCCCGGCCTGGATGCGCATGATCGAGACCCGGTCGCTGACGGCTGCGGCGGCCATCCTCGCCCTGGCGGTGCTAACCGCCATGGCGCTCCGCCAGGCCCGCCGCGAGCGCGCCTTCCAGGACGAGCTGGCGCGAGGGGTGGCCGAGCGGACCGCCGCGCTGGAAGCCGCCAACCTCCGCCTGGAAGCGCTGCTGCGGGAACTGCACCACCGGGTCAACAACAACCTCCAGACCATCGAGAGCCTGCTGACCCTGTCCGCCGGCCGCATGCGGGATCCGGCGGCGCGGGCGGTGCTCGCCCCCAATATCGGCCGCATCCATACCATCGGGGTGGTGCACCGGACCGTGTACGCCACCGGCGAGCCGACGGAATTGCCGTTCAGCGACCTGTTGCGCTCGCTGGTGGACCAGCTCGCCGACATCTACGGCGCCGCCGCCGACATCCGGATCACCGGCGCCAATCCGCGCGTCGACCTGGACATGGCGGTGCCGCTCGCCCTCATCGTCCACGAATTGCTGTCCAACGTGCTGCGCCACGCCTACCCCGAGGGCGCGCCGCGGGCCGACATCCGCATCACCGAAGGACCGGACGATTGGACCCTGGAGATTTCGGATTCCGGAATCGGCCTGCCGGCCGGCTTCGACCTGACCGAGGCCGAGGGGCTGGGCCTGACCATCGTCCGCCTGCTCGCCGCCCGCATCGGCGGCAGGATCACGGTCGATTCGCTGGCCGGCACCCGCTTCGCCCTCTGCATTCCGTTCCGCCGCCGCGAATAACGCCTTGACCCCCATGCGGCGGCGCGCTTGACTCCGCCGGTGACCACCTTGCTCGACCATATTGCTGCGGCGGCGGCGGATCCGGCCGTCGACGGCGGTGATCCCGTCGCGGCGCGGGTCCGCCGCGCCGCGGCGCTCCGCCGGGCCGGGCGCCTCCGGCCGGCGCTGGCGATCCTCGTCGACGTGCTGGAGGGCGACCATTGCTGCCGCGGCGCCTGGGTGGAACTGGGCCTCGGCCTGGCCGCCGCGGGAAAACGCGACGAGGCCCGCGCCGTTTTTGCCCGCCTCGGCGGCAATTGCTCCGACGATGCCGAGGTATGGCGCGGCCTGGCGGGCCTGCTGCGCGCCGAAGGCCGCGACGACGCCGCCGAAGCCTGCCTGCGCCGGACCCTGGCGCTCGCTCCGGGGGCAGTCGAACCCTTGCTCGAACTGGCGGCGGTGCAGGCCGGCCGCGGCGCCCTCGAAGACGCGGCCGACACCTACCGCATCGCCCTGGCAATCCAACCCGATTCGGTCGCCCGCGCCGGTCTGGCCGAGGTTCTGGCCGGGCTGGGACGCCTGGACGAGGCCGCCGAGGACTTCGCCCGTGCGCTCGCCTTCGACGATGGCTGCGCCGCCGCGCTTTTCGGCCGGGCGCGGCTGTCGATGCTGCGCGGCGACCTCGCCGAGGCGTGGGCGGACTGGGAGGCGCGCTGGGCCGCCGAAAGCGTCGAGCGCCCCGCTGTTCCCGGCCGGCGCTGGGACGGCCGCGACTGCCCGGGACGCACGATGCTGGTGTTCGCCGAACGGACGCTGGCCGACACCATCCAGTTCGTCCGCTTCGTGCCGCTGGTGGCGGCGCGCGGGGCCACGGTGGTGCTGGCGGTGCAGCCGCCGCTGGTTCGCCTGCTCTCGGGCATCGAGGGGGTGGCGCAGGTGGTGGCCCTGGGCCGGGCGCTGCCGCCCGACCTCGCCGTCGACTTGAACGTGGCGCTGATGGACCTGCCCGGTCTGCTCGGATGCTCGCTCGACGTGATGTTGGCGGACCTGCCCTACCTTGCCGCTCCGGCAGAGCGCCGCCGCGTCGTCGCCCCGCCGGGCACGCTGTTCAAGGTCGGGCTGGCGTGGCACGGCGAACGCCGCGAGGACGCCATTCCCTTCGCCGATCTGGTCGGCCTGTCCGCCCTGCCCGAGGCCGCGTTGTTTTCGCTGCAGACGGGCCCGCGGGCGCAGGATGCCTCGGCGCTGGCCCACCCGGCGCTGGTCACCGACCTGGCCCCGACCATCGCCGATTTGTGTGACCTTTCCGCCCGCATCGCCGAGATGGATCTGGTGATCGCGCCCGATTGCCTGACCGCCCACCTGGCGGCGGCGCTGGGGCGGCCGGTGTGGCTGCTGCTGGACGCCGTCGCCGATCCGCGCTGGATGACCGGGCGCGACGATTCGCCCTGGTACCCGGGCATGCGCCTGTTCCGCCGGCAGCGCTCCGGCGCCTGGCGGGACGTGGTCGCCGATGTGGCGGCCGCCCTGGCCGCACTGATCGGCGAGGCGCGCGAGGGACGCGACCGCGCCCTGCTTGCCGACAGCGGCGCCAAGGCCGCCGAATGCGCCTTTCTCGCCCGCCACGTCGCGGCCGGCGACGTGGTCCTCGACGTCGGCGCCGGCAGCGGCGGCTTCGCCCTCGAGGCCGCCGCCCACGGCGACGTCTGCGTGCTGGCCTTCGAGGCCGACCCGGCGCGGGCGGCGCTGCTGGCCGACATCGTCGCCCTGGCCGGCGCCGAAGATGCGGTCGAGGTGATCGCCGCCGCCGCCGGCGATTGCGCCGGCAATGCGGTGGTGGCGTCGACGCCCCGCTGCGGCGGCCGGCGCGTCTTCCCGCTGCCCGAGTGGGTGGCCGGCGGGGTGCCGGTGCTGCCCCTCGACATCGCCCTGGCCGATCGGCCGGACCTCGCCGGCCGCCGCCTGGTGGTGCGCCTCGGCGCGCGCGGCGCCGAAACGGCCGCGCTGGCCGGCCTGTGGGAAGCGCTCATGCTGCATCACGCGGCGGTGGTGATGTTCGAGCACCGCGACGGCGACGCCACCGCCCGCATGCTGGCGGATTCGGGCTACGCCCTGTGGCGCCTGCCCGGAGCGGTGGCGGCGGGGGCGCCGGCGGCGTTCGACTTCCGCCCGGGAGCGGTGCTGGCGTTGGCTCCGGGGATCCTGCCGGCCGCCGATTACGGCCGCGACGGCCTGGCGCTGGCGATGGCGCGCGCCCGCGCCGAGGCCGAGCGCCTGGCCGCCGAGGGCATGGCCGCCCAGAGCCGGGGCGACCTCGCCCTGGCCGCCGGCCGCTACGGCCTGGCGCTGGCCCGCGACCCCTCGCTGATCGACGCCAACGCCAATCTCGGCATCCTGCTGCGCCGCTCGGGCCACGCCGAGGCCGCCGCGGCACTGGCCCGGCGCGCGCTGGCTTCGGCCGGCAACGGCGGATTGTGGTCCAACCTCGGCAACGCGCTGCGCGACCTCGACCGCCTGAACGAGGCGGAAGGCGCCTACATGAAGGCGCTGGCCTTGGGCCCGGCCGATCCCGACATCCTCTACAACCTCGGCCTGCTGGAGCGCGACCGCGGGCGCCTGCGCGAAACCCGCGCCCTGTTCCAGCGCTCGCTGGCGCTGAAACCCGATGCCGGCCGCCGCTGGGATCTGGCGGCAGCGGCCTTGCGCGCGGCGCCGCCCGGCTCGGCCTTCGCCGAATTGGCGCACCGGCCGCGCCCCGCCCTCGCCCCCGTCGCCGCGGCGCCCTGGGACGGCGGCGATTGCGCCGCCACCACCATCCTGGTGCGCGACGACGGCGACATCATCGACACCGTCCTGCTCGCCCGCTTCATCCCCCAGCTGGCCCGGCGGGGCGCCCTGGCGACGCTGGAATGCAGCCCGCCGCTGGCGCGGCTGCTGGGCACCCTGCCGGGACTCGAGCGGGCGGTGGCGCATGGCGGCGAATTGCCCGATTGCGAATTGCAGGTGCGGCTGGCCGACTTGCCGGCGCTGCTGGGCACCAGTCCGGCGACGCTGCCGCGCGATGTCCCCTATCTCCGCCTGCCCGAGGGCCTGGAGCCGGCGCGCTTCCCGGCCGGCCGCCTGAACGTCGGGCTGGCGTGGTCGGGCCGGCCGGGAGACCGCTTCTGCCCGCTGGCCAAGCTGCTGCGCCTGGCCGCCTGGCCCGGGGTGGCGCTGTTCAGCCTGCAGCGCGGACCGCGCGCCGCCGACCTGGCCGCCACCGGGGCGGGCGCATTCGTCGACGACGTAGCGCAGGGCTGCGCCGACCTTGCCGACGTCGCCGCGGTAATCGCCGGCCTCGATCTGGTGATCGCCGCCGACGCGGTCGAGGCCCACGTCGCCGCCGCCCTCGGCAAGCCGGCCTGGGTGCTGCTGCCGCTGTCCGCGGCCTGGCGCTGGCCGGAAGGGCGCGAGAGCACGCCGTACTACCCCGGCATGCGCATCTTCCCGCAATCCGCCGACGGCGGCTGGGACCATGCGGTGTCGCGCCTAACCCAGGCGGTGGGCGCGATGGCGGCGGGACGGGGACGCGGCTGACCCGCCGCCACCGGCCATCCTTCGCCTATTCCAGTCCGATCTTTGCCTTGTTGTCGGTGATGTACTTGACCACGGCGTCGAAGCCGGGCGGGGACGGCTCCTTCGCCAGCAGGAACATGCTCCGCTTGAGCAGCACGTCGGGCATGATCGCGACGCCGGGATTGTTGGCCAGGCCCTTGCCGACGCCGCCGACGGCACCGGGGGTGGACGCCACCGCCAGCACTTCGTCCTTGGTGGTGGAGGCTTTGCGGGCGCTGTCGGGATAGGGCGCGCCACCCATGATGTCCTTCTGGATCTCCTGGCGGGTCGCCGATCCCTCGTCGGCCGAGATCACCACCACGATGGGCAGCGACGGGCCGCCCACCTCGGACCAATTGGTGATCTTACCGGAATAAATGCCGGCCCACTGTTCCTTGGTCAGGCTTTTTGTCTTGATGGCGTTGTTGCGGTGGACGATCGGCACCACCAGATCGCCGCCCAGCGGATGGACCTTGACGCCGGGGGGTGGAGCGGTCAGGCCGGCCTTGCTCATCAGCCCTTCGAAGGTGTTTGTGCTCATCGAACAGGTGACCTTGCCTTCCAGCAGATCCTTGAATCCGGCACCCGAGGACGAGCCGATCGCCTCGACGTCCACCCCTGCCTTTGCCGAAATGTCCGCCTTCGTTTCCGGGGTGAAGACAGCATAGGTGATGGTGGTCGAACCGGTGCATTTCAGCGGCGTCCCGGCCATCGCGGGGGAAGCCAGAAACAGCACCGCGGCACCGGCAATCAAGGTCTTATGCATGGAAGCGATCTCCTGTCAGGAATACGAAGCGCGCAACTGGCGGACCACCTCGGTCATCACCAATCCGGCCTGCTCGCGGACCAAGGATGCGGAGTCCTTTACGGCATGGGACAGGTCCTTCAGTCCCTGCACGGTGGAATCGACATGGCGGATGCTTTGGGCCAGTTCGACCACCGAGGTGGTGGCGGCCGACACGTTGCCGGCGATGCCGGCGGTGGCCTGGGACTGCTGCTGGATCGATTCATGGATGACGGAGGCGATCTGCTGCATCTGCTTGATCTCGCCGACCAGGGAATCGATGGCCGTGGCGGTATCTCCGATGGCGCGCTGCACCGTGCCGATCTGGGCGCCGATCTCGTCGGTGGCCTTGGCGGTCTGGTTGGCCAGATTCTTGACCTCGCCCGCGACCACGGCGAAGCCCTTGCCGGCGTCGCCGGCCCGCGCCGCCTCGATGGTGGCATTGAGAGCCAAGAGATTGGTCTGGTTGGCGATGTCGCGGATGAGATTCGATATCTCGCCGATGCTCTCGCTCGACGAGCGCAATTCGGTCATCGTGTGGGTGACGTGCGCGGCCTGACTGGCCGCCGTCCGGGCGACTTCGGTCGAGGAACTGACCTGGCGGCTGATCTCGCCGATCGACGCCGACAATTCCTCGGCGGCGGCAGCCACGGTCTCGACGTTGACCGATGTCACCTCGGCGGATTGCGCCGCCACATTGGTCTCGCTGCCACCGCTGTCGGCGGTCTCCCCCATGGTGACCGCCGTCTGTTCCAGCCTGACCACGGCTTCCAGGCTGGCTTCATGGATGCGCTTGAGGGTGGCGAGAACCTGTTCGATCAGCTGTGTCGTCCGCACCCGGCGTTCCTCTTCGACCCTGCGGGCGGTTTCCACCTCGCGCTCGCGCAAGGCCGTCACCTCGATCGCGGACCGCTTGAAGATGTCCAGGGCCCGCGCCATTTCGCCGATTTCATCCTGGACGTCACCGCCGGTCACGGCGACCGAGGTATCGCCCTCGGCGAGGCGGTGCATCGCCCCGGCCATGCCGCGCAACGGCAGGACCAGGCTGCGGAACAACAGCATGCCCAGCCCGATGGTGACCATGGTGGCGATTGCCGCCGAAATGCCGGCGAAACCGATGCTGCGACCGAGGGCGGCGGTCAGATTGGCGTCGGCTGCCGCGGTGTCGCGACCCAGTTCCTCGGCCAGATGGCCATAGGTCTCGGCGATGGCCTTTTCCCCGGCTTCGACATCGGCGGCGAAGTCGGGCAGCTTTTCCAGGGCGGCATTGTTGACGAGGGCGCCCTCGATCCCATTCCCGCCCGCCCGCATCCGGCCGACGTTTTCCGCCGCCTTGGCATGCAGGCCGGACCGATCGGACTCGCCGGCGGCTTCCTTCACCAGTCGCGCCAACGCGCCCTCGGCCGCGTGCATGGCCTTGAACTCGCGCTCGATCTCCTTGGAGTCGGTCGCCGCCATGGCCTTGAGAGCGGCAAGCTGAAAATCCTTGCCGGCCTGGATGGCGCCATTGAGGATCTGGCCCTGCCGGCTGTTTTCGCGTTGCGACCGCGCCGCAGCGTCGACCCGGTTCGCACTCCAATAATTAAACCCGGCGATTGCCAAGAAAGAAACAGTCATCAACCCCACGAGTGCGTAGAGACGGCTCTTAATCGTCATGTGCGCCACGGCTCCGCGTCCGATTACCAGGAAACAACCAGACTATAAACAACCAGCACGCCAATGATCACTTGATAACCACGCGCGCCTTTACAAATAATAGCGCGACTGGCGGCGAAAATGAAGTGGGGAGAGCCGAATGTTATAACAATTCTACCTTGCCGCCACTGCGCGCGGCGAACCACAGACCGCCCGCTCCGGCGCCGGCCTGACGGTTGCGACGTGCGAATGCGCGACTGGCGGCGCCAGCCGCTCACGCCACCCGGAAGTTCTTGAACTGCCAGGGGTCGGCGGAATCGATATCCTCGGGGAACAGGGCGCCGCGGCCGGCCAGCGGATTCCAGGCGGAATAGGCGCCCACCAGCGTGCCGAGATAGGGCCGGCAGATTTCCAGCACCCGCTGGAAATCGATCTCGTCCGGCTCGACGATGCCGGCTTCGGGGTTCTCGATCGCCCACACCATGCCGGCCAGCACGGTGACGGCGACCTGCAGGCTGGTGGCGTTGTTGTGCGGCGCCAGGCGGCGGGCCTGGTCGACCGACAGCTGCGAACCGTACCAGTAGGCGCCCTTGGCATGGCCCATCAGCAGCACGCCGAGTTCGTCGATTCCCGAGGTGATCTCCTCCATCATCAGCCGCTGGCGGGGCTGCATGCGCCAGGTCTTGCCGGCCAGTTCATGGAGCGACAGCACCGCGTCGTCGCAGGGGTGATAGGCGTAATGGACGGTGGGACGGTAGTGCACGGCGCCGCCGTCGGCGATGGTGAGGTAGTCGGCGATGGCTATCGCCTCGCCGTGGGTGATGAGGAAGCCGTGGAACGGACCCTCGATCGGCGTCCACGTGCGCACCCGCACGCTGGCGCCGGGACGCATCAGATAGATGGCGCAGTTGGGGCCGAAATCGTGACGGCCGCCGTCGGCGGGGAAATGCCGTTCGTGGCTGCCCCAGCCCAGCTCGGCCGGCTGGCAGCCCTCGCCGACGAAGCCGTCGATCGACCAGGTGTTGACGAATTCCCCCACCTCTTTGATCCGCCGCTCGGCCGCCTGGGTGTCGCGCTCGGCGATGTGGATGACCTTGATCCCCAGCCGGCAGGCCAAATCGGCCCAGCCCTGGCGCGAGGCGGGCGGCGGCGTCGCGGTGCCGGTGTCGCGGGCGATTTCGAGCAGGGCCTGCTTGACCAGATGGCTGACCAGCCCGGGATTGGCGCCGTGGGTGATGAGCGCCGTCGACCGCCTGCCCGCATTCCGCAGCGCCAGCGCCGATTCGCGCAGGGCGTAGTTGGAGCGCCGGCTGGGCGACAGCGACGGATCGGTGTAGCCGCCAAGCCACGGTTCGGTGCAGGTGTCGAGGTAGAGCGCCCCCACCTTGCCGGCCAGTTCGATCAGCGCCACCGACGACACCTCGACCGAGACGTTGAGCAGGAAGTCGCCCCTTCCCAGCAGCGGGGCCAACACCTGGCGGTAATTGTCGCGGGTCAGCGCCTGGCGGACGAAGCTGATGCCGTATTCATCGGCTTCGTCGTGCCCGCGCTCCTCGGCGGTGACGATGGTGATGCGCCCGGGCGCCACGTCGATGTGACGCAGAATCAGCGGCAGCACGCCCTGGCCGATGCTGCCGAACCCGACGATAACCAGGCGCCCGCCGAACGCCACGTACTTCTTGTTCATGATCGGGGCTCCCCCTCGCCGCAAACCGGCGCATTTGGTAGCACGGCCGCGCCGCCGCGCCAAGCCGGGGGCGGATGAAGGTTTTTCGTCGGGGCCGGGTTCGGGCGGACGTGCGTCGCTTCAACGCGCACGCCTTATGATGGGTGGTCTCGGCAATTCACCGCTCCGGCGGCGGTTTTCGGTTGGGGACCTGCTGGTCCGGCGGATAATCCGGCCGCGGCCAGCCGACGGTGTCGTAGAACGCGTCGATGATCGGCTGGTCGTCCTTGCGCATGAAATCCCAGCCGTGCGTGCCGATGTCGAAGTCGTGGAAATGGCGGATCGCCGTTTCCAGACCGCCGACGTTACGCAGGTAATGTTCCATGAAGGACTGGTTGCCGCCGAGGACACCTATCCGATCCCACATGTCGCACAGGCCCCACTCCCCCGAGGCGTCGAATACGCCACAACTATAGGCAGGCCCTTGCCGCCAATAAAGAGCTTCTCTCGACGGCTGAAACAACTTGTGCCGACTGTACCCGACGAAATCTTCCGTCGTGCAAATCGGGCGGCCGCCCCG
>Ga0265331_10002688_pt1 | contig 11855 bp, 11 predicted proteins | sample 41923metaG_FD_202088 | JGI IMG/M metagenome (GOLD analysis project Ga0265331, IMG submission 202088) | Rhizosphere microbial communities from Carex aquatilis grown in University of Washington, Seatle, WA, United States - 4-19-23 metaG | ecosystem: Host-associated > Plants > Roots > Rhizosphere...
AAGGCGACCGAAACGCCGAGCAGGATCGTGCTCATCGCATTGATTTCCGGGGTCAGCGGCATCCGCGTGTGGTCCCAGATGAAGAGCGGCAGCGTGGTCTGCCCCGGACCGGCAACCATCTGGGTGATGGTGAAATCGTCGAACGACACGATGAAGGCAAGCGCGGCACCGGCGCTGATGCCGGGCATGAGCAGCGGCAGGGTCACCCGCCGGAAGGCCCGCCATGGCGTGGCGTAGAGATCGGCCGCCGCCTGTTCCAGGGTCAGGTCCATATCCTCCAGCCTGGCCCGGATCGGCATATAGGCAAACGGGATGCAGAAGACCGTGTGGACCAGCATCAGGTTGCCGAGCCCGAGATTGATGTGGGCGACGGAAGCGACCAGCGCGAAGAAGGAGAGGCTTGCCACCGCGGTGATGATCTCGGGCACCATGAGGGGCAGGTTGATGATCGTGAAGGCGACCGTCTGGCCCGGCCACCGGCGCGTGCGCGTCGTCGCCAGTGCCGCAGCGGTGCCGACCAGGGTCGAGACGATGGTGGCCGTGATCGAGATCTTCAGGGTGGTCAATGCAGCGTTGTGAAAGCCTTCGCTGTTGAAGGCGCTGACATACCAGTTGAGGCCGAAACCGCCCCAGCGCGTCACCGAACTGCCGCCATTGAACGAGAAGATCGCCAGCACAAGGATCGGCGCATAGAGCATGGCGAGGCAGCATATCGCGATGGTGCCGAAGCCCGGCTGATAGCGCAGGTCGAGTGCCTTCTTGGGCCCCCTGGTTTCCCCGGCCTCGGGCAGGACGGCGGCGCGCGTGGTCATCGCCTGCTCAGCCATGGAGCGCCTGTGCCTTGCCCGTGGTGGAGCGCACATAGAACAGGAGGGCCACCAGCACGCCGACCATGAGGATGAGGGCCTGGGCCGAGCCGAGCGGCCAATTGCGCGACGAGGCGAACTGAAGCGCGACGAGGTCGCCGATCATCAGATGCTTGCCGCCGCCGAGCACGAGCGGCGTCACGTAGGCGCCGATAGCCGGAATGAAGACCAGCAGGCAGCCGGCGACGATGCCGGGCCGGGCCAGCGGAACGATGATGCGGCGCAGCACCTTGCCCCGGGTGGCATAGAGGTCGAAGCCTGCTTCCACCAGGCGGAAGTCCATCTTCTCCAGGCTGGCGTAGAGCGGCAGCACCATGAAGGGCAGGAAGCTGTAGAGCAGGCCCAGCAGCACGGCGCCGTCGGTGTAGAGCATCACGATCGGCGCATGAATCAGCCCGAGCCCCATGAGGACATCGTTGATCAGGCCCTCGTCGCGGATGATCAGCATCACCGCGAGCGTGCGCACCAGAAGATTGGACCAGAACGGAAGCGTGATCAGGAACACCCACAGGGTGCGCTGATGGACCGGGCGGGTGGCCATGAAATAGGCGGTGGGGAAGCCGAGCGCCAGGCAAATGACCGTGGTCGCCGCGGCAAACAAAATGGAGCGAACGAAGATGATCAGGTAGTCGGGCGAAAAGATGAGGTGCCCGTCGAAGATGTCGCGCTGGAACAGGAACGAGACATAGGCCTCGGTCGAAAAGTTCCAGACCACGCCGCCGTATTCGCCGGCCTCGAGGAAGGAATAGATCACCATGATCGCGAGCGGCAGCACGCCGAACAGGCCGATGATGACGAGCGCCGGCGCGGCCAGGCCCCAGCGGGAGCGCAGCCACCGCCGGCGCATCACGGCCTGGGCCTGAGTGACTCGTTCGGAAGGGATGGCGGGTGCGGACATCGGCGGCCTCAATCCAGCAGCATGCGGGCAGCGCCGGCAGGCACCTCGATGCCGACCTTCTCGCCCACCGCGAACTGCGCCCGGCCATCCATCGCATTCTGGACCCGGACCGTGAGCCGGCTGCCGTCGGCCAGGCTGATTTCATAGTTGGTGTCGGTGCCGACATAGACCGTTTGCGCGATGGTGCCGGCGTCGCCGCCCATCCTGAGGCTGATCTTCTCGGGCCGGATCGCCAGCGTAACCTTGGCGCCCGCCGTGGCATTGGTAGTGGGATTGGCGAGGAAATCGAGCCCGCCGGCGGCGCGGCAATGGACGAACTCGCCGGCGCTTCCGTCGACCGACGCCTCGACGAAGTTGGTGTCGCCGATGAAATCCGCCACGAACCGATTGACCGGCTGTTCATAGATGCCGATGGGCGAGCCCAGCTGCTGGATCTTGCCTTTGCTCATCACCGCGATGCGGTCGCTCATGGTGAGCGCCTCTTCCTGGTCATGGGTGACAAAGATGAAGGTGATGCCGGTCCGCCGCTGGAGGTTCTTCAACTCGCTGCGCATCTCCTGGCGCAGCTTCAGGTCGAGGGCGGACAAGGGCTCGTCCAGCAGCAGCACGTCGGGATGGTTGGCGAGCGCGCGGGCAAGGGCCACGCGCTGCTGCTGTCCGCCCGAGAGCTGGGCCGGCCGGCGCCCGCCGAGCCCGGTCATCTTGACCAGCGCCAGCATCTCCTCGACGACGCCCTGCACCTTTTCCTTGGGGCTGCCGCGCATTTCCAGCCCGAAGGCGATGTTCTGGGCGACGGTCATATGGGGAAACAGGGCGTAGCTCTGGAACACGGTGTTGACGGCGCGCCGATAGGGCGGGAGATGCTCGACCGGGCTGCCCTTCAGCAGTATCTCGCCCGACGTCGGCTGCTCGAAACCGGCAATGAGGCGCAGCAAGGTCGTCTTGCCGCAGCCCGAGGGCCCCAAAAGGGTGAAGAACTCGTTCTGCCGGATGGCGATCGAAACATCGTCCAGGGCCCGTACGCCGTCCTGGCCTTGTCCGAAAATCTTGGTTACGCCGCGCGCCTCGACCGCTGCGATATCCGCCAAAATGGCGATCCCCTCGATTGTCCGCCTCCCAAACCGGCCGGCAATCTAGGGGATTGAGGACCTTCCGCCAAGCCCCCCTGGCCCGGCTTCGAGCGCATCCATGGCGCGTATCCAGAGCGTTCTGGCGGGCACGAGGGAAGCGGGCTATTCTCATGCCCTCGCCCTTTTTCAGCCCGGCGGCCTCAGCCTTGGTTTCCTCGATCGCCTCCTCACCGCCGCGCGGCAAGCTGAGCGGGGTGCTGATCATGCTTCTTGCCGTCCTGCTGTTCTCCTGCATGGACGCGCTCATCAAGCTCGCCTCGGTCCGCTATCCCACAGGCCAGATCATCTTCTTTCGCAACGCCTTCGCCTTCCTGCCCCTGTCGTTCTTCATCTTCAAGGCGGGCGGCCTGAAGATCCTGCGCACGCGACACTTCAAGCAGCATCTGCTGCGGGCGGTCTTCGGCATCACCAGCATGGGCTGCGGCTTCCTCTCCTTCGCGCTCATGCCGCTCGCCGATTCCGTGGCCATCGGCATGTCGGCGCCGATCTTCCTCACCGCCGTGTCGGTGCCGCTGCTGGGCGAAAAGGTCGGCTGGCGGCGCTGGGCGGCGGTGATCGTCGGATTCCTCGGCATCCTCATCATCACCCGCCCGGGCATGGGCGTGTTCGGCGCCGGCGCGCTGCTGGCCCTGGCGGGCGCCCTGCTCTATGCGTTCGCCATCGTGCAAATCCGCAAGATGCCGGCAGGCGAGCCGGCGGCGACCACGGTGTTCTTCTTCAGCCTGATCGCGACAGGGGTCGGCGGCGCCAGCCTGCCCTGGCAATGGGTGACGCCGGGCCCGCTCATGCTCGTCTGCCTCGTCGTCATCGGGCTCATCGGCGGGCTCGCCCAGATGGCTCTGACCGTCGCCTATCGCATCGGGCCGGTGTCCATCGTGGCGCCGTTCGAATACACCGGCCTCCTGTTCGCGACCGGCTTCGGCTTCGCCATCTGGGGCCAGGTCCCCGACCGCTTCGTGTTCCTGGGCGCCGCCGTCGTCATCGCCAGCGGCCTCTACATCCTCCATCGCGAACGGGTGCGCATGCGCGAGCTGCCGGTTTCGCGGACCTCGGAAACCGGGCATTAGGCGAAACGGGGACTAGGGAAGGGTCGGCGTCGCCTCGGCCGCCAGATGCTGGAAGTCCTCGCCGAAGCAGTTGACCGTGAGTTCCTTGTCGCTTTCCTCGGCCATGCGGCGATAGAAGGCCCGCGCCCGTTCATTGCTGCGCATGACTTCCCAGGTCATGCCGAGATGGCCGGCCGCCGCGGCCTGCCTCGCGGTGGCCGCCATCAGGTCTTCGGCCACGCCCTGGCCGCGATAGTTCTCTTCCACCAGCAGGTCCGACAGAAACATGAGCGGCCCGCCGGTATCGGTGTCATAGATCGGCCAGAAGAGAGCGTGACCAACCGCTTCTCGCCCAATTTCCGCGATGACGGCACTGAAACGAGGGGCATGGCCGAACCCGTCGGCCGCGAGCCTGGGCCCAGCGTCGAAGCCGAGCGGGGCTTCGCCGAGGTAGATCAGAAGCGCGTTCAAGTAGCGCGCGAGGATCGGCGCGTCGGAACGCCGCGCCGGGCGAAGAACGGCCCGCGAGCGCGGCTGGGATTGGGCCAGCTGGCGGAGGGTCGCTTCTCTCATGAAGCAATGGAGCAGCGCGTCATCCTCACGGGCGAACTGCGCGTAGAATCTGCGGGCGGCGACATTGTTCCGGAGGACGCCCCAGTGCATGCCGCGGTCGCCCTCAGCCGCCGCGAGGCTCGCCACCTTGGCCGCGAGGCGCCGGCCGATGCCCCGCCCGCGCGCCCAGCTTTCGACATAAAGATCGGCTAGCCAGACGGAAGGGACGACCCGATCCGTATCGTAGGATGGATGATAGAGCGCATAGCCCGCCGGCCGGCCATCGACCTCGGCGAGCAGTACGGCGAACAGGGGATTGGCCCCGAAGCCATCGCGCCGGCAGATGGCGGCGTCGAAGCCCGGCGGCGAACTGCCTTCCGCTTCCGACAGGCGGGCGACGAAAGAGGCGAGGATATCCGCGTCCTCGATGCGCGCGCGGCGAATGACGGTTTCGGTCATGGCCGCGCAATATGTGGGGAAGCCGAAGTGACGGCAAGGGACGATGGCGCTCGCGCGCCAAATCGCCTAAAGAAGCGTCCGGCATGAGCAAGACCGACGACGCAAAAGGCAAGCGCAAGCGCAAGAAAAAACGCGGGCGCGGCGGAGGCAAGGCGCGCGCGTTCGGCGTCAGGCTCGCCAAATGGAGCGCGGTCGCCGCGGTCTGGGCTTTTTTCATCGGCCTCTGCTTCATCGCCTGGCTCGCCTATGACCTGCCGGATCTGAGCCGGCTCACCAGCGCCGAGCGCCGGCCGTCGGTGACCCTGGTCACCGCCGACGGCCAGATCCTGGCGAGCTACGGCGATCTCTACGGCAAGCCCATCAGCCTTGATGAAGTGCCGCCCTATCTGCCCGAAGCCCTGCTTGCGACCGAGGACCGGCGGTTCTACAGCCATTTCGGCCTCGACCTGCGCGGGCTCTTGCGGGCGACCGTTGCCAACGTCGAGGCCGGTCATGTGGTCCAGGGCGGCAGCACCATCACCCAGCAGCTGGCCAAGAACGTCTTCCTCACGCCCGATCGCACGATCCGGCGCAAGGGCCAGGAGATCATGCTCGCCCTCTGGCTCGAGCACACCATGACCAAGGAGCAGATCCTGACCCTGTATCTGAACCGGGTCTATTTCGGCGCCGGCACCTATGGCGTCGATGCCGCCGCGCGGAAATATTTCGGCAAACCGGCGGCCAAGGTGACGCCCTTCGAGGCGGCGATGCTGGTCGGCATGGTGAAGGCGCCGTCGCGCTTCAACCCGCTGGTCGACCCCAAGCGCGCGGCGGAGCGCGCCAAGCAGGTGCTGGTCAACATGGTGGACGCCGGCTACATGGTCGCACCGGACGCCGCGCGGATATCGTCCCAAGGCGAAGCCGCCATGAAGTCGGCGCCGGCGGCGAGCGGCCAGTATTATTCCGACTGGGTGCTCGACCAGGTGTCGAGCTACGTCAATTACAGCGACCGCGACCTCGTGGTCGTCACCACCATCGATCCCCGGGCGCAACAGGCGGCCGAGGCGGTGGTGGTGAAGGCGCTCTCGGACGCCGACGTGGCCAAGAACGCGAGCCAGGCGGCGCTGGTCGCCATGTCGCCCGACGGGGCGGTGCGCGCCATGGTGGGCGGGCGCGACTACGGCGCCAGCCAATACAACCGGGCGACCCAGGCGCTACGGCCGCCGGGATCGACCTTCAAGCTGTTCGACTACCTGGCCGCGCTCGAGGCGGGGATGAGCCCCGACGACACCCTCGTCGACGCGCCGATCTCGGTCGGCAACTGGCGGCCGACCAACTTCGACGACCGGTATCTGGGCCAGGTCACGCTCCACCAGGCCTTCGCCCAGTCCCTCAACAGTGTCGCCGTGCAGATTTCCCAGCGCGTCGGCCTGCCCAAGGTGATCGATGTGGCGCGCCGGCTCGGCATCACCGCCGCGCTCGAACCCGTGCCCAGCGTCGCGCTGGGCGCGAGCGGCGTGTCGCTGCTGGAGATGACCGGCGCCTATGCGGTGTTCGCCAACCGCGGGCGTGGGGTCTGGCCCTACGGCATCACGCAGATCCTCGATGGCCAGGGCAATGTGCTCTACAAGCGCGCCGGCTCGGGCCCCGGGCAGGTGGTGGGCAGCCATGCCGCCTCGGAGCTCCTGGACATGATGCAGGAGGTGGTGACTTCGGGCACGGGACGGGCGGCCGCGCTCGGCGACTGGCCGGTCGCCGGCAAGACGGGCACGAGCCAGGACTTCCGAGATGCCTGGTTCATCGGCTTCACCGCCGATCTGGTGACCGGCGTGTGGCTGGGAAACGACGACAACACACCCATGAACAACGTCGTGGGCGGGTCCATCCCGACCCGCATCTGGCATGATTTCATGGATCAGGCCGAGGCGGGAAAGATGCCCATGCCGCTGCCCGTGCCCAACGGCGAGCTGCCGGAAGTGGCGCTCAACCCCATGACGCCGCTGGTGACGAGCACCGGCTCGAGCGGCACCGCATCGATCCAGCCGCTGGGGGACAACACGCCATCGCCGGAGATCCAGGGCATCATCGACCGGCTGAAGTCGAGCCACCGCCAATGAGCAGCCGGTAGACGAGCGGCTGCAGCAGTCCGCATAGCGCGATCGCCGCCGCCATCGGCCGGGCGGTGCCGTCGGCGAGATGACCGATGGCGGCGCCGATGAGGGCCGCCACGCCCATCTGGATGAAGCCGAGCAGCGCCGCCGCCGTGCCGGCGAGGCGGGGGAAGGGGCCGATGGCGCCGGCCATGGCGTTGGGAAGCACGAGGCCGGTTCTCACCATGTAGAAGACCGTCGGCAGAAGTATGCCGGGAACGCTGGCGCCGAAAGCCAGGACCGAAAGCAGCAACGCGAGTCCGCCCGCGGCCGAGACGAAACCGCCGTTGCGCACCATCCATTCGATGCCCAGGCGCCGGGTCAGTCTGCCGGCGGCGAGCGTCCCCGCCATGTAGCCCAGCACGATGGCGCCGAAGCAGAGGCCATAGACCGGCGGCGAAAGCCCGACGATCTCGACGAAGACGAAGGAGGAGCCGGAGATGAAGGAGAAGATGCCGCCATAGGCGAGCGCGGAGCAGACGACGTAGCCCATGTAGGAGCGCTCCGTCAGCAGTCCGAGATAGCCGCGCAGCAGGCCGCTGAGGGTCGTTGCGTCGGATCTTGAATCCGGAACGGTCTCGGGCAGGGCCGCGAAGGTGAGCGCCAGTCCGGCGATGCCGTAGGCGGCGAGGACGGCGAAATTGGCGCGCCAGCCGGCCGAGGCCTCGACCAGCCCGCCCAGCACGGGGCCGAGCGCCGGGGCCAGGGCCATGGCCGCACCCATGTAGGACAGGATGCGCGCCGAGCCTTCGCGGCCATGGACGTCGCGCACGATGGCTCGGCAGACGACGGGCCCTGCGCCGGCGCCGGCGGCCTGGACGAAGCGGGCGACGATGAGGCTGCCGATGCCCTGCGCGGCGACGCAGGCGATGCTGGCGACAACATAGATCGCCACGCCCGCCAGCAGCACCGGCCGGCGCCCGAAGCGATCCGAAAGCGGCCCATAGAAAAGCTGACCGCCGGCGAGCCCAGCCAGGAATACGCTCAAGGTCAGCTGCACCTCGCCGATGCTGGCGCCGAAGGCCGCGCGCAGCGCCGGCAGGGAGGGCAAATAGAGATCGGTCGAGAGCGGCCCCAGCGCCACCATCGCGGTCAAGAGGGCAGTGACGGCAAGGCCGCTGGGGTGGGCGCGCATCGGGGCAAGATGGAGGACCGCGGGCGCGGCCACAAGGCCGGAGCCTGATCGCCTCAAGCCTGCTCGGCTTGAGACGTGAATCAGGCTCCAATCGTAACATGTGGAGCAAGATTCACGGGTCAGCTTGATAGAAGCTGACCCGATCTTGCTCCAGCCCCGGCTTGTCAGCCGATTGCGAGGCTGCTTTTCTGCCGGGCTGTTGCAATGAGAGATGCAGGGCCATGACCAAGCACAGGGGCGAGCGGAAACCTTGGATGGCGGCGCCGGATTATGGCCGGTCGCTGCGCGGCTTCCATGTCAACCTGCTGGTGAAGCAAGTGGCGCGCTCGGTCGCCTTCGCCCGCGATGTTCTGAACGCCACCGTCGTCTATGAGGATCCGGATTTCGCCGTGCTGCGCCACGGCGCGGCCGAATGGATGCTCCACGCCGACCACACCTATGGCAGCCATCCGATCCTGGCGCTGACCGGCGACGGGGCGCTGCGCGGAGCGGGGGTCGAGTTGCGCCTGCACGACCATGATCCCGACAAGGCCGCGGCCGACGCGGCGAGCCACGGCTACACGGTCCTGGCGCCGCCGGCCGACAAGCCCCATGGCCTGAGAGAATGCTATATCGCCGATCCCGACGGCTATGTCTGGGTCCCAGACCGGCCGCTCAAGGCCTAGCCCAGGTTCTCAATCCTCGCCGTCGCCCCTGGCGCCCGGCCGGCGGATATAGCGCCGTCCGCAATAGGGGCAGTCGACCTTGCCCGTGGCATCGACGGTCAGATAGACCAGCGGATGGCCGGCCCCGGGGTCGGTGCCGCCGTCACAGCCTACCTTGTCGGTCTCGATTTCGATTGTCTCGGGCGGCTGCATGGTGTTCATCGTCCGACGTTGACCGAAAAACGGCGCGGATGATACCCATGGCGCGGCGCCCGGATCAACCTGGAGCATGTCCCGGTCCCGTTCAATCGGAACCTGCTCCGGATTGCCTTGTATTGTCCCATTCTCCGTGCCGGACCGGCGCCCAGTCCGGCGGAAAATGCCTTGGTCGGCGGATCGACGGAAAGCCCGATGCTCGACAGCTCTTCGCTCCCGGCAGACGCCGTCGCCGTCCGCGGACTCGACAAGACCTATGGAGGAAGCCGCAAGCGCCCAGGCAAGGAAGCCTTGAAGGGCGTCGACCTGGCGATACCGCGCGGCAGCCTGTTCGGCCTCTTGGGGCCCAATGGCGCCGGAAAATCGACCCTGATCAACATCCTGGCCCAGCTGGTGATCAAGAGCGCCGGCGAGGTCAAGGTCTGGGGCTTCGATCTCGACCGAAGCCCGCGGGACGTGGCGAGCGCCATCGGCGTGGTGCCCCAGGAGCTCAACATCGATCCTTTCTTCACCCCGCGCGAGCTATTGGAGCTCCAGGCCGGTCTCTACGGCGTGCCGAAGGCGGAGCGGCGCACGGCCGAGATTCTCGAGGCCGTGGGGCTCAGCGACCGGGCGGAGGCCTATGCCCGCACGCTTTCGGGCGGCATGCGCCGGCGCCTGCTGGTGGCCAAGGCCCTGGTCCACAATCCGCCGGTGCTGGTGCTGGACGAGCCCACGGCCGGCGTGGACGTGGAGCTGCGCCAGCAGCTCTGGCGCTATGTTCGGCGCCTCAACGCCGAGGGCGTCACCGTCCTCCTGACCACCCATTATCTCGAGGAAGCCGAGCAGCTCTGCGACCGCATCGCCATCATCAACCATGGTCGCGTCATCGCCTGCGACAGCACCGCGGCCCTGCTGCGCCGGCTGGATGCCAAGGAGCTGTCGCTGCTGATCGACCATGACCTGGAGGCGGTGCCGGCCGGGCTCGAGGTCTTCGGCGCCCAGCTGAAGGGTCCGCGGCGCATGGTCCTGCGCTATCAGCCGAGCCGCACCCGGGTCGCCGAGATCCTGGCCGCGGTCCACGATGCGGGGCTCGAGATCGTCGACTTGACGACGCTGGAGGCCGATCTCGAGGACATCTTCCTTCAGCTCACCCGGGATGACGAACGCTGATGCGGTTGCGCCATGTCCGAACCCTCGCCATTGTCGCCCTATCGATGCTTCTCTGTGCCTGCGCTCCCAGGCTCCAGCCCATTGGACCCACGGTGACCACCCCTTCGATCGGCGATGCCGGCCTGGTCATGGACGACGGCGTGACGCTGCCTCTTCGCCATTGGCCGGCCGAGGGAGAACCGAAGGCGGTGATCCTGGCGGTGCACGGCTTCAACGACTACAGCCAGGCCTTCGACATCCCGGCCGGCCAATGGGCAGGCTACGGCATCGAGACCTATGCCTATGACCAGCGTGGATTCGGGCACACGGACTATCGTGGGCTCTGGGCCGGCGACGACCGGATGCAGAAGGACCTGCTGGAGGCCTCCCGCCTGATCGCGGCCAAGCATCCCGGCCTGCCGTTCTATATCCTGGGCGAGAGCATGGGGGGTGCCGTGGTGATGAGTGCGGCGACCGACGGCAACCCGCCCCGGGCCGACGGCCTCATCCTGGTGGCGCCGGCCATCTGGGGGCGCCAGTCCATGGGGCCGGTCGCCAGCGGCGCCCTCTGGTTCTTCGCCCATACGATTCCCTGGTACACGGTCACCGGCCAGGGCCTGCATATCCAGCCCTCGGACAACCACGAAATGCTGGAAAAGCTCTTCCGCGACCCCGTGGTGATCAAGGCCACCCGCATCGACACCATCTATGGCCTGGTCGGGCTGATGGACCGGGCCTGGGCCGCGGCGCCGAACATGCCGGCCCGCACCCTGGTGCTCTATGGCGAGCACGAGCAGGTGCTGGACGACGACGCGGTCGCCGCCATGCTGCATCGGCTGCCGCGGGGGCCCTCGGCGCCGCGCGTCGCCCTCTACGCCCATGGCTATCACATGCTGCTGCGCGACCTGAACGGCGACGTGGTCAACCGCGACATCGCCCACTGGATCCTCGATCCCGGGGCGCCGCTTCCTTCGGGCGCCGACGCGCTGGCCGAGAAGATGCTGGCCAAGCCCAAGGCCGGCCTCGCCGCGGTCAACTAGCGTTCAGGCGTCCGGCGCAGAGCCCGGCAGCTGCCGGCGGGCCCAGGCGAAGGATTCCGGCGGGATATCGAATTCCGCCGCCAGCGCCATCACCAGCCTTTCGTCGCCGAGCACGAAATCCAAAACCCCACCCAGGACCGCGGGATCGCCGGCGCCGGCCTTGAGGCTGGCGCCATCCAGGCCGGAAAGGGCGATGAAGCGCGGCAGCAAGACCTCGTCCCCGGCGATATGGGCGAGCGCCCTGAGAGCTAGGGTTTCGGGATCGGGGCGGTTCTTCGGCGCGCGCGGCGGCATGGCACGGCAATGTATCTCACCCGGCCGGGCGCATAGAGGCCCGACTTTACCCGTCCGGGCGCATTGGCTATGGTGCCGGCGGCTCGCTAGGGCAAGATCGGGTCAGCTTCTCTTGGGTTGACCCGTGAATCTTGCTCTACATGTTAGGAGTAGAGTCTGAACGTCTCTAGCTGAACAGGCTTCAGACGATCGGGCTCTAGGCGAAGCACCCGTAGCTCAGCTGGATAGAGCGCTGCCCTCCGAAGGCAGAGGTCGTGAGTTCGAATCTCGCCGGGTGCGCCATAAATCTCAGGGTCCGTACCGGACACATGGGTA
>Ga0265331_10002689_pt1 | contig 11849 bp, 9 predicted proteins | sample 41923metaG_FD_202088 | JGI IMG/M metagenome (GOLD analysis project Ga0265331, IMG submission 202088) | Rhizosphere microbial communities from Carex aquatilis grown in University of Washington, Seatle, WA, United States - 4-19-23 metaG | ecosystem: Host-associated > Plants > Roots > Rhizosphere >...
CTTGCCTGCCCCTCGGGCCGCGCCAATACCTGACGCCTCCTTCGCGATGAACTGGCCCAAACTCGTTTCCGGTTTGTTTGTCCTGCTTTTTGCCGGCATCGCCCTGTGCGCGGGGCTTTTCTTTCTGCAAATGCATCGCGAATTGACCGCGCAGCGCACGCAGGAGGCCGCCAACGATCTCCGGCTGAAAGAAGCGCAGGCCAAATTGGCGGAGCAGCAAAAATATCTGGACCGCCTCCAGCACGATCCGGCCCTCATCGAGTCGGTGATTCGGAAAAAACTTGGCTACGTTCGTGCTGGTGAGTTTGTTTTCCGCTTCGAAGACAACCGCAACCCGTGATGACCGAACCTTTGATTTCCCGATTCCAAGCCGCCGGCCAAGGCCAGGTTTTTGCCTTTTGGAACCAACTTAACGGCACCCAGCGCGCAGTGTTGCTGGCCCAGGCGGGCGAGGTCGACCTCGGCGAGGTGGAACGACTTTATCGCACCCTGGTGGCGACCAAGTCGGTGGCGGGCGTGTCGCTCGAGGGACTGGCGCCCGCTCCCTACGAAAAACTGCCCGAAAAAGGCGGACACGCCGGAGACTGGGCCCTCGCGCGGACCACCGGCGAGGCGGCTTTGCGGGCCGGACGCGTTGCGGCTTTCACCGTCGCCGGAGGGCAGGGGACGCGGCTGGGCTACGACGGCCCCAAGGGAACTTTCCCCGTCACGCCGGTGCGCAGCAAAACGCTGTTTCAGGTTTTTGCAGAAAAAATCGTCGCCGCCGGCCGGCGCTATGGCCGGCCGCTGCACTGGTTCATCATGACCAGCCATGCGAATCACGAGCAGACCGAAGGCTTTTTCGCGGAGAATCGGTTCTTCGGTCTCGACGCGGGCCGCGTGCATTTTTTCCGCCAGGGCCGGATGCCGGCCGTGGATTTTCAGGGAAAAATCTTGCTCGAAACCCCGTCGACCCTCGCGCTCAGCCCGGACGGACATGGCGGATCCCTGCGCGCTTTGCACCGCAGCGGCGCCCTCGATCTCATGCAATCCGAGGGCGTCGACACGCTGAGCTACTTCCAGGTGGACAATCCGCTCGTGCGTTGCATCGACCCGGACTTCATCGGTTTTCATCTGCTCCGCCGTTCGGAAATGTCGAGCAAGACGGTCACCAAAGCCTACCCCGAGGAAAAGGTCGGTCATTTCTGTCTGCAGAACGGCCGGGTCTGCGTCGTGGAATACAGCGACATGCCGCCGGCGATGCAGCGGGAGACCAACCCCGACGGGTCGTTGCGCTTCGGCGCCGGGAGCATCGCGATTCACGTGATCGACCGCGAATTCGCCCGGCGCATGGCGGCCGGCGGCGAAGGCGTCGCGCTGCCGTTTCATCGCGCCGACAAAAAAATCCAGACGATCGATGCGTTCGGCCAGCCGCTCAAGCCGGACAAGCCGAACGGCGTGAAGTTCGAACTTTTTGTGTTCGATGCACTGCCGTTTGCGGACAACTCGGTCGTGATCGAAACGGCGCGGTCCGACGACTTCAGTCCGGTCAAGAATGCCGAGGGCGTGGATTCGCCGCAGACCTGCCGCGACGACCAGCTCCGGCAGTTTGCCCGCTGGCTGAAGGCGGCCGGAGCGCCGGTGCCGGCCGACGCCACGGGGCTGCCGCTCTTTCGCCTGGAGGTCTCGCCGCTCTTCGGCGACGACGTCGCCAGCTTTGGCCAGTCCTGGCGCAAACTTTCGCCCCCGCCGGTTGTGCGCGAGGGACTTTATCTCGAATAAATCATGAGCCTTCCCGACCAACTCCGCTCCGCCGCGCAGGCGGGCCAACTGCTGCCTTCGACCGTCGAGAACCTGACCGCGTGGTGGCAGGGCGGTCTGCCCGATTGGGTGACCGGCAGCATGAACGAGCTCGTGGCAAAAGCGGCGTGGACCGAATTGAACGACCGCTTCTACCGCTACCTTGAATTCGGTACCGGCGGCATGCGCGGGCGCACCATCGGCGCTGTTCCCGCCGCGGCCGAAACCGGCCGGCCGAGTGCCTTGGGCACGCCCGAGCATGCCGGCGTCGGCAGCAACATGCTCAACGATTTCACCCTGCTGCGCGCGACGCTCGGCCTGTACCGTTACGTGGACAAATATCTCCGGCAAAAACAGAGCGCCGCGCGCCCCCGCATCGTGATCGCGCACGACGTGCGGCATTTCTCCCGTCATTTCTGTGAACTGGCGGCCTCCGCCTGGGTCCGGCTCGGTGGCGAGGCGTACATTTTCGACGGCCCGCGGTCCACGCCCCAGCTCAGCTTCTCGGTGCGCCATTTTCAAGCCCACTGCGGCGTGGTCATCACCGCCAGCCACAATCCGCCCCACGACAACGGCTTCAAGGCCTACTTCGAGGACGGCGGCCAGGTGACCCCGCCGCATGACAAGGGCATCATCGACGAGGTCAACGCCACGGCTCTTTCCGCCGTGCGGGAATATTTGACCACGAATCTCGCCGGGGTCGTGACGCTCGGGCGGGAGGCCGATGACGACTATCTGGCGGTAGCGGCGCAGGCGATGATCGACCCGCCGTTGGTCCGCGCGGCCCGCCTGCGGGTTGTCTACACGAACATTCACGGCGTGGGAGGTGTTTCGACCGTGCCGCTGCTGATTCACGCCGGGGTGGACGTCACGGAGGTGCCGGAACAGGCGGAGTTCGATGCCCGTTTTCCGACCGTGAAATCGCCGAACCCGGAAAACGCCGAGGCGCTGGCGCTCGCGGTCGCACTGGCGGAGAAGGGCGGGCAGCACGCGGTGATGGCGACCGACCCCGACAGCGACCGGATGGGCACCGCCGTCCGCAACCGCAGCGGCCAGATGGAACTGCTCACCGGCAACCAGGTCGGCGCGCTGCTGGCCGACTACCGGTTGGGCAAGTACAAGGAACTGGGCTGGATTCCGCACGAGGGCACGACGTCGGCCTGCCTGATCAAGACCTATGTGACGTCGCCGTTGCAGGACGCGATCGGCCACGCCCAGGGGGTGAAGGTCGTCAACACGCTCACCGGTTTCAAGTGGATCGCCGCGAAGATGCGCGGTTACGAGGAGAAGCTCGCCGCGGCGATGGGGCCGGGCTTCGACTACGACGCCACGCCGTTCCGCGAACGGGCGGCGCTGCTGCAAAAGCACAGTACATTCTACCTGTTCGGCAGCGAGGAGAGCTACGGCTACCTGCCTAACGACTATGTGCGCGACAAGGACGGCAACGCCGCCTGCCTCATGTTCGCCGAGCTGTGCGCCTGGGTGAAGGCCCGCGGGCTGACCGTGCCCGAATACCTCGACGAAATCTACCTGCGCTGCGGGTTCTTCCTCGAGGGCGTGATCAACATCTATTTCGAAGGCGCCTCGGGCGCGGCGAAGATCAAGCGCATCCTCGACACCTACCGTTCCGCCCCGCCGCAGGGCTTTGGCGACGTGGCGGTGTCGCGTTTTCAGGATTTCGGCCGGGAAAATATCTTTGACACGGACGGAGAGGCGATTCCCGCGCAGGACCTGTACGTGGTCACGCTGGCCAACGGTTACTCTTTCGCGGCGCGCGGCAGCGGCACGGAGCCGAAGATGAAGTTCTACCTCTTCGCCCGGGAACCGGTGCACAGCGCGACCGATCTGGCCGGGGCCAAGGCCAAAGCCCGCTCGACCCTCGATCACCTGAAGAAGCTCATCGACGCCGATGCCCGCCGGCGCGCCGAAGGGTGAGCGGCGGACTTGCCCGGTTCGTAGGGTGGGGCGGGGGTTGCCGAACCCCGTCTGCGCTCGGAAGACAGGCGGGATTTGGAAATCCCGCCCTACGCTAAACCGTACAGGAAAAGGGGCGCAACGCTCATTCCCTGGCACTATTCCGGCTGCGCGCGGAGTCTTCGGTTTTGTTCGACTCCGGACTCGCGCCGGTTAGGACAGTGCTCGCAAATGCGGGCCTCCCGCCGATCGCGGGCACTCCCGTCCAACCACGAACCGAAAGTCATCGCCATGAACGGACCGTTTGCCTCCTTCAATCCCAACACCACGCGCTGGGTGCCCGCCAACGCCCTGGCCCTCGCCAACGCCGCCTTGCTGGCCTACTCCGACGCCGCGCCCATCCAGCAACAGGTCGGCGCCTGGGGGTTCGATCCGAACCGGTTTGTCTTTCTCGAATCCAAGAGCGACCACCCGATGCTCGACACCCAGGGCTTCGTGGCCTGTTCGGACGATGCGATTGTGATTTCCTTTCGCGGCACGCAGCCCGACAGCGCGAAGGATTGGCTGACGGATATGGACGTGATCCTCCGGCCGTTCATCGCGGGCCGCATCCACCTTGGCTTCTACGACGCGCTGGATGCCGTCTGGGATGATTTGCTGGCGGCGCTGGACAAATACCGGACCAACGCCCAGTCCCTCTGGGTGACGGGTCACAGTCTGGGCGCGGCCCTCGCCTGCGTGTGCGTGGCCCGCCTGTTGCTCGAGGAGCGCCGGCCCGTGAACAATCTCTACACCTTCGGCCAGCCGCGCACCGGCGACGTCGATTTCGCGAACCGCTTCGACGCGGAGTTCGGCGACAAGACCTTCCGCTTCGTCAACGACTGCGACATCGTCACCCGCCTCTATCCGCGAGTGCTGGGCTTCAGCCACGCCGACCAGATGATGTTTTTCGACGACAAGGCGGTGCTGCACGACGACGACCATTTCTGGAACAAATTCCTGATGGAGGTCGAGGTGGGGCTCGATGTCCTCAGGGATCCGCCGGACACCATCAAGGAACATTCGATGGACCTGTACGTCGCCAACATGGCGAAGAATCTGAGTTTCGCCGTGACCTGACCCGCCGCTCGCGGCCGGCGATCCGAGCGATGGATTGGGGGAAAACAAAGGCCGGCCTGGGAGGCCGGCTTCGAAGGGCGCGCGGACGTCGTTGAAAGACTAGGCCGTGGCGTTGATGGCGGAGCCGGTGGTCGAGGAACCGTCGTTGTCGCCGTCGCTGTCCGTGCCTGTGGGCTGGACGGCGGGAGTCGGCTGGGCCGCCGCTTCCGAAGTGGCGTGGTGATGATGGTGATGTCCGCCGCCGGATTTGGCGGTCTGTTGCAGGTTGGCGAAGGCCTGCTGGGCGCCGGACAGGTCGCCGGACTGCAGCGCGTTCGCGAGTGTTTTGAGATCACCGATCCGGGAGTTGTCCGAGCTGCTGGAGCCCGAGTTCAACGCCTGGGCGAGGCGTGGATTGTCTTTTTGCAACTGGGCGAAAGCTTGTTGGGCGGAGTTCAGGTCGCCGGATTGCAGGGCGGTCGCGATGGCTTGGAAATCAGCGCGGGTTTGCGAGAGTGCCGGGCTGGCGTTGGTGGCATTGACACCACCGCTGGAAGAAACGGATGAAACGGTCATGGATTTAGATACGTGGTTGATTTTGGACTGCAGACGGCCCAAAGCACCGTCGCTACAGTATTCGTCGCCGGCCGCTGAAACTTGAGTCCACGTTTTCTGCGATATCCTTGCGGCGCAGCGGCTAGGGTAAAACCTTACTCCAGCCTGTGACCAAGCCTGATTGCGCGCCGGCAAAAAGGGAGGCTTGCCGACGCTGCCGTCACTCCAGCGAAGCCAGCGGGGACAGATCAACGGCCGGGCTGTCGAGCGGTCCGCTGGCGGCAAAAGGCGGGTAGGTGATGTCGGCCGCCACCTGCTGCAGCCACGTGAAGGCCTCCTGCGCCTGGCCCATGTCGCCGATGGCCACGGCGTCGGCCAGCATGCGGAAATAAACCCGGCGGGGACTGTCGGTCGCGGTCGCGGGGCTGCGAAGCAGTTCGGCCAGACCCGGCGAATCCTTTTGCAGCTGCGCGAAGGCTCGGCGGGTGGCGGCGAGGTCCGAGTCAACCAAGGCCCGGTCCAACGCCTGAAAGTCCGCATAGGTGCGACGATAATTTCCCTTGGATTCCTCGTTCGTCTTGCGAGTGCCTCGCGGCGCGGAGTCGGCTAGCGCAGAGCTCATGTGATCGCAGATTGAATGGTGGACCGGTCGTCAGGAAGCCAGGGGACGATCGGCTCGTGGTGCGAGTATGATACCGCTGATTTCATAGTTGTCCAATTAGTTGACATGATACCTGCAGGCGCGACGGATGTTCCTTAATCGAGGCTTCCACCCTAGTTTAGCACGGGAGAGGCCGTGCTTTGCGCAAGAAATGCAGACTGCAGGTGACAAGATCTGTCCGGGACGCCAGTTGGTGGTCGCTGCGTCCATCAGTGAATCGAACCTCGTGCCCGAGCTGCGAACGGTCGCTAACAGGCCAACCTCCCTGACTCATTCGTGTTCGTCGCCAAACCGCCTGCTCGGGCGAAACAAGGCGTCACGGAAAGTTCGACTCGGGAGACACCGGTGTTAGGTCTCAGTGATGACACTCAAATTGAAACGTGTCGCGCCGTTGCAGGCGGGCAAGATGCTCGCGGCCCTTTACGGGCTGCTTTCCTTGGTGATGGTTCCGATCTTCCTTTGTTTCTTCGCCGTGGCCGGCTTGGCGGCTCGAAGTCATGGCGGCTCCAGCGCGCCGCTGCCCATGATGTTCGGAATGGGTGTGGGGTTTCTGCTGTTCTTACCCGTCCTCTATGCGGTCATGGGCTTCATCTTCGGGGTCATAGGCGCCTTCGTCTATAATCTGCTCGCCGGTTGGATCGGGGGATTCGAGGTCCAGTTTGAGGAATCGGCGCCGCCTCCGGTTCGGTAGCTAACGGGTGCGCGACTTTTATCCGACCCGAAGCACCGCATAGGTTCGCTTGGTCGCAGAGCGCATAGCTGGAGGCCGGCATCAGGCCCGGGCGGCCTTGAGTGACTTGTGCAGGCGCTGCAGTTGTGCGCGCGACACCTTCTCACCCCTGGCCATGCGTCCGGCCGCCGCGTCGAGCGACCGTTGATTGGTTGGACTGTCGGCCCGGGAGAGGTGCCGCAGATACGCCGAGAGGGCGAGCCGCTCGGAGCGGGGCAACGCCTTCACTTTGCGCTGAATCTGCAGCAACGTCACGGTGCGATTCCAGCTGCGGCGGAAACCTTGGCAAGTCGGGTTTTGGTCGGCCGAATCAAACTCTGTCCGAAGAGACGAGACCAGAGCCCGGCCTAGCCAGCGCGAAGCACCGTGTAGGTGCGCTTGCCTTTGCGGAGAAGAAGATGTTTTCCGAAAAGCAGGTCGCTCGCCGTCACTGCACGCGTGTGGTCGACGCGGACGTTGTTGAGGTAAATGCCGCCGGACTCGAGATCCTTGCGGGCTTGGCCCTTTGACGGCGCAAGACCGGCATGGACAACGAGGTCGGCGATGGACGCTCCCGCGCCGTCGAGTTTCGCGCGTTCGAGATCTTTCGTCGGAACTTCCCCGACAACGTCGTTGAAAATCGTTTCCGTTACACCGTCGAGCGGGCCGCCAAACAAGATTTCGCTGGCCTTGAGCGCACCGGCGAGGGATTCGGCGCCGTGGACGAGCGTCGTCATGTCCCTGGCCAGCGCCTTCTGCGCGGCGCGGGCGCCGGGGCTGGCCTGCAGTTCGGTTTCAAGTGCGCCGATTTCCTCGCGCGAAAGAAACGTCAGCGTCTTGAGCAGCTTGATGACATCCGCGTCGTCGGCGTTGACGAAGAACTGGTAGAAACGATACGGGCTGGTTTTCTTCGGGTCGAGCCAGACGGTGCCGGTGGCGGTCTTGCCATATTTGGAGCCGTCGGCCTTGGTCAGGAGCGGGAAGACGAGGCCCCAGACAGTGGCGCCGAGTTTCTTGCGGACGAGCTCGGTGCCGACGGTGATGTTGCCCCATTGGTCGGTGGCGCCGACCTGCAGCTCGCAGTTCAACTCCTTCCGCAGGTGATAGAAATCGTAACCCTGCAGCAGCATGTAGCTGAACTCGGTGAAACTGATGCCGGTGCTGCGGTCCTCCATACGCGAGCGCACGGAATCCTTCGCGACCATCGAGTTCACGGTGATGTGCTTGCCGACGTCGCGCAGGAACTCGAGAAACGTCATCGGGCCGATCCAGTCGCCGTTGTTGACCAGGCGCGCGGGATTTTTGGCGGCGTCGAAATCGAGGAATTTCGCGAGCTGCGTCCGGATCGCGGCGATGTTGTGCGCGACCTGTTCGGGCGTCTGGAGATTGCGCTCGTCGGACTTGCCGGAGGGATCTCCCACCATACCGGTGGCGCCGCCGGCGAGGGCAATGGGGTGGTGGCCGGCGAGCTGGAAGCGACGGAGGGCGAACAACGGCACGAGATTGCCGACGTGGAGCGAGTCGGCGGTCGGGTCGAAGCCGCAGTAAAGCGCGGTCGGTCCCTCGGCGAGGCGCTTGGCCAGCGCGTCGCGGTCGGTGCTGTCGGCGTAGAGTCCACGCCACTCGAGTTCGGCCAGGATGTCGGTCATGGGGAAGGCGGGCAGTTAACGCGGCGGGACGTGCGGGAGGCAAGGGGAGATTTTCCGTGTACGAGCGCGGTGCCGGCGGAGGGCCAAGTCCGGCGACGGCCTCGCGTTGCACCCAATTTTGCCCGGCCGGCGGTGGCGGGGGCGGCCCTTTCGACCAGCTCCAAGACGGTCGAAACCGTCCGGCAACGGGTCTAATGGCGGCGGCCCCGATTTCAGTAACCGCGCTCATACCTTGGAAAATGGGTTGCGGCGGGCTGGTGGCGGGTTCTAGTTTGGCCTTCCTTTCCGCGGCCCAACCGCCGCAACACGTCAACCCCACACGCCCACCCACCATGCCCCTTGCCATCGGAACCAAAGCCCCGGATTTCACCCTCAAGACCAAGGCCGCCGACGGCCCGAAGGACGTCAGGCTGAGCGATAATTTCGGCAAACAGCAGACCGTCCTGTTGTTCTTCCCCGCGGCGTTCACCGGCGTCTGCACCCAGGAAATGTGCGACGCAACGGCCGGACTCGGCGAATACGAGAAGCTCGGCGCCACCGTCTACGGCATCAGCGTCGACGGTCCCTTCGCCCAGGAAGCATGGGCCAAGGCCAACAGCATCAAGCTGACCCTCGTCAGCGACCAGAACAAGACGGTCACCAAGGCCTACGGCGTGCTTTTCCCCAACCTCGTCGGCATGTATGAAACCTCCGCCCGCGCCGCCTTCGTCATCAGCAAGGATGGCATCATCAAGTACGCCGAACAGACCGCGACCCCGAAGGACCTGCCGAATTTCGCGGCGGTGAAGGCGGCGCTAGCGAAAGGCTGAAAACTGAAAGACTGAACAACTGAACCTGGAGCTAAGCCGCCAGGTGGGAGTTCAGCCTTTCCGCCCTTCGCTCTTCCCGTCTTTTCTTTCCATGTCCCTCCCGAACCCGTTCAACACCCTGCAAACCTTCGATGGTGGCAGGAAATTCTATTCGCTGCCCGCGCTCGCCCGGCACTTTCCCGCCGTGTCACGCCTGCCGGTGAGCCTCCGGCTGGTGCTCGAGGCCGTTTTGCGCAACTGCGATGGCAAGCGCGTGCTCGAATCCAACGTGAGCCAGCTGGCGGCCTGGAAGCCGAACGAGGCGCGCATCGCCGAGATCCCCTTCGTCGTCGCCCGCATCGTCCTTCAGGACTTCACGGGCGTGCCGTTGCTCGTGGACCTGGCCGCCATGCGCTCCGCGGTCACGAAGCTGGGCAAGAACCCGAAGATCATCGAGCCGCTGGTGCCGGTCGATCTCGTGGTCGACCATTCCGTGCAGGTGGATTTCGCGGGATCGGCGGAGGCGCTGGGCAAGAACCTCGAACTTGAGTTCAGCCGCAACCGGGAACGCTACCAGTTCCTGAAATGGGGCATGCAGGCCTTCGACACCTTCAAGGTCGTGCCCCCGGGCATCGGCATCGTCCACCAGGTGAATCTTGAATACCTCGCCAAGGGCCTGCTCAACGCCGGCGACGTGTATTATCCCGACACCCTCGTCGGCACCGATTCTCATACCACGATGATCAACGGCCTCGGGATTGTCGGCTGGGGCGTGGGCGGCATCGAGGCCGAGGCCGGCATGCTCGGTCAGCCCGTTTATTTCCTGACCCCCGACGTCGTGGGCGTGCACCTGACCGGCGCGCTCAAGGAAGGCGTCACCGCCACCGACCTCGCGCTCACCGTGACCCAGATCATGCGCAAGACGAAGGTGGTCGGCAAATTCGTGGAGTTCTTCGGACCCGGCGCCGCGGCGCTGCCAGTCGTCGATCGCGCGACCATCGCCAACATGGCGCCCGAGTACGGCGCGACCATGGGATTTTTTCCGATCGACGCCGAGTCGTCGCATTATCTGCGCGCCACCGGGCGCGACGAAAAACACATCGCGACGTACGAGGCCTATTACAAGGCCCAGGGCCTCTGGGGCATCCCGCAGAAGGGCCAGATCGACTATTCGCAGGTCGTCGACTTCGACCTGGGCACGGTGGTTCCGAGCGTGGCCGGCCCGAAACGCCCGCAGGACCGCATCGAGCTGAGCAAGCTCAAGGAGAGCTTTGTGAGTTTGTTTTCAAAGCCCGTGGCCGAAAATGGGTTTGGCAAGAAGGCCGAGGAGTTCTCCTCGGTCAGCGCCGAGGTGTACGGTCAGAAGGTGGGCCACGGCTCGGTGCTCATCGCGGCCATCACAAGCTGCACCAATACCTCGAACCCGAGCGTCATGCTCGCCGCCGGGCTGCTCGCCAAGAAGGCCGTGGAGAAGGGACTCAAGCCCGGGCCGCTCGTCAAGAGCTCGCTCGCGCCCGGTTCCCGCGTCGTCACCGACTATCTCGACAAGACCGGTCTCACGCCCTACCTCGACCAGCTCGGTTTCCAGACCGTCGGCTACGGCTGCACGACCTGCATCGGCAACTCCGGCCCGCTCGCCGCGCCGGTGGAGGAAGCGGTGGTGAAGAACGATCTGGTCGCCGCCTCCGTCCTGTCCGGCAACCGCAATTTCGAGGCGCGCGTCCACCAGAACATCAAGGCCAATTTCCTCATGTCGCCGCCACTGGTGGTGGCCTTCGCCCTCGCCGGCCGCGCCGACATCGACCTGTCCACCGAGCCCATCGGCAACGGCAAGGACGGGAAGCCGGTTCTCTTGAAAGACATCTGGCCCAGTCTGCAGGAGGTCCGCGACCAGATGCAGGCCGCGCTCAAGCCCGAGGTCTTCCGCCGGCTCTACACTGATTTTGCCGCGCAGAATCCGAAGTGGAACGAAATTCCCTCGTCCACGGGCAACGTCTACACCTTTGACCTGAAGTCCACCTACATCCAAGAGCCGCCGTTCTTCACCAACTTCGGCCTGCAGCCGGGCACGATCACGGAAATCCGCGGCGCGCGCGCGCTGGGCATCTTCGGCGATTCGGTCACGACCGACCACATTTCGCCCGCCGGCGCCATCAAGAAAACCTCGCCCGCCGGAAAATATCTCGTCGAAAACGGCGTCGCGTTCGAGGATTTCAATTCCTACGGTTCCCGCCGCGGCAACGACCGAGTGATGACCCGCGGCACTTTCGCCAATGTGCGGATCAAGAACCTCATGCTCGGCGGCGAGGAAGGCGGCAACACCCTCTTCGGGCCCGTCGACCAGAACATGATGGCCTACCGCGACGGCCCGAAACCGGCCGACGTCACGACGATCCGCCGGGTCGAGTATGCGAAGATGTCGATCTACGATGCCTCCATGGCCTATCAAAAGCAGGGCACGCCGCTCATCATCCTCGCCGGACAGGAATACGGCACCGGCTCGTCGCGCGACTGGGCCGCCAAGGGCACCAACCTGCTCGGCGTCAAGGTCGTCGTCGCCCAGAGCTTCGAACGCATCCACCGGTCCAATCTCGTCGGCATGGGCGTGCTGCCCCTCCAGTTCAAGGACGGCGTCACCGTGCAGACGCTGCAGCTCGACGGAACGGAGACCTACGACGTCATCGGGCTCTCGCCGG
>Ga0265331_10002691_pt1 | contig 11841 bp, 9 predicted proteins | sample 41923metaG_FD_202088 | JGI IMG/M metagenome (GOLD analysis project Ga0265331, IMG submission 202088) | Rhizosphere microbial communities from Carex aquatilis grown in University of Washington, Seatle, WA, United States - 4-19-23 metaG | ecosystem: Host-associated > Plants > Roots > Rhizosphere >...
AGACTGCGACGCCTTGCGTCAAAAAGCGCTGGCGCTGGTGGAGGCGGTGGAGAAAGACCCTCTCACGGCGCAAAAACAGGCGCATGAGATCGCGCTGGCCGAGGCCGAGCGGCTCAATTCCGGGCGCCTGGTGAGACGCGTCGAGACGGAGATCGAGGCGGCGCCCCAGGGGATGGAAAACCCCCGCGATCCCGCCTCTTACACGGATCAGAATCCACTAACGCTCCTTCTCCTTCACGCCGGCAAGCTCTATCGGACGTCGATGGGGCATTTCACGATCGGCTGGCGTGTCTTCGGCGACTGGAGCGTCAAGCTCGTCCCGGTTGTCGCGGGGGAGGGGGAGCAAGCGAGCTTCGCGATCGGCATGAGCCGGGGGAAGCTCCTGCGTTTTCAAGTCGAATAGCGGGCTGCGCGTTTTTCCCCAGCTCCGCGCGATCCCCTGTCGCCTTTCGCGGGCTGCGACGCTATAAGCCGCCATGACCGACGAGGCCGCTCCCCAAAAGACGCGCCGGCTCAAGACCCTCGCGCCGCTGCGTCGCCTGCTTCCCTATGCGCTGCGCTATTGGCTGCGCATTCTGCTCGCGCTGATCGCGCTCAGCGTCGCCGCCGGCGCGACGCTCGCCCTGCCGCTCGCCATTCGGGCGATGATCGACCAGGGCTTTTCCAAAGACAACGCCGGATCGGTGAACGCCAGCTTCGGCGCGCTCATCGGCGTCGTCGCCATGCTCGCGCTCGCCTCGGGCTCCCGCTACTATCTCGTCATGACGCTCGGCGAGCGGGTGGTCGCCGATTTGCGCGCCGATCTCTTCCGGCATCTGACCCGGCTCGACGCGCGCTTTTACGAGACCGCCAAGACCGGCGAGCTTCTGTCGCGGCTCACCAGCGACACGACGCAGCTCAGATCCGCCTTCGGCGCCTCGGCTTCGGTCGCCTTGCGCAACTTCTTCCTGTTCCTTGGCGCCATGGTGATGATGGTCGTGACGAGCTTCAAGCTCTCGCTCGTCGCGCTCGCGGCCATACCGGTGATCGTGCTGCCGCTCATCGCCTCGGGGCGCGCCGTGAAAGGCCGCTCGCGCCTGGCGCAGGACGCGCTCGCCGACGCTTCGGCCTTTGCGGGCGAGAATCTTGCGGCGATCCGCACGATGCAGGCCTGCGGCGCCGAGCCGCAGATCATCGAGCGCTTTCGCCGCGCGGCGGAGGGCGCCTATACGACCGCGCGCGACGCCACGCGGCTGCGCGCGCTCGTCACCGCGGGCGCGATCTTTCTCGTTTCCTGCAGCGTCGTCGCGGTGCTCTGGCTCGGCGCGCAGGACGTGCTCGCGGGCCAGATGACCTCGGGCGTGCTGTCGCAATTCGTGCTCTACGCCGTGCTCGGCGCGAGCTCGCTCGGCGAGCTCTCGCAGGTCTGGAGCGAGGCCGCGTCGGCGGCCGGGGCGGCTGGACGCATCGGCGAGATCTTGCGCGTGCAGCCGGCGATCGCCGCGCCGCCCAAGCCCAAGGTTCTCAAGGAGCCGGTGCGCGGCCGCATCGCTTTCGAGCAGGTGAGCTTCTCCTACCCGAGCGCCAACGGCGCCAAGGCGATCGACGATTTGAACCTCACGATCGAGTCGGGAGAGCGCGTCGCGCTGGTCGGCCCTTCGGGAGCCGGCAAATCGACGATCTTCCAGCTCCTGATGCGCTTCTATGACGTCAACTCCGGCGCGGTCTCGCTTGACGGAATCGACATTCGCGAGCTTGATCCGCGGGCGCTGCGCAAGGCGATTGCGCTCGCGCCTCAGGACCCCGTGATCTTCGGCGCGAGCGTTGCGGAAAACATCGCTTATGGCCGGGCGGACTCGCCGCGCCGCGAGATCGAGGCGGCGGCGCGCCGCGCCCAGGCGCATGACTTCATCGCGGCCCTGCCGAAGGGCTATGACACGGAGCTCGGCGAACGCGGCGTGACGCTCTCGGGCGGCCAGCGCCAGCGCCTCGCCATCGCCCGCGCGATCCTCGCCGACGCGCCCGTGCTGCTGCTGGACGAAGCGACCTCGGCGCTCGACGCCGAGAACGAAAAGCTCGTTCAGGCGGCGCTCGAGGACGTGATGGCCGGGAGAACGAGTCTCGTGATCGCGCACCGGCTGGCGACCGTGCTCGAAGCCGATCGCATCATCGTGCTCGAGGGGGGCCGCATCGTCGAGGAGGGCGATCATGAAAGCCTCGTCGAACGCGGCGGCCTCTACGCGCGGCTCGCGCGGCTGCAGTTCAACGCCTAGAGCGAGTTCCGCAAGGTCGCGAGGCTTTCGCGATCGGAATTCGCTTCCGCATATTTAGTCGGGCGCCTATGCGCGCCCTAGTTTCTCCCAAAGCAGAAAAGGGAGAAGGCAATCCGGAGCTCGAGCCATGTGCGCCAAATTCGTCGAAGCCAGCGAAGCCCTCACTTTCGACGACGTGCTGCTGCAGCCGGGCCATTCCCGCGTTCAGCCCTCCGGCGTCGATGTGACGACGCGGCTCACGCGCGACATCGAGCTGCATCTGCCGATCATCTCGGCGGCGATGGATACGGTGACCGAGGCGCGGCTCGCCATCGCCATGGCTCAGGCCGGCGGCATCGGTGTGATCCATCAGAATCTGACGGCCGCCGATCAGGCCGCCGAGGTGCGCAAGGTCAAGCGCTATGAGAGCGGCATGGTCGTCAATCCGATCACCATTCATCCCGACGAGACGCTCGCCGACGCGCTCGCGCTGATGGCGCGGCATGGCATTTCCGGCATTCCGGTCGTCGAGCGGCCGTCCGGCGGAAAGAGCGGCAAGCTCGTCGGCATATTGACGAACCGCGACGTGCGTTTCGCCGAGGAGCCGCGCCAGCCCGTCGCCGAGCTGATGACCAAGGACCTCATCACCGTGCGTGAGGGCGGCTCCCGCGAGGAGGCGAAGCGGCTGCTGCATCAGCATCGCATCGAGAAGCTTCTCGTCGTCGACGAAGATTATTCCTGCGTCGGCCTCGTCACCGTGAAGGACATGGAGAAAGCGACGCAGCATCCATACGCCTGCAAGGATGCGGAAGGGCGGCTGCGCGTGGCGGCGGCGACGACCGTCGGCGATCACGGTTTCGAGCGCGCGCTGCAGCTCATCGACGCCGGCGCCGATTGCCTCGTCATCGACACGGCGCATGGCCATTCGCAGGCCGTGCTGGACCAGGTCGCGCGCGTGAAGAAAGCGAGCAACAAGATCTCGATCGTCGCCGGAAATGTCGCGACGGCCGAGGCCGTGAAGGCGCTCATCGACGCGGGGGCCGACGCGATCAAGGTGGGCATCGGCCCGGGCTCGATCTGCACGACGCGCATCGTCGCCGGCGTCGGCGTGCCGCAGCTCACGGCGGTGCTGAACGCGGCGGAACAGGCGCAGAAGTCCAACACCCCCGTCATCGCCGACGGCGGCGTGAAATATTCGGGCGATCTCGCGAAGGCCATCGCGGCGGGCGCCAATGTCGTGATGGTAGGATCGCTGCTCGCCGGTACCGAAGAGTCGCCGGGCGAGGTGTTTCTCTATCAGGGCCGCTCGTTCAAGGCCTATCGGGGCATGGGCTCGGTCGGCGCGATGGTCGCGGGATCGGCCACCCGCTATTTCCAGGGCGACGTGCAGGAGCAGCAAAAGCTCGTGCCGGAGGGCGTCGAGGGCCAGGTGCCTTATCGCGGACCGGCCACGCCGATCCTTTATCAGCTCGCGGGGGGCTTGCGCTCGGCGATGGGCTATGTCGGCGCCGCGACGATCCCCGAGTTCCAGCAACGCGCGCGCTTCGTGCGCATCACCAATGCAGGCCTGCGCGAGAGCCATGTGCACGACGTGACGATCACCCGCGAGAGCCCGAATTATCCGACGGGGGGGTAGGGGGCGGAGTTTGCGAGAGGCCTGCACTCGGCTTATGATGCCAGGACTCCAAGGCGACGGCAATGAAACCCTACATCGTCATCGTTCATAAAGATCCTGGCAGCGCCTATGGCATGACCTTTCCGGACGCGCCGGGCTGCTTTTCCGCGGCCGACGAGGCCGAGGATCTCTTCGCCATGGCGCGCGAGGCGCTCGAGCTTTGGGCGGAGGGAATGCAAGACGACGGATTTGCCGTGAGCGAGCCTCGCGACTTCGAGGCGCTGAGGGATGATCCAGAGTGGCGCGAGAGTTTTAGGGACGCAGCCTTCGTGATCGCCGTGCCGTCTCCCTGGCGGGAGCGGTCCGAGGCCGCCGAATGATCAATTGAACTCCCAGCCGGCGCTTTTGTAGATTTCTCGAGCCGTTTTGATCGGAATATCCTTTTTGGGGTGGGCGACCGTCACCCGTCCGGGTTTTGCGGGATGCTTGAACTGATGGTGCGAACCCTTCACCCGCACCAAATCCCATCCCTCTTTCTTGAGGCGCTGGATGATGTGGCGGGTGTCGGTGAGCATGTCTACGGGTTCCTGATTCGGGTCAAAAGAGTCCGGAACATCGTAGGACTGCCGTTCAAACCGCCGTCTGACAGCATCTCCGCTTCCCAGATAGCCCATTCTGAAATGAACTGCGGTTCAGGTCGAGCTTGCCACCCCCGCCCATAAAGCCTACCAACCCCGCCCGCACAAAATCGCCACGATGATGACCGAAAAAGTCGACAAATCCGCGGGGCGGCAGGCCGCGCAAGAGCAAGCGCAAGCGCGGGCCAAAGCGCTGCGCGCCAATCTCAAGCGACGCAAGGAAGCCGCGCGGGCCGGCGACAAGCCCGCCCCGGCAGAGCAAAGAACGGACACGCATGGACAAGATCAAGATCGTCGGCGGCCATGAGCTGAAGGGCACCATCCCGATTTCCGGCGCCAAAAACGCCGCTCTGCCGCTGATGATCGCCTCGCTCCTCACGCGCGAGACGCTGACGCTGGAGAACATGCCGCAGCTCGCCGACGTGACGCAGCTCGAGCGCATTCTCAGCAATCACGGGGTCGACTACACCATTGCGGGCAAGCGCGCCGGCGCCTCGCCGGATGCGGGCCGCACCGTCCAGCTTACGGCGCGCGAGATCGTCGACACGACCGCGCCCTATGAGATGGTCTCGCGCATGCGCGCGAGCTTCTGGGTGCTCGCGCCGCTGCTCGCCCGCATGGGCGAGGCGCGCGTCTCGCTGCCCGGCGGCTGCGCGATCGGCACGCGCCCGGTCGATCTGCTGCTCATGGCGATGGAGAAGCTCGGCGCGGAGATCGCGATCGAGAACGGCTATGTCGTCGCGCAAGCCAAGAAGGGGCTCGTCGGCGCCGAGATCGATTTCGAGAAGGTCACCGTCGGCGGCACCCATATGGCGCTGATGGCGGCCGCGCTCGCCAAGGGAACGACCGTGCTGCGCAATGCGGCGCGCGAGCCGGAGATCGTCGATCTCGCCGAATGCCTGAACGCGATGGGCGCGCGCATCAAGGGCGCGGGTCAATCGATTGTCGAGATCCAGGGCGTTCCTGCGTTGCATGGCGCCTGGCACAGCGTGCTGCCGGATCGCATCGAGGCCGGAACCTATGCGATGGCCGTCGCCATGACCGGCGGCGACGTGCATCTGACCGGCGCGCGCGCAAATCTTCTGCAAGCCGCGCTCGACTCTTTGAAAGCGGCCGGCGCGGAGGTTTCCGAAACGGATTCCGGGCTGCGCGTCGTGCGCAACGGCTCGGGGCTAGCGCCCGTCGATGTCCGGACCGCGCCCTTCCCGGAGTTCCCGACCGATCTCCAGGCGCAGTTCATGGCGCTGATGACGCGCGCCGACGGCGTCTCGCGCATCACGGAGACGATTTTCGAGAACCGCTTCATGCATGTGCAGGAGCTGGCGCGTCTCGGCGCGCGCATCCGCCTCGAAGGCGACAGCGCGATCGTCACGGGCGCCGAGGAATTGCAGGGCGCGCAAGTGATGGCGACGGATTTGCGCGCCTCGGTCTCGCTCGTCATCGCCGGGCTCGTCGCCAAGGGCGAGACGACGATCAACCGCGTCTATCACCTCGATCGCGGCTTCGAGCGCCTGGAGAAGAAGCTCTCGGCCTGCGGCGCTGAAGTGGAGCGGATTGCGGGACGGGATTAGACGACTCCCGAATGATCGGTTCATGCGAGCCGGAGGCTCGCGGTCCAGCGCGCCCGGACCGCGAGCCTCTGGCTCGCACTTATCCCTTTAAACAAACCCCGGATCGAGCTTCTCGCGCGCGCCGAGCCAAGGCGGCGTCGGCAGATTGAGCCCGCGCAGGAAATCGGGATTGAAGAGTTTCGAGGCGTAGCGGGCCCCGCCGTCGCAGAGAATCGTGACGATGGTCTTGCCGGGGCCTAGCTCCTTCGCGAGGCGGATCGCACCGGCAACATTGATCCCCGAAGAGCCGCCGAGCAGCAGCCCTTCCTTTTCGGCGAGGTCGAAGACGATCGGCAGCGCCTCGTCGTCCGGAATCTGACAGGCGAAGTCGATTGGCGCGCCGACGAGATTTTCGGTGACGCGGCCCTGGCCGATGCCTTCCGTGATCGAGCTTCCCGAGGCCTTCAGCTCGCCCGTGGTGTAATAGGAGTAGAGCGCCGCGCCCAAAGGATCGGCGATGCCGATTCTGATCTTGGGATCGCGCGCCTTCAGCGCCAGGCCGACGCCGGCGAGCGTGCCGCCGGTGCCGCAGGCGCAGATGAAGCCGTCGACCGCGCCGCCGAGCTCGTCCCAGATCTCCGGCCCCGTCGTCTCGATATGCGCCTCCCGGTTCGCGACATTGTCGAACTGATTGGCCCAGATCGCGCCCTCGGGACGCTGCTTGGCGAGACGCTCGGCGAGGCGGCCCGAAAGCTTCACGTAATTATTGGGATTGGCGTAGGGGACAGCCGGCACCTCGACGAGCTCGGCGCCCTGCAGCCGCAGCATATCCTTCTTTTCCTGCGACTGCGTCTCGGGGATCACGATCACGGTCTTGTAGCCCATCGCATTGGCGACGAGCGCGAGGCCGATCCCGGTATTGCCCGCCGTGCCCTCGACGATGACGCCGCCGGCCTTAAGCGTCCCCTTGGCGATCGCGTCCTTCACGATATAGAGGGCCGCGCGGTCCTTGACGGAGCCGCCGGGGTTCATGAACTCGGCCTTGCCCAGGATGCGGCAGCCGGTCGCTTTCGAGGCGGCGCGCAATTCGATGAGCGGCGTCTTGCCGATGGCGTCGATGACAGTAGGGGCGATGGTCATGGGGCGGGGGTCCTGTAGCGCGCCCAAAACAAGCAATGTCCGGGCCGAAAGCTTCCGCTTAAAGCGCTTCGCCCGTCTTTTCAAAGCGAAAAACCGCCCTGTGCGTGGCGACTTGGCCCGGCGCGAGAAGGCGCATGGAGGGCTTCTCGGCAAGCTCGCCCGCGAAACCCTCGGGATCGCCATGGCCAGTCCAGGGCTCGAGGCAGAGATAGGGCGCCCCGGGCCGGGTCCAGAAGCCGATGTGCGGGAAGTCGGGGAAGTCGCAGAGGATTCGGGCGCCCTCGCCATTGTCGAAGGCGACCCGACGGCTCTTGATGTCGAGAAACACCAGCGCGTCCTTGGCGAAAAGCTCTCCCGCCAGCGGCAGCACGCGATCCTGAAGCGGAACGTGCTTCCTCTCGGCGCTGAAAAGCCCGCCCTTGCCGATGACCGGCAGCTCGGGGTTTTCCGGCGCCTCGAAGACGAGCGCATGCTGCGCTTTCGAGCCCGCGAGCGGCCAGCGGAACGCCGGATGCAGGCCGCAGGCGTAGGGCAGGGGCTTGGCGTCCCTGTTCGTGACGATCAGCGCCTGTTCGAGCGCGCCGGGCTTCAGCCGGAACTCGACGGCGAGAAGGAATTCGAAAGGGTAAAGCCCGCGCGTCTCGTCGTCCGCGGCAAGCTCCAGGCGCAGGAAATCCTCACGGCGTTCGGCGACGAAGAAATCCTTCTCCCAGGCGAAGCCGTGCAGGGACAGGGGATAGCTTTCTCCCTCGACGCGCACGCACCCCTGGCGCGTCGCGCCGACGATTGGAAAGAGCACGGGCGCCGTGCGGTCCCAGAAGCGTCGGTCGATCTCCCAGATGAGATCGACGCCGTTCGCCCTCCAGGCGGAAAGCTCGGCTCCAAAGAGCGAGATCGCAGCGCTGTCGCCGGCGGCGTTGGAGAGGAGGATTGTTTCACTCATGGGGAAGGCTTTCTTGGCGAGGGGCGCGGAGCAGGAGTCGGTTCAGCTGTTTTGGCTGCGTTGCCCCTCCCTCACCCTCCCCCGCTTCGCGAGGGAGGGGCCGTCCAGCGTTGCGCTAAACGTCGATGACGCGCGAAGCGTGGCTCCCTCTCCCGCCTTTAGGCGGGGGAGGGTTGGGGAGGGGGCTTTCACTTCAACGTTTCGTGCTTCCGTCGCACTTCGCACCGCTCTCATCGCCCAACGCGCTTTTGAGGCTTGCGACGGCCTTATCGCGCTCGCCCAGCGGCTCTAGGCAGAAGCGCTCCTCGATGAGCTTCGTGATCGCGGTCGTGTCATGCGCCACATGATCCACGCCGGAGCGCTCGAAGCTCTTTGCGATCAGCATCGCCGGAACGCGCGTGCCGGGGCCCCATTGATCATGCGCGCCATTCGCGTTCTCGCCATAGGGCGGGGGAGGGACATGGTCCCAGGAGCCGCCATACTCATCGTAAGTGACGATGATGAGCGTGTCGGCGGCGTTGGGGCCTTCGACGATGGCTTTCACCAGATCGACGAGATGGGATTCGCCATTTTCCTCGCTTGCATAGCCCGGATGCTCGTTCTCCGAACCCAAGGGCTTCACGAAGCTTATCGCCGGCAGATGGCCTGTCCTCGCGGCTTCGAAGATCTCCTTCTCGTCGCGCAGATGCGTTCTGCGCCCGTCTGTTCCAGGCTGGAATTTAGCGAAAAAGTCGAAGGGCTGATGATGATACTGGAAGGACTTGTCGGGGCAGCGCAGCACGCCGTCGACCGTCAGCTCTAGGGAGTGTGGGTCGGCGCAACCGGGTCCGGTCCCATTTGTCCAGCCGAGCCCCTCGCGCTTGCCTTCGACATTGTCCCAGCCCCCGGCGTACCACGCCCAATCGACGCCCTTGTCGCTCAAGCGGTCGCCGATCGTCTCATGAGCGAGCGGCTGGAGGCGCGGGGCGTTGCGTATGTCCGGGCGCCAGGGCCAGGCCTGCGGGCTAATGCTGCCGACGACCCAATCGCCACAGACCAAGCCCTTCGGCGCAGAAGCAAAGCCCGCGGGCAGGCGCGGATCGCCCTCGCAATAGGCGCTCAAAGCCGCATCGCGCATCCCCTTCTGCGCGACCGCGTAGATTTCCTTCGGCGGCCGTGTCGCGAGTCCATTGGCGTCGACGACGCTGTGTATGTCGTCCTTCCCATTTTGACTCGGCGGATTCTCAAACAGAGGCGTACGCGCGGCGATCAGCCATTGGTGATTGATGAAGGAACCGCCAAAGGTCGCCTGGAAGAAATTGTCGGCAATCACATAGTGCGGCGCGCCGGCCTCGTGCAGATATTTGTATATCGGCAGCCGCGTCGTGTCGTAATAGCCCATGACGAGGCCGGCCGCGTCGCTTCCTGCGACATAGCGATTCTGTCTGCCGCCGTTGATCTGATACTGCTCGTTGTAGAAGCTATGCACGAGATCGCGCGTGCAGCCGCCGGGCTGGCCCTCGCCCTTGGCGTATCCGTCTTTATGCGCGTTTCCCTGGCCTGTCAGCGAATCGCCATAGGGCTTCGGGCAGGTTTCGTCCTGCGGCTTGATGAAGTCGTCGATTCTATAGGGTCTGTTGGGGAAGGCGCAGGAAGTCGAGCCCGCAGGTTTTACATTTCTCAGATTGACGTCGTTTTGGAAGAGGCAGGCGAAAGGCGTCTTGTCGTCGAGGCCGACCTGCAACGCGTGGGCGGCGTCGGCTTGCGGGAGTCCATTGACGGGCTCGCCCTCGACCGTGCCCCAGAGACCCCAGAGATTGTCGAAGCTGTGGTTCTCTTCATAGATCACGACAATATGGTTGTAATTGCGTAGCGCTTCAGCATTGGCGTCAAGGCCCGCGCCGCATGCCGCTGCGAACGCGGCGACGCGGACCAGTTTCCAGATGACGTTCATGTCTCCCGGCTGCGCCTCCGGATCTCGAATCGACATTCGCGCCTCATTGCGAAGAAAGGCGTTGGAAGCCTCGATCCCGCAGAACGGAGAGCGGCCTCCAACCTTCAAAGGCGGAGGTTTTCGCAAAGAAGGTTCGCCACCCACCGGCGGGAGCGCCGATCTCATGGGTTGCTCGCAACACTGAGCCCGAGCGTCGCCCGAACTTCCGCCTTCGCGCGTTCGAAGTCGGCTCGGAAGTGAGCGTCGCGCAGGAACGTGCTGTCGATAACGCTCCCCGAGATTCGGCCAGCCTCGACGTCGGTTGGGAAATGCACCCCGGCAACGACCCGATTATGGGCATAATCGGCGGCGCGTTCGAAAATCGCCACGGCTTTCTCCGGAACGATCATCGCAAGCAGGATTCCGACTTCGTAGGCGAAGGTCGCATGGTTGCTCGGATATGAAAAATCGGGGGCCTGAACGACGATGATTTTGATATCGGGGTCGACGACGAAGGGGCGCTGGCGCTTAAAATACGTCTTTGCAGCGAGCGTGGCCGCGTTTCCGTCCTGATAGACGTGCTGGAAGAATTGCGTCGCAAACGGAAGGTTTTCTGAGCGAAAGCTGGGTCCGAGAACATCAGCAAAACGGAAGACGATCCTCTGGTCGTCTTCCTGCACGTGCTTTATCTCTGCGTCAGTTCGGGATTTCACCGCTGTCAGTACGGCTTGCAAGTCGTCCTTCTGGACTTGGGATCCGGCAGCGGGCGGCGGCGGCAAAATGTGAATGAGATCCACCGCCGACGGCGGTATATAGTAGGCCTCCTGGGCCGAGGCCTCCTCTGACACCCCAATGGCCGCCGTCAGCAGCAGCATGCACAGAAATTGCCGCATCTCCCTGTCTCCCTTGAGCGCGCCGAGAATGCTCCCCTATAGCTCTCCGTGTAGCCGAAGATATGACAAGAACATACTGAACGGCTGAGACTTCGCCGGAGGCCGTCCGCATGGGGTACGGCAGGGGCCATATCGTCATGCTTACTCCAAGGTCGCAACTTCGCGGTTGGAGAACTCAAGACGGGCCGACAAAACCCGGATGACGAATTTGTGAAATGCGATCGCCAGCGACGGAGATTCGCGTTCCATGCGTTCCATCGAGTCGCTGGTGAGCCTGTAAACGACGCCCGGGTCATTCACTCTGACCGAAGCCCCTCGGGGCGAACCCCGGTAAAATCCCATCTCGCCGATCAACGTCTGCCCCAGCATGCTCCGCAAGCGAATATCCTTCCCACTTTGCGCGCGCAGTAAAACCGAAACCCGCCCGGAGGAAAGGATATAGAGGCTATCTCCGTCCTCGCCTTGGTCGAAAATGTGCTTCCCGGGCGAGAGGTCAATTCTCTCGAAATATCTGTCGAAGGCCTCCAAAAGCCAGGCTTTCCCGAGTTCTGCGTCAAGCCATGCCTCCGCGCTGTTCGATGTGTCTTGTCCGTCTTCGAGGCAGGAGAGCAGCTTTTCCTCACACCATTCCATCGCCGTCTCAAGGTTTCCGAAGACCCGGCATAATGGATCATCCGCGCCTTCGATCACCCCTCCCGCCCTGAGAGAAAACTCAACCCCAGCCGAGGGCGCCGAGAAGACCAAAGTGACATGCTCTCGTTGCGCGAGGAGTCGCAGCTTCGTTAGATTCATCACGGCGGAAGAGTCTATTCCCAGAACGTGGCTGCAATCGAGGATCAGGCTTCGACCTGCGCCTCTCGACTGCGCGAGCGCGTTTTTCGCAGCAGCGACCAGGCTGTAGGCGCTTCCAAAGAAAATG
>Ga0265331_10002694_pt1 | contig 11830 bp, 9 predicted proteins | sample 41923metaG_FD_202088 | JGI IMG/M metagenome (GOLD analysis project Ga0265331, IMG submission 202088) | Rhizosphere microbial communities from Carex aquatilis grown in University of Washington, Seatle, WA, United States - 4-19-23 metaG | ecosystem: Host-associated > Plants > Roots > Rhizosphere >...
GCACTACAGCTCACCTGGTTAGCCGACACTCGATTTTCTGAATCCCAGAAATGGCTGATGCAAAACATGTCCGACGAGCTGCTCGAGTCTGCGGTGGCACTACTGCAGTTGACCGAGCAAGGAATCTTCAACGTCGCCCGCCGCGAGCTCCGCTACATGCTCGAGGCAGCTGTCAAGTACATCTACGTCGATCGGAAGCTCGGGGCGAGCGCCAGTCTCGAAGATCGCGTCCGCTTCCTCGGAGACACACAGAAAGTGCCGCGCTCCTCGGTTACCCGAATCGACGATCTGCGGATCTTGATGGTCCGGGACCCCGATGACTTTCGCGCAGCCGTACACAGCTGCTTTGGAAGGCTCAGCGGCTACGTCCATCCATCCCAGCCGGCGCTTGGCGAGCGTCTGGCCCGGGCTGGGCGCGGTGAATTCAGCGGCTTTGAGAGCGCCCGAACCCTAGAGTCATTTAACTCGGTGGCGTCCCAGTGTCTTGATCTCGTCTTGGTCTTGCTTTTCAACGGGATCGGCCCGACATCTACCGGCGACCTCTTCACGGAGGCCTTCGATCGGCGCGAGCAGTGGAAGTTTCACTGCACCCGCTACGTCCCGCAGGTGTCGCGCTTCTTCGACTACAAAGTCGAGCGGCAAGGACCGTCAGCCTGAGCCCGTACCCAGCTCCATTTCTCGTGGCCGGAAGAGCATCTCCGGGCGTCGATGAGTTAGTCAGGAACCGCCGTCCGGTCGCCGACGGTTGCTTCCGACGGAACCATCGTCTTGCAAGGGCGATGGCAGCGGTAGGGTCGCGGGAGGGGGTGCCGAAGAGAACTTGACCGACGTGGAGCTGAGAGGACCGAGTTGCGGGACATAGATATTCGAGCGGTGCTGCACAATCGCCTCGAGACACGCTACGCCGACGATCCGCTGGTGCGTGTGGTTGACGAGATGGGCGTACTTAGAGGGCGAAGCCGAATCGATGTCGCGGTGATCAATGGCCGCCTAGAGGGCTTCGAGATCAAGAGTGAGCGCGACAGCCTGGCGCGATTGCAGGGCCAGGCCGCCGCCTATGGGAAGGTCTTTAATCGCCTTACCATCATCTGCGCCGAGTGCCACCTTGACGCTGCTCGCGACGGACTGCCCGAGTGGTGGGGTATAGAAGTGGCCCGGCTCCGGAACGATGAGACCTCAATCGTGCGCGATCGAGGCCCTCGGGCCAATCTCCACACAGAGCCCGGGGCGTTGGCCCAGTTGCTCTGGCGCCATGAGGTCCTTGAGGTGCTTGAGGGGCTCGGGCTAGATCGAGGGTTGCGGAGCAAGCCTCGGCGAGTGCTTTGGGCAGCGCTTGCCGCGGCCCTGCCCCCGCGTCTTCTGGCCTCGACCGTCCGTGATCGGCTACGGGCTAGGCCGGCAGACTGGTTAGCTGGCGGCTAACGACCTCGATGTGGCGGCGGGTGGCGACGGTCACCCAGGTCTCGAGGTTTCCGACCCCACCTCGGCCGGCGGCGCATTCGATGATCTTCTCCTCGCCCTGACAATGATCCTTGGTGAGGAACTCGCCGCGTGCCTTCACTTGAGCGGCGAGGTCGCGGTACTGTTCGTAGCCATTTTCAACGGAGCTGCCTTTAACCATCACCCAGTCCTCCTCGGTGGCGTAGATGATCTTGCAGGCCGGCGTCATCACCAACGGGTTGTACGGATCGCCCCAATCGGCTGCGGAGACCCCGTAATCGCCGAAGGTAGGTATCCGCGGCAAATCGTCAGTTGCGCTGATCAAACGGCGCCAGAGCATCCAGTCGTGCCGGGGGAGCTCGCCGCTGGAGTTCGTCTCGATCCGAACTGCCTCGGGGTAGGCGCCGGTGCAGAGCACAAGTGAGCGCCAATCCTGGACATCTGGCAGAGCAAGGATCGCCGCGCGCGCCTGGGCCTCGATCGCCCCCGCTTCAGATTTGAGCAGCTCCCCAAAGTCGAGCAACAGGTCAACCTGTGACGGTTGCTGGCCGATGATCCGGAGGAGCCTCGCTAACCGCTCGGCAAGGTGTTCGGGTTCGCTCAGTTCGGGGCGATGCAATCGGACAGCGGCACCAAGACGCCAGACCTCGACGATCTGCTCCACGGCTTCGAGCTGTGCAGCGTCACGACTTGGGCCGGTAACGGGAACGGCTGCGAGGTCGGCGGCTCTAGCATCGGCGAAGAAGGCGGTGAGCGGGTGGCGGCCATCGGCCATTCGGAGTGCGGGATCGAAGCCGGCGAGGTCGACGAAGCAGGTATCTAGCTGGCCCCAGGTCTCGGCGACCTTGGCGGCGTAGCCGTCGAGCGCCTGATCAACGGTGTCAATCTGGAAAACCTCGTCGGGAAAGAACTCGACCTTCTCGGGGGGCACGTCTATTAGCGGGGCCAGCATCTGCCGCTGCTCGAAGTTGAGCTGGGCAAGGGCTCTAAACTCGCCTCGTTTACCTTTTAGGAACGGGACGTAGCCGGCGTGGTCGGAGGGGGTCATCACGCGATCACCGAGTCCACGCGGTCAGGAGTTGAGGTCTGCTTTGAGCTTTTCGAGGTCGGCTTCGGCGACTTCGAGGATTGCGTTGCCGCACTCAACGCAGTAGCCCCTGTCGGAGTTGTAGGCGGGGTCCTTGACCACTAAGCAGGACTCCCCTTTCGCGATCGAGTGCTTCTTCGAGTGGTAGCACTTCCGCTTCCTGCCGGCGACTCGGACTGATACTGGCTTCAGCACCTGCTTTACCTTCGCCATCAGGCTGCCTCCAGTTTCTGCCGTAGCTGGTCACGTACCTGGTCGCCGATCGCATCGAGCGCCTTGAGGGCGTCCTCGGCCTGGTCGGCGCTCAGCTCTTTACGGGATTTGGCGCGAATCCCGGCGAACTCGTTGATCTCCTGATTGAGCAGCACGGTCACCCGCCGCACGTTCGGCACCGGCGGGCCGCCTAGCGCCTTGGCCAGGTCGCGGCCGGGCCGCGAGATGCCGAGCTCGTCGAGGATGCGCGCGACCACCGACCCGGTGCGCTCGTGCAGGCGGGCGCGGGCCGCTTTGCGGCGACGCTGCGGCATTACCGGGATCTGCATCGGCTCTTCTTCCTGGGCCGTGTTCCTCTCGCGCAGTTTCTGTCGCAGTGTCTCCCGGTCCATGACGTCCCCGACGACGACCCCGGGGACGATTTGTTTGGCGAGAATCTCATCGAGCACGCGGTCGTCGTCGGGGTCAAGGAAGGCGGTGTCGACGAAGTGGCTGATCAGCTCGCTGTCGACGAGCGTTGCCTCGTCGAAGCGGCGAGGCCCACCACCGCCGTTCTCAGGGTCGTTCTCGTTGGGCTCGCCCTCGAGCCATTCGTGGATCAGGCGCTGGTCCTCGAGGTCGAGCTCCTTGAACTCCTCCCAGCGCTCCTCGTTGTTGAGGCCGACGTGGGAGATGACGAAGCCGACGTTGTCGGGATGGTCGGGCTGGTCCTGCACGACGACGCGCATCACCCGGCCGACGAACTGGATGTAGGGGGCGAGGGTGCGGAAGGGCCTAAAGACGGCGGCGACGCTGAGCCGGGGATGGTCGAATCCCTCCCCCAGCATCTGGACCTGGACGATGCAGTCGAGGCGACCGAGATCGAGGTCGTCGAGCACCCGCTCGCGCTCGGCCTCGCTCATGTCGCTGTGGATCTCGGCGGCCCGGTAGCCGCACTCCTCATAGATCGAGCGAATCTGGCGGGCGTGGTCGACCGAGGAGGCGGCGGCAATGATCTGATGCGGGATGCCGGTCTGCGAGCGCAGGCGGTTGCAGCGCTGGATGCTCGCTTCGGCGATGTGGCGGTTGCACTCGGGTGAGAGCGAGACGCCGCGGCGAAACCACTGTTCCTCGCGCAGTTCGAGCACTTCCTCCAAGGAGTGTCGGTGGCGGTCCTCGCCGACCGTGAAGTAGAGCTCCGAAGGGGCGACGCTGCGCGAAAGGATCTGCTTGATAAAGCCGTGCATCATCGCTCGGGCGAAGGGATAGCGATAGATCACCTCGCCCTCGAGCGGCTGTTCGTCGGAGCGAAACGGGGTCGCGGTGAGGCTGACTACCTTGGCCTGGGGGAAACGACGGAAGACCTTCTGCCAGCTGGCAGCGGCGGCGTGATGGCCCTCGTCGACGAGGATCATGTCGAAGAAATTCGGCGGGAACTGGGGAAGCCAGCGATCGGCCGAGCTGGCGAGCTGCTGGATGTTGGTGACGACGAAGTGGCTCTCGGTACAGTCGTGGATGTTGGCGTTGTTGCTGTCGAGGACGGCGAAGTAGGGGCCGTTCTGGAAGTCATCGAGGACGCGGGTCTTGGCCCAGAAACACTCGCGGCTGGCGATGTCGAGCGCGGTGGCGACGCCCTTGCGGATCGTCAGGTTGGGGGTGATGATAAGCACCCGCCCGCAGGCGATCCCGAACGGCAGCGTCGCCATGATCCCGGTCTTGCCGCAGCCGACCGGGATCTGCAGGATCGCCGGGCTGTCGTCCCCGGCGAAGTGCTCGCGGACTTTGCGATGGGCGTCACGCTGGGGTTCGCGCAGCAGCTTGTTGGCCTCGATGTTGGCGTTGACCTGCTGAAAGAGATGGTCGGGATCAGCGGGCTCATCGGCGGCACGCTGGTACTCGAGGCGGAACGGCTCCAGCTCGGGGCGGCGGTAGTAGCGATAGCCGTTGCGTGGGTGACGCAGCGCGGAGATCCTCCCCTCCTGACCCCAACGTCGCAGCGTTTGGGACGAAACGCCGACGTACTCGGCGGCCTCGCCAATTCGTAGATATTCGTCGTCTGAAAAGACCTTCTCAACCATTGTCAACATTATACATACCCTATGGTACCTCTCAGACCTCTTTTCCGGAATGCGAACCTCGCAGTTCGCGCCAACGCGCCACCAGCCCGTGGTGCGTCAGGACAGCCCTTCAATCCTGGGCTCACCGGTGCTCATCAGCTCCCGCACCTGTCCTGGCGTCGCCGGTCGAGTGGTTGCCATCGCCCGAATCATCACCCGACCGTTGACCTGGTGCGGCCGCTGATGTGGCGCGCTTGGAGCCACCCTAACCACGACGAGCGGCTTGCCCTCGATGCGAACCTCATCGACCGCGAAACCGGGTGGCTCTCCAACCCGGTGGGAGATGATGTTCGTCACTTGATCACTTGCCTTGGTGGCGTCATAGCCGATCGGCGCCCCGTTGTCATCGACTCCCACTAGCACTACCCCTCCCGAGCCATTTGCGAAGGCGGCAACGGTCTCGGCTAAGGAGACATGCGTCTTCGTGTCCGACAAAGCCTGCTTGTACTCGAGCTGGGCGTGCTCGCCCTCTTCGAGCCAGCGCGCGACCAACGCCCCTAGCGATTCGGGCTCCGCCGCCGGTGTGTCGAATCGCGCATCCCAGGAGCGTCGATCGAATTCAAATCCCTCCGGGTCGACTAGGGCGACAACGAGCTCGCTCGGTACCCCGTCCGTCGCCAGGTCGATCCTCCCCGGTCCCGCCAGTGCGTTATCGCTGCGCGACCACGCACGATCGCCGGGCTGGTGGCGCCAGGCGGCCCGCAGCGAAAACCCAGCGAGTCCTCCCGGCTCCCCCTCCTCAACTGTGAACAGAACCCCCTCACCGCCAACCTCCAGCGTCGCGATCCTCCCGCGCCTAACGCATAGGCGGATCGAGACCGGGGCGTGTTGCCCAAGTCGGAGCCGCTCTGGAGGCACGCGGAACACCTCCTCTGCGACCGCCGCTGCAAGTGAGGGATAGAAGGGCAGCTCGGGCATCACGAGTGGCTGGTGGGGATCGGCGTAGTTATTGCTTCCGCCACCCGTTTCCATCACGAGCCGCGGCCAGCCCGTTTCGGTGAGTCCCCATTCCTCCCAGCTGTAGATCCACTGAGGCACCACGTTCGCGGGCACGGGCAGCGAAATTTCCGGCGCGGCCGCCTGGACCTCCACGATGCGACCATCTCGTAGCCGCCTCGCCGCTGTCTCGCCGTCGAGTTCCTCGACTCCGAGGATCGCCGAGGGGAAGGCATGGAAGATCGGTACGGCGTGCGCGCCGAGATCGACAACTAAGGCAACAAGGTCCCAGCTGCCGCTTTGGTCGAGCACAGCCGACCATCGCCAGGACACCGGGCCGGCCCACTGTTGGACGCGCTCGCACATCGCGCTCCAACTCTGATTGGGCAGGGTTCGCGACACGACCAGAAGCTAGTCGATGAACAACGATCGCGCCGGCTGGTCGCCAATAAGAATCAGTCGTTGGTCTGTCTGGGTTTGGTCGGCCAATCTCCTAACAATTCCAGCTGGATCTGGCCCCGGAAGACCGGGCAGGCTTGTATGGGCGACCGGAGATGTCTAGATGCCGAGCGATTTGCTGATCGCTGCGGCGGCGACCTCCGTCCCGAGCTCCCGAGCAGTTCTCAAGACCTCACGGGAGACTCGGCGAAGCCGGGATTTCGTCTCCCGCTCGTCTCCTGCGCGAGCCGCATCGATCGCCTTCTCGAGAGCGTCAGCTGAAGCCGGATCGTCGGCTAAGCGGTCGCGAAGGCATTGCAGCTCGGCGACCAGTTGAGCGTTGGCGCCGTAGGGGTGCCGTTTGGGATCGAGTTCGGCGAGGACGTCATAGACGTCGTCGCCGAAGGCGATCGTGCTGGCGGAGTAGCCGCGCAATGGTGTCAGCTCAATCTTCAGCCGCGACAGGATCTCCTGGCGGTGCGCCCCGAAGGAGCGGTCCGCTCCGCCTATCGACTGGTAGTAGAGCCGTTTGAGCGCGTCAGGGGACTCGCCGTAGGGTCGGTGGCGCTCGAGCAGGGCGAGAGACTGATGAAGGCGTCGCCCAGCCCAGTCTGGCCGCTCATCGTGCTCCGGGAATTGATCGAGGATGAAACGGGCTATTTCAGCCTCGGCGAAACTGCGTAGCAAGTAGAGCCGAAGACGCCGCTGCGGGCGGCTCGGAAATCGGTTTGCCGTAAACAACCAAGGCCGGCGGCGAACCGCATCGGCCCGCGTCACCACACAGCTTGGGTTGGCTCGAAAATCAGGTGCAAAGCGCAGACTTGTGTCAAACCAGAGGGCCGAGCCGAGGCTCTGTAACGGCGGACCCGCAGCGTCGCCGGTGACCTCTCCGAGGTGGCGCGCCATACTGGTGCCGAGGTTGCCGAGCAGCACCAAGCGGCCACGCAGCTTGAATCTCAGATCCACCACCCAGGCCGCGAGATCCTCACAGGTGGTGAGATTCGGCGAGTACGGTGGGTTCCAAGTCTCGAATACGGGAGGGCTGTCGAGCTTGACCGAATCGATCTCACAATCCCAGAACTGGTGGGGACGCAGAGCGAAGCTGACGCTGAGAGCAAAGGCACGGTTGTCGCGGTCGAGCGGATAGAAGCGGCGGACGAGATCAGCAACCTTGCCGCTTATCGGCGCTGAGTTTGAGCTCGGCTCGAGCTTTAGGCTGTTGCGCAGCTCGATAAATGGCCGTTCGCCGACCAAAACGTCGTGACCGCCTCCGTTGCGGAAGGCGACCCGACCGGTCCTGTGTAGAAAGCCTCGATCCGGCGTCCAGGTGGGCCACCGACGATCGGCCGTTGCGGGCCGATCGTCAAGCAGGATGCCGTGCCAGAAGATCCGCATCGTCAATGCAGTATCCGGCGTCCCGCAAGGGTTCGCCGGATCCCGACGCCCTGAAACGTCGGAGCTCATGGCTCTGCGCTCTGGCATCTGAGACCTCAGGTGAATAACACGCTGAAGCCCCCCAATCATACGGGCGGCGAATCTCGGAACCCGAAGAAAGAATTCCGCGAGAAGAATCGAAGAAGTGGAACTGGAAGAAACGGGGTGGGGAGAATCGTCGAGACGGACAGAAGCCAGCGCGAGACCGGAAGCAACCGTGAGGACCGAGGAACGCTCGGGCTTGCGCCCCCCGGCTACTTGCCCTTCATGCGGTCCACCTCCTCCTGGAGGTGGCGGTCCCAGCCAATCGCCAGCTCCTCGAGCTTCCTTTCGATCCCCTCAATTTCCTCGTCGAGCTTTCGGTAGCGGTTGAAGAGGGAGCCAAGGTTCTTCGCGTTGGTGAGCCGCGCGCCCGTGTCACGAATTCGCGAAATATCCCCCACAGACACCGATGGCTTCAGCTCGCGGCGCAACGACCAGACGCGCTCGTTCCGCGCTTTCATCAGCTCGGCCTCCTCGCGCATGGAGACCTCGGTGAAGTCCTTGAGCCGGGCGGCCCTGATCGCGGCAATCTCGTCCTCGAGGCGAATGATCTCCTCGTCGGCTTCGATTTCCTTCCAAGGCTCCCCTTCGGCGAGGGCCTCGGCGACCCTCTCGCGCGGAAATCCGTCCGTGACGACGCTCTCGATCATCTCTTCGGCCCACTCCGAGCGCTTGACGATGTCGGCGGCGAGGACCTCCTTCGCCTCGCCGAGGCTCACCTCCAACTCCCCCGCTAGCTTCTTAGTGATCGCCTCCGCCGCCTCGCCGGGGGCGAAATACCCGGGCGCCCAGCTGTCGGCGAGATCGAAACCGTAGGCGCAGATCTCGGCGGTGGTCGCGTCGGGCGAGCCAGCGACACCGCTTGGTTGCTGGCGCGTGAACGCCCTGCCGACTGCCCCGAGATAGGCCCTGGCGAGCAGCGGCAGCGCCGCCGGATTGTGGTGGTCGCCGTGGTAGATGCGGCCGCGGTATGCGTGGGCGCTGCGGAAGACGTCGGCATCGAGCTGGTCGAGGATCGGGACGAAGGCGCTCGCCAAGAGAGGGTCGAGGATCTCCGTCTCGGCAAGGGCGACGCGGGCTCTGAAGTCCGCCCTCAGCTTGCGCAGCCGCCGCTCGTTAAGGCGCGGGATCTGGGCGTAGCCGTCACTGTCCCGCAGCTCTGCGATTCGCCGCTGCTGACGATAGAGCAGTATCTCGGCCAGATTGTCGATCGCGATTAGGCCAAGACGTAGCTTGGCCAACTGTCCGTTGAGAAGGAGTTGGCGCCCCTCATCCATCTGCTCGACGAAGAGCAGGAACTGCGCTCGCTCGTCCTGGCGATAGCGCTGGTTCAGGTCAGCCCAGGCATCAGAGTCCATAAGGCCCTAAGTTCGCAGCTAGCCGCCGATCGCGCTCCGGGCACCCCACGCACACGATCCACCGCTGGCCTTCCGCGAAACGTCCCGACGTCGAGAGCGCTGGGCGCTCGACCTCGCTTCCTAGCCGGGCGAGGCGGCCTCTACCTGCAGGACCTCCGTACGACCTGAGCACTTCAGTTGCGTCAAGAGCTTCTGCTCGTTTCAGGCACTCTTATTCGGAAGTGCCTGAACCCCGATAAATCCCGGTAAACGGCAGGAAGCTGCCCTAGCGGCGGCCTTGAATCGGGAGCCCATAAACCCCCGCAAAGAGCGCAATACTCTGTCTTGCAGACAAATGATTCTGCGTCGTGCGATCCAGGCGCTCTGCCAGCTGAGCTATAGCCCCGAGGTGCTTGGGTTGGGCGGATTGACCCAGGCCCTCGCAACCGCAAGGATAACCGCATAATCTCTAGGCTTCCCGCTGGGACTGAGACATGAGCATCCTCGACGACGCCATCAGGGAGCACCTGGAACTGAAGCGCCAGCACGGCGCTGACGACTCCGAGCTGAAACAGCTGGAGGACGAGGCCTTTGGCCCCGCCGAGCGGCCCAGCGCTGAACAGGCTCTGCCTGACGCCGCCGCTGAGGCGCCCACCGAATTTATGACCCAGCCTCCCGAGGCAGGCGACACGGCTGAGGAGGCGCCCGCCTCCAGCCGCGAGTCCGCGCCGAACATCGCCGACCTGCAGGAGGCTCCGCCGCAGCCGCCCGCTGAGCCGCCGCCGGCCGAGTCGACTGAGGAGGACGTGCCGGTCGCGGTCGAGCCCGACTCCGCCGAAGAGCCCGCGCCTTCCGCCGACGCCGCACCCGCCATTGAGGAGCAGCCGGCGATGGAGCACGAGACCGTGCCCGCCCCGCCGGCTGAGCAGCCTTCGCCCCCCGAACACTCGACCGAAGAGCGCCACGCGATCGCCGAGCAGCCAACTGAGCTCTTCGACGTCGAGGGCGAGATCGCCGCTTCGGAGGCGCGCAGCCCCAGCGACGAGGAGCTGGCCGCGGAGGAGCTGCAGGAGCCTCGCCTCGCCCCGGTCGATCCGCTTGCCGGCCTCGAAGAGGTCGACGAGGACGACGTCAGCGTCGAGGGCCGCGTGCAGGACGCTGCGGTCGAGGCCGAGGAGGAAGATGACTTCTTCGACGAGAAGCGCCTCTCCGAGGAGTTGGACCAGGCGCTCGAGGCGCCAGCCCCTCCCGTCGCCGCCGCGCCCGAGCTGGCGCCGCTACCCGAGGTCGACGAGGAGGAAGACGACGCGGAGGGCCTCTTCGACCAGGAAGAGCACACCGAGGAGCACCCGCTGCCGCCCGCCGAGGAGGACTCCGGGGAGTACGCGGTCGCGCCCGCCGAGGAAGACTCCGAAGAGCTTCCGGTCAGATACGCCGACGAAGACTCGGAGGAGCACCCGGTCGCCGCGGAGCCCGAGTCCGAGGAACAGGATCAGCCCACCGGCGACGTGCTCGGCGGCACCCCCGACTTCCTCGAGGAGACCCCGGAGGACGATCAGCTCTGGTTTGAGCAGAAGCCTCCCAAGGACTTCGACTTCGACGATTAGTCGAGTTAGTTAGAGCAATTGGCGCTCAGCCGGTAGGTTTCCGGTTCATGGCGGCTGACGCAGCTATAGAGGCCAGCGGGCTGCGCAAGTCCTACGGCGATGTCCGAGCCCTTGACGGGGTCGATCTGCACGTGCCCGCCGGCACGGTGCTCGGCCTGCTCGGCCCCAACGGCGCCGGCAAGACGACCGCCGTCCGTATCCTCACCACGCTGCTGCGCCCCGACGGCGGCAGCGCCCGCGTCGCCGGCCTCGACGTCGAGCGCGAGGCGCCCGCCCTGCGCAGCCAGATCGGCCTCGCCGGCCAGTACGCGGCGGTCGACGAGAACCTGACCGGGGCCGAGAACCTGGTCATGGTCGGCCGCCTCTACCACCTGCCCCGCGGCGAGCCCCAAGCCCGGGCGGCCGAGCTGCTGGAGCGCTTCGACCTCAGCGACGCCGCCGACCGCCTCGTCCGCACCTACTCCGGTGGGATGCGACGCCGGCTCGACCTCGCCGCCGCGCTCGTCGCCCGCCCGCCCGTCCTCTTCCTCGACGAGCCAACCACCGGGCTCGACCCGCGCAGCCGCATCTCCCTCTGGGAGACGATCGAGGACCGCGTCGCCGCCGGCACCACCGTCCTGCTCACCACCCAGTACCTCGACGAGGCCGACCGTCTCGCCGACTCGATCTCGGTCATCGACCGTGGCCGGGTGATCGCCGAGGGCACCTCCGACCAGCTCAAGGACCAGGTCGGCGGCGAGCGGCTCGACGTCACCCTCGAGTCGAAGACCCAGGCTGAGGCCGAGGCGGCGATCGCGGCGCTGGCGCCGATCGCTGCCGACACGCCAATGCTCTCCGACGACATCGTCCGGGTCCCGGTCCACGGCCGCCGCGGCGCGATCGCCGAGGCGGTGCGCCGGCTCGACCAGGCGGGAGTCGGGATCGAAGACGTCGCCCTGCGGAGGCCGACCCTCGACGATGTCTTCCTCTCCCTCACCGGCCGCCCGCCCGAGGAGCGCGACGGCGAGGACGGCGATGGGGAGGAGGCGCAGTGAGCGGCCTGCGCCACAGCCTCTCCGACACCTGGGTGCTGGCGAAACGGGCCTTCCTCCGCATCCCCCGCGCGCCCGACCTGCTGCTCTCCTTCACCGTGCAGCCGATCATGTTCGTGCTGCTCTTCGTCTACGTCTTCGGCGGCGCGATCGTCACCCCGGGCTACGA
>Ga0265331_10002695_pt1 | contig 11826 bp, 8 predicted proteins | sample 41923metaG_FD_202088 | JGI IMG/M metagenome (GOLD analysis project Ga0265331, IMG submission 202088) | Rhizosphere microbial communities from Carex aquatilis grown in University of Washington, Seatle, WA, United States - 4-19-23 metaG | ecosystem: Host-associated > Plants > Roots > Rhizosphere >...
AAGTTCTGATTCGCAAAATGAGAATCTTCCGGCTGGCGATGGCAGTGGCTTGTGGATGGATGGCGGCGTCCGCGGCTCATGGGGCTGAGATCCTCGACAAAATGCCACGCACCGCGGTCATGTCGGCATTTGAGCCGGAATGGACGGCCCTGCAGGCCATGCTGGTGGGGCGCGAGGATCACGTCGCCGAGGGAGTCACGTTCCTGACGGGGAGCATTGAAGGACAGCCGGTCGTGTTGTTCCTGAGCGGCGTGAGCATGGTGAATGCGGCTATGACCACGCAAATGGCCCTCGACCGCTTCACGATCCGCAGGATTGTCTTTTCGGGTATCGCCGGCGGCGTCAATCCGCAACTGCACGTGGGCGATGTGGCGGTACCCGGTGAATGGAGTGAATATCTCGAAGCGGTCTTTGCGCGGGAAACGGCGGGAGGCTACCGGCTGCCACCTTACGCGCAGACGCCCTCGGAGCATTTCGGAATGATTTTCCCCCAGCCGGTCGAGATTTCCCGCAGCGGCCAAAAACGGGAAAAGCGTCGCTGGTTCGCGGTAGATGCGCACCTGCTGGGAGTTGCCCGTGGTGTCGCCGAGTCGGTCGTGCTGAAGGATTGCACGGGCGACCGGAAGTGTCTGCTGCAGAAGCCGCGGATCGTCGTTGGTGGCAACGGCGTATCGGGCCCGGTGTTCGTGGACAACACGAAATACCGGGAGTATGTCTACAAGAGCTTCGCCGCCAATGTCCTCGACGAGGAAAGCGCCGCTGTGGCGCACGTCGCCTATTTCAACAAAACACCGTTCATAGCGTTTCGCAGCCTGTCGGACCTGGCCGGCGGCGGTAGCGGCGAGAATGAGATGGCGACGTTTTTCCAACTGGCGTCGGACAATTCCGCGCTGTTTGTGCGTGCGTTCTTGAAGGCGCTGCCACCGCCCTGATCGGCGGTGCGTCGCGCAACAGTTGCTGCAGTAGCCAGTGCCGCCGGGGGCGCGGGTCTCGCGTCAGCGACCTGACGCCACCTTGGGTAACTTCGCCAGGATTGCGTCCCCAGCCTCGCGGGTCGACAGCGCCTGTGCGCCCGAACCCGCGATATCCGGTGTGCGCGCACCGTCGGCGATGGCGTCGGCGACCGCCTTTTCGAGCGCCTCCGCTTCCGCCGTAAGCCCCAATGAGTGCCGTAACAACATGGCCACACTCAAAATCGTCCCAACGGGGTTCGCAATCCCCTTGCCAGCGATATCGGGAGCAGAGCCGTGAATCGGCTCATACAGACCCCGTTTCCCATCGCCAAGGGATGCCGAGGGCAACAGCCCGAGCGAGCCCGCCAGCATCGATGCCTCATCCGTGAGAATGTCACCAAACATGTTTTCGGTCACACAGACGTCGAAATCCCGGGGACGCCGGAGCAAATGCATGGCAGCGGAATCGACCAACACGTGATCGACAGTCACATCTGCAAATTCCGCACGCATGACCCGCTCGACCACTTCGCGCCATAGTCGCGAGGTTTCCAGCACATTCGCCTTGTCGATCGAAGTCAACTTGCGGCGCCGCTGCCGCGCCAGCCGCGCCGCGACGCGGGTAATTCGTTCGACCTCCTGTACGGTGTACATGCAGAGATCGCTCGCACTGTTGGCGTCGCGGGTCTTCTCGCCGAAGTAGATGCCGCCCGTCAGCTCCCGCACGAAGACGAGATCAACGCCCTCGAGAATCTCCGGCTTGAGCGTAGAGGAATTCACCAAGGCGGGTTGCAGCTTGACCGGCCGCAGATTCGCGTAGACGCCGAGCTCCTTGCGCAGCTTGAGCAACCCCTGTTCGGGCCGCACCCTGGCCGTCGGGGCCGACCACTTCGGCCCGCCGATCGCCCCCAACAGCACCGCATCGGCGTTCAGACAGCCGGTCAACGTCGCTGCCGGCAGGGGATCGCCATGAGCGTCGATCGCCACACCGCCGAACGGCAACTCCGTCAGCGAGAACTGGTGGCCGAACGTCTGCCCGATCGTCTCGAGAACCCGCAGCCCTTCCGCGACGACCTCAGGACCGATCCCGTCGCCCCCCAATACCGCGATCTGCGCCTTCATGATTGGATACGCTGCTCGTACGCCTCGATCTCAGTCATCCGCTCGAGCAGAAAGCCCAGCTCGTCGACCCCATTCATCAGGCAGTAGCGCGAGAACGCCTCCAAGGGGAACTTGACCCGCTGACCGCCGGGCAACACGAGTGTCGTGGATTCCAGATCGATGCTGACCTCCGCCCCCGGATGCTCGATGAGCCAGCGACTCGTGTTCTCATCGACGACCACCGGCAACAAGCCGTTCTTGAGCGAGTTGTTGCGGAATATGTCGGCGATCTCGGTACTGATGACCGCCTGGATGCCGTAATCCAACAACGCCCACGGGGCGTGCTCGCGGGATGAGCCGCAGCCGATATTCCGGCCGGCGACGAGGATCTGACATCCCTGCGCCTCGGAGCGGTTCAACGCAAACTCGGGAAGCGGTGCGCCCTGGGCGTCGTAACGCCAGTCGGCAAAGAGATTCTGGCCGAGTCCTTCCCGCGTCGTCGTGGTCAGAAAGCGCGCCGGAATGATCTGGTCCGTGTCGATATTGCTCATCGGCAGGACCACCGTACGCGAGCGCAAAACTTTGATGGGTTCCATGAATTGGCGGCTCAACCGTTCATCAGTTCACGGGGATCGGTAATGCGGCCGCGGATAGCGCAGGCCGCGGCGGTGAGCGGGCTAGCCAGCAACGTACGGGCGCCTACCCCCTGGCGGCCTTCGAAGTTGCGATTGCTCGTGCTGACCGAATACTGGCCCTTGCTCACGAGGTCACCATTCATCCCCAGGCACATGGAGCAACCCGACTCGCGCCACTCCGCGCCGGCCTCGATGAAGACCTTGTCGAGACCTTCGGCTTCCGCCTGCTTCTTGACCTGTTGGGAGCCCGGCACCACCAGCATCTGCACACCCTTGGCGACCTTGTGGCCGCGAAGGATGCTGGCGGCGCTGCGCAGATCGGACAGGCGGCCGTTGGTGCAGCTGCCGACGAACACGACGTTCACCACCTGGTCCTTGATCGGCTCGCCGGCTTCAAATCCCATGTAAGCGAGAGACTTGTCGAACGCGGGGTCTCCCTTCTTCGTGGGGATCGCGCCCGTGATGGCTACGACCATGCCAGGGTGCGTACCGTAGGTAATCATGGGCTCGAGAGAGGCGCCATCGATGTCCACCTCCTTATCAAACTTCGCGCCCGCATCGGTCGGCAGTTGTTGCCAGCGCTCCAGGGCTCGTTCCCAGTCCGCGCCCTGTGGCGCACGTGGCCTTCCGGAGAGGTAGGCGTACGTCGTCTCGTCAGGGGCGATCATCCCTGCCCGCGCGCCCGCTTCGATCGACATGTTACAAACGGTGAGGCGTCCATCCATCTCCAGCGAACGGATCGTCTCGCCACGATACTCGAGGACGTGGCCAGTACCCCCCGAGACTCCAATCTTGCCGATGATGCCCAGGATGAGATCTTTCGCCGTCACTCCAGGCCGCAACTGGCCACTGACGTTGATGGCAAACGTCTTGGGCTTGCGCTGCAGCAAGCATTGCGTCGCGAGAACGTGTCCCACCTCCGTCGTGCCGATACCGAAGGCCAGAGCACCGACGGCCCCATGGGTGCTGGTATGACTATCACCGCACACCACCGTCTTACCCGGCTGAGTGATACCCAGATCGGGTCCGATGATGTGCACGACACCCCGTTGCGCGCTGCGCAGCCCGAACAGCTCGACGCCGAAGGCCGCGCAGTTTTTTTCGAGCTCGCGCACCTGCTTTGCGGCCGAGTCGATCGTGATCGGGGCGCCCCCAAACACCTGCTCGGTGCGGGTAGGCGTGGAGTGATCCATAGTTGCGAGCGTGAGGTCGGTCCGCCGTACCGGCAGTCCACGCGCACGTAGCACGGAGAACGCCTGCGGCGAAGTCACCTCGTGGATCAGATGCAGATCAATGTACAAAACAGCGGGCGTATCCACCGTCTCGGCGACGACCTGATGTTGGTCCCAGACCTTTTCGAACATCGTTTGCGGTGCGCGTGACATCGAGGAGTGCCTCAATCAACCGACGGCAGCGGCACGCTGCGCGGAGGGCGCCGTCATTTCGACGTAGTCGAGCCAATCCCACTTGTCGGCGGTCTTGCCCGTGAACAATCCGAAGAATGCATTCATGAGCGTTGCAGTGATCGGGCCGCGCTTGCCGTCCCCCACGTTGAGCCGATCGACCGAGCGGATCGGTGCGATCTCGACCGCCGTGCCGGTAAAGAAGGCCTCATCGGCAATGTACAGAAGCTCACGTGGTATCGCGCACTCGCGCACCTCGATGCCGTGCTCCCTAGCCAGGCGGATGACCGCATCGCGCGTCAGTCCACCCAGGACGGAGTGCGCCAGGGCAGGGGTCAACAACACTCCGTCCTTTACTAAAAAGATATTCTCTCCGGAGCCTTCACTGATGGTCCCGTCGCTGGACAGCCCGATGCCTTCCGAGAACCCCAGCCTGCGCGCTTCGGCGCCGATCAGCTGGCCCGACAGGTAATTACCTCCGGCCTTCGCCAGGGCAGGCAGGGTGTTGGGAGCCACTCTCTGCCAGGACGAGATGCAGACATCGACTCCTTGCTCCTCACTCTCGTGGCCCAGGTATTTACCCCATTCCCACGCCGCAACCGCCACCTCGGTCGGTGGCTCGTTTTTGGGCGACACCCCCATCTCGCCGTAGCCGCGGAAGACGACTGGACGAATATAGGCGCCGCGTGTGAGAGAGTTGCTCGCTACCACCTGCCGGCAGGCCTCGTTGATCTGCTCGGGCGAGAAGGGCATCGGGATCCGGTAGATCTTGGCCGAATCGAACAGCCGCCGTGTGTGATCGCGCAGACGGAAGATGGCGACCCCCTTGGGCGTCTCGTAGGCGCGTACACCTTCGAACACCGAGGAGCCATAGTGAAGCGCATGCGACAGCACGTGCACCGTGGCCTTTTCCCAGGGAACCAGCTTGCCGTTGAACCAGATGAATTGCGTCGCAGGAATAGGCATGGAACTTTTGGCTCCCTTAATTAAACCGCGGTCTGCGCCACCCGAGCGGCGCCGGTGCGCTCATCGCGCGCGCGCGCGCGGCTGCCCGCCTGCGAGAGCTCGATGCGATTGATGACTTCGAGAAATGCTTTGGTGCTCGACTCGATGATGTTGGTGCTGACGCTCGAGCCTCGATAGCTGCGCTGGTTGTACTCCACGTACACGACCGCTTCGCCCTGTGCATCCTCACCCTCGGTGACGCCATGAACCTCGAACTTGCGGAGCATGACGTTGATGCCGGTCGCGGCCTCGATCGCCTTGAAAGCCGCATCCACCGGACCGTCGCCGGTGCTCGTGCACTCGGCTGTGCGACCATCCGCATGCTGAAGACGAACGACGGCTTCCGCAGGGACATTCATGTGCGCGACCGTCTGCAGATCGAGCAGGCTCCATGGGCCGCTGGCCGACCCTTCGGCCCGCAACACCAGCGCCTCGATATCGCCGTCGAAGAGCTCCTTCTTCTTGTCGGCGAGCGCCTTGAATTCCTCGAACACGCGGTTGAACTCCAGCTCATCGAGCTCGAAGCCCAGCGCCTTCACCCGGTCCCGGAAAGCGTGGCGGCCGCTGTGTTTACCCAGTACAAGATGACTCCGCGAGAGACCAACGTCCTCGGGACGCAGAATCTCGTACGTGGAGTGATGTTTGAGCATGCCGTGCTGATGGATGCCGGCCTCATGGGCGAAAGCATTCTCGCCGACGACCGCCTTGTTGCGCGGAATCGGCATGCCGGTGATGCTCGAAACCAGGCGCGACGTCGGGTACAGGCGGCTGGTCTGGATGCCCGTGGTCACATTGAAGAACGCCTCGCGGGTCTTCAACGCCATGACGACTTCCTCGAGCGAGCAGTTGCCGGCGCGCTCGCCGATTCCGTTGATCGTGCACTCCACCTGGCGCGCACCCGCGACGACGGCGGTCAGGCTGTTCGCCACCGCCATGCCCAGATCGTCATGGCAATGGACCGATAGCCGGATGCCCTCGATTCCCCGCACGTTCTTGCGCAGGTAGCGGAACAACTCCGCAAACTCGTCCGGCACGGTATAGCCTACCGTATCGGGTATGTTCACCGTCCTTGCGCCGGCCTCGATGGCGGCCTCTACGACTTGTGCGAGAAACTCGAGCTCGGTACGCGAAGCGTCCTCAGGCGAGAACTCCACGTCATCGCACAATTCGCGCGCGATCTTCACGCCCTCAATGGCCGTGCGCAGAATCTCCTCCTGCGCCATGTTGAGTTTATACTGGCGATGAATCGCGCTCGTGGCGAGGAAGACGTGGATACGATGGCGGGGCGCGTCCTTCAGAGCACGCGCCGCCAGCTCGATATCATCCCGGTTACAGCGGGCGAGGCCGCAGATCGTCGCACCCTCGACCTCGCGCGCTACGGCGTTGACACTCTCCCAATCCCCTCGCGATGCGGCCGGAAATCCCGCCTCGATGACATCGACCCCGAGCTCGGCAAGCGAGCGTGCTACGCGCAACTTTTCGGGCTGGGTCATGCTGCAGCCGGGCGATTGCTCGCCGTCGCGCAGTGTGGTATCGAAAATCAAAACACGGTCCGGATTGGGAGTCATAGCTGCGGTCTCCTTGATCAACGCATCCTTACGTTACGCTCGCTTCTCGTTCAGCCAGGGCATGCGGGCGCGCAGCTCGCTGCCGACTTTCTCGATCTGACGATCCTTGTCTTCCTTGAGCATCCGCTGATAGTTCTTACCACCGGCGGCGCTTTCCTCGATCCACTGCTTCGCGAACTTGCCCGTCTGCACTTCCTTCAGCACCTTGCGCATGACGTTCTTCACGCGATCGTCGACGATACGCGGGCCGCGCGTGAGGTCGCCGTACTTGGCCGTGTCACTGATGAACTGATGCATCTTGGTGAGACCGCCCTCGTGCAGGAGGTCAACGATGAGCTTCAGCTCGTGGAGGCACTCGTAGTAAGCGACCTCGGGCTGATAGCCGGCCTCAACCAGAGTCTCGAAACCCTTCACCACGAGCTCGGTCGCTCCGCCGCACAGCACAGCCTGCTCTCCAAAGAGATCCGTCTCGGTCTCCTCGGCAAACGTCGTCTCGAGGACGCCGCCGCGCGTGCCGCCGATACCGTGGGAGTAGGCGAGGGCCTTCCCGTGGGCCTTGCCGCTCGGATCCTGCGCAACCGCAATCAGACACGGTACGCCACGACCTTCCTGGTATTGCCGCCGCACCAGGCCGCCGGGACCTTTCGGTGCAATCAGCACGACATCCAGATCCTTGCGCGGCTTGATCTGTTTGTAGTGGATGTTGAAGCCATGCGCGAACAGCAACGTCGTGCCTTTCTTCAAGCTCTTCTCGACTTCGTCGTAGAGCGCCTTCTGTGCGAGATCGGGCACGAGCATCGCAACCAGGTCCGCTCCTGCGGCCGCATCCTGGGGCTCTGCGACTTCGAGACCGTCTTTTTTGGCTTTCTTCCAGCTCGCCCCTTTCTTCCGCACGCCCACCACGACGTCGAACCCGCTGTCCTTCAGGTTTAGTGCATGCGCACGGCCCTGGCTACCGTAGCCGAGCACCGCGATGCGCGCACCCTTCAGGGCCTTCTTGTCGACATCTTTCTGCGAATACAGCCTCATTACGCAAACTCCCAACCGCCCCTCACGGGCATTCAATGTTTCGCCCAATGGCGCCGCTGAAAGCGCCGCCCCAGATTCGGTACGCGGGCAAAAACCACGCTTTTTTGCCCGCCGCCAAAAGAATCCACGCCGCCAACTCCGCTGCAAGCGCCGCAGGCGACTTCCAGCCCATAAAAAAATACCCCGCAGCGGCTTGTGTGCCGGTGCGGGGTTTTCGGTCTTTACTCGCTGCTGCCTTACGTTTTCTCAGGCGCTTGCGAGTGCCCCGCACCGGCTGCTCCCAGGAAGGAGCAGAAGTCCTACGGGCAGTACGAGAAGAACGGGCAGCGCAAGCCGCGACGCCGGGGCGTTCGGACTCACGTCGATTCTCGCAAGGGGTGCCATGGGCGCCACGGATAAGCTGAGGGCAAACAAATTGATAGGCCGATGTGACCATAGGAGGCGTGAGGTTGTCAATTGAGGGGGTGGGGGCATTACAGGACAATTCCACTTCTATAAGCTTCACACGCGTGACCCAACCCGAAATGTTGTTGACCTCCGACCCGGGCGACGCCCGTCCGCTGTGGCTTCTGACCGAAGCGGAGCTGCCACGCTGGCTGAGCGAGCAGCCGCCGCAAATCGCAACCTGGGTGCGCGCGAATGGGTTTCAGGGGGAGCGGCATCGTGTCCTGACATTGCCCGGCGCCGACGGCCATATTTCAGGCGCGCTGGTCGGTCTCGGGTCATTGCGCAGTACGGCAGATCTCAAGCTGTGGCACGCCGCTGGCCTGTCCGATCGGCTGCCTGCGCTGCCCTATCGTCTTGCGGCGCCATTAGCCGAGCACGCGGCGACTCACTTTGTCCTCGGCTGGCTCACCGGTGCTTATCGGATGGGTCGCTATCGTAGCGCCGCAAGCTCTGCAACCCGCCCTGCGTTGGTTCCGCCCCCCGAGGCCGACCTCGTCTACGCACAAAGCGCAGCGGCCGCGACCTCGTTTGCCCGCGACCTCATCAACACGCCCGCGAACCATCTCGGACCCGCCGAGCTTGCTGCGGCGGCTTCCGGCCTTGCGGCGCACCATGGGGCCCAATGCGAAGTGCTGGTGGGCGAGGCACTCAAAGCCCGCGACTTCCCCCTGATCCAGGCTGTTGGCGCCGCAAGCGCCCGGGAGCCACGACTCATCGATTTGCGCTGGGGCGAAGCAAAAGCTCCGCGAGTGACACTCGTAGGCAAGGGTGTCTGCTTCGACACCGGGGGGTTGGATTTGAAACCTTCCTCCGGAATGCTGCTCATGAAGAAGGACATGGGTGGAGCGGCTTGCGCGTTGGCGTTGGCGCAGATGCTGATGCACCTGCGCGCGCCGGTGCAGTTGCGGGTGCTGATTCCCGCGCTTGACAACAGCATTGGCGGGCAGGCCTATCGTCCTGGCGATGTGCTGCGTTCCCGCAAGGGTCTGACTGTCGAGATCGGCAACACCGATGCGGAGGGGCGCCTCGTTCTCGCAGATGCGCTCGTCGAAGCTGACGCGGAGCGCCCGGATCTGCTCATCGATCTGGCCACACTCACGGGTGCGGCTCGTGTCGCATTAGGGCCCGAGCTGCCCGCTGCCTACTCACCCGATGAGACTCTGTTAGGGCAGTTGCGGCTCCACGGCGAGGAGGAAGCGGATCCGGTCTGGCCCATGCCATTATGGAGCGGCTACGACGATGAGCTGTCCAGCAAGATTGCAGATCTGAGCAACGTGTCGGCCGCGCCGTTCGCCGGCTCGATCATCGCTGCGCTGTTTTTGAAACGCTTCGTCACTGCCACACCCAACTGGCTGCACTTGGACCTGTACGTCTGGAACTCACGCGACCGGCCCGGTCGCCCGGTCGGGGCCGAGGCGCAATGCGTGCGCAGTTTGTACAGGCTCGTCCGCTCCCGATTCCCCTGATAGGGAATTCCATACACCGTTCAGCCGGCCTTGGTCCTACTTCGGAACGGCCCGGTGGTACTCTTCGCACCCTTTGCGAAAATCCCCATGATCGAGCGAGCCAGATGACAAGCAAGAAACATGACCCGCGCGAGTATTCGCGTCTCGTGGTAGATGGCGCCAAACAAGCGGCTTCGCGCGCCATGCTGCGCGCGGTGGGCTTTACGGATGCGGACTTCTCGAAGCCGCAGATCGGCGTCGCCTCCACATGGGCCAACGTCACCCCTTGCAACATGCACATAGGTGAGCTGGCGCGCGAGGCAGCCTCCGGGGCGGATGCCGCGGGTGGCAAAAGTGTTTTGTTCAACACGATAACAGTCTCCGACGGTATCTCGATGGGCTCTCCGGGGATGCGCTACTCGCTGGTGTCCCGCGAGGTGATCGCCGATTCGATCGAGACTGTCGTCGGTGCGGAGGGCTTCGATGGATTCGTGGCCATTGGGGGATGCGACAAGAACATGCCCGGATGCGCCATGGCCATGGCCCGGCTCAATCGTCCGTCGGTGTTCGTTTATGGCGGCACGATTCGCCCCGGAGCCCAACGACGTGACATCGTCGCGGTCTTCGAGGCCGTCGGCGCCAACGCCGCCGGCAAGATATCTGCTGCAGAACTGAAAGAGGTGGAGCGCACGGCGATCCCCGGCCCGGGCAGTTGTGGCGGCATGTACACAGCCAACACCATGGCCTCGGCGATCGAAGCGCTCGGCCTGTCGTTGCCGGGAAGCTCCGCGCAAGAGGCAATTGGCGCTGAAAAGCGCGTCGACTCGCGCCGCGCCGGCGAGGCCGTCGTGAAGTTGGTTCACGAGGGTTTGCGTCCACGCGACATTCTCACGCGCAAGGCTTTTGAGAATGCCATCTCGGTCGTGATCGCCCTGGGCGGCTCAACCAACGCGGTGCTGCACCTGTTGGCCATCGCGAGGGACGCGCGTGTGAAACTTTCTTTAGACGACTTCACCCGCATCGGCAAACGCGTTCCGGTGCTGGCGGACTTGAAACCGAGCGGCCGTTACATGATGTCGGAACTCGTGGCCATCGGCGGCATTCAGCCGTTGCTGAAAATGCTGCTCGAGGGCGGCTTGATGCATGGCGATTGCCTCACGGTTACGGGTCGGACGTTGGCTGAAAACCTTGCAAATACAGGTATGTATCTTGCTGGACAAGATATCGTCCGACCGCTGTCAGATCCGCTGAAGAAGGACAGCCACCTCGTCATCCTGTACGGCAACGTGGCTCCGGAGGGTGCGGTCGCGAAGATCACCGGTAAGGAAGGGTTGGCTTTTACGGGTCGTGCACGCGTCTTCGAAGGCGAGGAACGTGCAACGCAGGCGATCCTCGACGGCACGGTGCGCGCGGGCGATGTCGTGGTAATCAGGAACGAGGGGCCAAAAGGCGGGCCGGGCATGCGCGAGATGCTCAGTCCAACGGCCGCCATCATGGGGCGCGGATTGGGGGACAAGGTGGGTTTCATCACCGACGGGCGTTTCTCAGGAGGCAGTCACGGTTTTGTCGTAGGACATATTTCGCCGGAAGCGGCGGTGGGAGGTCCCATCGGACTGCTCCGTAATGGAGACAGGATCACGATTGACGCCGTGAAGAGGGCAATCAGCGTCGATCTGTCTGCGGCGGAATTGCGTCGGCGACGTGCGAGCTGGAAGCCGCGGAAGCCCTACGCGGAAGCCGGCGTACTGGCGAAGTACGCCAGTTTGGTGAGCAGCGCTTCGACTGGTGCGGTGACCGAACCGGTGCGGCGCGACTAAAAAATTCTTCAGCTTGGGCGGAGTTGTCAGTGCACTGGGCAGAGGTTAGAGTTGACGAAGCATCTATCAATGCGCGCCACGTGCTCTTTGGGCCTCACCTTTCTGCACGTTGCGACAGAATCAGTCAGGGGGATTTAAAACTCGCGCGCATCCTCGAGACCGAGCGCAAGGGGATGTGCGTTTGTCAGTATGAAACGAGCCGGTGGGATGGACCGCCGGAGCGTTCGGGTCCGGTCCGACAACTTGCGGGCAATGAGAAAGACGGCTACTTTGCAGTGCTCACGTTTCGGTCTGGTTTGTCCGAACATGTAACAACGACACGTATCTAACTCATGGCTGCCTACGTACAAGACACAAATTTCTTTACCCGCAGAACCGTAGTGCTGTTCGCGATCATTGGACTGCACGTGTTCATTGCATGGG
>Ga0265331_10002696_pt1 | contig 11824 bp, 9 predicted proteins | sample 41923metaG_FD_202088 | JGI IMG/M metagenome (GOLD analysis project Ga0265331, IMG submission 202088) | Rhizosphere microbial communities from Carex aquatilis grown in University of Washington, Seatle, WA, United States - 4-19-23 metaG | ecosystem: Host-associated > Plants > Roots > Rhizosphere >...
GGCGAAGACGCCAGGCGCGGGCGTATTTATCTTCCCCTGGATGAACTGGCAAAGTTCGGCGTGCATACCGGCGATATCCTTGACGCCAAGGAAAAGGAAGGCTTTCAGCAACTGATGCAATTTCAGGTCGAACGCGCACAGCGTTTCTATATTCAGGCCTTCGAGCAACTTCCCGTCGCGGATCGCAAAACCCAGCGCACAGGCCTCATCATGGCTGCAATCTACCGCGCCACCCTGGATGAGGTTGTCGCCAGCGGCTGCCATGTGCTGAAAGAACGCGTCTCGCTGACTCCGTTACGCAAACTGTGGCTGGCTTACAAGACGTGGCTCAAGAACTGAAAGCTGCGCCCTCCCTCTCCCTAACCCTCTCCCACAAGTGGGAGAGGGTACGATCGTTATTTCTCCCATGAATGAAAAATACCCTTTGAACCCTGCCATCATCGGCGGCGGCTATGCGGGCATGGCGGCGGCAGTCAAACTGGCCGAACAGGGCATCCCGGTGACGGTATTTGAAAGCGCCAAGCAACTGGGCGGGCGCGCGCGCGGAGTATGGAGCCACGAGACCCAACTGGATAACGGCCAGCACATCCTGCTCGGCTGCTATCATCAAACATTGCAACTGATAGAACAAGTCGGCGGCAATTTAGACCGCGATTTCCTGCGCCTGCCTCTGCAACTGACTCTGCACAATTGTTTCGAACTCAAGGCTCCTCCCCTGCCCGCCCCGTTGCATTTGCTGGTCGGATTGCTGTCTGCCCGCGGACTGACCTTTTCGCAACGGCTGCTTGCCGCGCGTTTCATGCTTGCCATGCGGAAAATTCGCTTCAAGCTTCCGGACGATTTGGGGGCTGTCGAACTGTTGCGGTCACACAAACAGGATGAGAGTCTCATCCGTTTGTTATGGGAACCGATCTGCATTGCCGCCCTCAACACCCCGGCACACAAGTCTTCCGCCCGGATATTGCTGAATGTATTGCGCGATAGCCTGAACGGTTCGCGCAGCGATAGCGATATGCTGCTGCCGAAGCTGGATTTCTCAAGACTGTTTCCGGAGCGTGCAGCGGAATATGTACAGCAACGCGGCGGACAGGTATTCACCGGTTGCGCAGTGGAAGCCATCGTACCGCATGAATCCGGCATTGAATTGATTACCGAGACCGGCCCGCATAACTTTAGCCATATAATCTGCGCATCTTCACCCGCCTCCAGCGCCCGCCTGTTCCGCGCCGTGACGCAACTGGCTCCCGTCGCGACACAAATCGAGGCGCTGAGCTTCCAGCCCATATACACGGTATATCTGCAATATCCTGAACATATCCGGCTCCCGCAAGCCATGCTGGGCCTGGATCGCTGTTTCACGCAATGGCTATTCGACAAAGGCCGGATTGCCGGGCAGCGCGGCCTCATCGCCGCCGTCATCAGCGCGGAAGGCAGCCATCAGGAACAAAGCCACGAGCAACTTGCCCTAACCGTTGCACAGGAATTACGCGCACAAATCGGGATTACGGCAACCCCGTTATGGCATCAGATCATCGCCGAAAAACGTGCTACTTTCTCGTGCGAACCCAATCTTTCCCGCCCGCCCGCCATGACGCCCCTGAACAACCTTGTTCTGGCCGGCGACTATACTGCCGGTGATTACCCGGCCACTCTGGAAGGCGCCGTGCTAAGTGGAATCCGATGTGCCAATGAGCTGTTGAAGCGGAAAAACACTCCCTGAACGACTGCCCTGCCCGGGGTATTTCGGCTAAATTCACAGGAAAGGAATCACTTCCGCAAATTACCCCGGCACGGGAAATTTAAAATTCATCTTGCGGTAAATTGTGAGTACTCGCAAAATAGCAGCCTGCAGGAATGAGCTGATCACTTCGGAGCAAAAATGAACGAGACGGACAACTTCACCGACCTCATCCAAGCCAGCCTGGCTAATTTCACCCAGAAAATTGAGGAAATATCATCCCAACAATTCAACGAGATGAGAAAGTGCTCCTTTTTCGACTCCGTTTCAAGCGAATGTCTGGCTGAAATTGCCAAGATATGTGAAATCAAAAAGTTACCCGCAGGGAAGCACATCACGACCGAGGGAGACAAAATGGACGCGTTCCATGTGCTGATGTACGGCACAGCCACCGTTACGGTTCACAATAAAGTGGTCGGCGTCATACACAGCGGGGAGTGCATCGGGGAAGGCACTTTTTTCGGAAATGAAATATTCAAACGCTCAGCTACAGTCATCACCGACGGGGAAGCCATCGTGCTGGAAATCAGAAAAACCGAGGTAGACAAAATGGATGGCGAAATCAAGAAAAGCATGGACAGAGCCTTGCTACAGTCCCTGTTCAAAAAACTCCAGGCCGCCAACAAAAAAATAGAAGAACTGCAACATGAAAAGAATGACAGTTCAGAGGTATCCTGGAACATAATCAAGACTGGTTCGTGATCGGCTCTGCAATACTCCCGGTCGAAAATCCCTTGACTCCGGCCCCATCTCAATCATTCACCCTTCTCTTTTGCCGCGAACCGCCAAATATTGCCTGGCGAATATCTTCAGAAAAACAACTTCGGGCTACTCTTTTTCGCCTGCATTTTTACCCGCAGATTCGCCGGCTTTATCGCCACCGTTTTCTGCTTTGGTATCGGATCCGGCTTCCTGTTTCGATATCTGGCCTTCTTGCGCCTTTGAATCATTGTTCGGCGATTCGATCGACGTAGCGGAATTGTCTGGAACGGGGATGTTCGATCGCGCAAACAAAGTGGCAGCAACCACAACCACAATAATCAAAATGGCATAAACAAGGCTGGGTTTCAAGGTTCGGGAACCTGTATGGATAATTTACGGTTACGGTTCATTCAAATCGTTCTTCATCACATAAAAAGTGATTTCGGCATTGTTCTTCAATTTCATCTTTTCGATGATGTGTGCACGGTAGGTACTGACTGTCTTGACGCTTAAAGATAAAGTTTCTGCAATTTCAGAAACCTTTTTTCCCGATCCGAGCAAGCGCAAAACCTGATATTCCCGGTCACTCAAAAGTTCGTGGGGCGGCTTGCCGGTATCAGTCCCGCATTCATGGAGTAACAATTCTGCCAGATTTTGGCTGATATGCTTTTTACCTGCAACCACTTTACGGATCGCTTCGACCAATTGTTCCGGTGCGGTATCCTTGGACATATAACCCGAAGCACCTGCCTTCATCAGGCGAACTGCGTACTGATCCTCGGGATACATACTCAATATCAGCACCTTTGCACCGCTGTTCCCGTCCATGATTTGCTTAAGCGTATCGAACCCGTTTTTTTCGGGCATCGAAATATCGAGAAGAACGACATCCAGTTTCACGGCACGCAGTTTTTTTAGCGCCTCAACCCCGTTCACCGCCTCGGCGGCAACTTCAATTCCTTTAGCCTCATCCAATATTCTTCTGAGGCCCTGGCGAACTATAGCGTGGTCATCAACAATCAGCACTCGGATCACGGTTTAACTCCTTGCAATAGGATACCGGAGTTTACAGAGTTTAAACGGCTGGCGGCATAGGACAAACACCGATAGTAGATTCCTGGATTTGCTTAACGAACAATCAGTAGGGCACCGATATTCTAAAACGGGCCGCACCGGCAGAATAACCCCATGAAAAATCTCGCCATTCAAGTGGAATAATCATCAAGTAGCCAATGGAGGCAACCATGACAGAAACGACCTGCCCGGAAAGTTTGAGTAATCCCTTTGTGGAAAACACATTTACATTTGACGATCTAGTCATACCGGCAGGGACCTATTCTCTCCGGCGCGCTCACTATCTCCGGAACATCGAACATGAATTTTTGTTAAGCGCAGAGCAAGGCAAAACCGTATGGCAAAAAAATTACCCATTTTTCGCAAATGCATCGGTTGATGGAAGTCCGGAACCATCATGACTGATGTTATTTGTCGGAAAAACTCAAGCACAGCTCCTTTAGAAATAATTTTGTTGGCGGCAATATACAAATAGCCAAAATCAACGGGGAATTGGAAAAATGCATACCCACGAACGGCGCAGTTCAACACGGTTTCCCTTTGATTTAACAGGGTATGCAATTATTAACGGCAACAATGCCCGGCTAAATACACGCGATATTTCACTGGGAGGTGCCTTAGTTGAATTCATTTACCTGCTTAACTTCCTAAAAGTAGGGACAAAAATGCAAGTTCGCCTGAATATCGGCGTCACCGGAAGAGCGATTGTTTGCCGGGTCAATATTCGTGACAATTGTACTTTGTACAGTCTCAAGTACGACCGTTTTGATTCCTATTCCGATCTGATTCTAAGTGCTTATTTTGTCAAATATGAGCCTTTGCATTCCGGTACCGTGAGTCTGACTGACTAGGCATTCCATCCATATTAACGGGAAACTCTTTGAACGCCATCACCAATGAATAGCTCCCTCGCAGGCGACCCATCCCCGCATGAAAGCCATGTTCTTCGGAGCGAACTTGAAATGCAGAACGAGGAATTGCGGCGTGCACAGGCCGCCCTGGAAGAATCGCGTGACCGCTACGTGGATCTGTATGAGTTCGCCCCCATCGGTTACCTCACCCTGACGCGCGAAGGATTGATCTACGAGGTCAATCTCACCGGTGCCGCGCTGCTGGGCATGGAGCGAAAAAAATTGCTCAATAGCCGCTTCGACAGCTTTATCACTGCCAAGGACAGTGATCGCTGGCATAGTCATTACCTGAACGTGCTGCGTCGCGACGGGCGGAAGGTTTGCGAACTGGTAATCCGGCGTAGCGACGATACCCTGTTTCATGCACAACTGGATTGCCAGAGAACAAAATCTGACGATGCCTCGATGATGCGCATCGCTCTCACCGATATCAGCGAGCGCAGACAGGCTGAAGAGCAGTTGCGCCGGGCCGATGTAAGCCTCCGCCTCATGGTGGAAAGCGTGACAGACTGCGCCATTATCATGCTGGACACCAAGGGCAATGTGGAGAACTGGAACAGCGGAGCGCAGCGTATTCATGGTTACACTGCCGAGGAAATTATTGGCCGGCATTTTTCCCTGTTATATCCGCGCGCAGACATTGAATCCGGGCAGCCGCAGCAGGAACTTGACGCAGTAATAGCCCAGGAACGGGTCGAAGTCGAGGGCTGGCGGGTGCGCAAGGACGGCTCGACCTATTGGGCCAATGCGGTCATTACGTCGATGAGAAACGAGGACGGCAATCTGTGCGGATTCGTCAAATTAACGCGGGACTTTACCGAGCGCAGACGCCTCCAACAGCTGCTGACCGATAATAATTTCGAGCTGGAACGCACCCGGGCTGCTGCCGAAAAAGCCAATCTTGCCAAATCAGATTTCATCTCCAGTATGAGTCATGAGCTGCGCACCCCCCTGAACGCCATCCTCGGTTTTGCCCAGTTGCTGGAGGGTAGCTTAATGCCGCCAACAGCCATCCAGGAATTAAGATTGCAACAAATACTCAAAGCGGGTTGGTATCTGCTGGAACTGGTAAACGAAATACTCGATCTGGCGGTAATAGAGTCCGGCAAACTTACGCTGTCACTTGAGCCTTTGTCATTGGCCAAAGTCATGCTCGAGTGCCAGGCTATGATCGAACCGCAGGCACAAAAACGCGATATCAGTCTGACATTTCCACGGTTCGACACCGCTTGCTTTGTTCATGCCGACCGTGTCCGCTTGAAGCAAATTCTGATTAACCTGCTTTCCAACGCGATCAAATACAACCGCGAGCACGGGAGCGTCGAAGTACAGTGTTTCGAGAGTAAGCCCGGACACATACGCATCAGCATCAAGGATAGCGGTGTGGGTTTGCCTCGGGAAAAGCTGGCGCTATTATTTCAACCGTTCAATCGTCTCGGCCAGGAGAGTGGTACCGAAGAAGGAACCGGAATCGGCCTGGTCGTTACCAAGCGGCTGGTTGACCTGATGGAAGGATCCATTGGAGTAGAGAGCATCGTCGGAACCGGCAGCGAATTCTGGATCGAACTGATCCAGACCGGTATTCCCCGTATTGCCGGTGAAAACATTCTGCCGGCAGAATTTTCAGCGCGTGTGAGTGGCAAAAAAAATGCGGGACAGCACACCCTGCTCTATGTGGAAGACAATCCGGCCAACCTGATGCTGATCGAGCAAATCATTGAAGGCCACCCGCATGTAAACATGTTAAGTGCGCGCGATGGCAACCACGGCGTGGCACTGGCGCGAGCCCATCACCCTGACGTCATTCTGATGGACATCAATCTGCCCGGAATCAGCGGAATTGAAGCCATGAACATACTGCGCAAAGATCCGACTACCCGGCACATCCCCATCATTGCCCTGAGCGCCAATGCCATGCTCCGCGATATCGAAAAGGGTCTGGAGGCGGGATTTTACTGTTATCTGACCAAGCCTATCAAGATCAGTGAATTCTTAAGCGCACTGGATGGAGCACTGGGGCTGGAACGGAACGGGGCCGGGTCAGAGCATGAGAAGTCAAACCCATGAGATAAAGACACCATTCGCATTCGATGCTCCGCTTCCATCATACGAATTTCGGGACGCAAGCGCATCAAAACAAAATCGGCAAAGAAGTTGAACCTTCGTTTCAATTATAATAAGCACCTTTGTACCGGTTCAATTCAATGCTGTTTGATTCTAATGGAACTAATAGCCATTCCATCAGGCTACCCGAAGACGCTAAGCAAGTTGCTGCTTATCCCCGTTCACGCCAGCGCCACACCCAACTTCACGGCTCGTCCGATGCGCTGGCGCTGGCTCAGCTTGCCACCCGCTCTTCCCCGCTGGCAGTTATTGCCTCCAACGCATTGGAGGCGCAACGGCTGGTAGAGGAAATTCCCTTTTTCGCGCCGGAATTGCGCGTTCATCTGCTGCCGGACTGGGAAACACTGCCATACGACCACTTTTCACCGCATCAGGATCTGGTTTCTGAACGTCTCGCCACCTTGCATCACATCCGCAGCCAATCGTTTGATGTGGTGATTGTGCCGATCACCACCGCGCTGTATCCCTTGCCGCCGGTGGAATATCTGGCTGCCTTCACCTTCTTTCTCAAACGCGGCGAAAAGCTGGATATAAACAAGCTGCGCGAACAAATGACCTTTGCCGGATACACTCATGTGCAGCAGGTGCTGACGCCGGGCGAGTACTGCGTGCGCGGCGGGCTGATCGACTTGTTTCCGATGGGCAGTATCCTACCTTTTCGAATTGATTTATTCGACGATGAGATAGAAACTATCGCGACCTTCGACGTGGACACGCAACGCACCCTGTACCCGGTGCCGGAAATCCGTTTGTTGCCTGCACGGGAATTCCCGCTGGATGAAAAAGGACAGGCCCACTTCCGCCAGAGCTTCCGCGAGCGCTTTGAGGGCGACCCTTCCAAATCCGGTATCTATAAAGATGTAAGCAAAGGCATTGCCCCCTCCGGAATCGAATATTACCTGCCGCTATTTTTCGATCATACCGCTGTACTGTTCGATTACCTGCCCTCGAATACCACAGTGTGTTTGCACCATGCGGTCGATACAGCCATCGCAGTGTTCGCCAAAGATACGGCATCGCGTTACAACCTGCTGCGCGGCGACCCGCAGCGGCCTTTGCTGGAAACGCATGAATTGTTTCTGGATGCAGAGCAGTTCTTCATACGGGTGAAGGATTTTGCGCGGCTGGACATTGTAGCCAACCCAACCCCTCCCAACCTCCCCTTGTCAGGGGAGGAGCCTGGCCTCCCCCCCGACAAGGGGGGACTGAGGGGGGGGGCTTGCGCCACTCTTCCCCTCCCCGACATCGCCGTCAACCGCCGCGCCGAAGTCCCGACACAGGCATTCCGGAATTTCCTGCAAGACTACGCGGGCCGGGTACTGCTGCTCGCCGACAGCCTGGGACGGCGCGAGATCATCTCCGGCTATCTGAATGAATATGGCCTGAAACCATCGCTGTGCGAAAACTATGCCGCTTTTCTTGCCGGCAGCGAAAAATTCATGCTCGGCGTTGCCACCCTGCAAAACGGTTTCATCCTCACGGATGATAAAATCGCCCTCGTCACCGAAAGCGAACTCTACGCCGAACAAGCGCGCAGCCGTGTCGCCCGCGCAGCAAAGAAAAGCAACATGGAAGGCATGTTGCGCGATCTGTCCGAGCTCAAACCGGGTGATCCGGTGGTGCACGAACAGCACGGTATCGCGCGTTATCACGGACTGGTCAACCTCGATTTCGGCGAAGGAGAGAACGAATACCTGTTGTTGGAATATGCCGACGAAGCCAAACTATATGTACCGGTGGCGCAGCTACATGTCATCAGTCGCTACAGCGGCGGCACACCGGAAGATGCCACCCTGCACAAACTGGGCAGCGGCTCATGGGACAAGGCCAAGCGCCGCGCCATGCAGCAGGTACGCGACACCGCCGCCGAGTTGCTCAACCTCTACGCCCAGCGCGCACTGCGCAAAGGTCATGCGTTCCAGTTCGCCTATCACGACTACGAAGCCTTCAGCGCCGGATTTGGTTTCGAGGAAACACCCGATCAGGCTGCCGCCATCGAGTCGGTGATTCTGGATCTGCAATCGGGTAAGCCCATGGATAGGCTCATCTGCGGCGACGTGGGTTTCGGCAAGACCGAGGTTGCCTTGCGCGCCGCCTTTGTGGCGGTGATGGATGGCAAGCAGGTCGCGGTGCTGGTGCCCACCACACTGCTTGCCGAGCAACACTTCCAGAATTTCTCCACCCGCTTCGCCGACTGGCCGGTGCGTATCGCCGAACTGTCGCGCTTCCGCTCCGCCAAAGAGCAGGCGCAAGCCTTGAAGGACATGGAAGACGGCAAAGTCGACATCATCATCGGCACCCACAAGCTAATCCAGAAAGGGGTTAAATTCAGCAACCTCGGGCTGGTCATCATCGACGAGGAACACCGCTTCGGCGTGCAACAGAAAGAGCGTCTTAAAGCCCTGCGCGCCGAAGTGGATGTTCTGACGCTGACCGCCACACCGATCCCGCGCACGCTGGCGATGTCGCTGGAAGGTCTGCGCGATTTCTCGGTGATCGCCACCGCGCCGCAGCGGCGGCTTTCCATCAAGACCTTCGTCAGCAACTACAGCCAGGGGGTAATCCGCGAGGCCGTGCTGCGCGAACTCAAGCGCGGCGGGCAGGTGTACTTCCTGCACAACGAGGTCGAGACCATCGCGAACATGGCGGAAAAGCTGGAAACATTGTTGCCGGAAGCGCGCATCCGCACCGCGCACGGACAAATGGGCGAGCGCGAACTGGAGGCGGTGATGCGCGATTTCTATCACCAGCGTTTCAATGTGCTGTTATGCACCACGATTATCGAGACGGGCATCGACGTACCCAGCGCCAACACGATCATCATGAACCGTGCCGACCGTTTCGGCCTCGCGCAGTTGCACCAGTTGCGCGGACGCGTGGGACGTTCGCACCATCAGGCCTACGCCTATCTGCTGGTGGACAACAAGGAAGGACTCACCGCGCAGGCCAAGAAACGCCTGGAAGCGATTCAGGCCATGGAACAGCTCGGCAGCGGCTTCTATCTCGCCATGCATGATCTGGAAATACGCGGCGCGGGCGAAGTGCTGGGCGAATCGCAGAGCGGCGAAATGCAGGAAATCGGATTCAGTCTCTACACCGACATGCTGAACGCCGCCATCACTTCGCTCAGGCAGGGCAAGGAACCGGACATGGCGCACCCGCTCGGCGTCACCACCGAAATCAACCTGCACACCCCCGCCCTGCTGCCCGACGAATACTGCGGCGACATCCACCAGCGGCTGATAATCTACAAACGCCTTGCCAACTGCAATACGCCGGATGACCTGGACGAAATGCATCAGGAATTGATCGACCGTTTCGGCCTGCTGCCAGATCCGGCAAAAGCGCTGCTCGACTGCCATCGTTTGCGCATCGCCGCCAAGCCGCTCGGCATCATCAAGGTGGATGCGTCGGGCGAGGCGATTCAAATCCAGTTCGTGCCGAGTCCGCCGATAGACCCGATGAAGATCATTACCCTGATCCAGACCAAACGGCATGTCAAGATGGTGGGACAGGACAAGCTTAGGATAGAATTAAAGTATGGGGAATTGGCGCAGCGGGTACTGGCAATTAAAAACTTTTTCAATGAATTAAGTTAGGTAACAGGACTTAACGGAATTAAAATGCAATGCTTTTAATAATGACTGAATTCCCGTCTGTGCGGGAATTCCAATGTATAACATGAACCTCATCATCCAAGCTATCCACGATATTCCCGCCACCCATCTTGACCGCATTGCAGGACTGGCGACTGCCACCCGCATCGAGCAAATCGCCGCGCATGCCTACCGCCTGCGCGAGGCGAAGCCGCATGATGCCATCGCAACTTTTTGCCATGATAACCGGCTTGATTACGGCTTCGTCAGACCCAACCAGCACCTTTCCGATTTCGGTCTGCTGGTGATGGACATGGATTCCACGCTGATCTCCATCGAATGCATCGACGAAATAGCCGACATGTTTCAGATCAAGCCGCAAGTTGCGGCCATCACCGAGTCCGCGATGCGGGGCGAGATTGATTTCGCCGAGAGCTTGCGCCGCCGCGTGGCATTACTGGCGGGATTGGACGAAGGGGCGCTGCAGCGCGTATATGACGAACGTTTGCAGCTCAACCCCGGTGCGGAGGCCATGCTAGCCGCTCTCAAACAGCACGGCATCAGGACTCTGCTGGTATCCGGCGGCTTTGTGTTTTTTACCGAGCGTCTGAAGCAGCGTCTCGGACTGGACTACGCCCACTCCAATACGCTCGAAATCGTCAATGGCATACTTACCGGGAATATATTGGGCGATATCGTCGACGCACAAGGCAAGGCAGACCGGCTGGTGCATTTCCGCAATGCGCTGGAATTAAAACCGGAACAAGTTATCGCCATGGGCGACGGGGCAAACGACCTCAAGATGATGGCACAAGCCGGTGTCAGCATCGCATACCACGCCAAGCCCGTGGTGCGCGCGCAAGCCGGCTATGCGTTCAACTTCGTGGGGATGGATGGGATAGTAAATTTATTTGGATGAACAAAAGTTGCTCAGGCTTTTTCCGTGTTTAGGGTTTGAACCGGCACTGCCACCGTCACACTAAAACCGCCACCCGGCGGGGTACCCAATTTTAATTTGCCGCCCAACTGCACGACTCGTTCGCGCATGCCGCGTATGCCATAGGAAGTAGAGGCGAAGATGTGTCCTTCCGGCAGGCCGCAGCCATTATCACTGATCGACAGAACAACTTCTTCGTCATCCTGATGCAGTTCAACTCCCACTCTGGATGCGCCGGAATGCCGCGCAACATTGGTAAGCGTTTCCTGAAATATGCGGAACAGATTGATTAACTGTGTCTTGTCCAGCGTATTTTCAATGTTTTCGTCATCGACGTAGTCGACCCGGCATTCTATGCCGGTACGTTTTTGGAACTGTGCGGACTGCCATTTGAGCGCATCAAGCAGTCCGAGGTCGTCGAGTAAAGTCGGGCGCAGTTCGGTGATGATACGTCGGGTAGCTATCACCGCCGAGTCGAGCAACCCGACCATGGATAACGCGCACTCCTGCAGGGGCAGCATATTATGCTCCGTCGCCAGTTTGCGCGACAACCAGTGCGCATCCATCTTGAGCGCAGCCAACGTCCCCCCCAGTTCGTCATGAACTTCCCGTGCGAGACTGGCCTTCTCTTCCTCCCGCACAGCCTGCAAATGCGCCGAAAATTCACGCAATTGGCTTTCAGCGCGACTACGCTCGGTTATATCCTGGACGATGGCAAGAAACACGGGGAAATCCTCCCCCA
>Ga0265331_10002697_pt1 | contig 11823 bp, 9 predicted proteins | sample 41923metaG_FD_202088 | JGI IMG/M metagenome (GOLD analysis project Ga0265331, IMG submission 202088) | Rhizosphere microbial communities from Carex aquatilis grown in University of Washington, Seatle, WA, United States - 4-19-23 metaG | ecosystem: Host-associated > Plants > Roots > Rhizosphere >...
CCAGAGCCGCTTCGAGGGGCAGGCCGCCATGCTCCTCGAACGTGCCATCGATGGTGCGACCATAGAGGAAGCGTACCCGCTGCCGCAGCGCGATGGCGTGGCTGACTGGGCGCCGCTCGTCGAGGCGGTCAGAAGCGACGTCGAGAGGGGCGAGGCCCAGGCCAAGATCGCCGCGCGCTTCCACAATGCACTGGCGGAGTGGATCGCTTCCGCGGCGGAGCGTAGCGGAGTCCGCCAGGTGGCGCTTTCGGGCGGAGTCTTTCAGAACGGATACCTGGTGGAGCGAGCGGTAGCGCTGCTGGAGACTCGAGGCTTCGCGGTGTATACCCACCAGCGGGTGCCCGCGAACGACGGAGGAATCGCCCTGGGCCAGGCAGTGCTGAGTATCGACCCGCGACCGCCAGGGCGTACCGAGCCGCGACCGCAAGGGAGCGGTCTGGCTGACAGCTGAAAGCTGATACCGAGGTTTTATGTGTCTAGCCATTCCAGGAAAGATCGCTGAGATCACCGAGGGTGCCGAGCCCGCGTTCCGCCACGGCAAGGTCGACTTCGCCGGCGTCAAGAAAGAGATTTCGCTGGCCTTCACTCCCGACGCCGTCATCGGCGACTACGTCCTGGTGCACGCAGGCTTCGCGCTGAACACGGTCGACGAGGACGAAGCACACAAGATCTTCGAGCACCTCGAACTGATGGCCGAGCTCGAAGAGGCCGCGGGCGACGCGCCATGAAGTTCGTCGACGAGTATCGCGACCGCAAAGCCGTGGACCAGGTGGCCCAGGAAATCCGCCGCACCGTGACCCGCCCCTGGACCATCATGGAAGTCTGCGGCGGCCAGACCCACACCATCCTCAAGAGCGGCCTCGAAGACCTGCTGCCGCCCGAGGTCACCCTGGTGCACGGTCCCGGCTGCCCCGTGTGCGTGACCCCGCTCGAACTCATCGATAAAGCCGTGGCCATCGCTCTGCGCCCCGGCGCCATTCTGTGCTCCTTCGGCGACATGCTGCGCGTGCCTGGCTCCGCCAAGAGCCTGTTCGACGCCAAGGCCGAGGGCGCCGACGTGCGCATCGTTTACTCGCCCACGGATGCCGTGAAGGTGGCGCGCGAGCGGCCGGACAAGCAGGTGGTGTTCTTCGCCGTGGGCTTCGAGACCACCGCGCCCGGCAACGCAATGGCCGTGTGGCAGGCTGCGCGCGAGGGACTCGAAAACTTCTCGATCCTGGTGGCGCACGTCCTGGTGCCGCCCGCCATCGAAGCCATCCTGAGCGCGAAGGAGTGCCGCGTGCAGGCCTTCCTCGCACCCGGCCACGTCTGCACCGTGGTCGGATTCGAGCAGTACGAGCCGATCGCCGAGCGCTACCACGTGCCCATAGTAGTCACCGGCTTCGAACCGCTCGACCTGCTCGAAGGCACCCGGATGGCGGTGGCGCAGCTCGAAAGCGGTCGCGCCGAGGTCGAGAATCAATACAGCCGCGCGGTGACGCGCGAAGGAAACCTCGCCGCGCAGAAAGTGGTGGCGGAGGTTTTCGAAGCCGCCAATCGCCAGTGGCGCGGCATCGGCGAGATCCCCGGAAGCGGCCTCCGATTGCGCCAGGCCTACCGCCGCTTCGATGCCGAGGAACGCTTCGCCCTGACGGCGGCCGGCGCCGTGGAACCCGCCGAGTGCATCAGCGGCCTCGTGCTGCAAGGCCTGAAGAAGCCCTACGAGTGTCCGGCCTTCGCGACCAGGTGCACACCGGAGCGGCCGCTCGGCGCGCCCATGGTTTCCTCCGAGGGAGCCTGCGCCGCGTACTATTTGTACGGAAGGCACCGCCATGGACGAGTTTAAACTCACCTGCCCGGTCCCTCTCCCGGCCGGAGATCGCATTCTGCTGGCGCACGGCGGCGGAGGCAAACTCACCAACCAGCTCATCGACAACGTCTTCGGTCCGGCGTTCTCGAACCCGGCTCTCGATGCGCGCCACGACGGCGCGGCAGTTACCGTCGGCGGCGCGCGCCTGGCGTTCACCACCGATGGGTACGTCGTGCGCCCGCTGATTTTCCCTGGCGGCAACATCGGCGATCTGGCGGTGAACGGAACGGTGAACGACCTGGCCATGTGCGGAGCGCGCCCCCTGTATCTGAGCGCGGCCTTCATCCTCGAAGAGGGCCTCCAAATGGAAACGCTTCGCACCGTGGTGGCTTCGATGAAGAAGGCCGCCGACGCCGCCGGAGTCGCGCTCGTCACCGGCGACACCAAGGTAGTGGACCGGGGCAGCGCCGACAAGATGTTCGTCACCACGGCCGGTGTCGGATTGATCGAGGACGGGCGCGCGATCTCGCCGCAAGCGGTCCAGCCGGGCGACGCGGTGATCGTCAGCGGCGATCTCGGCGCGCACGGCGTCGCGGTGCTCTCGGTGCGTGAAGGCCTGGCGTTCGAGACCGAAATCGAGAGCGACACCGCGCCGCTGTGGGAGCCGGTCCAGGCGCTCTTCGCGGCCGGCATCGAAGTGCACTGTCTGCGCGACCTCACCCGCGGCGGCCTGGCCTCCGCGCTCAACGAGATTGCCGCGGCGCGCGGGGTCGGCATCGCGATCGAAGAGCTCGGCATCCCCGTGCGCGAGGCGGTGCGCGGCGCCTGTGAGCTTCTCGGTCTCGATCCGCTCTACGTGGCTAACGAGGGGCGCTTCGTGGCCTTCGTGCCGGCCGCTGAGGCGGAGCGCGCCGTCGACGTACTGCATGCCCTATCCGTGACCCGAGGCGCGACGGTCGCGGGCTGTGTGATCGCGGAAGACCCGGGCCTGGTAGTGCTAGAGAGTCGCATCGGCGGCCGCCGCGTAGTCGACATGCTCAGCGGAGAGCAGTTACCCAGGATCTGCTAAGCAGCTCGTCGCTCGTCGCCCGTCGCCCGTCGGCGAACCCGGGACTGGCTCGAATTTCGCCGCACTTGCGAAATTCGTGCCTGTCCCACCACTGGTCTTCTGTCAGTCATGCCTCGAGATTTGCGATTTATAAGCCACTAGCCACGAGCCCATTATCCTCCCGCCGGCTCCACAATCGCCGCCATCGGGTCCGGACTATACCCGCGAATCTGGTCGCGCGCGAACTCCGCCTGAGGAAGCTCGCAAGTGATCACGATGGTCCTGCCCGTGCGGTCCACTTCCTCCGCGTGGCGATAAGCCTCGACCTCGGACATCAGGAACAGCTGCATCAGCATCTCGATGACGTACTCGTACGTGTGCACGTCGTCGTCGAGCAGCACGACGTTGTAGAGCGGCGCGAGTTGCTCCTTGTCGGTGGTCTCCGGCGCCGGAGCCTGCTGGGTCGGCGACGCAGGCATCACGCTCTCTCCAGAGCTTTGAACGTCGCGGCGATCGAGCCCTTGAGCCCGCCGGCAAGCGCTTCCGCGGGCGTGCTGAACGCGGCGTCCCAGTCGAACTGAACCGTCTGCTCGGCGATGTACTGGCCCCAGCCACCGCTGGCCAGGGACTTCAGAGTCGCCGGCGTGATGGCCGCCTGAAGCTGCTCGACGGTGCGGCCTTGCTGCTTCCCTTGCGCCACGGCCTCGGCCAGTTCCTCGATGAAAGCCGCCTCCTCGGTCAGCCGCTCGCGCGTGTGCTGCACGTCGCCGTGCCCGCCCACCACGTACTCGAAGGGGAACTCCGCCAGGGTGCGCAGCGTGCGCGGCCACTCGCGCGGGTAGCCGTCTCCGATGTACGGCAAAAATCCGTGTAGCAAATCGCCGCTCGCCATTACTTTCTTGTCCGGACAGAAGACCACGATGTCGCCGGCGGTATGGCCGCGCCCGCGAAAGACTAGGTGCAGCTCATGGGCCTTATCGTGGATGACGAGGTTGCGGTCGAAGGTGATGTTGGGCAGCTCGAACGCGTAGTTCTGCATCTCGGCCAGAAATGCGCGCGTCTCGACCGCGGTCCGGCGATAGTGCTCCCGTTCGCGAGGCGTTTTGGCGGCCGCGGCCTGCCGCTCCGCCTCATCGGCGCCCTTGCGGAACGCCTCGACCGCCCCTTTGAAGCGGTCCCCGCCGGAATCAGCGATCAGTCCCCGCGTAACGGTGCTCGAGATCAGATCGGATTGCGGTGCGATCTTGCGATACTGCGGCGATCCGCCGACATGATCGAAATGAAAATGCGTGTTCACCACGTAGCGAACCGGCTTGCTCGTGATGCCGCGGAACTGGGCCACCAGCGCCGCCGCGGCGGAAGGCTTCGAGTGCGTATCGACGATGAGCAGGTCGTTCGCGTTCTCGAAGATGACCGCATTGCAGTTGATCACCGGCGCCGGCCGGGCGATGGCGGCATAAACTCCATCGGCGACCTTCGTGATATCGAAAAGATCCTGGCGTGCGGTGGGGGCCTGCGCGCGGGCCTGGGCAGCCCGAAGCACAGCACGTTCCATCAGCGAGGCGCCAAGCCAGCCCGCGCCCAGGGCCTGTCGAAGGAAACCACGGCGGGAGTGGGACACACTAGATGCTATAGCACAGCAGCGCGGCCAGCGGCGTATCATCGAAGTCAGGATGCGGGCACTATTGGCCGGACTCGCGGTTCTCGCCGGCTGCGCCGCGGCACAGGACTGCGCCACCGTCAGTGAGTTGCTGCAGTCGCCGGATCTGCAGAAGAAGGCCTGGAGCGCGTACCTCGCCGGCCATTGCGACCAGCGCGAGCGCGGTCCGGAACTCGCCGCCGAGCTCGACCAGATGCTGCCGGACCGCGTCACCGCGCCGAATGCGCCTGAGTACTGGCTCGTTCAGTCGCTGCTCGATGCGCTGATTCAGTTGCAGCAGCCGGTCGCGCCATCCACGGCGCTCGCCTTCCACGAGACATGGCCCAACGAGTCGCTCATCCTCCTGGTTCAGAATGCGCAAGCGGCCCAGCAGCAACTCCTGTTCCTGCTCGACACCCGCCTGACCGATCCGGAGTGGCTCGCGGCGACGAACTCCCTCGTCGCGCTTAAGACCGGTGGGTTCGCTGCCAAGCTGACGCGCGAGACGCGCTTCACATTGGCCCTATCCGTTGTCGATCCGGGAGCGGGGTTCGGCGGCGGCGCGGGTGGCGCAGTTTTCGGCGGGCGTCTAGGTCCCGGCGGTCCTATCCCGGATGGCTTCCCGCCGGTGGGAATTTATGGCTTGGTGCTCAAGGCCGTCCCGGGCGACACCCTCCTGGCGGCCGGCGCTCATCCGGTCTACTACCGCCGAACGGTAACGGCGCCGGGGCAACCTGTCAGCCCCAGCGGAGACGGGGGGTTCACGGACCACTTGGGCTACCGCCTGGAACATCTCTCCACCCTGAGCGGCTTGCCGCTCGACACGGTCCGCTCGGCGGTCGAGGGCGCCCCCCAGATCCAGTGGCACACCTTCGACGCCTACGTCCTCGATCGGGATGCCGCCATCGACGCTCAGACGGAGGCCGTTACACGACTCGCAACCGCGCTCCAAAGCACCGGCGCGCTGACCGGCCCCGAAGCGTCCGCGCTGGCGGTCCGCATCCATGTTCACCAGCAGGATCACCGAACCGATCGCTCGATCCCGCTGCCGCCTTCCCCAGGGGAGGTCGAAGTCCGATTCAATGAACCATCCGCGCTATAATAGGTTCGAAAGGGGGCGCAACGGATTCGACGGGATTGATTTTGGTGTGTAGAGGCGTGCCGGGTTCCGAGCTCCCGTAAAACGATCGGAAAACTAAAACTGCCAACAACACGCAGTTTGCTTTCGCCGCCTAATTAATTAGGCGACGCGCTCCGGCCGGTGCTCCCGCAGTCGGTCATGGGGCGTCATTCGCGGGATAGGTGAAAGGCTTCTGTCCGTAGCCCCAAACCGAATCCAATCGGGCTAGGCGGTCGTCGCGCTTGCCGGTTCCGACTGCGGCTGCCGAATATAACGAATCGGATACGCACGTAGGCTCTTGCGCCAGGCTTTCTCGGACCCGGGTTCAACTCCCGGCGCCTCCACCATTTCGTTTGAGACCGGCTGCCCCGGCGTTGCCCGCAAGCCGCGAGCCACGCTATCCTGATGTCTCGCCAGTGAAAATCGGAATCCTCATCGTCGCTTATAACGCCGTCACCACTCTGGTCAGCGTCCTGAAGCGCATTCCCGACGAAGCTTGGGACCGGGTATCGGAAGTGGTGGTCTTCGACGACGCCAGCTCCGACCACACCTATGAGCTGGCCGTGGGCTACAAGGCCACCGCCCAACTCGACAAGCTCACCATCATCGGCAATCACAAGAACCTGGGCTACGGCGGCAACCAGCGCGAAGGATACCAGTACTTCATCGAGCGCGGCTTCGACATCGTGGTCCTGCTGCACGGCGACGGCCAGTACGCCCCGGAGGTGCTGCCGCAGATCTACGGGCCCCTCGTTTCCGGCGAGGCCGACGCCGTTTTCGGCTCCCGCATGATGAAGGACCACGGCGGCCCCCTGAAGGGCGGCATGCCGTTCTACAAGTACGCCGGCAACCGCGTTCTCACCATCATGGAGAACTGGGCGCTGGGAATGCACCTCACGGAGTTCCACAGCGGCTATCGAGCCTACCGCCTGGATTGCCTCCGCCAGATCGACCTCTCGAAGATGACCGCGGATTTCCACTTCGATACGGAAATCATCATCAAGCTCCAGCACCAGGGCTTCCGCATCAAAGAAGTTCCCATCCCGACTTACTACGGCGACGAGATTTGTTACGTCAACGGCATGCGCTACGCCTGGGACGTGACCATGGCTGTGTGGCGATACCGGCGCACCGTGTTCGGCAACACGCGCTTCCCGGAATTCCAGGAATACTGGCGCCACTATCCGCTAAAGCGGAGCAAGCACTCCAGCCACGATACCCTCATGCGGCTGGTGGGCCGCGGCCACACCATCCTGGACATCGGGTGCGGAGAGGGTTACCTGAGTAGTGAACTGGCGGCGGCGGGCAATGAAGTAATCGGCGTGGATCTGCTCGAGAAGCCAGAGTGCGTGGATTCGATGAAGGCGTATTGCCGCTGCGATCTCAGCCAGGGTCTCGACATCGAGCAGGAGCCCCTCCGCTCGACGCATCCCGACCGGATTCTCCTGCTCGACGTTCTTGAGCACTTGCCCCGTCCCGAGCCGATCCTCGAAGCCTGCCGCGCGCTGCTGCCGCCCGGCGGAGTCGCGATCATCACCGTGCCGAACGTCGCCAATCTATGGATACGGCTCAGTCTGCTCCTGGGCCGGTTCGAGTACACCGACCGCGGGATTCTGGACCGCACCCACGTCCGCTTCTACACGCGCAAAGCCGCCCGGCGGATGCTGGAGGAAAACGGCTTCGAGGTGATTCGGGAGAGCGCCACGGTAGTGCCCATTGAGATCGCTCTCACCGCCCCGCCGACAAACCGCGTGATGATGCTGCTGAACGGGCTGCTCGCGGCGGCCGCGAGAGTCTTCCCAACGCTATTCGGCTACCAGCTTCTGTTTGTGGCCCGAACCGCGCGCTAGCCCGCCTCCGTCCCTCTCCTTTCCGTCCCCGCGCCGTCCCCCCACCACCGAACCGCGACCGTGAGGGAGCGGACCACCCCACAAATATCGCGAACTCCCCGGCGCCCCGCAACGTAATAAGAACTAGTAGAAGAGGGGGAGGTGCGGCGTGGGATCCTTCGGAAAACAGCTCAGGCAAGTGGCGCGACGGCTGATGCGCGCTCCGATGTTCACGGCGGTGATCGTCATTACCATCGGGATCGGAGTGGGCGCGAACACCGCGATCTTCAGTGTCGTCGACGGCATTCTACTTAAGCCCCTGCCCTACCCGGAGCCCGCCCGCCTGGTGAGCGTAAGGCAATCCGCGCCCAGCATCAACATGAACGACATGCCGCTGTCGCCCTCCGACTACTTCACGTTCCGCGACGACAACCGCACCTTCCAGAACTTCGGTATCTGGGGTGGTGGAACCGTGAGCGTCACCGGCCTGGCGGAACCCGAGCAGGTGCTGAACCTCTCCGTTACCGCGGGAACTCTCGATGCCCTTGGCGTCCGGCCGGCGCTGGGGCGGTGGTTCACCGCCAAGGACGACAGCCCCGGCAGCCCGGACACGACGATCCTGACCTACGGCTATTGGCAACGCCGGTTCGGCGGCAGCGCGGCGGCGATCGGGCGCCGGATTCTGGTGGACGGCGTGGCCAGGGAGATCGTCGGCGTCATGCCCCGGACATTCCGGTTCCTCGATGCGAAGGCCGCTCTGCTGCTCCCCTTTCGTTTCGATCGCGGCAAGACCTTCCTGGGAAACTTCAGCTTCGAGGGCATCGCCCGGCTCAAACCCGGGGTGACACTGGAGCAAGCCAACGCAGACCTGGCACGCATGATTCCAGTCGTGAACACCCGGTTCCCGCCGCCGCCCGGTTTCAGCGTGAAGTTGTTCGAGGACGTTCGCGTCCTGCCCGGCATCCGTCCCCTGAAGCAGGATGTGGTCGGCGACCTGGGGAAGGTGCTGTGGGTGTTGATGGGGAGCATCGGCCTGGTGCTGCTGATCGCCTGCGCGAATGTGGCCAACCTGCTTCTGGTCCGGGCGGAGGGGCGCCAGCACGAGCTGGCGATTCGCGCCGCCCTGGGCGCCGGGTCGGGCCGTCTCGCCGGCGAGATCCTGATCGAGAGCGTTGTTCTGGGCCTGTCGGGGGGCGTTGTCGGAGTCGGACTGGCGTATGCAGCGCTCAGCGCGCTGGTTGCGATCGCGCCGGCGAATCTGCCCCGCATCGAGAACCTCACCCTGGACCCGCTGGCCCTCGCATTCGCATTGGCGGTCTCGGTCGCCGCAGGATTGCTGTTCGGCCTGGTGCCGGTGATCAAACACGCGACGCCGAACATGGTCGCGGCGCTCCGCTCCGGAGGGCGAACGTCGAGCCAGGGCCGCGAAGCGCACCGTGCGCGCAATGCGCTGGTTGTGGTGCAGGTGGCGCTGGCCGCGGTGCTGCTGATCAGCTCCGGCCTCATGATCCGGACCTTCCGGGCCCTGCGCCACGTCCCACCCGGCTTCACGGCTCCAGGCGAGTTGCAGACCATGACCATCTTCATCCCCGAGGCCCGGGTCAAAGAACCGGAGCGCGTGGTGCGAATGTTCCAGGAGATCGAGCGGCGGCTTTCCTCCATTCCTGGAGTCTCGGCAACGGCATTCGCCAACTCGGTTCCGACCGATGGAAACAGCAGCACGGATGTGCTCTACGCAGAGGACCGGAGCTACCGCGAGGGAGAGGTCCCGCCGCTGCGGCGGTTCAAGTTCGTGACGCCGGGCTTCTTCGCGACGATGGGCACGCCATTGGTGGCCGGCCGCGACTTCACTTGGACCGACCTCTACGACAAACGCGAGGTCACCATCGTCTCGGAGAACATGGCGCGAGAGATGTGGCACGACCCGGCAACCGCGCTCGGCAAGCGAATCCGCGAGGGTTCGAAGGACCCCTGGCGTGAGATCGTTGGAGTGGCGGCGGACGTCCGCCAGGACGGCGCGGACCAGAAGGCTCCGGCCACCGTGTATTGGCCGGCCCTGATGAGTACGTTTTGGGGCGATAGTCCGTTCCTGACCCGTCAGGTGGTTTTCGCGATTCGCAGCCCCAGGGCCGGATCCGAGAGCCTGCTCAAGGAAGTGCGGCAGGCAGTGTGGTCCGTCGATCGCGACCTGCCCCTCGACCGCGTCCGGACCATGGAAGAGTTCTACCGCTCATCGATGGCGCGCAGCTCGTTCACTCTGGTGATGCTCAGCATCGCCGGCGGCATGGCGCTGCTGCTCGGCATCGTGGGGATCTACGGCGTCATCTCTTACTCGGTATCGCAACGGACCCGGGAGATCGGCATCCGCATCGCGCTGGGCGCGGATCGGACGGCGCTCAGAACGATGGTGGTCCGGCAAGGCCTCGTGACAGCACTGGTGGGAGTGGCGTTTGGTCTCGCAGCCGCGGCTGCGCTGACGAGGCTGATGGCATCGTTGCTGTTTGAGATCAGCCCCGTCGATCCGCTGACCTATGCCGCCGTGTCCGCCGGCCTGCTGGCGGCGGCGGCCGCCGCCAGCTTCGTCCCGGCGTATAAGGCATCGGGCGTGAACCCGGTCAACGCCCTGCGAGCGGAGTAGCGCCTTCTATTGGCCCATCGGCCCATGCGCGAGGTAGTAGTACACCTCGTTCCAGCGCAGTTCGTTCTTGAAGCCCGAATCGGTGGTGCCCTTCCCGATGGTCACGCACTCCAGGCCCGCGATGTCGGCGAAGTCCTGGAACATTTCGCTGGTTGCAGCCTGCGTGAACGCCGTGTGGTGCGCGCCGCCGGCGTTGATCCAGCAGCCGAGCGCGGTCTCGAAGTTCGGCCTGGGTTCCCACACCGCCTGAGCTACCGGCAGCTTGGGCATGGGCTGGTTCGGCTTCACCACATCCACCTCGTTGAGGATCAGGCGGAAGCGGTTGCCCAAGTCGATCATCGACGCGTTGAGCGCCGGGCCCGGGGCCGTGTTGAAGACCAGGCGCGCCGGGTCGGCCTTGCCGCCGATGCCCAGCGGATGGGCTTGCAGAGACGGCTTGCCGTCGGCGATGGACGGGCAGATCTCGAGCATGTGCGCCCCGAGGACCTTCTTCCCGTCGTTGGACATGTGGTAGGTGTAATCCTCCATGAAGGTCGCGCCACCCTTCATGCCCGCGCCCATCACCTTGGTCGCGCGCACGAGCGCCGAAGTCTTCCAGTCGCCTTCCGCGCCGAAGCCGTAACCGTCGGCCATCAGGCGCTGCACGGCCAGGCCGGGCAACTGCACGAGGCCATGCAGGTCTTCGAAGGTAGTCGTGAATCCCTTGAACCCGCCGGCCTCGAGGAAGGAGCGCATGCCCAACTCGATCCGTGCCTGCTCGCGCACGTTCTCGTAGTGGGCGCCGCCCTTGCGCACGTCCGCCAACGCATCGTACGTGTCGAAGTATTCCTCGACGAGCTTATCGATGGCGGCGCCGCCCACCTTCGACACGCTGCACACGAGGTCGCCGACGCCAAAGCCGTTCACCGCATAGCCGAAGGCGATCTGCGCCGCGACCTTGTCGCCTTCCGTGACCGCTACTTCGCGCATGTTGTCGCCGAAGCGTGCGAAACGGGCGCCCTGCCAGTCGTTCCAGGCAGCAGCCGCGCGAGCCCAGGCGCCGAGCTTGGCCTGCACCGAGGCTTCCTGCCAGAAGCCGACCACGACCTTCCGGTTGATGCGCATGCGGCTCATGATGAACCCGTGCTCGCGGTCGCCGTGGGCGGCCTGATTGAGGTTCATGAAATCCATGTCGATGCTCGACCAGGGAATCTCGCGGTTGTGCTGGGTGTGGAGATGCGCGATCGGTTTGCGCAGTCCACGGAGGCCGTTGATCCACATCTTCGACGGCGAGAAGGTGTGGCACCAGGTGATCACCCCGATGCAGTCGGCTGCGTTGTTGGCTTCCTGGCACACCGCGGAGATGGCATCCGGCGTCGTCAGCACCGGCTTGAAGACCACCTTCACTGGGATGGCAGCAGATTCGTCGAAAGCCTTGGCGATCTCCTGGGAGTGAAGCGCCACCGTTTTCAGAGTCTCCGGGCCATACAAGTGCTGGCTGCCGGTCAAGAACCAGATTTCTCCAGTCAGTTTCATGAGATTCCTATCCTCCTACCCGATATTAGGTAAGCCCTTTCATGCTTTGGGTTGTCAGCGCCATCCCACGGGAGGGCAAGACCATAGTATAAGTTGCACGCGTTCGAAGCAACCGGGCCATCCGCCCGGAACCCTCGGCCGTTGTCAGCGCTTGCAACGCAGGGCATAGGCGTCGTAGGCGGCGCGGTCAAACAGCACGAAGACCACCTCCCGGACCTTTGTGTCGCTGCGCTCGAGGTGCTTAG
>Ga0265331_10002700_pt1 | contig 11819 bp, 11 predicted proteins | sample 41923metaG_FD_202088 | JGI IMG/M metagenome (GOLD analysis project Ga0265331, IMG submission 202088) | Rhizosphere microbial communities from Carex aquatilis grown in University of Washington, Seatle, WA, United States - 4-19-23 metaG | ecosystem: Host-associated > Plants > Roots > Rhizosphere...
GAGAGTCTCGTGCGGCTCAACACGATCGCGCCCATTCTGCTCACGAAGTACGTCGTGCGCTCGATGATGGTCGAAAAGGCGGGCCGTATCGTCAATATCTCATCGATCGTGGCAGCGACCGGCTATAGCGGTCTTTCGGCCTATTCCGCTACGAAGGCGGCGCTCGTCGGATTCACACGTTCCCTGGCACGCGAAGTTGGGCAGCTCGGGATCACAGTGAACGCGGTTGCGCCCGGGTTTGTCGATACGGAGATGACACACGAGCTCAGTGGTGGCCAACGCGAGCAGATCATGCGTCGTAGTGCCCTGCGTCGTATGGTGGAGGGTAAGGATGTGGCTGGAAGCGTTGAGTTTTTGTTGAGCGAGCAGGCCAGGAACATTACCGGCATTACGCTTACCGTCGATGCCGGCAATACGGCGTAGGTCGGCCGGCGTTCACATCCGTATTGTGCTGCATTGCAGCATCCGGTAGAGGGACTGGTCCAACACCCTATAGACTCCCTGCTGGCGGTCGTCGAAATACAGTGCATCCCCGATTTTCGCCTGATCGTACCCTTCGGCCGCCAGATCCTGTTTGCGGAGCTTGAACGTCCCTGTGATCTCGATGGCGGATACGATCCGCAGGAACACTGGCCGGGCGTAGTCCGGCAGGCGCTTCGCCAGGTGCTCGCGGAAGGCCGCCAGATCAAACTCCGGCCCAACGGCAACCGCGGCCATTCCAGCACGCCCATCCGCCCCCGGCACCGTAACACCATACACGGCGGCATCCGTCACCCCGGGGCAGGAAGTTACGATGGCCGTTACCTCACCAGTTGAAACATTTTCACCTTTCCACCGAAAGGTATCGCCCACCCGGTCTACGAAGTAATAGAATCCCTGCTCGTCCTTGCGCATCAGATCGCCTGTGCGATACCAGGCATCTCCGGGGGCAAACACGTCGCGGAGGATCTTTTTTTCCGAGGCCGCCGGGTCCGCATAACCCTCGAAACGACCGCCGTGTTTGCCTGCGGCGTCGGAGATCTCGCCGATCGCTTCGCCGGCTTCATTGGTGGCGCAACGGATGCACCGCCCGGATTCGTCGCGCAGTGGCGCGCCGGCGCCGAGATCGAATTTCACCAGCGCCACCGGCATACGGTGCGACAGGAACGGCGGAATGCGCCCGATCGCACCCGGTCGGCCCTCGCAGTTGTACAGCGAAAAGCTGCCCTCCGTGGCCGCGTAATACTCCAGGATATGGGGAATGTGGAAACGTTCCCGGAAAGGCTCCCAGACCTCGGGGCGCAAGCCGTTACCGCAGCATAGCCGTAACGAGTGTTGTGTTTCCAAGGGTTGCGGCGCGGCCGTCAGCAGGTAGCGACACAATTCCCCGATGTATTGAAACACCGTACAGCGCTCAGCCACGATGTCCTTCCAGAACTCGCTGGCCGAGAAGCGCTCACGTAGAACGACCGTGCCACCGCCCACTAGCGTTGCCCCTGTGGCTACAACACCGCCTACGCTGTGGTAAAGGGGGAGGCAGTTGTACATCCGGTCGTCAGGTCGGGTGTTCATCAGACCTGCAAACCAGTGGCTCCATTGCATGACGCGCAGGTGGCTGACATTAGCTGCTTTGGGAAGTCCGGTGGTTCCGGAGGTATAGATGTGGAGGGCCCGGTCATCCAATGACGGCGGCGGGCGCTCCTGCGTGGTGATTGTCTCTGCAGATAATTGCGCAGCCGCGAGGTCGACCCGTGGAAATTCGCAAGGCCCATCGGGGGGCCCGTGGAGCCAGCAACGTGCGCTGATGTGGTCTAGCGCTGCTCGCAGGGCCGCAGCCAGAGAGGCGGCAACGATGACATAACGCGGCGCCACGATGTTGATGGAGTGGGCCAGGACTTCGCCAGTCAAGTTGGTGTTGAGCAGGGACACGACCACACCGACCCGCGTCAGGCCCAGCCAGATCGCCAGGTAGTCCGGGCAGTTTGGCATCAACAGACAAACGACGTCCCCGGCAGTGAGGCCCTGCTCGAGCGCCCAGCGCGCATAGCGGTTGACTGAAGCGGCCAGCTCACGGTAGTTCAGGGAGGCGTCGCGACTCGCCAAGGCGGGTGCCGTACCGAAGCGTTCCGCCAGCGTTCCGATCAGCACCGGCAGGACGGGCGCCGTGCGGCGATCGATGGGCGCCGTGAGCTCCAGGGCGCGCACCCAGGCTTTCAACGGCGATTTCATGTTTTCGTCGGGAGGAGCCGTCATAATAGGTCATCAGCGCACGCGAACGGTGGTGCCATAAATGAAAAGCGAGACGATTGCCCTGCACGGCGGCTTTGACGCCGACCCTACCACCAAAGCCGTTGCGGTGCCGATCTATCAGACGGTAGCGTACTCCTTCGACAGCGCCGAGCACGGCGCCGCGTTGTTCAACCTGGAGGCCGAAGGCTACCGCTACACGCGTATCGGTAACCCGACCAACTCCGTGGTGGAGCGAAGGGTCGCCATGCTCGAAGGCGGCATCGATGCTCTGACGTGCAGCTCCGGACAGACGGCGTTGTATTACGCGTCACTCAACGTCGCCGATCACGGTCGCAACATAATCTCCGTGCCGCAGCTCTACGGTACCACTCACACCTTGTTCGCCCACGTGTTGCCGCGCCTGGGCGTCACCGTGAAGTTCGCTAAATCCGATCGTCCTGAGGACATGGAGGCGCTGGTCGACGAAAACACGCGCGCTCTGTTTTGTGAGACTGTGTGTAATCCTGCCGGTAACGTGTGCGATATCGAGGCGATGGCGGCGGTCGCGCATCGGGTCGGGGTTCCGCTCATCGTCGACAACACCGTTCCAACGCCCATCCTGATCCGCCCGATCGAGTACGGCGCGGACATTGTGTTGCATTCGCTGACGAAGTTCCTCGGCGGGCATGGCACCACACTGGGTGGCATCGTAGTGGATAGCGGCAACTTCCCGTGGGAAAAGCATGCAGCGCGTTACCCGATGTTCACGACGCCGGATGAGTCCTATCACGGTCTCGTGTACACGGAGCATTATGGGAAAAAAGCGTTTCTGGGGCGCTGCCGCAGCGTGTATCAAAGGACCATGGGTGCCGTGCTGGCGCCTCTGAACGCGTTCCTGCTGCTCCAGGGCATCGAGACGGTGGCGTTGAGAATCGACCGCCATGTCGAGAACGCCCGGCGCGTGGCCGAGTTTTTGCGGGACGATCCGCGGGTCGCGTCCGTGAGTTATGCCGGGTTTCCCGATAATCCGTATTACCCGTTGGTGCAGAAGTATCTGGGCGGCCGCGCCTGTTCATTGTTGACTTTTGCTATCCGCGGCGGTTTCGATGGCGGGGTGCGCTTTTACAATGCCTTGAAGCTCTTCAAACGACTGGTGAACCTGGGTGACGCAAAATCGCTCGCGTGCCATCCGGCATCGACGACTCATCGCCAGATGTCACCCGCCGAACAGCGCCTGGCCGGTATCGGACCGGAAACGATCCGCCTGAGTGTCGGTATCGAGCACATCGACGACATCCTTGCCGATCTCGACCAGGCGCTAGCCGCGGCCTCACGCTGATATGGGCAACATTCTTTCCCCACCCATCCCCGCGCTGTTTCCGGACCGTAAGACACGCGAGCGAGTCGATGACCTGCTGACGCGCGAGCTGGCGAGCGCGAATGAGCGAATTGCGGTCGGTCCGGTCATGCCAAGACTGGATATGGCGAAGTTTCGTCAGGAGCTGGCCGGCTACGATTTCGAGATGCCGCGGGCCGTGGATGACGTGCTTGCCTGGAGCATCGCGCAGCTCGAGCACGGCACCGTACACATGACTCACCCGCGCTACTTCGGGTTGTTCAATCCAGCGCCCGTTGCTCCGGCGCAATGGGCGGATCGTATTGTAGGCGCTTTCAATCCGCAGTTGGCGAGCTCAGGATCGTCACCGGCGCCGGTCGAAATCGAGGCTCACGTCATCCGCGCGATCGCTCGTCGCGCAGGCTTGCCTCCGGAGGCCGCCGGTCATTTCACCACCAGCGGGTCTGAGGCCAACTACACAGCACTGATCTGTGCTTTGACACGTGCTGAGCCGCGTTTCAGCGCCGAAGGCGCGCGCGCGTTTGCGGGCCCTATTGCTCTCTATACTTCGCGGGAATGCCACCCCGCCTGGCTGAAAATTGCTCATCAGGCGGGTGTTGGCCGCGCGGCGCTGCGCCTCGTCCCTACAGACGGCCGCGGCCGCATGAGCAGTGAGGCGCTTGCCGAGATGGTCGAGCGCGATCTGCGGGACGGGGCGGTGCCGGTGCTCATTGCAGCGACCGCGGGCACTACCGGCGGAGGGATGATCGATCCATTGGAAAGCTGCGCAGCGGTCGCGCGGGCTCACGGCATCTGGTACCACGTAGACGCCGCCTGGGGCGGCGCTGCGTTGGCATCCGATCGGTTGCGGGGAACGCTCGCGGGCATTGAATCGGCCGACTCGGTGACGATCGATGCCCATAAGTGGTTCGCCACCACCATGGGTTGTGGCATGTTTGTGTCACGGGATGCCGCGGTGTTGAATCAAGCATTCACCGTGGGAGGCGACTTCATGCCTTCCAACGCCATGGACCTCTCCTCTCCGAGGCCTTCCATGCCTCGACGAGCTTCATGCCGTCGAGCATTTCGCACATCGATCCCTATCTCAATACGGTGCAATGGTCGCGGCGCTTCCTCGGACTGCGCTTGTTCCTGGCCCTTGCCGTGGCAGGGTGGGGTGGCTATGGCGCCCACGTGGAGCGGGCCGTGGCGGTGGCAGAGCAGGTGAAAGAGCGGCTTCTGGAACGCGGCTGGCGGGTGCTCAACGACTCGCCGCTCGCTGTCTTGTGTGTGGCCCCGCCCGTGTCCGCCGGGAACGCCAGTGAGATTCGGCCTATCGTCAGTAACCTGCTGGCTTCAGGGCGAGCCTGGGTGGCGCGCACCACGTTTGAAGGTCAAGAAGTTGTAAGAATTTGTGTAACCCACGGCGAAACCTCGCTCGCCGACATCGATGAGCTCGTCGCAGGGTTAACTGTCGTTCCCGGAGGCTGAGGCGAGCAGCCGCGTCACCGTCCCCTCCACCGAAGCGATGGAATCGAAGTTGGCGGGCGTGATATCGGCTTGTGGGATGGCGAGATCGAATTCGACCTCGATGGCGAGCATGAGGCTGATCATTTTCATGGAGCTCATGCCGAGCTCGTTGAGCCGAGCCGTGGTCGAAAGGGGCGGCGATCCCGGGGAACGCTCCAGAATCCGCTCCACCAGGGCGATGACCCGCTCGCGGGGTGACCCACCGGCGGTGTTGTTCTGCGACTCGCTCATAGACGGGACGAGGATACCTTGGCGGATGGGGGTGTTGGTGCAGTTTCGTCTCGTGGGTGCGCCCTGGCGAGAGTTGCGAGCCAATTGCGATATATACGTATGGCTCCCTCACTCCACGTGTTCTCCAATGCATCGGCGATGGCGGCTGTCGGAAACTCCGCCAGCAGGTCAGGAGCTGGACCGGCCGTCACGCGTTGCTCGAAAGCGCTCAGCAGTTCGAGCGCCGCCGGCGGGAAGTAATGGTGGGGCAGATTCGGGTAGTGCGGTTGTTGTCCGCGCAGGAATCGGCCAACATCGCGGCGATACTCGCGCAGCAGCGTCGTTTCTTCGTACTCGGGATGGCCTTGAAAGCATACGAGCAGGCTGCGCGATTGCTTCATGAACATGTCGGCGCCGGTCGCGGCTGACGAAGTGACGATCGAGTAACCCGCGTGGCGCAGTTGCTCGACAGGAAGCTCATTCCAACGTGAGTGGGGTGTATGGACCGGCCCCTTCAGGCCCTCGAGCAGGGGTTGATCGGGCGCCACGGTATGGGCAAATACGCCACAGCACTTGGAGCCGAGGCGCCGCCGGCGCACTCCATCCAGCAGCTCGACGGCGGCATGCGCCGCCAGGCAGGACCAGATGCTGGAAGTAGTGTTGGTTTCGGCCCACTGCAGAAGCTGCCCCATGCGCGGCCAGTAGGGCTCGTCGCTCAGCAGCGGTGCGAGCGGCTCCATGCCGGTCACGATCAGGGCATCCAGTGGCTCGCCCAGCAGCGCATCGATGGGCCAGTAGGTGCCGCTATCGAGCTGCGCGCGCCCCAGGTCTCCCCGCGGGACTTCGGGAAGAAAGGACAGTCGCAACCGAACATCATACGCATCGGCTGCATTGCTCAACAGGCGCGTGAATTGGGCCTCTGTGGCTTCAAGCGCCGAGTCGGGCATATTGTTGACCAGCCCTATTACGAGGCCAACGCGGGCGCCTCGGCGTATCGACCCCTTTTGGGAAAGGTTACGGGAACAATGATGTTCGACGTCCAGTGGCATTAAAGTTCACTTAATCCAACTCGGTGTCACTGTAATGCATCTCTTACGATCGAGTGTAAACAGTGATGTACATTATTACCCTACTTGGCGTATGGTTACAGCAGAATTAGAGCGTGTGCGGGCTGTGTAGAATGGAAGCGCCAGTTCTTCTCAGAAGCATCGATTCGTCGCCGGGTGACTTACAGAGCCGTGCCCGGGCGGTGGCTGCCATTGCGGCCAACAACGCGGTCGATGTCGACGCTGCCGGACGTTTTCCCAGCGAGGCCTGCGCTGCCCTCAAGCAGCAGCGCTTGCTTGGGGTCATGGTCTCGCGGGACCTCGGGGGCGAAAGCGCGAGCATCGCAGATGTAGCGGACGTCTGTTATCTGTTGGGCCAGGCCTGTGCTGCCACCGCCATGATCTACGCCATGCATCAGATCAAGGTGGCTTGCGTTACGCGGCACATGCGTGATAACGCGGTGCTGGCCGAAATGATGCGGCGCCTTTGTGCGGAGCAGCTGCTTCTGGCGTCCTCCACGACGGAAGGGCAGAGCGGCGGTAACGTGCGCTCCAGCGAGGCGCCGGTCGAGTATGACGGCGATCGGATTCAACTCGAGCGTAAGGCCAGTGTCATCTCCTATGGCGCCTATGCCGACGGAATCGTAACCACGGCGCGCCGCTCGGCGGATGCCGCCGGCTCCGACCAGGTGTTGGTTGCATTTCTGAAGAGCGACTACACGCTGACCCGGCTGCAGGGTTGGAACACGCTGGGCATGCGGGGCACCTGTAGTGAAGGGTACTCTCTGAAGGCAGCCGGCAAGGCCGGGCAGATTCTCCCTGAGTCGTACGAGAATATCCATCCGCAGACAATGGTGCCTTTCGCTCATTTGCTGTGGGGGTCCGTATGGACCGGTATCGCGGCCAACGCCACGACCCGCGCGCAGGCCTTCATTCGCGCGGCCATGCGCGGCGGCAGCGGCCAGCTTCCTCCAGGAGCGCCGCAGTTTACAAAAGCGCTTGCTTCGCTGCGAACGCTGCGCGGCATGTTGGCGAGCTCCCTGCGCGCCTATGAGCACAACATGCACGATCCAAAGGCGCTGACCTCCGTCGAATTCCAATCTCTAATCACGATGACGAAGGTCGAGGCGTCCGAGCATGCCGTTGGAATCGTGATGAGCGCGTTGCGCGCCTGCGGCTTGTCGGGTTATCGCAGCGACGGGGATTTCACGATCGGCCGGCACCTGCGCGACGTACTGTCCTCGCCCATCATGATCAACAACGACCGTATCCTGGCGAATCTCGCGACCAGCTCACTGATGACGCCCATTCCCGCATCGATGCGTGACTGACACACTGCCATGAACCAAACCGCAACCCCCGTCTCCCCGGCTTACGATCCACTCGAATCGCTCGCGGCGACCTTGTTCCGCCCGATGGGCAGCGATGGCGTTTATGCACGCACCGCGGTCTACGAGGACGTGATCGAAAGACTGACTCTCTTCATCACGCGCCAGCGTGACTCGCGCGCGGAAGTCTTGCGTTTCCCGCCGGTCATGAGCCGGCACCAGCTGGAGAAGTCAGGTTATTTGAAGAGCTTTCCGAACCTGCTCGGCTGTGTTTGCGCCCTGCACGGCAGCGAAGCCGCGATCCGTGCGCACGCCGACTCGCACTACTCGGGGGGCGACTGGACGAAGGGTCTGTCCGCCGCGGATCTCGTGTTGTCGCCGGCGGCCTGCTACCCGGTTTATCCGCTCGTTGCCAGCCGTGGCCGCTTGCCGCACGGCGGACTCATATTCGATGTCGCGGCCGACTGTTTCCGCCATGAGCCCTCGCGCTCGTTGGATCGTCTGCAGTCTTTCCGGATGCGCGAGTTCGTCCGCATCGGCACTCCACAGGAGATCATTTCCTTCCGCGAGCAGTGGATGGCGCGTGCCGAGGGTCTGGCGCGCGATCTGGCGTTGCCCTGCACGTTGGATGTTGCGAACGACCCGTTCTTCGGCAAGGTGGGCCAGATGATGGCCGTGAGCCAGCGGCAGAACGCCCTGAAGTTCGAGCTTCTCATTCCGTACTATGAGGGCGCGAAGCCGACGGCCTGCATGAGCTTCAATTGTCACCTCGAGCACTTCGGCGAGGTCTGGGGCATCTACGACCACGGCGGTGCCGTCGCGCATACCGGTTGTGTTGCTTTTGGCATGGATCGGCTGGCGGTGGCGCTCTTTGCCAACCACGGCGCCGATGTGGCGCGATGGCCGGCTAGCGCGCGGCAGGCACTGGGCTTTCCGACCTGACCTGACCGCCATGCCGCTCGATCCGCGCGCCAAGCGGTTCCTCGACAGGCTGGCCGCTTTGCATCCGCCGAGCGTTCTCGCCCTGACGGTGAGCGAGCGGCGCGCCGGCCTGAGTCAGATGTTGAGTTTCGCGGGACCCGCAATGCCGGTCGGGCGCGTGGCCGAGCGGACTCTCGAGGGTCCGGACGGGAGTCCCCTGGTGTTGCGTATCTACACACCCCTGGGAGTGGATGCCGAGCTGGCCCATGGATCTTGCGACCGAGCGGCTAGCAACCGAGCGGTCAGCGAGGGAACCCCCAGCGGGGACGGGCTATTGCCCGCCCTCATTTATTTTCACGGTGGCGGCCTGGTAGCCGGTAGTCTCGATACCCACGATCCCATCTGTCGCGCACTCGGCAATGCCACCGGCTGCATGATAGTTGCCGTCGATTATCGGCTGGCCCCCGAGCATCCCTTTCCCGCTGCGATCTACGATGGCTGCCATGCGACTGTCTGGATCGCCGCCCATGCGCGGGAGTTGGGTATAGACCCTGGGCGCCTCGGGGTATGCGGGGATTCCGCGGGCGCTACTCTCGCTGCCGTCGTTTGCCAGAAGGTCTCGGCTTCGGGAGAGGCCAGGTTGGCATTGCAGTTGCTGTTGTGTCCCATCATGGATTTTTGCACTGAGACGGATTCGCGCCGGGACTATGCGGCCGGGTACCTGGTGGATCAGGCGACGCTGGATCACGATCTCAAGCATTACCTCGGAGCTGACGGCGACCCCGCGCATCCGCGGGTGTCACCACTACGTGCTACGGATGTCAGCGACCTGCCACCTACTTGTATTCATACCGCGGAATTCGATCCGTTGCGGGACGAAGGGGCCGCGTACGCCGCGCGGCTGCGGGAGGCGGGTATCAAGACCACCTATCGGTGCCACTCCGGTATGATTCACCTGTTTTATGGGATGGGTGCGCTCATTCCTTATGTGGCGACCGCCTATGAAATGATCGGTTCCGATATCCGATCCTTGCTCGGGGAAACTCAATGACGAATCGCCTCGAGGTCGAGAAGATTGTGAAGGACCTGCATGCCGCGCGGACCGAAGGGCGCCTGGACGCGGTCTGTGCGCTATTTGCGCCCGGTGCAACCTTCAAAATCGCCGGCGCCAGTGACGGCAAGCCCATCGCGATCACGGCCGAGGGGAATGCGGAAATCCGTACCTGGCTGGCCGTGATGCTCAAGACGTTCAAGCTCACCCGCTACCAGCTTCTCTCGGTGGTGGTCGAGGGCGCGCGGGCCGCGGCCTACTGGCGAGTCGATATCCACTCAAAGATCACGGGCGTCGTGGTGCCAACCGAACTGGTAGATCTGCTGGAAGTGAGCGATGGACGGATAACCAGCTACAAGGAATTCTTCGCGCCCTGCTGAAGAGGAGTAATTGCTGCGTAGCAGCAAAACCTTTCAGGCGGCTGGAGTCTGGATCCGCTGGGGCTGCGGCGGCTCACTGTCTGAGCGATGGGCTTCGACTTCCAGCTTCCACGCGTCGTGGCAACGGGGATGGAAATGAAGTGTTACCGGCGCTCCGTCCAGTTCCGCCTCCACCTCGTATTCCACCTCGGTGGAAGACACGAGCACGCGACAAAAGTCGCAAGGAACGCCACATCCTTTGCCGCCCCAGAGGCGAACCGGTCGTGCCCGGCGTAAAGCCGCCACGTTGAGGCGCCCTGTGCGTGAGGCCTCGTCGAAACCATCCCGATCGGCGGAAGCGGGCCCGTTCATTCATATACCTTGCAGCTTCGCGACTGCTAGTTGGCCGCTGACGTCAGTGTCACTATGCGCCGTCCGGGCAGGGCGGGCAAGTACTGCTACGCTTGCGGCGTTCCGCGCAGGGCCGTCAGTGAGACGTAATCCAACACTTTCGGATCGCGGGTCGCGGAAAGCCTGGAATGGGTTGCCCTGAGCGGCCGCTTTCCGCTATTTTCCCGTGCGCTCGAGTGCGGAACATAAAAAGTATGCGGAGCCTGTGTCCGACAGGCTCTTAGGTTCGGGGTTTTCGAACGTCGCACGGAAGATCCCTTCGCGATTGCGGACTTGGAGATTCTCCGTGGCTATAGCTAGCCGTCTTCGCACGGTTGGTTTGCGCGTCAACGCCCCTGGCATCGCCCAGGAGACTGTCCTGTCCCCTAAGCATTTCCCCGCGCTCTGTGAACCAGGCGCGGTGCTGTCCATTTTTGGAGCCCGATGATGCAGACACAAGAACGTGTGCGCCGCCGTGCCGTAAAGACCGGCAAGACTGGCCGTGCGAAGACCAATGGTGGTGCGAATGGTAGTAATACCCACGTTGATGGAAACGAGCTGGATGTTCGGAAGCTGTTGAGGGCTCTGCAAGCAGTACGTGACGGCGACTTTTCTGTCCGCCTGGCGAGCGATCAGACCGGTCTGGCCGGTAAGGTGGCGGACACCTTCAACGAGATCGTGAACTCCAACCAGCGCCTGGCCCGCGAGCTGGAACGGGCCGGGCAGATCGTCGGTAAGGACGGTAAGACGCGCCATCGCGTGTCCATCGACCGGCGGTCGGGCGCCTGGGGGGCAATGGAAGCCTCTGTTAATACGCTGATCGATGACCTCCTGTGGCCCACGACCGAGGTAACCCGAACCATCTCGGCGATGGCCAAGGGCGACCTCTCCCAGACCATGAGTCTCGAGGTCGATGGCCGTAGCCTCAAAGGTGAGTTCCTTCGGTCGGCCACGATCGTCAACACTATGATCGAGCAGATGGGAGCCTTTACCTCCGAGGTCACACGCGTGGCGCGTGAAGTGGGCACCGAGGGCAAGCTCGGGGGCCAGGCAGCGGTGCCGGGTGTGTCAGGCACCTGGAAGGATCTCACTGACAGTGTCAACTCAATGGCCAGCAACCTGACTGGCCAGGTGCGCAACATCTCCGAGGTCACGATTGCTGTCGCGAATGGCGACCTTTCCCGCAAAATCACTGTCGACGTCCGCGGTGAGATTCTGCAGCTCAAAGAGGCCATCAATACGATGGTTGATCAGCTGCGCTCGTTCGCGGCGGAAGTTACGCGCGTGGCGCGTGAGGTTGGTACCGAAGGAAAGCTGGGTGGTCAGGCTATCGTACCCGGTGTGGCGGGTACCTGGAAGGATCTGACTGACTCCGTCAACGCGATGGCGACCAACCTGACAGGTCAGGTTCGTAACATCGCCGAAGTAACGACCGCCGTG
>Ga0265331_10002702_pt1 | contig 11815 bp, 9 predicted proteins | sample 41923metaG_FD_202088 | JGI IMG/M metagenome (GOLD analysis project Ga0265331, IMG submission 202088) | Rhizosphere microbial communities from Carex aquatilis grown in University of Washington, Seatle, WA, United States - 4-19-23 metaG | ecosystem: Host-associated > Plants > Roots > Rhizosphere >...
TCCGGCAGTGGGCGGGGCCGCCGGGTTCTTCACCGCGCTGGTGGGCGCGCTGTGGGCTTATGACGGCTGGAACAACGTGAGCATGGTGTCCTCGGAGATACGGAACCCGCAGCGAAGCCTTCCGCGGGCGCTGATCGCGGGGACGATCGCGGTAATCGCACTCTATCTGCTCACCAACCTGGCGTATTTTCGCGTCCTGCCTGCGCGGGAGGTGGCCGGAGCGCCGCGCGTGGCGGCCTTGATGATGCAGCGCGTTTTCGGGGCCGTGGGGGCGAGCGCGGTGAGCATCGCTGCCATGGTGTCCATATTCGCGGCGTTGAATGGAGCCATCCTTTCGGGTGCGCGTGTCCCGTATGCGATGGCGCGAGACGGGCTCTTCTTCCGCAGAGTGGCCGACGTTCACCCGGTTTATCGCACGCCGGGCGTTTCGATCCTGGCGCTGTGCGCCTGGGCCGCGGTGCTGGTGTTGAGCGGCCGCTTCGAGGAACTGTATACGTACGTTATGTTCGCCAGTTGGATTCTTTACGGAATGACAGGAATCGCGGTGCTGGTGCTGCGGAGGCGGCGGCCGGACCTGGCGAGGCCCTACCGAACGCTAGGGTATCCGGGGGTACCAGTACTATTCGTACTGGGGGCCCTGGCGGTGGTGTGGTCCACGCTAATCCAGTCGCCGCGGGAGTCGCTTCTGGGGTTGGGGATCATTGTGACCGGTTTACCCTTTTATTTTCATTGGCGCCGGAAATTTCGGAGGGAATCCGCGGATTTCGGCGGCGCGTTTCCGGGTACCATGGCTCCGGGAAGCCCAAACCACAAAAAACCCTAGGTGTGCGTTTTTTGTTCTGATTTCAGAACAAACCACTTGAAACCCGAGCAAAAGTGCGATAAAACTGCTCTAGTATTCTTCGCGTCATCGCTTGGCTGTTCCGATTTCAGAACAGACAGGCGACCGCCACTAGGAGCAAAGATGGACGTCACCAAGATCATCAGCGATTTGCGACAGGAACGAGAACAGATAGAAGAAGCAATCATCAGCCTGGAGCGGCTGGCTCGCGGCCGCGGCAGGCGTCGCGGTAGACCGCCAGCCTGGCTGGCCATGGCAAAGAAGCGCGGCCGTCCCCCAGGAAGCAAGAACAAGACCAGCGTGGCCAAGCCTGCTGCCTCCTAGGCAGCCCCCAAGCGGACATCCGCTTACTCCTGCGGCGTGGTTCGGTGCCGTTCTGCCCTCCGGCACCGACCCGCGACCGTGAGAGGCCCCCGCGGGAAAGCTACCGATACAGCAGGTATTCCTCTCTTAGCTTGAGGAACGCACCGAGGGCGTCCTGGCCAGCCTGTTGGATGCGTGCAGGATCCTCTCCCGCCTGCAGCATCTCTATCGTCCTATGGTTCCCGATTAGCCACCGGTTCTCTTCCAGGGAGATCCGGGAAGGATACAGGCGCCCCAGGGCAGAAGCGACCTCCAGTCCCAATCTCTCCGCATCGAAAGCCTCCCGATCCGTGATCACGAATCGGACGCCTTCGACGGTCCGCCCGGAGAAGTTGCTCGAGGCGGGGCGGAAGCGCGTGGGATAAGTCCGCAGGCCGGGGATGAAGCGGGCATTCAGGAAGGACGCGAGCTCAGCCCCGCGAATCCAGTCCGCTCCGATCTGTTCGAAGGGGGCGTCGGTGCCCCGTCCCACCGAGTAGTTCCGGGAGTACTCGATCATCGCCACACCGGGGTAGAGAAGCGCGGCGTTGAGACTGCGCATGTTGGGCGAAGGGTCGATCCATGGCAATCCCGTCGAATCGAACCAGTCGCCGGGCCGCCAATCCCGCATGGCGATGACGTGCAGCGCGGCGCCGATCCGCTTGCGGGCGTTGAAGAGCCGCGCCAGTTCGCCGGCGGTCATTCCATGGCGCAGGGGAAGCGGCAGGTAGGTGGTGAACGAGGTGAGCTCGGGGTCGAGCACCGGCCCTTCGACGCGGACGCCGGTAATGGGATTGGGCCGGTCGAGGACGTAAAAGGGGATGCTGTGCGCTGCCGCCGCTTCCAGGCAGTACCCCATCGTCGTCATATATGTGTAAAAGCGGGCGCCAATATCCTGGATGTCGAAGACCAGGGCGTCGAGACCCTCGAGCATTTCGGCGGTAGGGCGCCGGCCCGCGGCCGAAGAATAGAGGCTCCAAACGCGCACGCCGGTAGCCGCATCCGTGGTGCTGGCGACGTCCTCACGGTCCTCGGCGCCGGTGATTCCGTGCTCTGGAGATAGCACCGCTGCGATCTTGACTCCGCCGGCCAGCATCAGATCGAGATTGCGCCTGCCCTCGCGGTCCACTCCGGTATGGTTGGTGATCAGGCCGGCGCGGCGGCCGGCGAGGGGCTCGAAGTTCTGGCTGGCGAGGACGTCGAGACCGGTCAGAGTGGTCGCGTTTCGTGCCACCACGCGATGGAGGCCGGGGCCCACCATGGTCTCGTTGTAGCCGGTGACGATGACGCCAGGGGTGGTCACGCCCAGCGCGCCGGCGACTACGGTTCCAATGCGTCCCCGCTCGGAGCTGAGGGAGGGCCGGACGTGCGGGTGCACGCTATTGGCGAGCAGGATCACATAGGTTTCCGAAGCGGGGTCGATCCAAAGCGAAGTTCCCGTGAATCCGCTGTGGCCGTAGGAGCCGATGGGGAACAACTCTCCGCGGTTTCCCGAAAGCGGGGAATCGATATCCCAGCCCAATCCGCGAAGCACCGGCTGATCCGCCGGAGATTGGGGCGTAGTGAATTTCTCGACCGTGAGGGGATTGAACAGCCGCGCGCCGCCGGATTCGCCGCGGCCGAGCATCATCGAGGCGAAGCGCGCCAGGTCATCGGCGGTCATGAAAAGCCCCGCGTGGCCGGCAATTCCACCCATGCGCCGGGCCGTGGGATCGTGAACGACGCCGCGCAGAATCCGCCCCTTGACGTTCTCGGTGGGCGCGATGCGCGCGTGCCAGGACGCCGGCGGCTGGAACATGCTTTCGCGCATACCGAGCGGCGTGAAGACGTCCGCCTGCGCGCGAGCGGCCAGGGTATCGCCGCCCAGCTTCTGCGCGATCTCGCCGAGCAGAATGAAATTGATGTCGCTGTACGAGAATACGGTCCCGGGCGGGACGGTGCATTTTTCCGCCAGGGCCATGCGGATGCCGGTCTGGTAGCCGCTCCACTCGGTGTCGAGGTCGAGGTCCGGCCGCAAGCCGGAAAAATGGGTCATCAGATGGCGCAGGGTGATGTCGGTTTTGCCGCCCTGAAATTCAGGGAGGTACTCCGTGACCCGGTCATTGATGCGGAGTTTCCCCGCCTCGAAGAGCTTCATCAGGACCGGCGTGGTGGCGACTACCTTGGTGAGCGACGCGACGTCGAAGACGGTGTCGAGCGTCATGGCTTCGCGTGCCGGCGCGAGCGAGCGGGATCCGTAGGCTTTGCGGTGGAGGATCCGGCCCTGGTGGCCGACGATCAGGACCGCTCCGGGCAAGCGGTTGTCGCGGACGGCCTGATTCAGGATGGCGTCGAGCTGTGGCGAAGCCGGGAACGCCGCCCCGGACGTGGGCTGGCCGAGAGCGCGCACCATGGCCGGAGCGCCGGCGACGCCGGCCATCCAGACGCGGCGGGAAATCTTCATTGCAGTTTACGCGCGATTTCCTCGAATTTTCCGGCCAGGCGAAGGTCGTTGGTGGTAAGGCCGCCGGCATCGTGCGTCATCAGATCGACGGTGACGCGGTTATAGACGTTCGACCAATCGGGGTGGTGGTTCATGGCTTCGGCGCGCAGGGCGGCGGCGGCCATGAACTCGAAAGCCTGGACGAAGTCGCTGAAGACGTATTCGCGGTGCAGCTTGCCTTCCACGACTCGCCAGCCAGGCAGGTTGTGAAGCGCGGACTCGATTTCGGAATCCGGAATCCTTGCTGGTGACGCCATGCTTTATGGTAGCCGAGCCGTGAGCTATCGGGCGCCACTTAGTTTTCCGAGACGCGTGGGGCAGGTTGGCAACCTGCGGCGGGTTGGTAACCCGCCTGCGCCAGTTGGCAACCGGCGCGTAGGATGCCATCCTGCCCCACAATGCGTGGCGCTGTTCGATTGGGCTGAAGCCTGCGCCACGAAGCTCTACACGCGGCCGTAGATCGGGACGACGGCGCCGTTGACGTCGGCGGCTGCCTCGGAGGCGAGGCACAGGAGCAGGCGCGCGATGGATTCGGGCGTGACCCAGCGCGAGAAGTCGGTGCCCGGGTTGGCGGCGCGATTGGCAGGCGTGTCGATCACGCTGGGCAGGACTACGTTGGCCGTAACTCCTGAGCGCTTCACCTCGAGCGCGATGGTGCGGACCAGGGCCACCAGGGCGGCCTTGGAAGCGCCGTAGGCGGCGAGGGTTGCGACCGGCTCGACGGCGGTCTTCGAGCCGATGGTGACGATGCGCCCGTACCTGGCCTCGATCATGGCCGGCAGGGCGGCTCGCGCGCAATAGAAAGCCGCGTTCAGGTTGAGGTCGATCATGCGGGTCCAGACGCCGTCGTCGGTCTGGGCCACGGGCGCGCCGCCCTCGAAGCCTCCAGCGAGATGCAGCAGCACATCGAGTCGCTTGAAACGTGAGAGCACCGTCTGAACGGCTCGCGCGGCCTCGTCGGGCCTTGTCAAATCGGCCGATATCTCGGATCCGGAGCGCGAGACCGCGGCCACGGTGGCGCCGGCTTCGACAAACGCCTGCGTCACGACGGTGCCCAGGGCGCCGCTGGCGCCGGCAATCAGAACCACCCTCCCCGTGAATTCGCCCATATCCGAAGACTACCGCAGACGCGCGCGGCTGGTGCCGGGGGACCGCTTCCTGGCGGTCGCGGCTCGGTAACACCACGCGGGGTGGATGGGCTCAGTCCATAATGGAAGCACATGCCGGAGACGCTGCCTCGCCTCAGAATGGATCTCGATTTCGTCCCGTCGCCTCTCCGCGACCGGCCCGGGCTGCTCATCCGCGATCCGTTTCGCTATTCCGACGCCACGCTGATCGTTCCGCCGGTGCTGGTGCAGTGTCTCGAGTTTTTCGATGGCCACCAGACGGACCTGGACCTGCGAGCGGCGCTGGTGCAGCTGACCGGCGACCTGCAGATGGGCGAGGTCGAGCAGCACCTGAGGCAGGCGCTGAGCGATGCCGGCTTCGTCGAGGACGACGTCTACCGCCGGCTGCGCGCGGAACAGCACGCCGCGTTCGCACGGGCCGAGCGGCGGGAGGCCTCGCACGCGGGCGGTGCCTATCCGGAAGAGGCCGAGGCGATGCGGGCGACGCTCGGCGGCTGGATGTCGGCGGTGGCGCCCGCGCCGCTCGGCGGACTGGTTGGAATCGCGGCGCCGCACATCAGTCCCGAGGGCGGGTATCACACCTACGCGGCCGCTTACGGCGCTCTCGGCGCGGAGTACAAGGACCGCGTGTTCGTCATCCTGGGCACGTCGCACTATGGGGAGCCGCAGAAATTCGGCCTCACCATGAAGTCCTTCGTGACTCCGCTGGGCGAGGCGCGGACGGAGCGGGCGCTGGTGGAGCGGCTGGTGGCGGCCGGCGGCGATGCGGTAAACCTGGAGGACTACTGCCACGCGGTGGAGCATTCGATCGAGTTTCAGGTGGTCTTTTTGCAGCACCTCTTCGGGCCCGAGATCCGGATTCTGCCGGTGCTCTGCGGCTCGTTCGCGGCCAGCATCCGCGGCGGCGGGAAGCCGGAGGATGACGCGGGCATCCAGCGTTTCTTCGGCGCGTTGAGCGACATGGCATCGCAGGAAGGGCAGCGCCTGTTCTGGGTGATGGGGATTGACCTGGCCCACATGGGCAAGCGCTACGGCGATCCGTTCCCCGCGCGGGCGAATGAAGGGCCGATGGCGCACGTGGCCGAGGCCGACCGGCGGCGTATCAGCCTTCTCGAAAGCGGCGACGCTGCGGGCTTCTGGGGTGCGATTCAGGAGAACGGCGATCCGCTGAAGTGGTGCGGCTCAGCCCCCCTGTATACGTTCCTGAAGGCCATGCCCACGGCTCGCGCGCGACTGCTCGGCTACGAGCAGTGGAACATCGACGAGCAGAGCGTGGTCAGCTTCGGCGCGCTGGCGTTCGAGGGCTGAGTACCGAGCCGCGACCGCGAGGGAGCGGTCCGCTTGCTTACGCGCGCGGTTCAGTGCTGGCTGGTGTGAGGCTAGCGCAGCTGCCAGCGCAGCGGCTTTCCGGGGGCGCTGGTGCCCTTCAGCTCGATCGCTCCGTCCGGTCCGCGAGCCACGCTGACGTGGGCTCCGTTGACTTCGGCCTTCTTCAGGCGCTCTGCCTCTTCGGGCGGCAGGCTCACGCGGATGGTCCACGTCCCGGCCTGGGACGGGGCGTACCAGCCCTCGTAGCCCGTGGCGGACTTCACCACGCCGAGCAGGGGCGAATCGAAGCGGTAGGAGGGCAACGGTAGCCCGGGGGCGACGCGCATGCCGTCCGCGGTGAACTCCACTCCCAGCACCTTCACCAGGGAATACAGCGAGCAGGCGTGCGAGTGGACGTTGAAAACCGGGTAGTCGGTGTAGTGCAGGAAGCCCGTCGTGACGGTCTCGCCGGGATGCGGGCTCAGTGTGGAGTTGAGCGTGTCGGGACCGCTCCAGGTGTTGTACCAGACGTCCGGGTACACCTCCGCATGGCGCGCCAGCGAATTCTTGCGCCACTCGTCCCAGGCCATCTTCGGATCCACCAGGGCCAGCGCCCAGATGAGCGTTGCGTTGAGCGACGGCCATATGCCGCCGTTGATCGCCTCGCCCGGTCCGCAGACGCCTTTCTCCAGCATGTCCGCGCTCTTGTTCAGTTGCGCCGCGCCGATGGGGGAAGGACGGCGCAATATTTCGTCGACTGCCTGCACGAGCTCTTTGGTCTGATCAGGCGACGTGACGCCGCCGATGACGGCCCACGGCTGCGGTTCGATCCACAACCCCTTCTCTCCGATCCAGCCCAGCGTGGGGCCGAGCCAGGCGCGGCGCAACCATTTGCCGGTCCACTGCGCGCGGGCGGCTTTGCGATGCTCCTCCGCCTTCTTCCGGGCCGCCGTGGCATCCTGACCTCCATACGCGAGCAGGCGGCCATAGTAGTCGAAGACATATGCCGCCATGGCCGAGTTGAGGACGCTCTCGCCCTGCTCGACGCATTCCTTCCGCACGCGCTGCGCCCACGCCGTGACGAGCGCGTCGTTCCAGTCGTCCTCGAGCATCTTCATCAGGCCGTGCTCGCCGGTCCCGACATCTTCCACCAGATGGCGGTAGCAGCGGGCCAGCAGATTGCGGACCGATTCCTTCCCCGCCGTTGGTCCGTAGAGGGGGAAGGTGGTGATTTGTTCGTCGAGGAAGGCGACATCGCGCGTAGCCAGGACGTATTCGCTGGCCGCCCAGAGCAGCCACATCGGGATGTCGCTCGAGTTGTCGCTCGCGGCCGGCATGATCTGGCCGTGCCCCACGATGCCGTAAGGGATCGAGCCGTCCTTGCGGACCTCCTTCAAGGTGTAGCGCAGAACTTCCTTGACCAGTTGCGGCTCGGTGAAGATGAACGGCAGCGCGTGCTGAAGCGGGTCGCGCGCGGCGCCCTGAAATCCCATGACGTACAGATAGATGCCGGCCTGGTTTACGATGTGCTCGCCGAAGTAGTCGTCGTAGGTGAGGCTGCTGCGGACGTAGTAGTAGTTCCAGGCGGTCTCGCGGGCGATCCAGGGCTCGGAGGGCGCGTCGAACCGGAACGCGTTCCGCTTCCACTGCTTGCTCGATTCGGCGAGCAGGTTGGCAGGCTTGGCGCGGTACTTGTTCACCAGCGGATCGAGCTCGGCTCCCTTCGGCAGGTAACCATATAGGAAGTGCAGCGTGCGCCGTTCACCCGGCTTGAGCGTGAACTTGCGCTCGAGCAGCAACCCGCTTTCCGGGCCGCTCGCCGCGAGATCGCCGTCTAGCGACTCGCCGAGTCCGGAGGGATTGGCCGCGCCACCCTCGCCGAAGAATTTCTTCGCGTTCGTCGCGAAGCCGTCGGCGGGCGCATCGAGCGAAACTAGGAAGACCGGTGGAGGCTCGAGGTCGTCGAAAGACGCCTCGGGCACGGTCTCCTGAACCGGTCCCAGAAACGGATTCGGGCGGGCGGCGAGGTTCGCTTTGATCCTCTCGAACGCGGCCTCTTCTTCCGGCAGACGGCCGAGGAATCGCTTGCTCTCGGCGAGGCCGGCGTGGCCGTCCAGGGCGCGGAACTGATGCGCGAAACGATCGCCCAGCTTGCGCCTCAGCCCGGCCAGTTCGCCCGCTCCCGCCATAGTGTCCATGAAAGAGCGGAACGAGAACTGATAGACCTGACATCCCCAATATTCGATCCAGCGCAACTGAGCCGCGGAAGTGCCGTGGTTGGTGATGGTCACCTGCGAGAGCAGCACGGGATCGTCGCCGAAGGGCGCGGAGATCACCTGATCGACCGCGTAGTTTGCGCCGGCGACGCGCTTGCGGAAGTAGCCCGCGCCGAAAATGCGATCGAAGCTCTTCGCACTGCCGGTGTAGAAGGTGCTCAACGTCTCCCTGCCGTCGGTGAGGTAGCCGATCCCTCCGCCGTATTGACCGTGTTCGGGCTGATAGTCGTTGAGGAACTTCGGCGCGCCCTCGTCCTGCCGCACCTGGACGACGCCGTAGTTGGAAACCACGGCCACCACCCGGTCGTTGCCCACCTGGTGTATGTGATCGGTGGTCGAGAGAATTCCGGGCCTGACCGCGGTGACGGCTTTGGGATCGTGCACCTGGTCGCAGGTGTAATGGAAGGCGGGGAGGCCGAACTCGTCGTCAATCCAAACGCCAAAGGAACCGGAGCCGTAAGGCTTGGCGCCCGTCTGCCCTTGACCGAGGAGCCGGGGGACGGTCAGCGCCGTTCCAAGAGTCGTGAAAAACGATCTGCGATTCAGGTCCATGTTCATTCCCAGTTTGCATGGTACCTGAATCGTGGGAGTGGATCGTCAGTTCTGCGCCGCCACCCAATAACCCGGGCGCGTGCGGACCTTGACGTCGGGACGGTCCACGGTGACTACGATCTCGTGGAAGCCGCCTTCTTCCCGGTTGGTGGGAGTGTACGTGAGCAGGTACTGCGAGTGCAACTCGTCTCCGATGGCGCTCATCGCGCTCTCCAGATCCTTCTGGCTGATGAACGAGCGTTCGTCGCCGCCGGTGAACCTGGTGTAGACGTCCACCGGGTCCTTCACGAAGATGGACTTGGCCCCCCGGAAAAGGTCGGCGATCAACGGCACGAATTCGGCCGAGTTCTGGGGATTGCCGTAAAGCTGCTTGACATTGTCGGGCAGGGGCGCCACGCCCCCGGGCAGCGTGCGGGCCGTCGGCGGTATGCGATCGGGCGGCGGCGGCTGCGCCTTGGTCCGAAACGAATTCGCCAGCTGGTTGATGTTCACCGAGTACACGCTGACGTTGGCGAACTGCAGGTCCGTCAGCGCGTCGCGGACCTTCGCCTCGCTTCCGTAATCGCGGGCCTCGGCGATGAGCAGAAGGACCCGCCTCCGGGATTCGGGCCGGGTCTTCAACATGCGGACGCTCTGAATCACGGCGTCGTTCAAGGCGCTGATGCTCGATCCGGCGTGCAGCTTGGCCAGAGCTTCCTTGACCTTACCCGTGTCGGTGGTGAAATCCTGGAGCGTCTGGATGCGGTGGTCGAACCCGACGATCGCGACTTCGCCCTGGTCGCCGGTGACCAGTCCCTGAAGCAGCGGCCCGATATTGCGGACCGCCGGCAGCACCGGTTCGGCGTTGGCATTGGCTTGAATCGCCACCACCAGCGAAATGGGGATGTAGGTGACATCCACCTTGATGTCCTGGAGCTTCCCGTTGTCGGTGAGCTGGAAATTGTTACTCTTCAGGTCGTTGATGTACTGGCCGTGCTTGCCGAGGACCACGGCCGGCGCCACCACCACCTTGATCCCGGAGCGAAAGACCGGGGTGCTGGGCTCCTGAGCGACCGCCAGGCTCGCCAACAGGAAAGCGGGAAGGATCGATCTTGTCAGCATCATAATCCAGACGCCCTCAGCGTCCCTGCCGTTACGTGTCCGGGCCGTGCTCTGTGTCGCCGCGCAGCAACTGCAGGATATGCGGCACTACACTAATGATACCGTCGAGCGACTCCACCGCGCCCTTTGGCGAGCCGGGGAGATTCACGATCAGGACCTGGCCGCGAATTCCGGCCACGGCGCGGGAGAGCGCGGCCAGCGGAGTGGACTTCCGGCCGTGGCTGCGCATCAACTCGCCGATGCCGGGGATCTCGCGCTCGATGGCGGCGCGGGTGGCCTCGGGAGTGACGTCGCGAGCGGCGACGCCGGTCCCTCCGGTGGTGAAGATCGCCGCGAACTGGTTGCCGTCGGCCAGGGTCGCCAGGCGCGCCGAAATGAGATCGGCCTCGTCCGGCAGCACCTCGATGGCGGACACCGACCAGCCCAACTGCTCCAGGCGCTCGCGCACCGCGGGCCCGGAAACGTCCGTACGCGTGCCGGCGTAGGCCGAGTCGCTGATGGTCAATACCGCGGCGTTGATCACTTCTTCTCCGATCTCTTCTCCGCTCCAGGCCGCCGGTAGCGGCCGCTCTTGCCCCCGGTCTTCTCGAGCAGCACGATGCCGGCGATCTCGATGCCCTTGTCGAGCGCCTTGGTCATATCGTACACGGTGAGGGCGGCCACGGCGGCGGCGGTCAGCGCCTCCATCTCGACGCCGGTGGGGCCGACGGTGGAAACCTCCGAAACAATACGTACGCCGCGCGTTTCGAGGCGGATCTCGACATCGGCGTGGGTCAGCAGCAGCGGGTGGCAGAGCGGGATCAGCTCCCAGGCGCGCTTGGCGGCGCCGATGCCCGCGATGCGCGCGACTTCGAGCGGGTTGCCCTTGGGGTTCTTGGGAAGCTTGTGCAGAACCGCCGGCCGTATCCGGACGAAGGCTTCCGCTCGCGCGGTCCGCACCGTGGGGGACTTCCCGGAGACGTCCACCATGCGGGCCGCTCCGGCGCTATCGAAGTGCGTGAGTTTTTTGGCAGTCTTTTTCATGGCATCAGCACCCGGATCCACTCGCCCGCGCGCCAGCTTTCGCGGGCGGCATCGGCGACCAGAAATGCGTTTGAACGGGCCAGGGCAGGGATGTCGCTCGATCCGTGCCACGGAACCGGCGTCACCTCAGATCCATCGGCACTCAGGCGGGCGGGGAGGAAGCGCGTGAGCCCTGGCTTGTGGTGGAAATCCGACGCGAGGCGGACAAACGGCATCGGCAGCGCGCTCTCTACCCGGCCACCGAGAAGGTCCAGGGCGGCGCGCGCGAACACCGCGAACGTAACCAGCGTGGATGCGGGGTTCCCGGGCAGTCCGAAAAAGAACGTGCCGCGCGCGCGGCCGAAGACCAGCGGCTGGCCGGGCTGGATGCTCACGCGATCGAAGTAGATCTCGGCGTCGAGCGAGGCCAGAACCTCTTCGATCAGGTCGTATTTGCCCGCCGAGACGCCTCCCGAGATGAGCAGCAGATCGGCGGCGAGGCCGCGCTCGATGAGCGCCTGGCTCGCGGCGCGCTCGTCCCTGGCGACCGGAAGGATCTCGGCCACTCCACCCGCTCGGCGCACCTGGGCGGCAAGCGAATGGGCGTTGGAGTTCCTCACCTGGTGCGGTGCGGGAGCGGCCGAAACGTCCACGATCTCATCGCCGGTGGACAGGATGTCCACGCGCGGCTTTGCGAAAACCCGCACGGTGGCGCGGCCGGCGGACGCCAGCGCGGCGATGCCGGCGAATCCGATCCTGCTCCCGCATGGAATCAGCTCGTCGC
>Ga0265331_10002703_pt1 | contig 11814 bp, 9 predicted proteins | sample 41923metaG_FD_202088 | JGI IMG/M metagenome (GOLD analysis project Ga0265331, IMG submission 202088) | Rhizosphere microbial communities from Carex aquatilis grown in University of Washington, Seatle, WA, United States - 4-19-23 metaG | ecosystem: Host-associated > Plants > Roots > Rhizosphere >...
ACAACATTTTCAGCTTCGCGAATAACATCAACACAGTGGACGGCGGCGCCCACCTGACCGGTTTCCGCAGCGCTCTGACGCGTGTCATCAACACTTACGGCCAGAGCGCCGGCCTGTTCAAGGACGTCAAAGAGAATCTTACCGGCGACGATGTGCGCGAGGGACTTACCGCGGTAGTCAGCGTGAAGCTGCCGCAGCCGCAGTTCGAGGGACAAACCAAGGGCAAGCTGAATAGCGACATCGGCGGGTATGTCACGCAGTTCCTCTACGAGAAGGTCGGCGAGTATTTCGACAAGAACCCGGCGGTGATGAAGAAGATCGTCGGCAAGGCGATCGATGCATCCCGTGCGCGAGAAGCGGCGCGCAAGGCGCGGGACCTCACGCGGCGCAAGGGCGCCCTCGATTCAGGCGGCCTGCCGGGAAAGCTGGCGGATTGCCAGGAGAAGGATCCGGAGCGGTGCGAGTTGTTCCTGGTTGAGGGTGAGTCGGCCGGCGGCACCGCCAAGATGGGCCGCGACCGCCGCTACCAGGCGATCCTGCCGCTCAAGGGCAAGATCCTGAACGTCGAGAAGGCGCGCACCGACAAGATGCTGAGCCACGAAGAAATCCGGTGCATGATCACGGCTCTGGGCACCGGCATCCGCGAGGATTTCGACGTCACGCGGCTGCGCTACTCCAAGGTCATCATCATGACCGACGCCGATGTGGACGGCTCGCACATCCGCACGCTGCTGCTCACGTTCTTTTACCGCCAGATGGGTGAACTGATCCAGCGCGGCAACGTGTACGTGGCGCAGCCGCCCCTGTACCGCATCAAGAAAGGCAAGCAGGAGCGGTACATCAAGGACGAGAAAGAGTTCGTGCGCGAGATCTTGCGGCGGGCCACCGAGAACGTCGCCGTGGAGATCGGTGCGAGCGAAAACGGTCCGGCCGCGCGCCTCGAAGGCACGGAGCTGCGGGCTTTCTTGAATTCGCTGGATGAATACCAGCAGGTGTTCCACCGTGTGGAGCGCAAGGTGCGCGACGCGCGGGTGGTGGAGATCCTGGCGCGGCCCGAACTGAAGCTCGATACCAAGGCCGATTTCACCGTTGAAGAGAACCTGGCGCCCGTGGCCGAGGCCTTGAAGGCTCTGAAGCTCATGCCGGAAGTGAGGCGGGACGAGGAGCATTCGTCGTGGTCGGTGGGCTATCACGATTCAGCCAGCGCGGAGCGGCTGATCGACATCCAGCTCGCGGCGCTGCCGGAGTACCGGCGCCTGCGTACTTTGACGAAGCAGATCGCGCGCTACAACCAGCCGCCGTTCGTGGTGGTGAAGGACACCAGCCGCGAGCCCCGCGCGGACTGGCGCGAGCTGCTCGAATACGTCAAGGCCGAGGGCATGCGCGACGCCCAGGTGCAGCGCTACAAGGGGCTGGGCGAGATGAACGCCGAGCAACTGTGGGAGACCACCATGAACGCCGAGAAGCGTTCGCTCCTGCAGGTGCGCTCGGAAGACGCCGTCGAAGCCAACGAGATTTTCACCACGCTAATGGGCGAGGACGTCGAGAACCGCCGCAAGTTCATCGAAGAGAACGCGCTGGACGTGCGCAACCTGGACGTGTAGAAGCGCTCGTCGCTTGTCGCCCGTCTCGGCGCCGAGGTGTCGGCAGGAGTGCCGACACGGCAGGCTGAAGCCCGCGCCACGGGACTCCGCATAACTGTCAATCTGCCTCCGCTGGCGCTACCCATAGTTCTATACGTTCTAAGGTTGACACGGACAAGTTCCCACGGCATCATCCCCATTGATGCGTGTCATCCTGGGATGCCTTCTCGCCACCGCCCTTGCCTTCGCCGAGCACCCGCCGCGGTCAGCCTGTACCAAGATCACGCATGGCCGCCTGTGGCCCGAGGAAGCGAATACGGACCGCGGCGTCGCCCTCCAACTGATGCGCTCCGGAGAGGTCTACCTGTGCTCCTACGGGCGGCTACACTACCGCTGGGAGCCTCTCTCGACGGACTGGAAGACGCTCGAGGCCGCGCACGCGCGCGCGACGAGCGAGGCCGCTCCACAGACGGGACAGGCTGAAGCTCGTCCTACTTCATCAGCTCGATAACCGCCGACGTCATCGCTAGAACACCCGTGCGGAGCGCCGGCTCGGCCTGCGGGTAGAACAGACTCGAGTGCAAAGAAGGCAGGGGCGTCCCGGTCCGCAGGCTCTCCGCCAGCTTGCCGGGGTCCGCGGCGCCCAGGAAGAACATGCATGTGGGGATCTGGCGGCCTTCCAGGCCGAACAGGCCGAAGTCCTCGCTCACCATCAGCCGCTTCGCCTCGACCACGTTCCCCTCGCCAAGAGACCCAACGAACGCACCGCGCAGCCGCGCCGCGAGCTTCGGGTCGTTGTAGGTCACCGGCGCGCCGTCTTCGCTCACCTTAACGATGGGAGCGCGATCGTCGGGCACGCCGGCCGCCAGGGCCACTCCCCGGGCCTCGCGTTCGATGGCGGCGAGAATGGTCCGGCGGACCTCGTCGCTGTAAGAGCGCGTGGTGAGCTGAAGGACCACTTGGTCGGGGATGATGTTGTGCTTCGAGCCGCCGTGTATCGAGCCGACCGTGACCACGGCTGGGTCGAGCGGCGAGATCTGACGGCTGACGATGGTCTGAAGCGCCAGGATAAACTGCGCCGCAATCACGACCGGATCCTTGGTCAATTCGGGCCGCGCGCCGTGCCCGCCAATGCCGCGAATGGTCACATCGACCGACGTGGAGCTGGCCATGAGCGGCCCGGCGACAACGCCTACCTTGCCGGCCTCGATAGACGGCTCGTCATGCAGCGCGATCGCGTAATCCGGCTTGCCGAGCCGCGAGTAGAAGTCGTCGGCGAGCATGGCGCGCGCGCCGGCGACCCCCTCTTCCGCCGGCTGCCCGATCATCATCAACGTGCCGTGCCAGCGGTCTTTCAGCTTGGCCAGGAGCCGGGCGGTACCCAGGAAGGACGTCATGTGCAGGTCGTGACCGCAGGCATGCATCACGCCGGCATTTTGGCTCGCGAACGGCAGTCCGGTGCGTTCCTCGACCGGCAAGGCATCCATCTCCGTGCGGACCAGGACCGTGGGGCCGGGGCCGTTCTTCAGGATCGCGGCGATGCCGAAGGCCGCCGTGCCATCGGGATACTTGCCGATGTGGTCGCTGACGGTGTAGCCAGCCTCGCGCAACTGAGCCGCGAGAAAGGCGGAGGTGCGCTCCTCGTGCCTCGACAGCTCCGGATGCGCGTGCAGGTCTTTGTAAACGGCCAGAAGCGACGGCAACTCCTGTTCCACCTGTGGGCGGAAGTCGTCCGCCGCCCCGGCGAACAAGGGTGCGAAGGTCGCGAGGCAGAGCAGTGCGAAGGTTCTCGGGAACATGACTTAGCGTAACCTAGCTGCCTCTAGGTCGCAGTATGATGAATCCAACTACCAGGAGGCCGGGAGATGCTTATTCGCTTGGCGGCGGTTCTGCTCGGGTCCGCCTTGCTGGCCGTGGCTGCGGATCCGGTGAAGGTCGCTGTCCGGACTTTAACCAGGAGCCTGCGGGCGGGCAACGAGGTCGAGATCGAAGTCGCGCTGGAGGACTCCGCCAGCCAGCCAGCGAAGGCGCCGAAGCAGCTGAGGGTCAGCGTTGAAGTGAAGTCGGCGGACGGGGCGGTCGCGCCGCTTGGCAAGATCAGCTTTGAGCCGGGTCAGCAGGTCAAGCGTGCGCGCTACACCCTGCCGAACCCCGGCCTGCAATACCTGTGGGCCAGGCAGGCCGAGTTGCTGGGCGGCGGCACATTCGTCAAGGTAACGGGCCGCCCGGCGCCGCCGAGTTCGCCCGCCGAGGCCCCGAAACCCGCTTTTCCGGCGGCGTCCCAGGCCTCGCCGCCGCGTTCGCCCGCCGAGGCGGCGCGCCTCGCTTTCCCGGTGGCGTCACCGGCCTCGCACCGCCCCACTCTGGCTCTCCGTTACAGCCCGCAGCGCAGGCTCCTCGCCAACGGCCGGGAGTCTGCGACCATTCAGGCATTCCTGATGGGAGACGACTGCACGGCAAGCGCGGACATCCGCATACGGTTCGCCAGCAGCGGAGGACGTCTCGAGCCGGCGCCGCTCGTGATCCCGCACGGAGCAGACTACGGCGAGGCCGAGCTCACCTCGGATGAGGCCGGCACGGCGGTGGTCGAATACATGAACTCGGACCCGCCGGTCGAGCTCGACGGCGATCGTGCGCTCAAGATCGCGTTCGACCCGCCCATCAGCTCTCTCTCCTTAAGCGCCAGCCCCTCCGCCATCAGCCTGGTGGATTTCGCCGAGCTCATCGTGACGCTATCCGACGACGCCGGCCGGCCAGTCCCCACGGCGCTGGACCGCAAGGTCTCCCTCGCTCTCGTCTCCGGGCGCGGCTCGATCGAGCCGGAGGTAAGCGCCGTCCTCAGCCAGGGCTTCGAGACGCGGGCGACTCTCCGCCCTTTCTCGAGCGGTCATTTCGTGATTTCGGCGTCGACGCCGAACCTGCTGACCCGCACAGCCGAAATCGACGTCCTGCCGCCATGGTTGTTGCTCGGACTCTCGGCCTTGGGCGGAATTGCCGGGGCGTGGCTCGCGGTGCGCGAACGGCACATGAAACGATGGCGGATCCCCGCGGGCGCTCTCACGGGCTTCCTGTTTTACTGGGCGGTCCTGTTTGGGCTCCTGCCGGTTCTGCCGCGAATGACGATCCTCAATCCCCTGAGCGCCGCGGCCATCTCGGCCCTCGGCGGCTGGGGTGGCTCGGAGGTGTTGAGGGTCCTCTGGAAGCGCATCGTGCCGGCCTAGAGGCCACCGCTGGCGGGTTTGGTCTCCGGCGCGCGCGCCCCCGTCACCCTCCGTATCGCTCCGGTAACGCCCTCTTCCCGCGCCGTCCGCATCTTTATTGCGATCCAAAGATATACAATTATTCGTGGCTGGGCGCCGCAATTAGAGCCCCGGACCGAACAATAGGAGGAAATTATGGTGCAGCAGGTATGGGCCGATGGCGGGGCGGATTACGGCACGACGCCCCAGAAGGCGAGATGACTGGTGATTCCGGGCCAACAGTTCCAGAACGTACCGAATGGCAAAATCCTGAAAGTATATACGGCGACGTTGAGCTATCTTCCGGAATCTCCGCAAGGAACGGTCGGAAGAGCCGATCTTTGTGGACGCAATGCGCAGGGCAGCGCGGTATGGAGGCTGCAAGTCGTGTACATCGAGAAGCAGAGGACGCTCCACCTCACGTTCCCGCAGGGCCTCGAGATCGGGGCAGGCGGATGCCTGGAGGTTTTCGCCAGCCCCGATGGCGACGCAACCCCCAATCCCACCGGTCCCGGAGACATCCACTACAGTTTCACGGCCACGTTGACCGGGGCAGTGGTGGCGCGCCGTTCTGGTGCCGCGCGTAAACGCGCCTGACCTAGACGTACACCCGCGCCACCCGCGCGCGGATGCCGCACAGCACGTCGTAAGAGATGGTGCCGGCGGTGCGGGCCATCTGCTGCGCGTCGATCGACGCCTCGCCCTCGGAGCCCAGAAGCGTCACGGCGTCGCCGGGGCCGATCGAGGGGCAGCCGGTGAGGTCGATCGTGGTGAGGTCCATCGAGACCGCGCCCAGGATGGGAACCAGCCGGCCGGCGGCGATAGCGTGGCCGCGGTTCGAGAGCCGGTGCGAAAGGCCGTCCGCATAACCCACCGCGAGCACGCCGATCCGCATCGCGTGAGGCGCGCGGAACATGCCGCCGTAGCCGATCAGCGCGCCTTCCGGTACGTCCTTGACCGTGAGCACGCTGGCTTTCCACGTTAGCGCCGGCTTGACGCTGAGCACCCTCGGCGTCGCCGGGCCGCGCGCCCCGGAGAAATATCCGTAGAGCAGGTGCCCCGGCCGCACCATGTTGTACCAGGCATCGCGCCGGCCGTAGGCGATCGCATTGGTGCTGGAGAGGTGCCGGAACGGGGGTGCGATTCCCTCCCTGGCCAGAGCGCGGCCGAGATCGGCGAAGGCTTTGTTCTGCTGGTCTGTTTGCGCCTTGGTGTAGTCGGCCGAGGATGCCAGGTGCGACATCAGGCCCTCCAGATCGAGGTGGACGGCGGCGCGGACCGCCTCGGCGATCTCCCGCGCTCCGGCCAGGGTCCCCAGGCGTCCCATGCCGCTATCGACCTTCAGGTGGTAGGGCAACCGCGCGCCGCTGCCGGCCGCGAAGCTCTCCGTCGCCCGCAAGTCGTCGAGCGAGAGGATGACCGGCGTCAGGCTGAATTCGACCACCGCGTCGCGGGCGAAGGGCTGGCAATCGGCCATCACCAGAATGCGGGCCGCGATGCCCGCTTGCCTGAGTGCCACGCCCTCCTCGGCCGAGCTGACTGCGAGCCAGCGTGCGCCCTCCGCCGTGAGCGTGCGCGACACTTCGACGGCCCCGTGTCCATAGGCATCCGCCTTCACCACGCAAACCGTCTCGACCCCGGGGCCCACCGCCGCGCGCACGGCGCGATAGTTTTCGGCGATCCGCTGCCGCGAGATCTCGACCCAGGAACGATAGGGAAGTGCTTGCATACTCAACGCTGCCCGGCAAGAGAGCGCAGCAGGTCCTCGTAGGCGCTGGTCACGGCGTCCCAACTGTAACGCTCGGCGACCCGCGCGGCCGCGCGCCCGCGCCACGCCTCCCGTTCATTTTCCGACATTTCGAGGACCTCGCGAAGCTTGCGGCCGAGGGTGGCGGGCTCGAAGGGAATGCCGGCGCCCGCCGTCACTTCGGCGTTCTCGAGCGTGTTGAGGTAGAGCACCAGCGCGCCGCGCCCCATGGCCTCGATCAATGCCGGGTGCGTCCCGCCGACCTCGGTCGCGTGAATGTACGCGAAGCAGTGGGACTGCAGCTCGTGATACCCGTCTCCGTAAATCGCGCCGGGCATCACGATGCGCGGGTCGCTGGTCTGGCGGACTCGAGCGATATACGACTCGGCATAGGGGGCGTCGCCGACCAGCGCCAGCTTCATGTCCGTCTCCAGGCCCTCGAAAGCCTCCCGCACCAGCAGCGCGTTATTCTCCGGCTCCATCCGGCTCACGTAGAGGAAGTAGCGTCCGGGCTCGAGCCCCAACCGGGCCAGCGTGCCCGAGCACGGCGTCTTGCCGGTCTCGGCGCCATAGGGAATGAACTGGGTCCGCTTGCGGTAGCGCTTCTGGTAGTAGGCGGCGATCCGCTCCGCATCGCTCACCACAACGTTCGGGCAGACGGTAGCCAGGTGCTCGGAGACCAGGTACCAAGTGCGAGCCAGCCAGTTCCACTTCTTCCTCTTTCGCTCAAGCCCGTCCACGTTCAGGGCGACGCGAACGCCGGCCATCCGGGGCATCCAGGTGAAGACCGCGTTGGCCGCGTTGCAGTAGAGCGCAACGTCCGTGCGGTGAGCCATCAAATGGAGAGTCGAAAGAAAGGTGTGCGCGAGGGTCTCGAAGTATTTATGGCGGATGGTGGGCAAGTACCGCAACTGGACCCCCCGGTAGCAAGGCTCAGCGTGCCGCTGCCGTGTATAGACGCAGACCTCATGCCCACGCGCTGCTAGCCGGGTCGAAAGCTCCTCCGCGAAAGTCTCGAACCCGCCATACCGAGCCGGAATCCCACGCGTGCCGAGGATGGCGATCTTCACAGAGTCTAAGGATAGCGGAAGTCGGATCGAGCGGCTTGTGGCTGATAGCTGACAGCTGAAGGCTGATAGCTGCCGGCGCCGGCCGTCGGCTAATACTCGAATAGCTCGGCGTGGGACGCAGGCTGATACTGGGTCCGCGCCCGCTTCGAGAGCTTAGGCGCCGGCTTGCTGACAGGCTCGTAGTGGAACCACGTGGCGATGTAGTCGTCATTGACGCGCCGCCGCCGCATGATTTCGTGCCGCTTGGCCAAAATGCGCCTGTGGTTCCGAATCAGGAACCAGAAGGCCTTGAGCGAAGTCTGTTCGCGCACCATGCAGCAGGCCAGCACCACCAGGTCGCGCGCGGTGATCGCCAGCCAATAGCGCTTGTAGAGGCCGCCGGTCATGTTCTTCATGCGCATCAGGAAGCGATTCTTCACCGAATGCATGTTGATTTCGGCCGGCAACGCGCGCCGGTTGCCCGGAAGGACGGTGCGGACGTGATAGCCCCGGGCGTGCGGCGTGTACACACAGCGCCATCCCATCAACTGCGCCCGCCAGGCGACGTCGGCGTCCTCGCGGTAGACGAAGAAATCGGGATCGAAGAACTCGCGGTCGATCGCGACGTCGTCGATCATCTCGCGGCGGTACAGGGCGGCCGCGGCGGTCGCGCCGAAGACGTACTCGTAGTTGAGGTAGTGGCCGTTGTCCACTTCCTGGCTGCCACGATCCAGATGGCGCAGCATGGGGGTGAAATACATCCCCGTCGAATCCACCAGCGGGTTCTGGGGCAGAGTGAGGTTTGACCGCATGGTCAGCAGTTTCCCGCAAACCGTGCCCACCTTCGCATCGGCGTGGCCGGCGTCCACCAGCGCATCGATGAAGCTGGAAGTCAGCAGCACGTCCGGATTGAGAGCCAGAACCCAATCTCCGCGCGAGAGCTGTATGGCCTGGTTTTGCGCGGCAGCAAATCCGATGTTGGTTTCGTTGAACACCAGGCGGCAGCGATCCTCGAACTGCTCCAGGATGCCTAGGGTGCCGTCGGTCGAGGCATTGTCTACTATAATTACCTCGATTTCCGGGTAGCCTTGAGCCAGAACCGACTGGAGGCACCGCTTGATGAACCGACCGCTGTTGTACGTAACGATCGTTACGGATACGAGATCAGTATGGCTCATGACAAATGAACTTGAGCACCAACAACTATTACGGCCGCGCCATCCTACTGTACCGCAAAGGCCGAGGAAATGTACGAATTCCAGTATGGCCGGAAAGAAACAGCACTCCGGCTTGCCGAATCATCCTAACACAGCTAATGATCCCATCCAAGGGTTTTCCCCTAAACGGCGCCAAAACCGCCCGGAGAATGGAACCCGCCGCAACGGACGCGCATACCGCCATCGCCCCCGGTCGGGCGAAGTGCTTGAAGGTATACTCCAGCAGGCTACCACACCAGTGGAGGTCTCTGGTGGAGCGGGGTAGCTGGCCGACTGAATGGCCACCGCTGTGTTTTGCAACGGTCTCAGGCGAGTAGCGCATTCTGTACCCCGCCATCGCTACGCGCTTGGCGAAGTCGACATCCTCGAACCAGACCGGGAAAAAGGACTCGTCGAATCCTCCAAGCTGCCGCCACACGTCCCGCCGGATCATCAGGAACGCGCCAGCGGGCTGCTCCACTGTGGCCTCAACGTCGGGATCGAGGTCGAAACAGCGGTATCGCCGGTTCACCGGGTTGCCCGGCCAGAGGCGATTCAGCCCCAGGGTTTCGAAGACCAGCGTCCAGGGCGTGGGCAGGCGCCGGACCATGAATCCGGCTTGCGAGCGTCCATCGCTGCCTAGCAGCTTCCCTCCCGCCCCGGCGACATCCGCGAGGTTGAATTCTGAGGCCAGCGCATCGAGCGCGGACACGAGCTCGACGTCCGGGTTAAGCAGCAGTACCAGGTCGCAATCGAGGGCGCCGATTCCCTGGTTCGCTCCGCCAGCGAAGCCGCGATTCCATGGATTCGCGATGAGCTTGACCGGCCGGTTCGCGACCTCCCGGCGGGTGCCGTCCTTGGACGCGTTGTCCACCACCACCGTCTCGACGCCGGCTGGCAGCGAATCCAGGCACCGCCCGATCTCGCGCTCCGAATTGTAGGCGACGACGACAACGCCGATGCGGTTCATATCAGGGTCATGTCAGGTCAGGGCGAAGTACAGCCGCCAGTACGAGTCGAAACCGGTGCTGCGCTGTAGACGCAGGATTTCCGCCTCGCTTTGTTCCAGAATCTCGGAGAGGCTCTCCACTCCGCGGCCGGCCGCCGCTGCCTCGCGCCGGAGAGACCGGAACGCCGTCAGGCCCTCGATCTTGCCGCGCAGGAACGGAAGCAGCCGCCCGTGCCGCAACGCCACCACTCCCCACAACCCCTGCGCGACCAGAATCGCCCAGCAGTATCGCCGCAGGTCCCGCTGCCGGTAATGCTTGGCGACCAGCAACAACTGGTTCCGCGCGATGCGCTCGACCACCTCGGGATGCCACCGCCCGAGCGTAGCGCTACCCTGATGCACGGCCACCGCGCCGGGCACGTACACTCCGGAGAAGCCCTGGCGCGCCGCGCGCAGGCAGAGATCCACGTCCTCCAGATAGGACTCGAACCGCTCGTCGAGCAGGCCGACCTTCGTGAACAGGTCCGTCCGGAATAGGGTGGCGGTAAAGGGAGCGAAGCGGATCGGCATGGGGCGGTTCCAGAGTTCGCCGTCCGTGCGGCCATGGCCGGCGCGCCAGGCGCAGGCGCCGCGCGAGAGTTCGTCGTAAGCGCCGTCGAGCGAGCCGGGCCGGGCGGCGCTCAGGAGCTTTCCGGCGGCGAACCACACCCGCGGATCCCGCACCGCTTCGACCAGCCGCTCCAGCCAGCCGGCGGCGGGCTCGACGTCGTTATTCACGATGGCCACCAGCTCGGTGGAGGTCTCGGCGATCCCGCGATTCACGGCGGCGCTGAAACCGGCGTTGTGGCCCAGTTCGAGAACGCGTGCGCCACTCTCGCGGGCCGCGGCGGCCGAGCCGTCCTGGGAGCCGTTGTCTACGACGACGATCTCGGCGATGGGGTGGCTCTGGGCGCGGAGTTGCGGGATCAGCCGCTCAACCAGGTCGCGGCGGTTCCAGTTCGGGATGACGACCGTGACACCTGGCATCGCAAGCCCGTTCATTCTAGCATCCGGCGAATTTTGGCGTGAACGACTTTTTCGGGTTCCGCCGCGTCCTACCAATGAACGAATGAAACGAATGACGGCCGCCGGCTCGGTGCCGCACGGCCGATCGCTTATTATGGTACCTGTCATGAAGCCGACTATCGTCCTTCTGTTTTCTTCGCTGGCCGTTGCGCTCGCGGCGCCACCACCCAAGACCGAGTTGCTGCTGGTTCACAAGGTGTACCTGCTGCCGATGACGAACGCCATGGAGCAGTACCTGGCCAACCGGCTCACCGGCCTGGGCGTCTTTCAGGTGGTGACGGACCCGAAGAAAGCCGACGCGGTCTTCACCGACGGTATCGGCGCGTCCTTCGAGAGCCGTCTGGCCGACCTGTTCCCCCAGAAGCCGGTAAAGCGGGCGAGTGAGGAGACGGCAGCAGCCGCTCCGGAGGAAACCACCCCTGTCGTTGCCGTGCAGCCTCCGGCGGCTACACCCCCGGCGTCCGGAAACCCGCCCACTACGGCTACACCAGCGGCGGGCGCAGCGCTGCCTCCGCCTCAGGCTGCCGCCACCCCGGCCACTCCGCCGCCTGCGCCAGCGAAGGTCGCAGCCCGCGAACCCGAGAAGCAGGATGACACGGCTGCTGGCGCCCTCGGAGGGGAGAGGTTCGTGCCGGTGACCGCTTTCCACCGGGCCAAAGGCACCCTGTTTCTGGTCGATCCGCACTCGCAGTTGGTGCTTTGGTCGATCTACACGCAACCGAAGGACGCATCCCCTGTGGAGCTGGACCGCACGGCCGCCTACATCGCCAACCGCCTTCGGCAGGATCTGAAAAGCCACTAGGTTCGCCGCAGGCTGCCAGCCTGCCACAGGTCCACTAGCGGCGAGAGCCAGCCGCAGCCATCGGAATGGTGGCTCCGGCTGTGACGCGGCAGCGCTTCTCCCGCACGGCTTCCCGATAACTCTCGACCAGCCTGCCGGTGGCAGCGCGGATGTCCCACACCGTCTCCGCCTCGCGCCGCGCGCG